>Ga0129297_10002005_pt1 | contig 10375 bp, 11 predicted proteins | sample I18A1metaG_FD_94708 | JGI IMG/M metagenome (GOLD analysis project Ga0129297, IMG submission 94708) | Lake sediment bacterial and archeal communities from Gulf of Boni, Indonesia to study Microbial Dark Matter (Phase II) - ​I18A1 metaG | ecosystem: Environmental > Aquatic > Freshwater > Lake >... | reverse complement strand
GGTTCGCGGTGGTCGCCGCCGAGGTGCGCAAACTGGCGGAGCGCAGCCAGAAAGCGGCCGGGGAGATCAACGAACTGTCGACCAGCAGCGTCGATGTCGCCGAGCAGGCCGGCCGGATTCTCGGCGCCCTGGTGCCGAATATCCAGCGCACCGCCGAACTGGTGCAGGAGATCAGCGCGGCCAGTCGCGAGCAGGATGCCGGCGCCGAACAGATCAACAGGAGCATCCAGCAGTTGGACACGGTCATCCAGCAAAATGCCTCATCTTCGGAGGAGATGGCCTCGACCTCCGAGGAGCTTTCGTCACAAGCGGAGCAACTGCAAGTGCGCATGGCTCAATTCAAGGTGAGCGCCCGCCATGTGCAGGCAGGCAGAGCAAAAGCGCAGCCGCGGCTGGCCGCGCCGGCACCGGCTCCGGCCAAAGCGGCGGCGGCCAGGGTGTCATCCGGCGGCAGCGGCGTCACGGCCGGTGGCGCCGATCAACACGACGGCGAGTTCGAGCGTTACTGATCAGCGCCGACGATCTGCAACCCGACAGCAAGCGGGGGAGTCCCTTGATACGGGATTCCCCCGCTTGCATATGCCCTGCAACCGATTTTGACCTTGCCGACAAAATCGGTTATTTCTTACGATCTATCGCCTCGTTCAGGGTACGGCATGATCCTTCAACTGACCAAGATCCGCACCAAGCTCACGGCGCTGCTGTTGCTGTCGAGTCTGGTTGCGACCTCCATCGCCAGCGGCGCGCTCTCCCTCTACTGGGTCAGCCTGCGTCTGACTGCGTTGGGGGACGATCTGGAAACCACCGCCAATGCCCTGGGCAAGACTTGCCATGCCACCATCGCCTTCAACGTCCCCGAAGAGACCAATCGACTGCTGCTAACCCTCAAGAGGAAGCCGACGGTCGTCCAAGCGCGCATCCTTGCCCCGGAAACCCAAACGTTCGCCGAATATCTGCGCGACGGCCAGCCGGCCGTGGATGCTGCGCTCCCCCCGCCACCCTACCCCGCGCGCCGGGTTGGCTGGAACTCCCTGGAAGTCGTGACCGAGATCGTGCGGGACGGCGAACGCATCGGCCTTTTCTATGTGCGCGACGATATGGCCACGATCTGGTCGTCGTTGTCTGCCCTGCTGCTGGTCATTCCGCTGGTCGTCCTCGGGGCGCTGGGGGTCACTTATGCGGCTATGCGTCGACTTCAGCGTGGGATGACCCTGCCGATCACGGCGCTTGCCGAGACGGCGGCGCAAGTTTCGCAAGGGAGGAACTATGCGCTGCGCGCCGAAAAGCAAAGCCCCGACGAAATCGGCGAACTGACTGATGCCTTCAACACGATGCTTGGCGAGATCGAGGCGGGCAACACGGCGCTCGAGAATTACCACAACCGGCTCGAAGCCTTGGTCCAGGAGCGCACGGCGGCGCTTCACCAAGCCCAGGAGCAGTTGGTCCAGAAGGAACGCCTCGCCGTCCTCGGCCAACTGACCGCCACGGTCAGCCATGAACTTCGCAATCCCATGGGCTCTATCAGCAACGCCCTGTTCAACCTGCAACTGGCTCTGGAAGCGGACCGCCGGGACCTGGTCGACAGTTCCCTGAGCGTGGCCAACCGCAACGTCGAACGCTGCGACCGGATCATCGGCGAACTGCTCGACTACAGTCGCAAGGGGAAGCTTGTCGAACGGGAGATCGAGGTCGATCCGTGGCTGCAGGAATTGCTCGAAGAGATGATCTGGCCGGCGCAAATCCGGCTGCACACCGACCTCCGGAGCGGAGCCTGTTTTCACGGCGACGGCGACCGCCTGCGGCGGGCGGTTCTCAACGTGATCATTAATGCCCAGCAGGCGCTGCAGGACGCCGAGATCCCGGAGAAAACCGTCCAGGTCATCACCCGGGTCGTTGGCGATCGGCTGCACATCGTCATCGAAGACAATGGTCCCGGAATCCCCGAGGAACTGCGCGGAAGGATCTTCGAACCGCTGTTCAGCACCAAGGTTTATGGTATCGGATTGGGGATGGCCGCGGTCGAGGAGATCATGCGTTGTCACGACGGAGGTGTCGAATTGCATTCCCCGGAGGGGGGCGGCTGTCGCTTTATCCTCTGGATACCGTTCAAAACCACCCATGGGGCGAAAAATGCCGACTGAAAGAAAAATTCTGATTGTCGAGGACGATGTCGATTTTGCCGGGACGCTGACTCTCCCGTTGGAAATGCGCCATCACTCGGTGCAGATCGCGTACAACGGCTTCGAAGCCATCAGAATCTCGCAGGACCAGGCGTTCGACGTCTGTTTCCTCGATATCAAGATGCCGGGGATGACCGGCATCGAATGCCTGCGCAAGATCAAGGAACTCCTCCCCGCAACGACTCGTTTCGTCATGATGACCGGGTTCCGCGATGAGGCGCTGTTCGAAGAGGCCCGCCAGGCCGGAGCCCGGGAGATTCTGCTCAAGCCGTTCAAGATGGCCGAATTTCTGCGCTGGGCCGAAGAGCTGAGCGACTGAAAGGGCCCGCGTTGTCCATCGTTCGCCACATACCGCGAATCCTCGCGGCGTTGGGTCTGCTCGCCCTGATCTGGTGCGGCCCGGGAGGGCTGCGCCCGGCCCTGGCGCAAACACCCACCCCCCCCACCGATGCCCAGGTCAAGGCGGCGATGGTCTACAATCTGGCCAAATTCGTGGAGTGGCCCGGGGAGAGCCCTGCCGACGGTGCCTCGCCGCTGCTCGTCTGCTGGCTGGGTGATGGCCAGCTCTCCACGGAGTTGCAGGCCCTCCAGGGGAAAACCATCCGGAACCGGCCGATTGTGGTCCGCCAGGCCCGCCAACCGGAAGAGATCGGCAGTTGCCAGCTCCTGGTGATCGATGCGGCGCAACGGGCGCAACTCCCGGCCATTCTGAAACTGGTCAGGGGGAGCAATACCTTTGCCATCAGCGATATGCAGGGTTTTGCCGACGCCGGCGGCATGCTCGGCTTTGTCACCGAGGCGGGCAGGGTCCGCTTCGAAATCAATCTTGAGGCGATCAATGCAACCAGTCTCAAGGTCAGTTCCCAGGTTCTCAGTCTGGCGGTGAGCGTGAAGGGCGGTACCTATTGAAAATCGATGGAGTGACCGGATATTCGAGGAGCGTCCTTATGCGCACAGCCCATTTGCTGGGCGGCTCTTTTCTGCTGTTTGTCCTCGTCACGGGAGGGAACGCGGCCGCATCAACACCCCAGAACAACCTGTTCGAAATGAGCCTTGAGCAGCTGTTGGAAATCAAGGTGATCAGTGTCGACAAGGCGCTGAAATCGCTGGAGGACACCCCGGCTGCGATGTATGTCGTCACCCGTGACGATATCCGTGCCTCCGGCGCGGAAACCATCGCCGATGCCCTGCGACTTGTTCCCGGCCTGCATGTCGGCCAGGTGACCGCCAGCAGTTTGGCGGTCGGCGCCCGGGGACTCAATGGCAGATACAACAATAAATTCCTGATCCTCATCGACGGCCGTTCCGCATTCAGCCAACTCTACAACGGCATCAGCTGGGACGCCGCGGACGTGCCTCTCGAACAGATCGAGCGCATCGAAATCGTCCGTGGCCCCGGGGGAAGCCTCTGGGAAAGCAAGGCCATGAACGGTATCGTCAACGTCATTACCCAAAATTCCCGCGCCACCATCGGCACCACGGTGCAGGGCGAAGCCGGGAACGAGCACCGGGCCGGCGCCCTGATTCAACATGGAGCCGAACTGGGTGAGGGAGTCACGTTGCGAGCCTGGGGAGCATACGATGAGTGGGACGGCCTGGCCCTGCCGGCAGGCGATTCCGTGCGTGACGGCTACAAGCAGGAGCGCGGCGGTTTTCGTCTCGACTGGCAGGTCGCCGACAATCAAACCTTCATGCTGTCCGGAGATCTCTTCACCAGAGACGTTGACGACAGTGTGCCCCTGGTCGACCTTACGGCCCCCGGGTTGCGACGCCTCGATACGAGCGGAGAGGAGCATGACGGCGGCTCTCTGCTCGGCCGCTGGGACTGGCAGCGGGGAGCGGGCGAGACCGTTTCGCTGCAGGGTTATTACAGCCATGCCAAGGTCAGCTCGGCCCTGTTGGATTACACCTGCGACACCATCGATGTGGAGCTGAACCATCAACTGCCGGTCGGTGATCGCAACACGGTCAACTGGGGCGCCGGCTTTCGCTACCTCTATGACGACACCGAGGGGCAGAACGGCCTTCACTACGATCCGGACGACTACGACTTCAAGGCATACAGTCTTTATCTCCAGGACGAATTTGCCGCCGTTCCGGACAAACTCTTTCTGACTTTCGGCGTCAAAGCGGAACACAACTCCTACACCGACTGGGAATTCCAGCCAACTGCGCGCCTGTTGTGGAAAGCCGCCCCGGGGCATAACCTGTGGGGCGCGGTAAGCCGGACCGTGCGTACCCCGTCACGTTCGGATGTCGCCATCGATATGATCGCCACCGCTTATCCGGGTTTTCTGCCAACAGTCGTGAACGCACTGGGAAACCCTGACATCGATGCGGAGAAGGCCGTTACCTGGGAAGCCGGCTACCGTACGGTGCCAAATACCTGGAGCAGCCTGGACCTTACGGTTTACTACACGCGCTACGACGACCTGATCCGCAACATCCCCGGAACTCCTTACCGACAGATGGCCCCCGCCCCCCCGCGCGTCGTCCTGCCGGTCTTGTTCGAAAACTCCCTGGAAGGTGACAGCACCGGCTTCGAGATCGCCTTGAAACTCGAACCTGCCAACTGGTGGCGAATCAATCTCAACTACACCTGGCAGAATACCAATCTCGACGAAAAACAGCGCGGCAGTCGCGCCAGCACCTCCCAGGAAGCGAGTTTCCCCGAACATCAGGCCAATCTTCTTGCCAATTTCAAGCTGAACGAGAAATGGCAGTTGGGCACGGTGTTGCGCTACGTGGGGAAAGTGGAAGAATCCGGGATTCCGGCCTATGTTGAGGGGGATCTCAACCTCTTCTGGCAGCCGTCCAAAAACCTGGACATGACCGTCTCCGTGCGCAATCTTTTCGACGCCCAGCATCCCGAATATCCGAAAGCCGCTTTTGCGGATGTCCCGCTCGAGGTGGAGCGCAGTGTCGTCGCGAAGGTGACCTGGAAGTTTTGATCGCGGTTATAACCAAACGATGCGTACCGCGACCGGCCATAACTTTGGTTAATATGTAAAAGTTTCGTAACATTGCCTAGTTAAAAAGAGTATCCCGAAACACTCCCAAACCTTTGTTATGCCCCGTGCATGGCAAAGGTTTTTTGTTTTCAATTTTTTCCTTTAAGATCAGCATGTTGCACTGTTGGCGCAGTGGTTGCTGACAAGCAGGGCATGAAGCCTGTTTCCGCAAAGACCTCGCCGGCACTGATCGGCACCAAAAGCATCCTGGTCGTCGACAAGGAAATTCACCGTCGCCGGCGGATCGAGTTCCTGATCCGGATGGCCGGGCACGACCCCCACGGTGTCGTCGACGAACTGGAGGCGGTCAATTGGTTGCACACCGTCTCGGCGGAAAAGCCCGCGGCACTCGTCGTTCTCCCCTCGCTTAATGAGCAGGGTCGCGCCGTGCTGCACGCCGCTGCTTCGGTGAGGATGCAAATCCCGGTGGTCGATGTGACGATGGCCGCCTGGGAAGATCGCAATAAAACTTACAGTGACATCGTCATCTCTGAAGAACACCTGCTCGAAACCCTGCGCAATCTGATTATGACCACAGCTTCCGGCGCGGCTCACGGTGCCGGCTTCAATCTGGAGGAAAGTAAATGACGAGTGATGACAACGCGGGCCAAAGCGCCCCGCACGTAAAATCTGCGATGGCAGCGTCCCCATTCAGGCTGCATTTGAGCGGTGCCGTCGGCAAGCAAGAGATCGAGCAACTGTTCCCGACCATCGTCGCCACCATGAAACTGCAGGGGCGGATCGTCCTCGACCTGCAGGGGGCGTCGGCGATTGATACCCATGCCATCACGGTGCTGTGCGGGATCCACCGGTACGTGACCAGCCGCGGCGCGACAATCGAACTCGAGGGCGTTCGGTCCGGGCTGCTCGATGAAGCGATTGCCGGCAACAGCGGATTCGCCCCGTGGGCGGTCTGCTCGATCGGGAAACATTCCTCGTGCCTGTGGGCGCGCAACTAAAATGACCCCATACTTAGGAGCCCTTGCAATGAAAACGATCATGACCGTCGATGATTCCGCAACCGTCCGCACCTGCCTGGAAGCCACCCTGGGCGAGGCAGGTTACCGCGTGGTTCAGGCTATAGACGGTCTGGATGCCCTTGACAAACTTCAGGACCGGGCGGTTGACCTGGTGGTGACCGACCTCAACATGCCGAAGATGGACGGCGTCGAGTTGATTAAATCCGTCCGCAGCACCCCCGGACACCGCTTCACCCCGATCCTGATGCTGACCTCGGAAAGCCAGCCGGAACTCAAGCAGGCCGGCAAGCAGGCCGGTGCCTCGGCGTGGGTTGCCAAGCCATTCCGTCCCCAGAATCTTTTGGCCGTGGTGCAGATGGTCTGCCCGGCAGCATGACATTTGACTTTTGACAGAGCCGATTTACCCCAAACCAAATCCCCGGAAGAAAGAGGGCGATACCATGAAAAAACTGTTGACCCTGGCCGCCGTTCTCTTCGTTGTTACCCTCTCTGCCGGTTCCGCGCTGGCCGCCACCTTGACCGTGCGCGCCGACAACTGGCCCCCCTTCAACGGCGACCCGAAGTCGGGCAAGCCGGGTTACATGATCGAAGTGCTCAAGGCGATCTTCGAGCCGCAGGGTGTGCAAGTCGACTACCAGACCATGCCCTGGAACCGCAGCAAGGATGAAGTGAAGAGCGGCAAGTACGACGCCATCGTCGGCGCCGACAATGAAGAGGCCGCCGGCTTTGTCGTGCCGAAAGAATCCTTCGGCAAGTACCTCAACTGCTTCTTCGTCGCTCCGACCAGCAGCTGGCGCTTCCAGGGGGGCGAATCGCTCAAGCAGATCAAACTCGGGGTCATCGAGGGATACTCGTACGACGAGCAGGTCAACGCCTACATCAAGAGCGCCCCGCAGGGGAAAGTTGTCGCGGCGACCGGCGACGATGCCCTGCCCAGACTGCTCAAGATGCTGCAGGCCGGTCGGATCGACGCCGTGCTGGAAGACGCATCGGTGCTGAACGCGGCGCTCAGTGCCAACAATATCCCGGCCAGCCAGGTCGTCCTTGCCGGCAAACTCAGCGTCGCGCGTGATCTGAATGTCGCTTTCAGCCCGGCCAGGGACACCTCCAGGAAGTACAGCGAGCAGTTTTCGGCCGGGATTGCCGAACTGCGCAAGAGCGGCAAACTCAAACAGATTCTCGACCGCTACAACGTCAAGGACTGGAAATAGCACGCCGCCGTGCATAGGCAAGGGAACGCGAGGACTCAATGAAAAGCCTGAAAATCAAGTTGTTGGTCTGGTACGTGGCGATCATCACGGTCGTTCTCTCCGGGCTGGGGGTGGTCAACTACCTGCAGCGGCAGTCGGAACTGAAGCAGACCTATGCCTCCCAGCGCGAGGCGCTGCTCAAGCGGGCCAGCCTCGCCCTTCCAGGCGCGCTCTATGGCTACGATGAGAAGCAGATGGAGAATTTTCTGGTGGCGGAGATGAACAACCCCGACGTTGCGGCGGTGGTCCTCTACGATGCGGCCGGCAAGATGACCCATGCGCGGGTGCGCAACGCTGCCGGCGAGGCCATCGAACCGGAGAGCCTCCCGGCCGACTACAAGGCGGAAGGGACGCAGGACCTGCTCTACGAAAAGGAGAAGCTCGGCCACTTCGAGGTCGTGATGTCGACGGACGGCTTCGAGAAGATGCTGAGCGCCGAGATCGTCTCGGTGCTGCAAAAAATCCTGGTGCTCGGGGTGGTCATGGTCTTTGCCGTGTGGATCCTCCTCAATCGTACGGTCATCAAACCGCTGATGTCGCTGGCCGGCACCATGCGCGAGATGGCCGAGACCAACGACAGCACCTTGCGGGCGGCGAAAACCAATAACGACGAGATCGGCGTGGTGGTCGACAGTGTCAACGCCTTCCTCGATACACTGGCGGTCAAGGTTGCCCAGTTGGAAAAGGTGGCCGATGCCGACCTGACCGTGGAGATGCCCCTGATTTCGGAGCGCGATACCATGGGGCAGTCGATGCAGCGCCTGAAGCAGCAGCTCACCGACCTGGTCGGTGACATCGTGCGCGCCTCCAGCCAGGTCGGCGAAGGGGCGCAGACCATGACCATGACCAGTTCGGCCCTGAACCAGGGGGCGATCGAGCAGGCGGCGGCGGCCGAGGAGGCCTCTTCATCCATCGAGGAGATGTCGGGGATGATTCGCCGCAACGCCGAAAACGCCATCGAAACCGCCAAGATCGCCAGCCAGGCCGCCAGTCACGCCCAAGAGGGCGGGCAGGCGGTCAACGAAACGGTGGTGGCGATGAAACAGATCGCCGAGAAGATCCTGATCATCGAAGAGATCGCCCGCCAGACCAACCTGCTGGCTCTTAACGCCGCCATCGAGGCCGCCCGTGCCGGCGAGCACGGCCGGGGCTTCGCGGTGGTGGCCGCCGAAGTCCGCAAGCTGGCGGAACGCAGCCAAAAGGCTGCCGGCGAGATCAACGGCCTTTCCTCCAGCAGTGTGGAGATTGCCGAGCGGGCCGGCCAGTTGCTGACCGCCATGCTGCCGAGCATCCAGAAAACCGCCGATCTGGTGGAAGAGATTGCCGCCGCCAGTCGCGAGCAGAACGCCGGTGCCGAGCAGATCGCCAAGAGCATCCAGCAGCTCGACGTGGTCACCCAGCAGAACGCTTCGGCGTCCGAAGAGTTGGCCTCGACTGCTGAAGAGCTCTCCAGCCAGGCCGAGCAGCTGCAGGACTACGTCGGCACCTTCAAGGTTGAGGGACATGTCGGCAGCGCCGGGCGCCAGGAGCGAAAGCAGCTCACCAAGGCGTCCCCGGCCAAAACGTTGCGGGCTCTCCCCGCCGTGAAGAAAGCCGCCAACGACGAACATGACCAGGAATTCGAGGCCTACTAAGGAGCCGGCTCATGGTGAACACTGTCCAGGAAACCCAGGCCGAACAGTACCTGACCTTCATTCTCGACGGCGAGCAGTTTGGCGTCGATGTTCGGGAAACCCGGGAGATTCTCGATCTGCCGGCGCTGACCAGGATCCCGCAAAGCCCCGACTACATGCTGGGTGTCATCAATCTGCGGGGGACGATCGTGCCGGTTGTCGACCTGCGCCGGAAATTTGCGACAGCCGGTGGCGAAGAGCGGGCCAACTCATGCGTGATCGTGCTGGAGGTGGCTACGGCGGAAGGGCTGTCGATCATCGGCGTCCTGGCCGATGAGGTCTGCGAAGTCATCGATCTCGCTGCCGCCGAAATCCAGCCGGCACCGCGCTTCGGCAACAGGATGCGCACCGAGTATGTCAAGGGTTTGGGGCACCACCAGGAGCGTTTCGTGATCCTGCTGGAGACGGCCCGGATCTTCAGGGAAGATGAATTGGAACGCATTCAGGCAAGCGCTGGCTGATTTTAAGTAGTGACCAATTATAGAATGAGGAGAGCTGTATGAAACTACGCAACATGCTGTTCATGGCAGGAGCGGCCATGGTCTTCACGGCCACGGCAGCACAGGCGGCTGATGTCTCCGCGAGCGCCAGCCTCGGGGTGTACGACAAGTACCTGTGGCGCGGTATCGATCTGAGTGACAGCACCGCCGTCACGCAAGGATCGGCAGATGTCACGGTCAACGGCTTCAAGCTGGGAGTCTGGGGGAATGCCCAACTGGACGACGACGGTGCCTGGGAAGGTGGTGAGGTGAACGAGGTCGATGTGACCGTGGAGTATGCCTTTGACATGGGCGAGATGCTCTCCGCAAAGGTTGGCAACGTCACCTACCTGCTCAAGGATATGGACGATACCAGCGAGGCCTACGCAGGGCTAACGGTCAACACCGTGTTGTCACCGACCTTCACGGCTTACTGGGATTGGGACGAGGCCGAAGAAAACGGCCTGTACTATACGCTGGCGGTCAGTCACACTTTCGAGCCATGTAGTTACGCGGCCATCAATCTCGGCGCCCTGGTCGGGTACAACGACAAGAGCGACTACTCGATTTATTACGTGGAGGCAGGGATCGACGAAAACGGGGATGAGTTCGAGGAGTTCAAGTCCTATAGCGACTGGCATAACTACGAATTGAGTGCGTCAGTCGATTTCAAGGTGACTGACCTGCTACCCGAATTTCGGGCCATTGGATCTGTTAGGTTTGGCCATCTCGGGTAGCGGTAGCAATCGGTATTGGCCGGCTTCGGCCGGCGTCCTGTAGTTGAGCGAACTGTGTGGCCGCT
>Ga0129297_10002004_pt1 | contig 10376 bp, 7 predicted proteins | sample I18A1metaG_FD_94708 | JGI IMG/M metagenome (GOLD analysis project Ga0129297, IMG submission 94708) | Lake sediment bacterial and archeal communities from Gulf of Boni, Indonesia to study Microbial Dark Matter (Phase II) - ​I18A1 metaG | ecosystem: Environmental > Aquatic > Freshwater > Lake >... | reverse complement strand
GGAAGATTCAAGCTTCGGCCGTCAGAGTCAGCGACGACCTGATCAGAGAGAAAGCCTGCCTCTTCTCTTCCCCTCGCCAGTTCATTGACCTCATCGAGCAATTCAGAGAGGCGGGTCTCACACACTTCATCTTCGGTGACTGGGGATACAATCCTCCCATGACGATCCGGATGTTCGGCAGCAAGGTGATTCCGCACTTCAAGAGAAGGCGCAAATAACGTAGTCGCGTGTTGGCATTCAACTGAACAATCTGCTGGCAAGACAAACCTTTTCTGGACTCGACAGGCCCCTATTGGCCAAAGCTGAGAAGCTGTGCAGGTACAGGAACAACTGGGAACCCTTCTACCAAGAATTCGAGTTGAGCCTCCAGGTCCTAACTCGAAAATGATCGCGGACGTCCTAGGGGAGTTCGAGACCCCGAGCCTTTCTTCCGTCCGCATGGGCGAGATCCCCACAGCCTGGAAACAGGCACGCGGAGCAAATGTCGTAGACGTTGACGACAATCTCTACGTTGACATGACCGCCGCGTTCTGTGTAGGAATCGCAGGCCACTGTCATCCCAAGATTGTTGAGGCGATCAAGAAACAAGCAGAAATCATGACTCATGCCCCTGCAGCTCAGGCGCCTAACCCGGCCAGAGCTGAGCTTGTCAAGAAGATCGCTCAGATCGTTCCGCGACCGCTAAAGCGAACCCATCTCCTAACTACCGGCGGCGAGGCGATTGATGTCGGCCTCAAGCTGGCGCGTCTCCATAGTCACAGAATGGAGGTAATGGCGTTTGAGGGAGGCTTCCACGGCAAGACTCTCTTCGCTCTCTCTGCGACCTCCAGAAGACACTACCGGTCTGGATTTCTGCCCCTTGTGCCCGGAGTCTTTCACGCGCCGTTTCCCTACTGCTACAGATGCCCGTTCGGCGAGGGGGTCTCGTGCGGTGACTGCTCAACTCAATGCCTCAACTATATCGAGCATATGATCAAAGATCCTGCTTCAGGGATCACAGAAGTGTCGGCGATGCTTCTCGAGCCCATTGAGGGTCATGAGGGATGGATCGTCCCGCCGAAGGATTTTCTGCCGGAGTTGAGGAGAATCTGCAACGAGAACGGCATTCTATTGATGCTCGATGAGATAATCACGGGCTTCGGACGAACTGGGAAAATGTTCTGTTTCCAGCATTCGGGAATCGTACCAGACATTCTGGTATGCGCGAAGGGCGTGGCAAGCGGCTTCCCGATTTCGTTGGTGGTTTCGACGGATGAAATCATGAACTCTTGGGGAGTCTTCCAACATACGAGCACGTTCTCGGCAAACCCGCTTGGGTGCGCAGCGGCCTTGGCAAGTTTGGACGTCATAGAGAAGGAGAGGCTTGTGGAGCGATCCGCGAGCATGGGCCTCGAGTTCATGAAGCGATTAGAGGAGATGAAAGAGAATCACCCGATCGTCGGCGATGCAAGAGGAATGGGTATGATGTGCGGACTGGAACTTGTCAGGGACGCGAAGAAAACCCCGGCGGTGGACGAGACGAAGAAAGTTGTCGAATATGCATTGAGGCAGGGCGTCATCCTGCAACCTCCTGGAGGCCGGTTCGGCAATGTAATGAAACTCTCACCCCCGCTTGTGATTACGAAAGAGCAACTTGACTTTGGGGCGCGTACCATAGATGATGCTCTTACATTTGTCGAGAAGCATTGACGACGCTCTGCTATCCTGAGTCTCTATGCTTGGTCGCATTGCGAGTCGAGTAGGCGGTTTGCGACAGTCCAAATGGCGATAGTAGCATTCGACGATCGGGCCCGCACGATCTGCTAGATCTCATACGATTCTTGAGTTGGTAGACCTCTCAAGCGAACCTCATGCGTCTTGTGGCACAGTGATTACCGATTCCTCGGGAGAGATTGGCGAGCCTAGATTTGATTTGAGCCAAGGTTCAACGGGGGATTGAGGAAAAATGACGCGGTAGAAGCTGAGGACGAAATTTCTAGGCGCTGTTTGCAATTCCAGCTTAGAAGACCACGAACAATGTGCAGGATCTGTGTCGTGCGTAAGCCCTGCCTCTGCGGGCTGGGGATGTTCGAACATCTCTTACCAAAATAGTGCCCGCTCGGGAATCCTACATCCTTCGCCGAGCCAAATTTGAGGGTCGAGCGCATAGGTTTGAACCGGCCCTTCTGCTCTCTGAGGTCAAGGAGAGGTGCACAACGACAGTCAGGGCATCACAAATGAGGGCGTACAGTTGTCTCAAGTGGGAACATCACTCAATCTGTTCACAACTGTTATGTGGAGTTCAGCGTAGATACAACCGCTCAGTTTGAAGTTGACTTGTAGGGGAAGATTTGATCTTGAGGCTGCTGGTGTCGTACCCGGAGAAGTGCTCCGGTTGCCGAAGCTGCGAGAACTTCTGTTCTCTGTCCCACGGAAAGGAAATCAGGCCAGCCGAGTCAAGGATTCGGGTTGTCAGGTTCGAGGACAGAGGCATTTTCATCCCGGCTTTCTGTGTTCAGTGCCACAGGCCAGCCTGCAAGGCCGTTTGTCCGACTCAGGCAATATATGAGGACGAAAAGACGGGCGCGTGGCTGGTGAACCAGAAGCGTTGTGTAGGATGCAAGATGTGCGTCTTCTCATGCCCAGTTGGCGCAATCTCTATAGATAGAATTGCAGGCGCCGTCAAGTGCGACCTGTGCGGTGGAGATCCACACTGCGTGCGAGTCTGCCCCCGCAAAGCCATAGAGTTCACCGAGTACGACCGCGTTGGCATGAACAAGAAACGGGCAGGTCTGACGAGACTTTTTGGAGCCGCGATTCTGAAAGAGGAACAAGCTCTAGAGATAGCAAAGGGGTTTTGAGACATGTCGGCCGTCAAGAGCTATGGTCATGTGGGAAGGATTGCCCACGTCGATCTATCTTCGCGGAAAATCTGGAGCGAGGCTACAGCAAAGTACGCCCCAACTGTGTTAGGCGGGCGAGGCATCAACGCCAAGATTCTCTATCAAGGGACAGCGCCCTCGACGGGAGCTCTCAGCCCTGAAAACCTCTTGATCTTCGGAACAGGCCCTCTGGTCGGAACGACCTGTCCGTCTTCAGGAAGGGTTACGATCACAGCGAAATCTCCTGCGACTGAGCTCTATGGAGAATCAAATTTCGGTGGGGACTGGGGCCCTGAGCTGAAATTCGCCGGCTACGACCACCTTGTCATTCATGGAAGAAGTGAGAAACCTGTCTACTTGTGGATAGACGACGGAGTCATCGAGATCAAGGATGCGAGAGCCATCTGGGGAGCGGACACTTTCCGATCTCGTGAGCTCTTACTCGAACTTGTGGATGACCCCGATGCCAAAGTCATTTCCATCGGTCCTGCTGGTGAGAACGAGGTAAGATTCGCGTGTGTACGCCATCAGGTGAAACACACTGCGGGGAGACCAGGAATGGGTGCGGTGATGGGATCGAAGCGACTTAAGGCAGTGGCCGTCCGTGGTTCTGGCAGCGTCCAAGTCGGTAGGCCGGATGAACTATTGGAGGCGACTGAGAGGATTGCGGCAAGCATCAAAGCTCACCCGAACTATGCCGCTCGCACCAGGCTCGCGGAAGGAGCGTGCGGGCTTGGCGGCGTAGCTGACAGCGAGCAACCCTTCGGCCATATTGTCGGCGGTAACTTCCAGACTCTAATGCTAAGCGACTATCCAAAGCAAGGAATTGAGAAACTGTGCTTGAAGTATGGCCTCAGGATGACTGGATGCTACAATTGCCCTGTTGGATGTTTTCCGTTTCTATCCGTTCCCGGGGTCGGCTCGTCCGAATTTGGCTGCACGCCACAAATCGCTTGGTCGTGGGGAGTCCTCAATCCTGACCCGAAACTCGCATTCGAGCTTTCTGTCCTCTCGAACAGACTTGGGATGGATAGCGTTTCTACAGCAAGCGTAATCGCCTTCGCGATCGACATCTACAAGAAAGGAATTCTGACCAGAGAGGACAGTGACGGGATGGAGCTCAAATTCGGTGAAAGAGATACCCTCATCACTCTAATGGGCAAGATAGCGCGCCGTGAGGGCTTGGGCAACCTGCTTGCTGAAGGTGTTATGAGAGCTGCGCAGAAGATTGGCAAGGGAGCTGAATACTATGCGCACCACGCAAAAGGACTTGAGATAGCAAGTGAGGATCCGAGAGTCGTCCCCGGAGTCGCCTTGGGATTTGCTGTCGGCCCCCGTACAGACACTACCCGAGGTATGGTTCCCACCGAAAAGGTGGATATCGACCCGTCCCTGGATCAGAAGGGAAGAGAAGAAGTCCTAGCCGCGCTGAAGGATCAATACGGTAGTGATAAGGTCGGACACCTCACGGAATACGAGGGAAAGGAGAGAGTCCTGATACGGTATGAGAATAATATCGCGATGTTGGATATCATCGGTATGTGCAAGTTCCTCGGCCTATTCGCCTCAGGGTACGTCCCTGGCTTCATAGGAGAAGAGGAGTGTGCGAGACTCTATTCTTGCACCACAGGACTCGATACGACAGCTGAACAGCTGCTCCGCGCGGCGGAAGCTGTAGTCACTCTCGAAAGGGCCTACAACGTGAGATGCGGAATCAGCCGAGCCAACGACAAAATCCCGGAGAGGTTCTTCAAAGAGCCCGTGGCCGACGGCAGGCATAAGGGCGCTCTGCTGGATCCAACCAGATTCGAGAGGCTCAAGGATCTCTACTACAAAGCGCGAGGTTGGGATGTGTCCACAGGAATACCGAGTTCCGAGCGATTAAGAGAACTCGGACTTGAAGACGCCGTGCTGACCTACGCGCAGAGAGCCCAGAAGCTAGCGCCCAACGAAGACTGAGGAAGGAGAGCGAGCTTGGCTACCAGTCCAGACTCTCTCCTCTACCTCCGCAGTACGCAGAAAGATGACAATCGTTCGCTGGTCGCTTTCAGCGTGGCAACCCAGATGGCCGTCGGCATGTTCACGTCAGCAGCAGTGGCAGTAATGACCAGCGCTGAGACTTCCTCCTTACGAGGCAATGACACAGCGCTCCCGATGCTTATCGCCACGTCGGCCTCTCTTTTCCTTCTGGGCCTCCTCTTCTCGATTGCTCACGTCGATCATCCGCGGCTGTTTCTCACTATGGCGAGAAACTGGCGCAGCTCTTGGCTAAGCAGAGAAGCTATCTTCGCTGCTGTGTTCTTGATTCTATTGCTCATGTTCTTCCTAGTCCACCAACCGAAATACTTGCCAGAATGGCGATATTCCTGCAGTTCCTGTAGTCATAGCTACTTGCAGTCGCAACCTCAGGCCCGACTCACATGGTTCGACGCCTACCTGACATTGAGCATAGTTGTAGGTCTGGCCTTCGTGGGAGTGCAGGCGATGATATACAAGCTCCAATCGAGCTTGTCTTGGGATCACCCGCATACCGTGATTTCGTTCTTCGCGACAGCGGTAGCCACAGGACCCCCAGCCGTCGCGATGCTGCTTGCGGTTGAAACTTGGCTCGGGGACATATACCTGCATACGTTATGGGCGCCCTTGCCTTGGCTCGTCAAATCAGCCGCAGCCATTCTCTTCGTGATTCCTCTTCAGCTACTAATTGAGGTCACGTATTTGGCGCGTCTGAAGGAATTAGGCGAGGAGGCCGGGGCGTCTTACGATGTGCAGACCCGGAAACTGAAGAACTTTCTACTGGCTAGAATCGCTCTGGCCGCCATCATACTTGGCCTATCCGTGGCCACTCTAGTCTTCAGGGCAGACCTCTGGCCGCCATATGCTGCGGGGGCATCGACGGTAGTCATCTTTTTCGGAGCACTTGGTGAAGAGCTACTGGGCCGTTACTTGTTCTATTACGGTGTTGTGCCCGCGAAGCCCTCAGCCAGATATGCCGAGTTTTTTCTTGGATCCTAGGCCACGGCATAGCTCTCAAGATCAGACAAGGGATGAGCCCCGAGTACTCTCGTCAGACTATGCCAAGAGTCTCAATGTGCCACGGGAATGTCCGTCCATCTCTGGTCCAAAGCTTGACTGAACGATCGTGTGTCTGCTAAGAACACGCTGAATACGACGTAGATTCCCGGCGCAGGCATTTGGAACCGAGGAATGCGCCTTTCACATCCCCTCCCTCCGCCTGCCCCGTTGCTCTCAAAAAAAGAGAAATGGGGAGACAAGGATTTTTGTCGCACATTGGCGCGAAACAACTAACGGATGTCGGCCGGTAGCACAGGGAAGGTCTTCGAGAATGGGATCTGAGGAAGCCTAATCGGCTTTTACCGCCAAACGGAGGAGAAAGAATCAGGGAGCAGCACCAATTGGCAGATTCTGTTGACATGTTGTCTGTCGAAAGTCTTAAGTGTGATTTGAACAGCGAGAGTGACAACCAGGAATTCGTGGAGACAACTATTTTGAGTGAAGCTAAGAAAGAGCAGCCTGAGGTTTCTCGAAGAAGATTCTTGAAGTACGGTGCCGGAGTTGTGGTCGTTGGAGCCGCGGCTGCAGCCGCCTACTACGCCTTGACGCCGCCGTCGCCGCCAGCGCCGCCGACACCAACTCCAACAACTACCGAGATCGTCACAACGGCGCCTCCGCCCACGACGACGGCGCCGCCGCCCATGGCCATAAGCCTAAGAGGCGAAACAACCTCTGACGCAAACTTCTACCTATGGGACAAAGACAGCAATGTAACGCCCGGCGGACTACTTGCCGAATACGAGCGTAACACAGGCGTAAGAGTAACGCTGGAACGACTGGACTGGATGGCACACTACGAAAGAAGCAGACTTGAACTTCAGTCAAAGAGCCCCACCTACGACTTCTTCTGTTACGACTCTTATGTGAGAGGGTCGTATCTGCCTAATGACTGGTTCTCGGACTGGAAAGAGCTCGAGTCAAAGACAGGGCTCGAGATGGACTTCGCCGACATACTTCCAAAAATGGTCGAGGACGAGGGGATGTATGGAGGCAAGATTCTAGGCATTCCATCAACCAACTGCAGCGCCCCTGCTTTTGGCTACCGAAGGAGTTTGTTCGAGGATCCTAGGCTAAAGGATGAGTTCGAGAAGAAGTATGGTCATCCGCTGGCTCCTCCGAACTCATGGGAAGAGGTAAACGAACTAGCCGAGTTCTTCACGAGAAAGATCAATGGAGTCCAGTGGTACGGCTTGTCTCTATTGATGGCTCCGGAAGCTGCTTCAGACGAGTTCTACTACCGCTGGCTGACAATGGGAGGCCCAGGGAAAGAGGGCAGACGCCAAAGCTTTGGCATAGTCGATGACAAGTTCCAGCCGCTGATCAACAATGACACAGGCGTGAGAGCTCTCAAGCTTGTAGTCGAAATATACAAGAACAAGTGGTGTGCCCCGGGCGGGACCGAAGTTGCGTGGTTGGACTTCACGTCCAACTTCCGTGCGGGCGATATAGCACTGGGTTACATCTGGGCGTGCGCCTGGGCGGGTGTGGAAGACCCGTCGGTATCCAAGGCTGCCGGTGATATGGGCTGGCTTGCAATACCCCTGGAAAAGGATGGTGTCTATAGCTTTGCTTCATTGATGATGGCTATCAACAAGTTTGGAAAGCAGCCCGAGGAAACGTACAAGTTCCTACGGTGGATATTTGCGCCTGAACAGGACAAAAGGATGGCCCTGCTGGGAAACGGCCCGATCAGGCTTTCCAGCTACAAGGATCCCCAGATCTCTTCCGATCCGATGCAGCAAGTCATCTACAAGCTGATAACGTCTCCTTCGGTCCCACAATGTGATTTACCTGAATTCGGAGAAATGAACTATGAATTCAGCCTTGAAGTGCAAAAGGCCGCTCAGGGCCAAATATCAGCCGAGCGAGCACTAGATGACACAGCCGATAAGTGGCGTGAAATACTGAAGAAAGCAGGATACTATGGGTAGAGAATCGCATAGACTCGAATACTGCATACGACATCGGTCGATGTAACGAACGCAGCAATCCATCTCGAGAAGATCTGTTCATCATTATCCTTTTGCGTTCGAGTACCTTTGAGTGTCAGATCATAGGAATCTCTTGATCTGGTCCGAGTAGTACTTGAAGTTTTCAAGGGAGATGTCCGGTGGTATGACATGGTCTACCATTGGTATGAATCCGCCTGCCTCCTTTAGGTATGGCAATTTTGATTCGACTTCCTTCCTTATCTCAGCTTTCCCCTTTGCTACTGCTCGCTTGTCGATATTTCCTATAAGCCTAAGGGATCTACCATACTGTTTGCTCAGGGCAACCGCATCTACACCGCCCGCGACCTCCAGGGGGAGAAGACCATTTACTCCGGCCTCAAGAAGGAGCGGTATTAGGGCGATCGGATTTCCGTCCGTGTCAACGAAGATTGTCTCTATCCCGTTCTTCCGGAGGAAACTTGTCACCTTCTTGTAACCTGGCAGGATGAATTCTCGGAAGAGCTTCGGCGAAACGTGAGGCCCATGCTTATACGACATATCCTCGTGTATGACAACTATGTCTATGCTGGATCCAAGCGCCTCAACCGCCTTCCTAGCGCTTTCTACGAGGAAGGTGGCTTGGAAGTCCATCATATCCTTGACCAGCTCCGGGTCCTTGTAGAACGCTGATACGAACGGTACGGTCCCCATGTAGCTCCTACCCACGGCGTAGAAACCGCACAGCCACATCGCAACAGGAAACTGCGCATCTCTCAGGTATTCTACATAATCGTCGCTCCATTCTTTCGGGTATCTTCGCTGGTCCGTCGGGTCGAGTCGCGTCTTGAGTCTCTCCCAGTCTTTGAGGCTCTTCACAGGCCACTCCAACCACATCGGCATCGAGAACGTTTCCCTTCGAGTGTATTTCTTCTTGCTTCCATCTATGGAACGGACGATCAAGTAGTCTGATGTTTCCTCGAGTGTCTTGGTGGCAAACCTTGGCAGGCAGGTTCCGTCTATGACGACTGTGTATTCAGGGGGAGAAAAGTTCTCGAATCCGAAATATCTTGACACATCGAGTACCATCACAGATATCGAGTAAGGTAACGTGCCATACATGTCATACTCTTCTTTCTGAGCCGTGATGGCAGATATCGGTAGGCCTTCTCCGATCCAGCGGTAGATGACCTCGTTCCAGGGCCACTCGTACCACGGCAAGCGATCAGGTTTCTTGAAATTCATTACAGCTCGAAAGCGTTCCCGCGGGCTCATTCCAGCCATCGTCGTCAAACCTTCCCCATCCATTCTTTGCAAAAGCGGACTCCCTGAGCAGCGTCCTTGGCTGCCGCATCAGCTCCGATCTCTCGAGCGTAGTCGTCGGTGATAGGTGCACCTCCAATAATGATCTTCACATTCGGGCGCAAGCCGGAGCTCTCTAACGCGCGTATATTGGTGCTCATCTCGTGCATCGTGGTTGTCAGCAACGAGGACATAGCCACAATGTCGGCATTCGTCTCGCTAGTTTTCTCGACAAACTTCCCTGATGGGACATCTGTTTCTAGATCGTAGACCTCGAATCCTGCCGGAGCCATCAATGTCTTGACTATGTTCTTGCCTATGTCATGTATGTCCCCCTTGACTGTCCCTATGACAACCTTCCCTATGCGCTTCACCGCTTCACCTTTTAGACGAGGACTTAGCTCCACCATTGCCTGGTTGACAACTTCAGCTGCGCCTAGTAGTTCCGTCAGGAAGTACTCGCTCGACTCGTACTTCTGGCCTACGACATCCATTCCCTTCGCTATGCCTTCCGTGAAGACCTCGTAAGGCGGTATACCCTCATTCAGAGCTTCTCTAACGAGGCCACGCACCCGCCCTATGTCGATCTCTATGACACAGGTTCTGATTCTCTCTAATGTGGGAGACACCAATTCGATTTCCGCCTGACCAAACTAGCAGAATGTTCCAGGAGGCAGTTTCAGTGTAGATCGAATCCGCCAGAGAGATTCAGAGTCACGCCGGTTATGTAGCCGGCGTCCTCTGACGCAAGGAAAGCAACGGCGCCAGCTATTTCTTCTGGTTTCGCTATTCTATGGCCCAGCGGAACGCTCGATTCGTATCCATTCCTGATCTCATCGGATGTCTTTCCGAGGTATTTTTCGAGCGCTCGGAATTCGTATTCGGTCATATCCGTGTCCATTCCCCCGGGGCAGATGGCGTTAACTCTTATGTTGTGAGGCGCTAATTCAAGGGCGATTCCTTGCGTAAGAACGACTACAGCGGCCTTCGTTGCAGAGTACGCCGCGAGGTAAATGGACGCTGTCTTCCCGAGAGTGGAGGAGGTGTTAATGATCGCGCCGCTCTTTCGGATGATCATGTGGGGAGCTACGGCCTTAGAGCAGAGGAAGACGCCTTTTACGTTGACGTCGAACATAGTATCCCAGTCCTCTTCCCCTAGCTGCATAAACGGACACGGCTCCCCCGCCTCGATACCCGCGTTGTTCACTAG
>Ga0129297_10002002_pt1 | contig 10377 bp, 4 predicted proteins | sample I18A1metaG_FD_94708 | JGI IMG/M metagenome (GOLD analysis project Ga0129297, IMG submission 94708) | Lake sediment bacterial and archeal communities from Gulf of Boni, Indonesia to study Microbial Dark Matter (Phase II) - ​I18A1 metaG | ecosystem: Environmental > Aquatic > Freshwater > Lake >... | reverse complement strand
GTTGCGGGCGGCAAAAGAAACCGGAGCGATCGTCACCGCCGAGGAGCATTCCGTCGTCGGCGGACTGGGCGGCGCGGTCTGCGAGGCCCTGGCCGAAGGAGAGCCGGTCCCGGTGGAACGGGTCGGCATGCGGGACGTCTTCGGCCAGTCCGGCACCGCCGAAGAACTGCTGGTGCACTACGGCCTGACCGCCGCCCACCTGGTCGAGGCGGCCGAGCGCGTCCTGCGGCGCAAGGGTCGCTGAGCCGCAGCAGGGGAGCGGGATTGTTTTTCAATAATCTCACCAGCCGCATCATCATCCTCACCATCCTCCTCCTGACCATCGGGGTCGGGACCTTTTCCCTGTTCAACATTCGCCGGGAACAGGGACACCTCCTCGGCTCCACCCGCGAAAGCGCCGATCTGCTGCTGCAGACCGTGGAGAAGTCGATCTTCAACTCCATGCGCATCGGCAACAGCGACGACGTGCAGGCCATTCTCGAGATGGTCGGCCGCAGCCATCGCCTGGTCAATGTCCGGATCTTCCATCCTGACGGCACCATCCTGAAGTCGGCCCACCCCGAGGAGATCGGCCGCCGGGTCAACCCCTTCGATCTCGGCCTCTTCCAGAACCAGCGCTCCATGGGCATCTTCGAGATCCGCGGGCAGGAGGTGATGGGAATCGTCAAGCCGATCGTCTCCGACGAGCGCTGCTTTCTCTGCCATGGCGTCGGTCGCAAGATCATCGGGGTCCTCAATCTCAACCTCTCCCTGGAGGATACGGCGCTGAAGCTGCGGGAGACGACCCAGTTCTTCATGCTCTCGACGGTCGTCATCGTGCTGCTTCTTTCTTCCGGTATCTCCTTCATCCTGCTGCGGTTCGTCCGTCGGCCAATCCAGTCGATGGCGCAACGGATGGCCGAGGTGGAGGCCGGCGACCTGTCGGTGCGTCTCTCCCCCCGCGCCGACGACGAGGTGGGAAGGCTCATGCGGAGCTTCAACTCCATGGTCGACAACCTGGAGAAGACGAAGAAGGAACTCGAGCACTACCACTTCCAGCAGATGGAGCGGGCCGATCGGCTGGCGTCGGTTGGCGAGATGGCGACCGGCATCGCGCACGAGATCAAGAATCCGCTGGCCGGCATTAGCGGAGCCATTTCCGTGCTGGCCGAGGATTTCCCCGAGGGCGATCCTCGCAAGGAGATCGTCCGCCAGGTCCTCGAACAGATCGCACGTCTCGACAAGACCTCCACGGACCTCCTCTTTTTCGGTCGCCCGGGCAAACCCGAATTCACCTACGTCGATATCAACGAGCTGGTCAAGAAGACCCTCTTCTTCGTCACCCAGCACCCCGAGGCACGCAACATCCACAGGGTCAAGGAGCTGACGCGGGATCTTCCGTCGGTGGGGGTTGACGAGAAGCAGATCCAGCAGGTTCTCTTCAACGTCATCATCAACGCCGTTCAGGCGATGCGTGAGGGCGGAACCCTGACGATCCAGACCGAGGTGGTATTCCGCGACGACGGGTCGTTCGTCCGGATTCGCATCGGAGATACCGGCAAGGGCATCCCGGCGGACGAACTGGAGAAGATTTTCGTTCCGTTCTACACCACAAAGACCCAGGGAACGGGGCTGGGTCTGCCCATCTGCAGGAAACTGGTTTCACAGAATGGTGGGACGATAACGGTCGAAAGCCGACCGGGCGAAGGGACAACTTTCATCATCGACCTCCCCGTGGTTGCGGGGCAGGCGACGAACCGGAAAGAGGAGAACCGTGCGCAAACATAAGATCCTGGTGGTTGACGACGAACACCTGATCCGCTGGTCCCTGGAGCAGAATCTCAAGAAGCAGGGGTACGAAGTCCTCACGGCCGGCTCCGGCGAGGATGCGCTGCGCATCCTGCGCGAGGAGATCCCCGACCTGATGCTTCTGGATATCCAGTTGCCCGGCATCAACGGCATGGAGGTGCTGGAGAAGGTCAAGGAACTCGACGAGGAGATCATCGTCATCATGGTCACCGCCCTGGGGGTGCTGGAGACCGCGGTCAAGGCGATGCGGATGGGGGCCTACGACTACATCAACAAGCCCTTCAACCTCGACGAGCTTGCCATCATCATCAAGAAGGCGCTGGAGACCGGCGAGCTGAAGAAGGAGGTGGCGCACCTTCGCTCGGAGCAGTCGCGCAAGTACGGCATCGGCAACATCATCGCCGAGAGCCGGCACATGCATAATGTGCTGGCCATGGTCGAGAAGATCGCCCGCAGCGACGCCAGCACCGTCCTCATCCAGGGGGAGAGCGGCACCGGCAAGGAGTTGATTGCCAAGGCCATCCACTACGAGAGTTCCCGGGCGGACAAGCCGTTCGTGGCCATCAACTGCGCCGCCGTTCCCGAGACGCTCCTCGAGAGCGAACTGATGGGGCATGAGAAGGGGGCCTTCACCGATGCCAAGATGCAGAAGAAGGGTCTCTTCGAATTCGCCGACGGCGGGACCGTCTTCCTCGACGAGATCGGCGACATGGAGCCCGGCATGCAGGCCAAGCTGCTCCGTGTCCTGGAGGACCGCTCGTTCCGCCGCGTCGGCGGCACCAAGGATATCCAGGTCGATGTCCGTATCATCTCGGCCACCAACAAGGACCTGCTCAAGGCCATCGAAGAGAGAACCTTTCGCAACGACCTCTATTACCGCATCCAGGTCATTCCCATCTTCCTGCCCCCCCTGCGCGAGCGCAAGGACGACATCATTCCGCTGACTCAGCATTTCATCAACCACTTCAATCGCGAATTTGGCAAGGGGGTGAAGGCGATTTCAAAGATGGCGGAGAAGTTCCTGGTCGAGTACTCCTGGCCAGGCAACATCCGCGAACTGAAGAACGTCATCGAGCGGGCGATCATCCTCGAGAACGACGACACGTTGCTGCTCGAGCATCTCCCTCAGGAAATCGTGGCGAAGACGGGGGGCGCCAGCGCCGGTCCGATCACCTTCCGACTGCCGCCGGAGGGGATCGACATCGAGGACGTGGAGCGGGAGCTCATCCGCCAGGCGCTGGAAGTGGCGGAGGGGAACCAGTCCAAGGCGGCAAAGAAACTGAACCTGGGCATCGACGCATTCCGATACCGGATGAAGAAGTTCGGTTTTCTCTGAGAATTCTAAGTACGTCTGCCGCCCGGAAGGTGCCTGGGTTGCCAGGCTCTTCCGCGACCCCAGAGCTAGGGTGTCCTTTTCTGGGAAATGCCCCAGTCGGGGGTGGAGGGTTTGGTGCCAACCGTTGGGCACCATTGGAAAGAATAAAGTACGGCAGTGGACGAATTTCGGGTGGAAATTTTTTTAAATCGCTATACCATTAGAAGCAATTTAGCATCCGTTTATTCATCGGGGTTCTTGGTATCAAGGTTGCATGGTATTAAGGTATGGCAGGCCTCTGTTCGGTTCAGGAACCTTTTGATAAATAGGCGCAATTCCCGCTTTTCTCAGGAGGCAACACTATGAAGCGGCCCGGTAGCAGGTTCGGCCTAGTTGCGGTGATATCGCTGTTGCTTGGTGCTATATGGCATGTGCCAGCAGCTGCAGCGGTTGCCCCAGCCATCTCGTCGTTGGGTCAAATCCGTGATCTCTCGGTGATGTCCGCGCCGGGCAGGATTGATGTGGACGCCTCCGGGGCCATTTACGTGACCGATGCCAGCAAGGCGGTGGTCGTCAAGTACGATAAGTACGGGAAGTTCATCCGCCACTACAAGGGAGTGCCCGTCTCCGGCGGAGGTGTGGCGGTGACCCCCGATGGCGGACGGATTTACGTCTCCGGCGTTGATCGGGTATCGGTTCTGGATGGAAATACCGGTGCCTTGGTGGCCCAGTTGGATGGTTTCACGTCGGCGGGGGAAATCGACCTGGACTCGGCCGGATTTGTTTTCGCGGCTGATGCAGGAGCGATGGCCATTCGGGTGTATAATCCGCAGGGCGAGTTCCAGTACCAGTTCGGAAGCCGTGGCATCAACCCGGGGCAGTTCTGGTCCATCTGGGCGATGTCGGTTGACGAAACTGCGAATGAAGTGTATGTCGCCGATATCGCCACGTACAGTACCTCCCAGCCCAAGGTTCAGGTGTTCGACCTGGCAGGGAATCTTAAGCGAAGTCTCCCTGCTACTACGGGCTTTGGGACGCCGGCCATTACGTTTTTTGGTGGGATTACCTTTGACCGGTCAGGGCGTGCTTATTTCCCGGACACTTTCCGCAACCAGATTCGGATATTGGGTCTTCCGACGGCGTTTCTGCAGAACTTTGGCGTTTCCGGGTTTGCACAAGGTCAACTCTCCAGTCCGGTCGACAGCATCTTCGATCCGCTGACGGGGCGTCTTTTCGTGACCAACGACGGCGCCAGGATCGAGATTTTCGGCGTCGATGGCGCGCAGAATCCGGTCAATGCCAACGTAAAGCCCGGCCTGCCTGTTCCGCTTTCCCCGGTCGGGGGCAGCGAGGTGGCATCGGCCACTCCCGAGTTGCGCTTCCAGAACGCGGTCGATCCCGACGGGAACACCTTGTCTTACCAGGTAAGGCTTTTCAGCGCAGGGGAGGTAGCCGCCGACTATTCCTCTATCCCCGAAACGACGGCCGAGTCGGCGGTGACGGTAACGACCGATCTCGCTGAAAACGGTCGCTACGAGTGGGCCGTGCAGGCCTTCGACGGCAAGGACGTTTCGGGTTGGAGCGATCTGAACGCATTCTATGTCAATGCGGTGCAGGAGGCCCCGGCGGCTCCTGTGCCGACTCTTCCTGAAAGCGGGTCCACCGTCGACGGTGCCAGCGTACTGGCGTGGCAAGGGTCGACCGATCCTGACCCCTTCGATGCGGTGACGGGTTATGTTCTTGAGATCGCCGAGGAGCCGACCTTCGTTTCTCCGGTTCTGAAGCAGCCGCTGGAAGCGACATCAGTCGAGTTAGCTACCTTGACTGGTTATGCGAAACTTGTCGACGGCAGTACCTATTTCTGGCGAGTTGCGTCCGTAGACAACCACGAGCAGGTTTCCGAGCCGAGTGCCGTTTCGGATTTCGTCTACGACACCACCTTGTTGAAAGTCTCCGCCAATGTCCCCGGTGCCAGCGTATATCTGTCCGGGAACCATGGCTATGCCGGGCAGTATCTCGGTGAGGCCCCGCTTGTGATACCTGACTTCGCGGTCGGTGCTGCTTCGATCCTGGTCCAGCGGGCCGGTTTCGAGCCGTTCATCGCCCAGATCAATCCTGCGCTGCATGACAACGTCTCTGTCTACGCTCCGTTGGCCCCGGCGGTTATGCCTGCCGACCTCAAGGCGCGTTCCTTGGCGGCCGGTGGGGTGACGATACAGCTCAACGGCGATGCAGCGCCTTTTGCCGTCGATTTTGATAATGACGGGGATATCGATCTGCTGGCCGGGGATGCTTCCGGCGTGGTGACGCTTTACAGGGGTGAAGTGGCTCTCGACGGTACGCTCAGCTATGCTGCCGGGGTTTCCCTTGGGCTTCCGCCGATGGCCGGTGCCGTGCCTTTTGCCGCCGACTGGAACAATGATGGTCGCAAGGATCTGATCGTCGGGCAGGCGGATGGCACCGTCAAGCTCTACCTGAATGCCGGGACGGAAGATGCGCCGGCCTTTGGCGAGGGAAGCTATCTGGCCGCGGATGGTGTCCCCATCAATGTCGTTGCTGCTGCCGCGCCTGCCGTGGTGGATCTCGACGGAGATGGCGACAAGGACCTCGTCGTCGGTTCGGCGTCCGGTGCTCTGGCCGTATTCCGCAATGTCGGCACTGATGAGGAGCCCCAACTCACCGCCGGCGGCAATCTCGTCAGGCTGGCAAGCCCCGTGGCCCCCTTCTTTACCGACTGGGACGGAGATGGTGTTCTCGAATTGCTTCTGTCGGCGAGCGAACACCTCTATCTTTATGAGCCCCAGGCGGACGGCACCTATGCTGCTGCCGGCGTTTTAACGGTTGGTGCCGAACTGACGGGTGGAAACGGGAAAACGAAGTCGGGAACCTATTCGCTCGGCGACAACCTCCGCGTTTTCGCTTTTGAAGCCGATGGGAAGAGGGGAAAAGACCTCTATATCGGCAATGCTGCCGGCGAGATCCGCTTCGCCCGCTCCTACGGGAAGTCTTTCGTCCCGGCCTACAGCGCAGCTCTTCTCGAAAAGGTGAGCCAGATCGAAGAGGCGGTTCGCGTGGAAGTTCCTGCACTCATTGACAATGTCACCGCGATTTCCGCTGCCATTCAGTCTGGTGATTTTGCCGCGGCATTGTTGGCCTCCGAGGCCCTCGAGGCTCTCTTGACGCCAGGCACGGAGCTTGCAAAATCGTTAGGCGAGTTGTCGGCGCTTCTGCGCTACACGCCGACCATCTAGTCACTGCAAAGCTCAACACTGTCGTTTAGGTTGTTCAAGGCGATCGTGCGAAACAGAGAAAAGAGGTAGAGGATGCTTTTCGAAAAGGCCAAAAGGGTTCTTGTCGCTGCAGTCCTGACCGTGTTTGTCGTTCCGGCGGCGCACGCATTGGGACCGCACAATGTTGTCAATACCGTGCACAACCTGTCTTCTACCGGGCCGCAGGCCATGTACAACACTGACACTACCCAAGTTTGTGTTTTTTGTCATACGCCGCACGGGGGCAATGCCTCTGCCCCCCTTTGGAATCGTCAGATGCCGACCTCCAGTTGGACGCATTATGACAGTTCTACCCTGACCAGCGTTGTAGGGAGCAACCCCACGCGTCCGGTTAGTGCCGAGTCTCTGATGTGTCTGAGCTGCCATGATGGTTCTATCGCAACGAATAGAGTTCTCAATCCTCCAGACGGTCTTACCGGTGTCAATGCTCCTCAGCCCTCGACACAGTTTGGTGATTCAGAAATTGTCGGGATCCCTGGTGTTTTCAACCGCATTGGTGCTGGTCCTGCGGATCCGTTTGGGGTAGGAGATTTGAGCGACGATCACCCGATCTCATTCGATTACCAGGATGTTTTAGATAGCGGTGAAGACAATGGGTTTCATACTGTGGCCAATGCAAGGACAGCTGGTGTGCGCTTCTTTCCGTTGGACGCCGCAGGTGGTTCCTATCGTGTCGAATGTTCCAGTTGCCATGACCCTCATGTGGACTACGAAACCAATACTCAATATAAGCCTTTTCTCGTTGCCAGCAATGACGGTAGCGCACTTTGCAAGGCTTGCCATAACAAGTAGTTAGCATTTTCAAAAAGCCTCCAAAGTCGGAGGTTTTTTGAGGCCATAAAGATTAAAAAATTTTCTGCAAACTACACAAATTATAAGCGGTTATTCGCGACAGTAGAATGCTTTGGCGTTTGATGAAGCAGTTCAGAGACGGGAGATTCATATGAGACTGAGAGCCCTGGTACTTGCCATAGTGCTGCTGACGGTCGCGGTGGCTGTCCCCAGAATCGCCGATGCTCGAGCGGTGCATAGTTTTGGGTGCAATTACTGTCACAGGTCCGGGGTGAGCTTTACTGACTTCGACGGTATAAAAACCAATATCTGCATCTCCTGCCACACTGCGGCAGGAGGTGGAGGGATGGATATTGTCGCTACCGGAACATTCGAAATTCCAAATGGTCGCTTTGAACTTGGAGATGCGAGTGATGCCATAGGCAGCAACCCCACGCATAGGAACAAACAAATCTCCCACATGTGGGGACGAAGCAGTGATATAGCGCCGGCAGCAGGTGCAACATCACCAACGACGTATGCATCGCTGTTCAACGGAAGGTACGGGGTTTCCCGAGGAAAAATCACCTGTAACAGATGCCATGATCCCCATGCTGACAATGCAAATGATACCGACTTCAGGCTTCTCAAGGTGACAACAAATGGTGACGCTATTTGCCGGGATTGCCATCAACCCTGGAGCCAGAGCTTTCCGGACGGTCTGCTCAGCCACCCCATGGTGGCCGATTATGCGACAGTAGCCGGCCAGCGGAATGCCGACGCAGTTGCTGCTAGTAAGCCCCTCCCGTTCAAAGTGCCGCCAGTCTTCGCCGGAGAGATGCGCCTCGTCAATGTCGGCGGAACGATGGGCGTCTCCTGCACGACCTGTCATGCGCCGCATTATGCCGATTCAAACTCCTCAACTCCTGATGGTATCGCTAACCGGTCTGGGCTCGCGCAAGGCGACGGTCATCTCCTGCGCGCCGACGGACCGAGCGCAGCTGACAAGTCGGCGCTCTGCACCTCGTGCCACAACTACAAGACCCACGGCAATCCGGCCAGCGGAACCTATGTCAAGGTCGACTGCCTGATTTGCCACAGCGGGCACTCGTACAACAACGATGGCCCGAATGCCAACTACTACCTTCTGCGGCGCGACAAGACCAATCCCCAGACGAGCCTGGACATCCTCGATCAGGACTTCACGACTACATCGACGCTCCTGAACGACAAAGTCGACGGTCCGACGACCGGCTTCTGCGAGCGTTGTCACGGAGAAGCCCGCCTGATTACCAATCATGGAACGAACCGCTGGACGAAAGACTGTCGCGACTGCCACGGCCATAACGTGAGCGGTGCCAACTTCAGCTGGCAGAACGACGCCAGCGTCGCTGTCTGCGGCGACTGCCACGGATTCCCTCCGTACCTTCATGTGAACGGTAACATCAATCTCAGCGGGACTGCTGGCGGTTACGCCTATACGTCGTCGACCCATAACTACGCCGCCGGCACAGTCGGGCAGACCAAAAACGAAACAACGACCCCGCACCTTGCCCACGCCGGCAACGGCATGCCGGGCGGCACGGCGACCGACTACCTCTTCGGAGCCGGCGGTGCGGCCTGTGATCCCTGCCACGACGGCCTGACCAAACACCAGGAAGGCGACGCATTCAACTCGACGACATTCCGCGACATCTATTTCAATACCCTCGCGAAAGGGAACACGCGGTACACGGTCAACCTCGCTACGACCTACACCAACAGCGTGACGGGGAGCTGTACGGTCATTTATTGCCACAGCAACGGTGGGAAGCGCACCTCCGACAGCAACAAGACCTCAGCCAACTTCAAGTTCCCGAGCACGGCGCCCCTCTGGGGAACAGGGGATGCCGACATCATCGGCCAGACCTCGCCGAAGCATGAGTGTGCCTTCTGTCACGGCAACACAACGACGACCATGGCGACGGCCGACCGGGACAACTCCGTCTCCCACATCAAGCACGTCGCGAAATACGCCTGCAACGTCTGCCACGTGCAGACGGCGACGAGCGCGACGGCGATTCTTCCAGCTTCCCGAATTGCCCCGAGCGGCAAGCACGTCAACGGCGTTCCGGATATCTTCTTCGATACCGCCTATGATCTCGATTCGGGCGCGGCAGTCCGCCCCCTGACGGTGGGCGGGACTCCCTTCAATACGACCACGGCGGTCTGCGCTGTCTACTGCCATTCCAACGGTGGCTCGACGACGGGACCTCTGGCCTATGCGGCACCGGACTGGGATGCGACGGGGAGCGTCGTCTGCGGCTCCTGCCACGGCGCCCGCGTCGGCGACGCCGCCGTCATCAGCAGCGGGTCGCACACCCGGCACGTCTCTGACGCCAACGGCCCGACGCTGGCCTGCTCCGAGTGCCATCTCAACGCCGCGAGCTACACGGTCGCCGGCGGGCACGCCGACCACATCAACGGCGCGGTCACCGTGGACCTGACCCGCTGTACGGCCTGCCATGCCATCGACGGCGGCGAGACGACCCCGATTTGGGGCCAGCCCTCGACCATGGACTGCAAGACCTGCCACAGCGGAACCCGGTCGACCTTCGAGTCCAAGACCGCTCCTGACAAGACGACGGCAGGAACCACCGGCCACAACCGGCCGACGGCATCCGGTCAATACACCGTGTCGCTCAACAACGCCGCCAACCAGCAGTGCACCAACTGCCACAACACCCAGACCCAGGCCGGTCACTTCGACGGCACCTCAGGCGACGACAAGCTGATGAAGACCGGCAGCGGCTTCCCGGCCACCTACGCCGGCAACGAGAATGCCTTCTGCCTCACCTGTCACGGCGCTGCCGGCATCGTCACGCACAAGAGCAAGCTGTGCGTTGCCTGCCATGACGCGCACGGAACGAGCAACATCTTCATGATTCACAACAGCCAGACGACGCAGAACACCAAGGACACCTCCGGTGTCGGCGAGTTCAGCGGTGCCGTCGTCTTCACCGCCCTTGGCAACGACGCCTCGCCGACGACGGCGGCCAACTCCTACGACGAGGACGACGACCTGACCGCCGGTTTCACCAACGGCAGCGAAGCCAACACGGACGACATCTGCGCCACCTGCCACAGCAACGCGGCCGCAGACCCGACGCTGCACAACAACAAGGAGGGAACGGACACCGTCGGACCCGGTCACCACATGGGCGAGAACTGCTT
>Ga0129297_10002001_pt1 | contig 10386 bp, 8 predicted proteins | sample I18A1metaG_FD_94708 | JGI IMG/M metagenome (GOLD analysis project Ga0129297, IMG submission 94708) | Lake sediment bacterial and archeal communities from Gulf of Boni, Indonesia to study Microbial Dark Matter (Phase II) - ​I18A1 metaG | ecosystem: Environmental > Aquatic > Freshwater > Lake >... | reverse complement strand
GGCGGCGGGACGGATGGGGATAGGCTCATAGATAGGGTCAATGAAATTGAATTTTATGGCAATCTCTCTAATCATGGGCAGGCGCTCGTTAATCTTGTCGGCGCCCAAATGGCGCAGGTCAAGGTGGACATAGTCAAGACCATCAGGTCTGGGGAACCCTCTGCCTTCTTCAATTTCGGTTATCTCAGAACGGGAGACGATGTCCCTCGGGGCTATTTCCATCTTGGTGGGAGCGTACTTGGACATGAACCTTTCGCCTAAGCTATTGAGCAAGTAGCCCCCCTCTCCTCGAGCCCCTTCGGTGATGAGGATGCCCGAAGGTACGAGACCTGTGGGATGGAACTGGACAAATTCCATGTCCTTTAAAGGCAGCCCGGCTCGGTATGCCATAGCCATACCATCACCAGTAGCAGTCAAGGAGTAAGTGGTAAAACCATACATGCGACAGGCACCACCGGTAGCGATGATTAGACATTTGCTATGGAGGCAGAAAAAGTCGCCCGTGGTCAGATTCCAGACAGTTAAACCCTGGAAAGAACCTCTGTCGGTGAGAATGGAGGTGGCATAGCATTCATCGTATCTGGTGACATTGGTATATTTCTGGAGAGTGTCGTAAAGAGTCTGCATTTCAAAGAAACCAGTCTTGTCAGCAGCGAAGACGGCACGGTCAAAGCTGTGACCGCCGAAGGGACGTTGAGCAATTCTACCATCGGGACGACGGGACCAAGGAATCCCCCAGTGTTCGAGGAGGAGCATCTCTTTAGGAGATTCTTCGACAAAAAGCTTTACCACATCTTGGTCAGCCAGGAAATCGCTACCTCTGATGGTATCCCAAGCGTGAAGTTCAAAGCTATCACCTTCTTCTGGCTGCATTACGGCTGCGGTACCACCTTCGGCACAAACGGAATGGGAGCGCATGAGCTGGACTTTGGAGATAATGGCAATATCAATATCACCGGTACGAGCCGCTTCTATGGCAGCCCGCAGTCCAGCTATACCTGAGCCCAGAATTAGAAGGTCATGACTTTTAGTCATCATAATACAGCTTCCTTCCAGCGAGCAGCATTACATTGAATATTTACTGCCACAGGCAGACTAGCAATGTGGGTGGGGAAAGTCTCTATGTGCACGGCTAAAGCTGTGGTTCTGCCACCAAAACCTTCGGGACCGATACCTAACGAATTCACCCGCTCCAGAATTTCTTTTTCCAGTTCAGCAACTTCTGGGTCAGGATTTGGTTTTCCCACCTGCCGTAAGAGTGCTTTCTTAGCCATGGTCATGGCTTTTTCAGCAGTGCCACCAATACCGATGCCGACAATTACCGGCGGGCATGGGTTACTACCAGCTTCATCTACAGCTTGGACAACCGAGTTAATGACTCCCTGGCGTCCCTGGGCTGGCTCCAGCATAAAGAGGCGGCTCATGTTTTCACTGCCGCCGCCTTTGGGCATGACTATGATTTTGAGGTTTTCGCCGGGGACTATATCGGTATGGATAATGACAGGAGTGTTATCTTTGGTGTTGACTCGGCTGGAAAAAGGCTGGCGTACTATGGACTTACGTAAATAGCCTTTTTCATAGCCTTGGCGGACACCTTCTTCTATGGCTTCATAAAGGTTACCGCCGGTGATGTGGACATCCTGCCCTATTTCAAGGAAGACGATGGCAGTGCCAGTATCTTGGCATAGCGGCAATTGTTCTCCCCCAGCCAGGCGTGCATTTTCCAGAAGCTGGTCCAAAGTCTGTTGTGCCAAGGGTGACTCTTCTTTGTTTCGGGCTTCGGTTAATGCTTGAAGGACATCATCATTAAGAAAGAAATTGGCTTCCTGGCAAAGACGAGCAACTGTTTGGCTAATCAGACTGGCTTCAATTTCCCTCACTGGCTTTATCCCAGTTTCATTATGTTTACCAGTTCTCGCACGGCATCGGCTGATTTCTTGAGAGCAGCACTTTCTTCTGGAGTAAGTTTTAGTTCAATTATCTGTTCGATACCATTCCTGCCTAATTTGACGGGCACACCGACGACAACGCCTTTAATGCCATATTCACCGTCCAGATAAGTAGCGCAGGGAAGTATTTTCTTTTTGTCAAAAAGTATAGCTTCAATCATCTGTGCAGTGGCGGCGGCTGGAGCATAATAGGCGCTTCCTGTTTTCAGTAAAGCTACTATTTCACCGCCACCTTTTATAGTCCTGTCCACAATCTTATCAATAGTTTCTTCCGGCAGAAATTCTGTTATAGGAATGCCACCTACAGTGGTTAATCTGGGGATAGGTACCATAGTGTCACCGTGCCCGCCGAGGACACAGGCATAGACATCGTCTACGGAAGCCTTGAGCTCTTGGGCTAAGAAAGTCCTGAACCGAGCTGTATCTAGGATACCTGACTGTCCGAAGACACGGTTTCGAGGGAATTTACTTATATGCAGGGCTAACTGAGTCATGGCATCCAGGGGGTTAGCTACCATGATGATGATACAGTTAGGCGAATATTTCACCACCTGCTCGGTAACCGACTTGACTATGTTCATATTGGTCAATACCAAGTCGTCACGACTCATTCCTGGTTTTCGAGGTACACCGGAGGTGATTGCTACTATGTCTGAATTGGCTGTTCCTTCGTAACTATTGGTGCCAGTAATATGGGCATCAGAGCCAATTATCGGTCCACACTGGAGCATATCGAGTCCTTTACCCTGTGGTAAGCCTTCAATGATATCTACAAGAATCACATCGGCATAGCCCTTTTCGGCAATGCGCTGAGCTAAGGTGGCACCAACATTCCCAGCACCAACTATGGTTACCTTATTACGCATTACTCACTTCCTTCAGTTTTTCAATAACGGCGTCAGCTACCTGACTGGTGCCTACGGCTGTGGTATCGGCGGGATTCGGCTTAAGGTCATAGGTGACATTCTTGCCTTCAGCAATGACCGTGGCTACGGCTTTCTCCAGTCTGTTAGCGGCTTTGGTTTCACCCAGATGTCGGAGCATCATCACTCCAGAGAGCATCATTGCCATAGGATTGACCTTATTCTTACCGGCGTATTTGGGGGCACTGCCGTGGGTTGGCTCGAAAACAGCAACACTGTCGCTAAGATTGGCACCAGGGGCAACTCCCAGTCCTCCCACTAAACCGGCGCACAGTTCGGAGACAAAATCGCCGTAAAGGTTAGGCAGAACAATGACATCAAATTGTTGGGGTTTTCTCACCAGTCGCATACATAGGGTATCAACGACTACATCCTCAAATTCAATATCGGGGTACTCTTTGGCTACATCCCGGGCTACTGTCAAGAACAAGCCATCAGAAAATTTAAGGATATTGGCTTTGTGTACTGCTGTCACTTTCTTTCGTCTGTTGGCGCGGGCATAATTAAAAGCAAATTTAATCACCCGTCGAGTCCCCGTTTCTGAAATCATTTTGATGCTGAAGCCAGCATCCTTTCTAACCTTCTCTTCGCTGGTTTGCAGAATGAGGTCAATGAGTTGCGTGGCTTCTTGAGTGCCCTTCGCAAACTCGATGCCACAGTAAAGGTCTTCCGTGTTTTCTCTAACCACCACTATGTCTACATCTTTGTATAGGGCGGGAACCCCCGGGTAAGTTTTGCAGGGACGCAAGCAGACATAGAGGTCTAAGATTTTGCGCAGGGCTACATTGACGCTCCTGAAACCAGTGCCGACGGGGGTGGTCACCGGACCCTTGAGGGCGACCTTATTTTTACTGATAGATTCAATAACATAGTCAGGTAAGGGGGTGCCAAACATATCCTGGGCGCTTTCGCCAATTATGGCTAAGTCCCACTTGAATTTAACCCCAGTAGCTTCAAGGACTCTTTTGGTTGCCTGGGCTACTTCAGGACCAATGCCATCTCCTGGGATGAAGGTTACTTTATGAACCATATGGGTTTCCTTATCTCAATTACAATTTAAAATCGCCGTATTTCTTTATGTAAGGAATGAGCCCGCCTTCGTCAAGGATTTTCAACATTACCGGAGGGATTTTGCCAAAGGTCAACTGAGCACCATTGGTCAGGTCTTTAATCGTGCCAGCAGTTAAGTTTACCTCTAATTCATCACCGTCGTCAATCTTGCCGGTATTACAAATGAGGAGGGGTAAGCCTTGATTTATAGCGTTTCGATAAAAAATACGAGCTGCTGATTTGACGAGAATTGCTTTAACCCCCGACATTTTTATAACTAAAGGAGCGTGTTCTCGGCTGGAGCCGAGCCCGAAATTCTTACCAGCAACAATAAAATCTCCTGGTTTTACTTTGGCAGCAAACTCAAGGTCGGCATCTTCCATAACATGTTTGCTTAATTCAGGTAGATTGCTTCTGAGATGAGCATACCTCCCAGGGATAATGTGGTCAGTAGAAATATTGTCGCCAAATTTGAGTGCTTTACCTTTAAGTATTGTGCCAGACATTCATATTACCTGCCTTGGGTCAGTGATTTCCCCAGTAAGGGCAGTAGCTGCGGCAGTGGCTGCGCTCGCCAAGTATATAAAGGCTTCGGGGTTACCCATTCGCCCCTTGAAATTACGATTGGCTGTGGACAAACAAGCTTCACCATTACCCAAGACTCCTTGATGAAGCCCGAGACAAGCAGCACAACCCGGAGGCAAGAGAATAGCTCCAGCCTCGATCAGTGTTTGGATATAGTCAGCTCTTAGGGCTTGCTTCAAAATGTTTCTGGATGCTGGGGCTACAAGTAATCGGGTTTCAGGGTGGATCTTCTTCCCCTTAAGGATATAAGCAGCGACAGAGAGGTCATCCAGACGCCCATTGGTGCAGGTGCCTATAAAAACTTGCTGAATTTTAATTCCGGGCAATTGCTTGACTGGTGCCACATTGTCTACTGCGTGAGGCATGGCTACCATAGGCTCAAGCTGGTCAACATCTATAGAGATGGTCTTTTCGTAATTGGCATCAATGTCTGGGCTAATAGGTTTATATTTATCGCCCTGTCCCTGGGATTGCAGATAATCCTGGGTCGTGGTATCACTTGGGAAAAGTCCGACTTTAGCGCCAGCTTCCACTACCATATTAGCTACAGTTAAACGCTGAGAGATGTTCATACGGGGAACAGTATCACCGCTGAACTCCAAGGCTTTGTAGTTGGCACCGTCGGCACCAATTTTGCCGATGAGGTAAAGGATGAGGTCTTTAGCTTCCACTCCTGGGGAAAAATCGCCTGTTAGCCTAATTTGGAAAGTTTCCGGGACTCGAAACCAGGTCTTACCTAAAGCCATAGCTATAGCCACATCACTGGAGCCCATACCGGTAGCAAAAGCTCCCAAGGCGCCAGCAGTAACAGTATGAGAATCGGCACCGACAATAATATCGCCAGGATTGGCAAAATTCTCAGCTACCAGTTGATGGCATATTCCCTCGCCAATTTCGGAAAGAGAGCAGCCAGTTTCCATGGCAAAGCGACGCAGAAATAGGTGGTCATTGGCTAACTCCTGGTTTGGGGTGGGGGAGGCATGGTCGAGGAAGATCAGGCAGCGCTCAGGATGAACAATGTTCTTGAAGCCTTCTCTGAGCTGCCTTACGGTCAATGGGCCAGTGGTGTCTTGAACAAAAGCTAAATCTACCTCTGCAATGACGATATCCCCAGCCTTAGCTTCACCCTCAGACTTCTGGCTGAGGATTTTTTCACTTATAGTCTTACCCATTTCTAAGACTAACCAATGATAGCGATAGTTTCTCCAGCGGCTACTTTGTCCCCAGGTTTGAAGTTAAGCGCCAGTACTTTGCCTGATACTCCAGTCAAAAGGTCATTTTCCATCTTCATAGCTTCCAAGATAGCAATCTTATCGCCACTCTTAACTTCGTCTCCAACCTTAACAAAGTAGCGAGTGATTATTCCAGGTAAGGGCGCCGTTATTGGTGTCCCAGCAACTGCTGTAGGAGAGGTTGTTTCTGCCTTGACTTCAGGTTTGGCTGGTTTTTCCGCCTTTTCTATCGGCTTGGGTGGTACCTCTACCTTTTCGGCAGGCTTAGGTGGTGCTTCTATTTTAGCTGTTGGAGGAGATGTGACCGAAAGTGGAGTTGTTATAGCTGAACCGCCGACTGCCTCAACTTCCACCTGATAATATTCATCACCGATAAAAACATTGAAGGTTCTAAGTCCGGCTCCTTTGGCTGGTGCCTTAACCTCTATTTTTTCTACCAACTTACCGGCTTTAGCTTTAACTATAAGCTCATCTTCTCTCTTTACATCTTCTAAAGTCTTCAATTCCTCTACAGTCTTGGCTGGTGGTTCAAGTCCATATTTAGCCTTGAGGAAAGCCATTCCAGTGGTGGGATATAGGGCATAAATGAGGATATCGCCAATATCTTTGGCAACACCTTTTGTGGCTTCTTTAGCTTTTTCCAGCTCTGGTTCCAAAATATCAGCGGCTCGAGTAGTAATTGGTTCTTCACCTCGTTCATAACCCTTAAGGATTAATTTTTGCACCTCAGTGTTAATTGGAGCTGGTGGTTTACCATAGAGACCGTAGGTATAGTCCTTTACTTCCTTGGCAATCATCTTGTATCTGCCAAAGAGAACATTCATTACAGCTTGAACACCTACTATCTGACTGGTTGGAGTGACGAGTGGTGGATAGCCGAGGTCTTTTCTGGTTTTAGGCAGTTCAGCATAGACTTCTGGCAAGCGGTCTAAGGCATTAGCCTCTTTTAACTGGGCTACCATGTTGGTGAACATACCACCGGGAATCTGGTGCCACAGAACGCCGGTGTCAATTACTGATGCCTTAGTCGTGTCTAAGAAATCGCGGTATTTAGGCGCTATAGATTCGAAATATTCATCTAACTTAAGCAAATGCTCCAGGCTGAGCCCAGTATCCCTCGGAGTATTCCTGAGCGCAACTACTATAGGCTCGATGCCAGGGTGGGCGGTTCTAAAGCCGAAGGGTGCGAGACAGGTGTCAATAAAATCCACTCCGGCTTCAATAGCTTTCAGATAACTCATCATCGCCATACCGCTGGTGAAATGGCTGTGGAGGTTGACCGGTATTTTTAGCGCTTGCTTTAGGGCTTTGATCAGGTTGTAGGCATCATCCGGAGCAATGAGTCCTGCCATATCTTTAATACAAAGACTATCGGCTCCCATGTCCTGAATGATAAGGGCTTTATTGACATAATAATCAATATTAAACACTGGACCACCCAGTTTAGGTTCAGTAAGAGAGTAACATAAGGCACCCTGAATGTGCTTACCCTTATCCTTAATAGCCTTAAAGGCAGTGATGAAATTTCGCTCATCATTTACGGCGTCAAAGACACGAAAAACATCAATACCACAGTCGGCAGTATGGTGGACAAAAGCTGTAACTACATCATCGGCGTAATTTCGGTAACCAACTAAATTCTGACCGCGTAGGAGCATCTGAAGGCGGGTATTGGGCATTAATCTTTTCAAGATTCGGATTCTCTCCCAGGGGTCTTCATTTAAGAATCGGGTCATGACATCGAAAGTAGCTCCTCCCCAGACCTCCATAGACCAAAAACCGGCTTTGTCCATCTCAGGAGTAACGGGTATCATATCTTCGGTGCGCATTCGAGTAGCAAACAAGGACTGGTGCCCGTCCCGTAAAGTTAGGTCAGTGATTTTGAGTGGATTTTTGCTGCTCTTCTTTTTTGGGCTCATCTCTTTCCCCCTTTGTTTACTTGGGTATTCGGCTTGGGGAAATAGGCGACTTGTTGTTCATAGCGATACATTTTCTGGCGCCACTGAGTTCTGGCTCTCACTAATTCTTGGCGCCCGAATAAGCGCCAGGGGCTGACTTCAAAAGCAGGTTTGGGACTAACGATAATTGCCTTAGCTTGCTGCTCTTGCTCCACATAAGCAGTGACTGCTGCTATGGCTGCTATGGTTTTTTCTTTCTCTTTCATAAAACCTCTTTCTTAAAGAGGAATATTGCCATGTTTTTTAGGTGGGTTGGTATCAGACTTGTTCTGGAGCATATCCAATGCTTTGATTAGCTTTGGTCGTGTCACCCTCGGGTCGATAACATCGTCTATATAACCTTTGGCTGCTGCTACATATGGATTAGCAAACTTATCTCTATACTCCTGGATTAGTTTTTGTCTGGTTTCGTCTGGATTTTCCGACTTAGCAATGGCATCTCTAAAGACAATGTTTACTGCCCCTTCCGGTCCCATTACTGCAATCTCAGCAGTGGGCCAGGCGTAATTGATATCACCCCGCAAGCTCTTGCTACTCATGACTATAAAAGCGCCTCCATAGGCTTTGCGAGTAATTACGCATACTTTAGGGACAGTAGCTTCAGCGTAGGCATAAAGGAACTTGGCACCGTGCCGGATGATACCTCTATATTCTTGGTCAATACCCGGCATATAACCAGGAACGTCAACAAAAGTAACCAGCGGGGTATTGAAGCAATCACAGAAACGGACAAATCGAGCTCCCTTATCTGAGGCATCAACATCGATAACGCCAGCAAAGAATTGAGGTTGCTGGGCAACAATCCCAACACTTCGTCCACCCAATCGGGCGAAGCCAACGATGAGACTACACCCAAACTCTTCATGTACCTCCATGAAATCACTGTTGTCCACTATTTTGAGAATAACTTGCTTCATGTCATAAGACTTGGCTGGGTCGGTGGGCACTATGGAAAGCAACTCTTCATCCGTGCGGTTGGGGTCATCGCCAGTATCCATAATTGGGGAGTCTTCCATATTGTTCTGAGGCAGGAAACTGAGGAGACGGCGTACCATTTCCAGGCATTCCTGTTCATTCTCAGCAACAAAGTGACAGTTACCACTCTTGGTGGCATGAGTTATGGCACCACCCAGTTGTTCCAAGGTAACTTCTTGCCTGGTAACAGCTTTAATTACTTCTGGTCCAGTGATATACATTTGCCCTGCCCCTTTTACCATGAAGATGAAATCAGTGATAGCCGGGGAGTAGACGGCTCCCCCGGCGCAGGGACCCATGACCACGGAAATTTGAGGAATGACTCCTGAATAGAGTGTATTACGGGTAAATATTTCCCCGTAACCAACAAGGCTATCCACCCCTTCCTGGATACGGGCACCTCCAGAGTCAAGGAGCCCAATGATTGGAGCGCCATTCTTAGCTGCTAAGTCCATGGCTTTGCAGATTTTTTCTGAGGCGACTTTAGACAGGGAGCCACCGAAGACAGTGAAGTCTTGGGCAAAGACGAAAGCCTTCCGACCATTGATAGTGCCGTACCCCGTAACGACAGCATCCCCCAAGAATCGCTGCTCACTCAGTCCGAAATCTGTGCAACGGTGTAAGACAAATGGGTCAAGTTCTTCAAAGCTTCCCAAGTCGAAGAGAAGGTCAATCCTTTCCCGGGCTGTCAATTTACCTCGGGCATGCTGTGCCTCAATTCGTTGGGGTCCTCCCCCGGCTTTGGCTTGCTCTCTGAGTTTGTTAAGTTCAGTCAACTTGTCCTCAATTTCCATACTACTTCCCCTAAGTTTTTGTCTGAAAGTTAAATTTTGATTTTATCATACTATGCTTCGTGTGACAACAACTGAGGTTTTTCGGACCCGTCTGAGCAAAATTTATGGGCGATTTCACTGATTGTCAGAAGCAATCTCAATAGAGCTCAAGCCCAAGTTTGCCACTGGCTCTAAGTTGGTGCTAATGAGGAAATTGCGTGGTAGAATATTCTTTGGTTCGTGATGGTGGTTAAAGCTGTTTCTTTAGGCACTACCCGCTGTGGCTCTTCTATCTTCCATTGGGGGGAGCGGACTTTTGTTATGGGGATTGTTAACGTCTCGCCAGACTCGTTTTCTGGCGATGGTTTGAGAAATGTTGATGAAGCTGTAATGAGAGCAAAACACTTGGCTGCGGATGGTGCTGACATTATAGATGTGGGCGGTGAATCGACACGCCCCAGCTCGCTGCCTATATCCGGGGACGAGGAATTACGGCGAGTAATACCAGTAGTAGAGCGCCTGTCAGAAGAGTTGTCTATTCCTGTCAGTATTGACACTTATAAGTGGGAAGTAGCCCGTCGTGCTGTGGATGCTGGAGCTCAGATAATAAATGATGTTTGGGGGTTAAAGAAGGAGCCAAGGTTAGCCGAGTTGGCAGCAGAGGGAGGAGTGCCTATAGTCGTTGTGAGCAATCAACGTGAACAGCCTTGTCGCTGGATTATGCCTGTAGTCTTGGCTGACTTGAGGCGGGCTATAAAATCGGCTATGAAAGCAGGTGTTGCCTGGGAGAATATCATTATTGACCCGGGGATTGGCTTTGGCAAGACACCTGAGCAAAACCTGGAAGTTGTCTGGCGCCTAAACGAATTAAAGGTTCTGGGGAGACCTATATTATTGGGAACGTCTCGTAAATTTATGCTTGATTTACCCCCAGACCAGCG
>Ga0129297_10002000_pt1 | contig 10387 bp, 10 predicted proteins | sample I18A1metaG_FD_94708 | JGI IMG/M metagenome (GOLD analysis project Ga0129297, IMG submission 94708) | Lake sediment bacterial and archeal communities from Gulf of Boni, Indonesia to study Microbial Dark Matter (Phase II) - ​I18A1 metaG | ecosystem: Environmental > Aquatic > Freshwater > Lake >... | reverse complement strand
TACCCACATCAGTAATATAGGCAGTTCCCCGTGGTAAAATTTTTTCATCAGCTGTCAGAACATGGGTGTGCGTTCCGATCACGGCTGATGCTCTTCCATCCAGATACCAGCCCAGAGCCTGTTTCTCTGAAGTCGCTTCAGCATGAAAATCAACGACAATCAGGGATGTCAGATCTTTGAGTTTAAGGAGCTCTTCATCAGCAGTCCTGAATGGACAATCAATCGGCTCCATGAAGACTCTTCCCTGAAGATTGAGAATAGCCACTTTCAGGCCTTGGTCATCAGTAAAGATATAGGATCCTTTCCCCGGGTTGCCGGGAGGGTAATTGGCAGGTCGCAGGAGGCGCGGCTCCTGATCCAAATAAGAAAGAGCTTCTTTTTTATCCCAGATATGGTTTCCCGAAGTGAGGACATCAACCTGGCTCAAGAGCTCGCGGCCAACATCCTCAGTGATCCCCACTCCTCCGGCCGCATTTTCTGCATTGGCGACAATGAAAGAAGGAGAATGCTTCTTGATGAGGGAGGGCAAATATTTTTTTAAGGCTGTCCTGCCTGGACGGCCGATGATGTCGCCTAGAAAGAGAAACCTTATCCTATCGGGCATATTCTACTGCTCTCATTTCCCGGATGACCGTGACTTTTATCTGGCCCGGATAATCTAGCTCATCCTTGATCTTCTGGGCAATTTCTTTGGCAGTCACAGCCGCTTTCTCGTCGCTCACTTTTTGACTTTCCACAATAATCCTGATTTCCCGGCCAGCCTGGAGCGCAAATGATTTGGATACTCCTTCAAACGAATTGGCAATTTCCTCCAGCTTCTCCAGCCTCTTGACATAGGTTTCGAGCAGCTCCCTGCGGGCTCCAGGCCTGGCTGCAGAAAGGGTGTCTGCAGCCTGAACCAGAACAGCTTCAATGGAAGGGAAATCCACATCACGGTGGTGGGAAGAGATGGCCTGGATGACCGCCTCTGATTCACCATATTTTTTGGTAAGTTCGACACTCAGCTCAGTATGTGTTCCTTCTACTTCCTTGTCCACCGCCTTTCCTACATCATGGAGGAGGCCTGCTCTCAGGGCTGTGTTCGAATTCACTCCCAGCTCCCTGGCCATCAGGCCAGCCAGGAAAGCGACCTCTTTAGAATGCTGGAGGACATTTTGACCATAGCTTGTCCTGTATTTCAATTTGCCCAGGAGCTTGACAAGCTCTGGATGAACATTCTGGACACGAAGCTCGAGGACAATGGATTCTCCCACTTCTTTTATTTTTTCCTCCAATTCAGCCTTGACTGTCTCCACGATTTCTTCGATGCGGGCAGGATGAATTCTGCCATCAATGATCAATTTTTCGATGGCCAGCCGGGCCAGTTCCCGGCGGATAGGGTCAAAGCTGGAGAGAATGACAGCTTCTGGAGTGTCATCAACGATGATGTCCACTCCAGTTGCCATTTCCAGAGCCCGGATGTTGCGGCCTTCTCTTCCGATGATTCGGCCTTTCATATCTTCAGAAGGCAAATCAACCACAGAAACAGTGGTCTCCACCACATGTTCAGCCGCTGAGCGCTGAATAGCTTGACTGATAATTTCCCGGGCAAGGACCTGGCTTTTCTCTTTCGTCTCTTCTTCAACTTTACGGATGACCTGAACAGCCTCCAGCTTGGCATCATCTTCTATCTTCTTGATCATCATGGTTTTGGCTTCCTCCTGGGACATCCCGGAGATTCTCTCCAGCCCTTCCATCTCTTTCAGGATGAGTTCCTTGTATTTTGCTTCCTGGCCTTCTATCTCTTTCTCCCTCTGATAAAGTCTCCGCTCTCTGCCTAAAGAATCCCTTTCTTTTCTTTCCAGAGCTTGAAACCTTCTCTCCAAATTCTCTTCTTTATAGAGAAGGCGCCTTTCCATCTCGTTGATCTTTCTCCGGCTTTCTCTTGTTTGCTTTTCGAATTCAGCCTCAAGGCTCAAATATTTTTCCTTGGTTTCTAAGGAAGCTTCCTTGGCGAGCTTTTCTGCCTCCTTTTTGGCTTTATCCAAGATATCGTTAGCTTCCTCTTTTGCCTGGAAAATGGAGCGAGCGGCAGAGCTCCTTTTGATCAAAAGAAAAATAAAAAATCCCACCAAGAAAACTGAAACAGAAAGTATACTGGCAAGAACAAGATTCACTTTGATCACCTCCTTATTAGGCGAATCAAAGGAGACGAAAGTGTGGAGGGCTAATTAAAAAATCACTCTTCACCGCAAGCGGCCAAAAGGAATCCCCGAGGCCTTCGGGCCTGAGCAGAATTAAGGATCCTTTTTCCTTTCAGCTTATCTATGAACATCTTCGACCTTAGTTTCTGTATTATTAAGTTGCTTCTTTGAATTGATTGTATGTTTTTTCATTTTTAAAGAGATGAACCTCCAAACTTTCCATCTCACTTTCCATCTGGCCAATGATTTCATTGAGTTGATCCAGTTTTTTCTGAGATAAAAAATGTTCATCAGCAATATTTAAAGCAGCCAGGACGGCAATCTTGAGAGCGTCCGAAGATTTTGATTTCACAGCAATTTCGCGCATTTTCTGGTCAACATAAGAAGTCAAATGGCCTATGTATTTTTCATCCTCTTCTCCTTTGACTCTTATCTTATATTTCTGACCGTAAATTTCTATTTCTATAATTTTATCCATCATATTCCAATTTGGTCTATCTGGGTTATGATCGCCTCTATTTTCCCTCTGAGAAGCTCCCTTTCGCTCTCGTATCTTTTCAAATCAGCATCGATTTTTCCGACCTTCTTGACCTGCTCCTCAATATCCTTTTTCTCCGCCTTGAGCTCCTTGATCTGCTGTCTCAGCTTCTCATTTTCTCCAGTCAGTCTATTTATGTAGTCGATAACCTGGGAAATCTTTCCTTCAAGTATTTTAATTCTTTCCAGTTCGCTTGTCAATTTTACCTCCTTCTCTTAATTGAATGTTAAAAATTGATCTTAGATGGCGGATGAGTTTTTGCTGGTATTTATCAACTTCATCGGCCAGCAATGTCCTCTTTGGATGGCGATAGACAAGGTGGAGGGAGAGGCTAATTTTATCCTTGGGAATGGAGGGGCCGGAAAAATGATCAACCAGCTCAAATTCCTCCAGATAGGGAAGAGAAAGTTTCTCCACAGCCTTTTTGATATCTTGATAAGAGACATTGCGGTCGACGATAAAGGAAAGGTCGCGGCTCGTGCTGGGAAACTTGACCACTGGTGCATACTGGAAAGGCCTGGGCTGTTTCCCGAATAGAGCCTGAAGATCGAGTTCTGCTGCATAAATCACTTTTTTCAGAGAAAAGAAATCCAGAATCCGTTTCTTTAACTGTCCTAGATAGCCGATTCTTTCCCCTTTGTATATCAAAGCGAGGGAATATCCTTCTTCAAAGAAGGGGTGTTTGGTTTGCTCAAAAGATAGAGGTTCATAGCGGAGATGGCTCAGCAATGCCTCGCAGGAGCCTTTCAGGTAAAAGAAATCAGCCTCTTCTCCTCTCCCTTTCCAGTCGGATCCTCCTATCGGACCTGAGGTCAGGATTCCGAGAAAGAGCTGCTCTGTATTTTTGTTATTATCCATGAAATAGATGTTCCCGACTTCAAAGATATGGATGCCTTCCAGGCCGCGGTTCACATTCCAGACGAGATTCTCCAGTAATCCTCCCAGAAGAGTTGTCCGCAGAAGAGAGGCCTTGGCTGAGACAGGATTTCTGATTTCAATTGCTTTTCTCTGCGTTTGGAAAATTGCCTCTTTTTCATCGTCAGAAAAGCTAAAATTCAAAACTTCATCAAACCCATAATGGAAGAGAAGCTGGCGCAACTTGGTGATCCTTTCCCGGTTTTTGTGGCAAACAGGTTCCACGGCTCGCAGAGGAGTAATAAGAGAAGGAATTTTATCATACCCATAGAAGCGGGCTATTTCCTCAATCAAGTCAGCTTCCCTCTCGATATCAACTCTGAAAAAAGGGACACGAACGCGCCAGGCCTCTGGGGATTGAGCCCCTATCTGGAAGCCAAGGCTGAGCAGGGTGCGGCGGATAAAATCTTGGTTGACCTCAACTCCAAGGAGCTCAAAAACCCGGCGGGGACGGAGGATGATCTCTTTATTTTTCCTTGGCTTGGGATAGACATCAATAATCCCCTTTGTTGCTTTACCGCCAAACTGAACGAGGAGTGAAGCAGCCAAATGGGCTGCCTTGGGTGGAAAGGAAATATCAGTTCCCCTTTCAAATCGATAACAGGCATCTGTCTGAAGCCCCAAGGCCTTGCTTGTCTTTCGCACTGAAACAGGATCAAAATAAGCGCACTCGATGAATACATCCCGAGTTTTCGGCGAGACAGCTGACTCTTCTCCTCCAATGATCCCGGCTAGAGCCACAGGCTTTTTTTCATCAGCAATCACCAACATCTCCGGAGAAAGCTCCAGAGCCATGCCTTCCAGGCTACTCAAGGTTTCTCTCTTTTTGGCCCGGCGGACAATGATTTTTCGACCGGCGATCTTATCCAGATCAAAGGCATGAATAGGTTGAGCTGTGGCGAAGAGAATGTAATTTGTGACATCAACAACATTAGAGATTGGCTTGAGGCCCATGGCTTCAATCCTCTTCCTCAGCCACTCAGGTGAAGGACCGACCTGTATATCCCTGACAACAATTCCACAGTAACGAGGACAGAGATCCTCATCCCAGATCTGTATCTCACACAATTCAGAAGTCTTCTCGTCGATCTCGGTTAATGGCCAACTCTCCTCCTTCAAGGCCAGGTTGAGGCCTGTCGACAATTCCCTGGCGATCCCCAGATGGCCTAGGGTGTCAGGCCGATTGGCATATGTCTCAATCTCAAGGATAATGTCATGTCCTTTTGCCTCATATGTTTCGACCATGAGCCCGATCATATTCAGCTTGTCGATCAAGCGAGGCAGAGGAAGGTTGAGATCGACATAATCCTTGAGCCATTCCAAACTTATTTTCATTTGAGAAAAAACTGCCTAATAAATCTCAAATCATTCTCATAAAAATATCTCATATCGTTTATGCCATAGGCAAACATGGCTGTCCGGTCTATCCCCAGGCCAAAGGCCCATCCGCTGTATTTTTCAGGATCGATATTGACATTCTTGAAGACCTGAGGATCGACCATGCCCGATCCCAGAATTTCTATCCAGCCGCTCCCGCCGCAGACCCGGCAACTCGCATCTTTTCCTTCGCAGACAGTGCAGCCGATATCCACTTCTGCTGATGGCTCAGTGAAGGGGAAAAAGCTGGGCCGAAATCTTATCTTGATTTTTTCACTGAAAAGAGTTTTGAGAAAATATTCTAGAGTGCCCTTGAGATGGGCGAAGGTAATACCTTCATCAACGACAAGCCCTTCAACCTGGTAAAACATGGGAAGATGGGTAGGATCAGGAGTCTCTTTGCGGAAGACTTTGCCAGGGATGATGATTCGGATAGGAGGCTTCTGTCTTTCCATAACTCTTATCTGAACAGGAGAAGTGTGGGTGCGGAGAAGAAGGTTTTCAGTAATATAGAGTGTATCCCAGTCATCTCGAGCTGGATGATGAGGGGGAAAATTTAAAGCTTCAAAATTATAATAATCAGTCTCAATCTCAGGCCCTTCTTCTATGGAAAAACCCAGGCCTAAAAAGATGTTTTCAACCTCTTCCTGGAAGAGAAGCAGGGGATGGGGAGCTCCCCAGTATCTTATCCTTCCAGGAAGAGTGAGGTCGATTCGCTTGAAGGCTTTCTCTGCAACCCGGAATTTCTCTTCAAGGCTCTTAATTTTTCCCTGAACATGGCTCTTGAGTCTGTTGATCATCTGGCCTGCGGCAGGCTTCTCTTCTTTTTTTAAAGATTTCAACTCCTCGAAAAAAAGGGTCAAGTAACCCCTTTTTCGGCTGAGATAGGAGTATCGCAATTCCTCCAGCGATTTCCCATCCTTGACCAGAGAAGATGCCTTATCAAATTTTCTTCTGCATTCTTCAATTTTGGTTTTCAGTGTTTTCATGTCAAGCTATTTCGTCTTTAACTTTTTGAGCAAGCCGAACAAATGTCTGGGGAGAACTCACGGCCAGGTCGGCCAGAATCTTCCGGTCAAGGCCGATATCGAGCTTGCGCAGGCCATAGATAAAGCGGCTATAGGTAAGGCCATTTGCCTCTGCCGCAGCCTTTATTCTGATAATCCATAAACTTCTCAGATTTCTCTTGCGGGCACGCCTGTCCCGGTAAGAATAGAGCAGAGATCTCTCGACCGCTTCTCGGGCTACGCGGTAGTTGCGACTCTTTGCTCCCCAGTAGCCCTTGGCCAGCTTCAGAATTTTTAATCTTCTCTCTTTTTTCTTGGATCCTCTTCGTACTCTAGGCATTTTCTTCTCCTTTTTTCTCGCAGGGAACCCGATTGATCTCTTTTATCTTAATATCTTAAAATTCGTAAGGAAGCATCTTTTTAATTGTTTTTCTGTCAGCACGGCTGATCATTATTTTTTTACCCAGTGTTCTTTTCCTCTTGGAGCTCTTTTTTGTCAGGAGATGGCTCTTGGAAGCTTGGCTATGAAGGATTTTCTTCTTAGCCGTTACCTTGAACCTCTTTTTGGCTCCTTTGTGCGTCTTTAATTTTGGCATCCTTGCCTCCTGATTTTGCGGGAACTAAGAGAGCGGAAACAGCCCACTCCAGTTTTCGAACATCTCCATCCTGGCGTCCGCATCCCTTGGTATCTTCGAGAACCCTGTCCAATATCTGGTAACCCAATTCCGGCCTTTGTTTCTCCCTTCCTCTCAGCATGATCGTTATCTTGACTTTATTACCTTCCTCCAGGAATCTCTGGATATGCCGCATTTTGAAACTGTAATCGTGAATGCTTATTTTAGGCCTGAATTTGATCTCCTTAACCTGGATTTGTTTCTGATGTTTCTTGGCCTCATGAGCCTTTTTGTGCAGCTCATAAAGATATTTGCCGTAATCCATGATCCGGCAAACAGGCGGATTCGCTTGAGGCGCAATCTCAACCAAATCCAAGCCCTTTTGCCTTGCTTGAGACAAGGCATCTGTCAAAGAGAGAAGCCCCAGCTGCTTTTTCTCCTCATCGATGACTCTGATTTCTCTTGCCTGTATCATTTCATTGATCCTATGGGGCTTAGCCCTCCCTCCTCCAGGACGAAAAGCTTGTCTTTTAAAAATGATTGACCTCCTTTAAAAATTCATAGCCAATGATCTATTTTTATTCAATTCTTTCACTTTTTCAAGGAATTCAGTCACTCTGATCTCCCCTTTATCGCCTGAAGTATGAACCCTCAGAGAAACAGCCTGGTGAGCAACTTCCTTGTCGCCGATAATGAGGATGAGGGGAATTTTCTGGCTTTCTGCGTTCCTGATTTTATAGCCTATTTTCTCCCTGCTCAAATCTACATCTGACCTTAATCCATTCTCTTTAAACATCTTATCCAAAGCTAGGGCATAGTCATGGTGCCTTTCCGCAAGGGGAAGAACAGCGACCTGAATGGGAGCCAGCCAGACTGGAAAATTTCCATTGTAGTGCTCAATCAAGATTCCAAAAAACCTTTCCAGAGAGCCCAAAAGTGCTCGGTGAATGAGAAAAGGCCTGTGCAATTTTCCATCTTCGCCGGCATAGTTGAGGTCAAATCTTTCTGACAGATTGAAATCAAGCTGGATTGTTGTGCATTGCCAGGACCGCCGCAGGGTATCCTTTATTTTAATATCAATCTTGGGGCCGTAAAAAACTCCTTGTCCCTCATCCACCTCGAAGCTAGCTTTTGCGGCTTCCAGAGCATGTCTGAGAGCGGCAGCGGCTCTGTCCCAATCCTCAATCTTGCCCACATATTTTTCTGGTCGGGTGGAAAGGAAGATATCATATTCTTTGAAGCCAAAGGCGGTTAAAAGCCGCAAAGCCAGAGCGATAACTTTCTTAATCTCCTCCTCGAGCTGATCCCCACGGCAAAAAATATGGGCATCATCCTGAGTGAATCCCCTGACTCTCAACAATCCATGGAGGACTCCGCTTCTTTCAAAGCGATAGACTGTCCCCAGTTCTGCCCAGCGCAAGGGCAAGTCTCGATAGCTGCGCAGTCGGGACTTGTAGACCATGATGTGGAAAGGGCAGTTCATCGGCTTTAGCTCATACTCAATTCCCTCTGTTTGGAGGGGAGGATACATGGCTTCATAGTATTCTGTGTGGCCACTTCTCCTCCAGACATCGAGCTTAGCCAGGTGGGGAGTGTACAAGAAATCGTAGCCATCCCGCAGATGCTCCTCATGCCAAAAGCTTTCGATGACATAGCGAATAGCTGCCCCTTTGGGATGCCAGAGGATTAAGCCTCCTCCCAGATCCTCATTAAAACTGAAGAGGTCCAATTCTGGACCGATCTTGCGGTGGTCCCTCTTTTTGGCTTCCTCGAGGAGAGATAGGTAATCTTTGAGCTCTTTTTTCTCGAAGAAAGCGATCCCATAGATTCTCTGAAGCTTGGTGCCCTTCTCATCTCCTTTCCAGTATGCTCCAGCCACAGAGAGAAGCTTGAAATGCTTGATCTCGGCTGTGGATGGGAGATGGGGGCCCAGGCAGAAATCGATAAAATTTCCCTGTCTGTAGCAGGTGACTTCACGCTCTCCTTTTTCCCGGATAAGTTCAACCTTGAGCCCCTGACCACTCTCTTTGAATAAACGAAGAGCTTCCTTCTTGGAGAGAACAACCCTCTTGATGGGAAGGGCCATCCGAGCAAGTTCTTTCATTTTATTCTCAATGGTTTCCAGATCATCGAGGCTAAAAGGCTCCTCACGCAAGAAATCATAATAAAACCCGTTTTCAACAGCTGGTCCGATGCCAATCTGTGTACCTGGAAAAAGCTCCAAAACAGCATGGGCTAAAAGATGGGCGGCACTGTGCTGGAGGATCTCCTGAGCTTCTTTTGAATTAGAGTAAATCAATTGAACTTCCTTATCACTCTCCAGGAGAAAATCGAGATCGACCAGCCTTCCTTTTATTTTTGCCAAGAGAGGCTGTTGCGCAAGCTCAAGACGGCTGATGAGCTCAGAGAGGGAGGTCCCTTTTTTGACTGGATAGATAGACCCCTCTATTTTTATTTTCATCGATTCTAGCATTTATCTGTATTCAACAGGGCAGGCAAAGATAACCCGATCTTTAGCTTCCTTATAAATACTCACTCCTTATAAATGGTAGGCGCGGAGGGTATCGAACCCTCGACCTCTTCCGCGTCAAGGAAGCACTCTCCCACTGAGCTACGCGCCTATTTTTTCTTAATTTAAGCTTCTATATATTAAATAATTCAGCCTGTTACTGTCAATAGATGGATGGTCTGGGCAACACCTTTTTATCCTTGATGATCTAAATTAATGGATGAGATGCCCGGCCAGTCCGAATGAATGGGGACAGGCACCTTTTTCCCCTGAAAAGGTGCCTGTCCCCGCCCTCCAGGGTCAGACATTATCATAGGGGTGTCTGGAGAGCTAGGGGCACGCATAGATCTCTTCTTCATGGCAATGTCTGACCCCGAGCGAGGACGGACGGGGACGCACCGTGACAGGACCCATCCATTAAAAAATTAAAGATTTCGCGTCAGAAGATTCGGGGCTTTCATGGTCTGGACAGAATTTTTCTTTTTACCTAAAATAGAAATGGCCGATGATTGGCATAATGGCTGATTCCCATGATAACCTTTTTAAGATTAGACAAGCAGTCCGTCTCTTCAAAGAAGAAGGATGTGGTCTCGTCATTCATGCTGGAGATTTTATCGCGCCCTTTTCTGCCCTGGAGCTTGGAGGTCTGGGCTGCCCGCTGAAAGCTGTTTTTGGCAACTGTGATGGGGAAAAGCGTGGCTTAGAGAAAATCTTCAAATCATTAGGCGAAATCAGAGAAGCACCCCTTGTCTTTAGGCACGAAGGGCTCAGCTTTTGCCTCATTCACCTCGAAACCCCTATCAAAGCTTATCTTTCCGAGGGGAAATATGATGTCATCATCTTCGGCCACACCCATAAACCTGAGATAAGAAAAGAGGGAAAGACGTTACTTATCAATCCAGGAGAGACAGGAGGCTGGCTTAAAGGAAAAAGCACTGTTGCCCTCCTTGACCCGAAAACCCTCTCTGCAGAGATCAGGCTTTTATGAAAGAAAATGCCTCACAGCATCAATAGACGTCAAAAGCCAATCTGGCAAAGACTGCGCAGGCCTTTGCCTCCTCCTACAAAACCTCACTCCACCAAAAAGGGAAAGCGCGGCTATAACAGAAAAGACCAGCGCTGGAAGAAAGAGGTCGAGGAGCTCTAAGACGTGGGAATGTCTTAATTTTAAGGCGCCGAGCAAGCCTTAAAGCCGGCTTTTTCCCCTGAGGAGCGATTGCATAATCAGAAAGCCTGTATTATAC
>Ga0129297_10001999_pt1 | contig 10388 bp, 12 predicted proteins | sample I18A1metaG_FD_94708 | JGI IMG/M metagenome (GOLD analysis project Ga0129297, IMG submission 94708) | Lake sediment bacterial and archeal communities from Gulf of Boni, Indonesia to study Microbial Dark Matter (Phase II) - ​I18A1 metaG | ecosystem: Environmental > Aquatic > Freshwater > Lake >... | reverse complement strand
TTCTTCAGTTCACCGGGAACCACCATGTGATGGCGTACGGTGATTGGGCTGAGACTCTTCGGAGGATTGGGGAGAGAGTCGGAATGTCGCTGATAGAAGTATAGTGATGCTTGGTCATTAGTCTTGTAGAGAGGTAGCTCTGAGTTTCACTTTTGCGTTATGCAGTAAACCTTATATTGAGTCTGCCATGTGTGTTGGGTAATCCGCTGACTTCGAGGTAATCTTATTGAAATACAACGAGCGTGCCGAAGACCTTTCGGGGATTCTACACCCTATGGATATGGAACGGAACAGCAGAATCGGAGGAGCAGTCCAGCGTTATGGTGGATGTGGGAGCTAATCCCAGGCCGCAAGAGGGCCTTCCATGAAACGATCAAAAAGAGCCAAAGCCTCTCCAAAGAAAGCAAAGGTAGCTCCGCTAATTGGACCAAAGAAACTCACAAGATTCGAAAAGGCCAGGGTGATTGGAGCTAGGGCTCTTCAGATTTCAATGGGAGCCCCTGTTCTTGTCGACACCTCACGATCATCGAAATCTCCCATAGATATCGCTTTGATGGAGCTGGAGCAAGGAGTCTTACCAATAAGCATTAGACGAACCCTGCCAGATGGGGAAAGCCAGAACATTCCTCTCAAGATATTGCTAGAGGGAGAATCTCCTAGGTAGAACCAGCACAAGCAGCACTGAAGGTTGCCATCTCTATGAGTGAATCGGAATATTGGGCGGCGGCGCTCATCCTGATGTCTGCTGCATCGGTTCTAGTTGCGTACCCTAGATTTTCTGGAAGACCGATCTTTCTGATCGAATTTGAATTCTGCATTTTCTATGTCCCGACGTTCGTCTTGGCACTAGTATGCCTTAGCTTCCTGAGAACGGGAGCGGGTTCGCAGCCATAGTCCTTATGGTGACAGAACGTTTTTCTTGGAATAATGTTCCGAATCCCTACGTTTCTCACGACATGCCGTCAACTGGTTTTGCCATGCTCTCTTGTTTGCTTCATGTGAATCATTGAGAAAACGCTCATCTTACCGCCAATTGTTTCCCAATTACGCGGCCGAAGTGTACATACTTCGACTCGTACGCCAGCACGCGCGAGAATCCCAAAACTATCATTGCCGAAAGCAGATTCTTGGGACGCTTCAAATCCTCAAAGCATCATCAAATGGCAACCATACAGCTCTAGTAACCAGCACGTCATCCCAACATCTATTACGAAACAGCTCGGTGATTCAGCTAAGTGCGGTGAAAATCGAGGAGTTTTATTTGGATCCTCCAGCAGAGGCTAGGGATCACAGACCAGCCTCGTATCTTGTTCACGTCTGCTGTATCTCATAGTACAATCTTATCAAGAACATAGATGAACGGTTTAGTCAGGAAAAAGTGAGCGCGCACGAGGTATTAGCCACGCACCCGAAAGAATACTACGACAAAGTTGCAAGAAAATACTCGAGTATGATTACCTCTGGAGTCGGTGGCAACATGAAACGGCGAGAGATGGACTGCTTGATGACTCTGTTGTCACCCAAGAAAGGCGAAACCATACTAGATGCCGGCTGTGGCTCAGGATTCTATGCGAAACTGATCAGGAATTCTGGCGCGAAGATATTGTGTGTGGACATTTCTTCTGAAATGGTCGAGACAGTGAGAAGAACCGGTCTGGAGGCCGAAGTGCATGACATCGAATCAATGGATCTAGGAAGAAAGTTTGACAAGATCCTGTGTGCTGGACCGTTAGAGTTTTGCAGGAACCCGGCCAAAGCATTGCGGAACCTACGACGCCACGTTACCAATGAAGGTTGTATGGTACTTTCAACGCTTAGTGTGTCGCCCTTTGGCTTCGTATACTGGATTTACCATCTGTCTCATGGCCTGAGAATAAACCTATTCTCTCTGCGTTGGATTGTCAGATTGCTTGAGGAAGCGAAATTCAAGATTGAGACAATCCAGAAGCCCACATCCTTTCTCTATGTCATCAAGACGAAACCGTTATGAACGGTTCTCGGGTGTCCTTCCTAGGGTCAATCAATCATTCATCAGAAGCGTCTGGTCTAGGGACGCCTACTAGCTTCCTCGATTCAGATATTCGTCATACGTTCATCGAACTAATTGCAGCACACATTCCCAGACGCCAAAGCGTGACTTCCCTGGTCGGTCGGTGCACCGTGCAGAAGCATATCCACTCGAGGTGATGCTCGGATCCTCAAAGCTGGCGGAAGCGGAAGAGCTCTTCCCGTTCTTGGATCCAGGTCCAAGCTGACAGTTGTGTAAACGATCCCAACAACTTGATAGAAGCGAAGCAAGAAATCCGCTTCCCTCGTACTGCGCACGCCTGCGCATTCTCCAAGCGATTGTTGCCATCAGAATGCTTCTCTTCTTGATCTGCCCCCCTGTCAGAAGATATGTCGATATCAGTGAAAGCAAGCATAACACATTGTTGTTCTGTAACTTTGACTCTCCACATTTAGAGAGAACCGAGAGCTACTTTCCTCAAAAATGACTTCCCACTCGCCTACACTTGTCAATCAACAAGGGACAAGCCACATGACTCTCGCAAACATCGATTTGGATGCCACAGACTTTATTCAAAGCCTTAATTTGCCGATGCCTACATATTTCGAGGCTTAAATTGAATCATGTGCTCACGATAGACTTGGAGGCCATCTCACACAGATACTTGACTGAGAGGAATTACTTACCTGAGCGGCAGAGAAGACAGGTACTAACCGAGAAAGGGAGAAAGCACCTGGACGGAGAAAGCACCATCACCTGGGCAACGGAAATTCTACGGCTCCTGAAGGAGCGGGATCAGAGAGCGACGTTCTTCGTAGTGGGAGAAGTGCACGATTGGTATCCTGAACTTGTGCGAGAAATAAGCGAGTCCGGGCATGAGATTGCCTATCACTCTCACACTCATGCTGAGATCAGAAACCCAGAGCTTCTCAGAGATGAAATTCAAAAATCAAGGAGATTCCTTGATAGTTACAGGCCACTCGGATTTAGAGCTCCCAGAGCTATTATGCCCGAGCGATGTCTGAATGAGTTAGCCCAGTGTGGATTCACTTACGACAGTTCCAGTTATGGCCCACCAGGCCAGTATAGGGTAATTGGAGGAATTACTGAGATTCCCATCTCTACATATAGTCTGAAGCGACAGTCGCGATTAGCTCTTCCCCGCCCTTTGTCTTTGCGATTACTCACTGGCCTGGAGATCCCCTTTGGCTCCGGCTATTTCATCTCTCTCTTCTCTCTCTTAGACAAGAGCCTGACAAGTCGCTTCGTATCGAAGTGTAGTGGCCACGGCGCCTCGGCGGTACTGTGTCTTCACCCTTGGCAATTGTTTCGAAGAAGAATAGAATCCTTTTCAGGATCAGCACTCTCACGACTTGGATTTCTGCCCTACGACTTCTGCTGTTTTCGAGCGTTTGAGCACCTTCTTCAGAATCATAGATTCTGCACGGTATCGGAACTGATTGAAGACTTGGGAATCATGTGAGAAACACTCAGCTTAGAGAAATAGCAGCCGGATCAGAAGACCTGGAACTTTTCATGAATCAGTCTCGAGATGAAGGTATTTGAACAAGTGTTTTGGTCATGACAATTGCTTCCTCTCCGTTTTGGTAGTAGAAGGGTATCTTTCTTGTTTCTCTGAACTCAAGCGCGTTGTACAGCTCTTGCGCAGCTTTGTTGGATGCTCGAACCTCAAGAAAGCATTCTTCTGACTCCTTTTCGATTAGGCTCTTCTCGGCTTGTCTGACCAGTTCACTTCCGATCCCCTTTCTTCGGTATTCCGGAAGAACAGCTATCGAGATTACATGGCCTTTTCTGACGAATCTAAATCTACTTGTCTCAGAGAAACCTCGTTCCACTCTACACATGATGTATGCTATTACTTGGTCGGAGTTGACTGCTACAAGGAATCCTTCAGGGAATTTCGCGTGGACCTCAAGAAAGAACGAACTTGAGTAGTTCTCTGGCAAGCATGTTCTATTGATCTCCATGACGCTGCCTAGGTCATTTGGTCCGAACCTTCGTATTGTGATATCAGTCGTCAATCCAGACTTCAATCCGCTTCCTGGTTCCTGCTTAAGATATAAGGCCTTGTCAACAAACTTCCAGATTCTTGCATCTGTGTATTCCACAGTGGCCTTATATGATGATCCATGTTGTTAGGTGAACGTATTGGGGCAGTAGGCATGTCGACGCCGGTTAAGGATGAAATCTTGGTTTCCTTTGGGGAGATCAAGAGGTCGGTGTCCTCCCGATTTGCTGTAGTGGATGCGTACGCCGATCAGCAGGCAGTCCCAACCTTTGTGTTGAGCCCTGAACCAGCAAAGGCGAAATTCGAGTCTCTTGTTGATGAGATGACCGAGAAAGGCTTCATTCCCACTCTACGATTCGAAGATGGAGTTCTCTTGCTGAGAGTCTTCCCAAAACCTCGACTCAAAGGCACGCGTCCTCTAATCAATCTGGCTCTCCTTGTCGCCACAGTCTGCACGATCTTCGCCACCGGCTTTGTCCTCTGGGAGGGATCTGTGCTACAGCGGGAGGTTCTAATGCCTCATGCTGGCCCTTATCTTCCAGTCAGTCTCTTCGTCCTATCACTCTTGGCGATTGTTGGTCTTCACGAGATTGGCCACAAAACTGCCTGCGAGATTCACAAGATGGATTCGACCATGCCGTACTTCATTCCGGGAATACCGCCAACTGGGACATTTGGCGCAGTCATATCTCTGAGGAGCCCCCCGCGAAACAGAGATGCTCTGTTCGACCTCGGGCTAAGCGGTCCGCTTGTGGCCTTCATCGCACTCATCGTTGTGACTGTTCTCAGCATCCAGACGGCTTACCTCATTCCTATCGGCGATGCAGTGCTTTGGAACAAACTCGGATTGGCAGTGCCTGCTTCATGGCCAGAATACCCGCTTCTGTTTGACCTATTGATTCCAGTCGTGAGACCCTATCCGAAAGGGTTCGTCCTTTTTTTCACGCAGATTGAATTTGCGGCTTGGATAGGCAGCCTGATTAGCTATCTGAACCTGCTGCCTATTTGGCAGTTGGATGGCGGACATTTGTCGAGAGCATTGTTCGGATCAAGAGGGCACAAGGCAGCAAGCTACCTTGGACTCACAGTAATGGTTCTGTCGGGCTTCTGGGCGTTTGCTCTTCTAATTGCAATAATGATGTTTGCCAGCGGTAAGGGATCATCAGGAATCGCACCTCTAGACGACTGGTCTCCTCTTTCAAGATCCAGAAAATGCGCCTATGCTATCGTTGTCCTCATAATCGTTATTCTCTATGTTAAGTTGTAGTCGACTAGAGATTTGGCATTGCCTGCCACTCTGAAAATTCAAACACTGGTGCGTCTATTGGATTCTGCCAAGCGCGCTGGAACTCAGTTGATCACAAATGCCAGGTTCCTTCCAAAGGAGAAAAGGCCCTCACAAGATACGCGCAAATGGTGTCCATCACGCGACACAAGGAAGTTGTTTGCTTCTCCTTTTTGATTGCCATTCTATGCCTCTTATTCGCAATTTTCATTTGGTATTCGGTCAATACGTAGGCCCTGCCAGTCCCATCCTTGACCGATGCAGATCAAGCTGGCCCGCGACCTTGCAAGTAGGACGAACGGAACTGTTCGGACCGTTCACTAGTGATGCCGCACTATGCCTTGTGTTCGAGAAGAACGGGAAGCGTTGAGGCACCGTGCGGGATGACTAAGACCCTCGAATCCTTTCCAATAGTCCTCAATGAAGTCTGAAGTGCTCCAGTAACAGTTCGCCCAGGACGCATTCTGAAGACCCTTGAGACATAGTAATCGGGTATGGTGGAAACCAAGTACACCCTCACTTTTTCAAGAGTTTTCGCGAGAAGATATGCGTATTGCCCTCCTATTTCGAATTTCTTTGTGATCTCCTGTTCGAGTCGTCGCGACTTGTCGAACCTTTCCATCCATTGACCAAAGACTTGGTTTCCATAGCCTTCAGAACACTCCGCAACGAGGACTATTGCACCTCCGTCTTCCACGACATCAAGCGCGTAGCACAGTGATTCAATTGACTGACACAGGGTGGCGTCTTCAGGACTGCCGCCTGCACTCACCACAGCAATGTCGACCTTGGATTCGCAAGGCACTTTGCACATGTCCCCCACCTTCGTAGACGCGCTATGGAATGCCTTCTGAAGATCTCCAGAGAAGACTCGCACAGTCTGTCCTGCTCTGTTGAGAACTGCATTAACCATAAAATCGACCCCAGCCAGCTCAGCCGCTTCAGTCATGTCTTCACTAACGGGATTACCATTGAGGACTGCCGGGTGCGCGTTGACGTGAACAAGAAGCGCATGGTTATGCGAGATTGTCTGTTCACCAGATACACCAGGCAGTACGCCTGTGCGGCCTCCTGTATAGCCCGCATATGGGTGCAACCCCACACTTCCAATAAGTATCTTGACATCGGCTTTGGCGAACATTGTGTTGAGAAAGACTCCTGTACCACGACTTGTTTCGCCCACACGCACATGATCTTTGGATCTACAGTTGTGGCTGAGGATTTTCAATCGACTCAAGAGCTCTGTTTCACCCACCTGTAATATCTGTTGCACCCGGGTAGACCCTTGCATGTTGGTCCCAAAGAGAACCGTGATCTCTTCCGGCCTGAGTCCTGCTCCGATAAGCTCCATGATCACTGGCGCAACCAGATCGTTGACTATTGTCGATCTCACCGTGCCTTCAATCACGAGAACGGCTCTTTCGCCAGCCTTGACCATGGAACGAAGCGGCCTTGAGCAGATGGGCTTTTGAAGTGATCGTTCTATATGAGATGCGAGATTCTTGACAACATCATCGTCCTTAGTCTCAATCGCTCCCTTGAAATTCTCTTCTGGAACTTTCACGGAGACCTTCGTCTTTCCGTAAGGAAGCCAGATCTCCACCATTGGTCGTGACCATGTGTTCCGAAGTCTGGTCATCATTTAAACCAATCGAACCAGAAAGTGTATGTTAGTGCGCATCCAACCAAAAACGTTAAAGACGATTGCCGAAACCCCTATGAATGGTGTCAAGATACGGCAGTTGAGCATATTTCGGTGGGTAGAGGACAAATCGCGATCACATGGCTTAACGAATACTCTGGGATCTTGGTGAAGTCTCCTCATGTGATCTTAGTGATAGATCCAGTCGAAGTGAATGAAACGGCTCTTTCCGAAGTTGACGCAATCCTCATAACCCATGAACATTACGATCATCTTGACGAAGGAACAGTGATAGATACACAGACAAAGTCTAACTGCCAAGTAGTGTGCGATAAGGCATCCTACGATAGGTTAAGCTCGGCGATATCATCCGATAAGTTGTCAGCCGCAAACGTACGAGACGAGTTTCAGGTCAAGGATATGCTGGTCACTGCTGAGAAGAGTTCTCATCCTGCTGAGGCACCGCTGACATATCTCATCACGAGCGAAGACGGGGTGACGCTCTATCATACTAGTGACAGTCTCCCATTCAAAGAGATGGCCGACATAGGAAGACGATATGGCATTGATGTGTGCCTATGTACAGTTGGTATCGCCCCGAAAGCCACTCCGAGAACTGGTGCGGAAATCGCGGCTCTTGTGAAACCGGATCTGGCGATTCCCTACCATGGTAATGGCCAAAAAGAATTCGTTGCGATTTTGGCGAAACTCTCTCCTAGCACGAGGTCACGTATTATTAAGCGTGGAGAGGTGTTTATGTATCCAGACCGAAAGAGGTAGAGGCCAATGGTCAACGGGAATCGACTGCGAGAAGATATCTGTCGAGTGCTTGTTAAGACTGGAGCTTTGCGTTTTGGTGCATTCACACTTACCAGTGGGAAGATCAGCCCCTACTACATAGACTTGAGGATTCTTCCAAGTTTTCCTGACACATTCGATCTCGTGACGAGTGTCTACGAGACAGTTGCAAACGAGAAGGTGGGGACAACGAACTTCGAGCGAATAGCAGGGCTTCCAACAGCTGGAATTCCGTATGGCGCTGTCTTGGCTTTCAGAACAAAGAAACCTTTCTTGTACGTGAGAAAGGAGGCAAAGACACATGGCAGAGAACGGAGAATAGAGGGACTCCTGTCTCCGGGCGAGAGAGTTCTGATGGTCGATGACCTGATCACGACGGGTAAGAGCACCCTTGAGGCGATTGAGGCCGTGCGATGTGAAAGTGGTGTTGTTAATGATGCAATCGTGCTTATCGACAGAGAAGAAGGAGGCGCTGACGTACTGAAGACGAAGGGAGTGACGCTTCATGCCTTTCTCAAGATCACAGAAATCGCAGAGACTCTTTTTGATATGGGTTCAATAGACAGAAACCGGTTTCAGGATATCATGAAACAGAAAACGACGTAGCAATTGGAACCTGACTCTCCGTCTAGACTTTCTGGTCCCCTTTCAAAGATCATCTCTTCCAGCAAGTTGGAAGCTATTTCCAGATGTAGAAGGTTCCGTGAGATGGGCTTCTATCAATGAAATATGTTAAAGGCGCCTCAGCTACCCCAGGATTGAACTCATTCTTGGTTTATCATCAAGTTCTAGTTATCGTCATTGGCACCGAATATAGTGCGTGCGGACTAACACAAAAACATATTCGGAATCAGGATGCTATATGTTTGTGTTGGGAAAGGGATGCGAATCCTTTTTTCGCTGAGGACGCTGAGCACGACAGAGTGGGGCAGGCGTCACTTGGCTTCTAGGTCCAGAAGTGTCAGATTTGATGTCACAAACATGATTCTTATGTAAGTAACATTTTTGAAAGAAATTCTCGAAACGCGTTGGCTCGATAGTAATGTGTGTTGAAGCGGTATCGCACTATTGTTTTTCCTCTTGAAGCAATCAGATTCTGTTCAAGCAATCTCCTTAAGTGGTTTGACGCGATTTGTCGTTTCAGGCCCGTTACTTGGCATATCTTGTATTTGGTGAAGGCGTGGTTTGGATATTTGGCAAGTAGCCTTAAGATTCTAATCCTGGCCTTTGACCCCAAAAGGTCTTCCATCTCGAAAGCGTAGTGGTCATTTCTGATATTGATTGAATACGCATCATTGTTTATCATGCTCTCCGATTCTCCGAGCATCTTGGCCGGAATCTCCGAAAGACACGGTCAATAAACGAGGTGAATGTTGAGTCAATATAAGTAGAAGAGAGAAACGAAAGTAATGAAATGCCAAAGATATTTGAATAACAGATCCCAAAACTCGTTATCCGATAAGATCATCGACAAGATCGAGCCGAGATCCACCTGAACTATATCGTCGAAGACTCAGAAAATCGCGCAATCTTTCATTTATGAAAGCGACTCGGTGCGTGCGGAATACTAGCAACATTTCCAATATCTTTCAGCTGAGCTCTAGAATAGTGGCTTCCGTCTGAATATGTCGCACCAATTCTGATATTCGCACTAGTGCTGCTGTGCTCACAGGCTACCTTCGTCTGCCCTCAGCTCTCAACCTAACTCTTCTCCTCTCAGCCAAGTGAGCTACAATCAGAGTCACTAGAGGCATAATCACCGCTGCTAAAATCGACAGTTGAGCGAGCCCAACTTGGGCCTCTGAAACAACGGCCTCCCCTCTGAGCGTAGCGAATCCCGGTGCGATGATTTCTCCAGTCAACTCCATCCAGATTCCGAACGAGGCCACTGATGAGTTGATTTCTCGTCTTGCAACCAAGTCAACGATTCGTCCGACTTTCAGCATGTAGGCGGTTTCTGCCGTTGTGATATTGTAAATCATATCCCACTTGGAGAGGGGAACGCTCAGTGGTCTGAATCTGAGCATAGTAATATTGCCAGCAAGGTCAGATGCTCTGTAATGTGTCACTTGGACTGTCCGGTTTTCATAGAACCGCACTCCTGTCATGTTTTCGTATCGTGGAATGACTGGCCGAAAATAGGCCTTCCCTACCTGATTGTAGTTCACTCCTTCCGCCACGAGGTCATCCAATACCTCCAATGCGCGCCATGTGAAATTGGCGATAATCATATCTTCGCGCTTTGTGACTGACAAAACATCGAACTTGATGATGCTTTCAATCGTGGTATTTGTGAATGTACACTGAATAGACAAATCTTTCAAGGAGGTCTGTGGCGATCTTGCTTTTACTTGCTGTTCTATTGTCCGGCTTGCATGACCTAGAGAATCTCCAGAAACTGCAAAACTTCTGTGGAAAAGACTCGTGATATTCTGCGTGAGGTTTACTGATATGCTTGCATGAACTCGGTCAGGGTGGATTTTGGCTGAGAACGTTGATGCAGACGTGACCGTAGAACCTGTTGAGACAATCATCGCCACCAGGAATGCTGCTGTGAGCATCATCTTCATTGAAAGGCCTCTAGCTGCTGTTCTCCGTTGGGACCTGCAAATTGATCCTGGTCTTC
>Ga0129297_10001998_pt1 | contig 10389 bp, 7 predicted proteins | sample I18A1metaG_FD_94708 | JGI IMG/M metagenome (GOLD analysis project Ga0129297, IMG submission 94708) | Lake sediment bacterial and archeal communities from Gulf of Boni, Indonesia to study Microbial Dark Matter (Phase II) - ​I18A1 metaG | ecosystem: Environmental > Aquatic > Freshwater > Lake >... | reverse complement strand
GTTGATGGTGATGGCATTGGCCTCGTGTTTTTTCAGCAAAGCTCGTTGGCCGAGGTACATGGCAGCCGAGTTCACAAGTTCATCGTAGGAAACGCCTTCAACCAGGGCAGCAGATTTCATCCAACGCTCGGCAATGGCGCGCACCGCGACCTGATCCGCCGCAGCCCAAGCGTCATTAAGTTCGGCAAATGGGAGATAAATAACCGGAATTTCCATGACCGTCGTGGCCGGGCTCGCTTCGGGACCGCTGAATGCCAGGATTTTTGACGCCTTCATTCGGCGGACAGTTTCCTCGGCAGAGAGGATATGGACTTTGTCCGACTTGCAGGAGAGGTCACCCGGACGGGGAGTCCGCTCGACCCGCACTTTTGCCGTTGCCGCCGCGAAATCGAATGACGGACCTCCAGCTTTTGCCGCCTCGAAGAGTTTCACGGCCGCGGCCAGGTCGTCCATCCGCGAGGAGGCCACAAACCCGAGATTGGGCGTTCCGGCGCGGAGAAATCCGGCGGTGTAAACGAGAAAACCGCCGCTCCCGGCGAACTGGAAGTCAGCGTAAAGCACCGGCTTTCCAGATGTTATCATCGTCTGAACGACCCGGTTCCAGCAGTTCATCTGGTAAACAATGTAGCCGTCTATCGCCTCGGACCCGTCGGCTTCGAGGATTTTTTTGGCCTGTTCCTCGCCGCTAGCCAGCGCAGGCAAAAAAGTGAAATCCCTGAACCGGCTTGAAAGCTCGGCATTGATCCGCTCCATGACTGGGACAAAGTCGAACCCCTTGTTCGGCCAGTCCGGTACCTCCTGTTTCGGCCCATGGAGGGCATAGACAATGCGGAGGCGAAGGCCTCTTGCCTCTGCGGCGCGAAGCCAGCGCGGCGCTCCCACCAACCCCGCCGCTCCGGCGCAGGCGGCGCATCTCGCCAGGAACTGCCGCCGGCTCAGACTTTGGGCGGCGCATCCTATCGGGAGTTCCGAGTCGTTGGATTTTCGCTTCATCGTTTCCTCCTCTCAGCGAAACTATATCTATTCTTTCCGAACGGCGTCAAGAGCCCCGGGATTGTTTTCCTTGAAGGACAATTGAGGGAAGAACAAACGCGGCTGGGTAATTAAGAAAAACTCTGAAGGCAAAAAAAGGGCGGCGGGTTCCGCCGCCGCCCTCGAAAATCAGCGCGAAGAGGAACTAGAACGTAAAGCGAATCCCAAGACGGAACTGGCGCGGGTCGACGATCTCGATGAGCTCATGTCCATCTGTCGATGGATAGTCTCCCGGGTTCCAATCATACCCGATCCGCGTTCCCCACTCCCTAATCGTATCGGCGTTGAAGAGGTTGAAGCAGTCGATCATTATCCCGAGTCTATATTTCCCGGAGATAAGGAAGGTCTTCTCCAGCCTGAGGTCGAGGCTCGTTTCCATGGGATAGTGGTTGGAACCGCGAGGCTCGGTGAAGAACGTCACGCGGCCTTGATTCAAGGTCTCGGTCCTGTATCTCTGGGCCCAGGCCATGCCGGTTAGCCCGCGGAAATAGGCGTTGAAGTAGATGTCATATGGAAGCACGTACGTTCCCTGAATTTTGATCATGTGAGTGGGGTCATAAGTCGGATGGCCGTCGGCATTGATCCAATAATTGGGGTCGCCAGTAATTATTTTGGTTTGTCCTGCGTAGGCCTGCCAGCCGATATCAGCCGCCCACGTGTTATCAATCGTTCCTTTTGTCACAGAGTAAATATACGAGAGCATCAACTGCCATTTGTTCGAAAAGCGCTTGTTAAACAGGAATTCCAGGCCCCGGTATTTTCGATAAGCTCCCTTCTCGCCGTAATAAGGCCTGTCCGGACCGGGCTTGATGTTTTCGATTTGATATAAATGGGCATTCCCCGAAACCAGCTGGTAAACCGCATAATTTGTATCCTCCGGTGTATAAGGCTCATAGACAGCCAGGAGGTCATAAACTCCAATAATGTTCTTCCAGTCTCTGTAAATATAGCTCACGGACAAAGACGCATCTTTAAAAAGCTCTCTTTCGAGACTGACCGTGAATTGGTTCAAGTAGGGATGCTTGATATTGTCCTGGAGTTTCCAGTTCTGCTTGATCCTCTCGAACTCAACCCATTCCGCGGCCGCGAGGTCCCAGTAATAAGAGATATAATCAGACCACTTGGTCGAGAGACGATTGAAGTAAGCCGCCAGCATGGCCTCGGTGAACTGGCCGTAGTGGGCCTTGAGAATCGTTTTCTTGTCGCCGAAGAGGTCGAACGTCAGGCCAACCCTCGGGGCAATCCGGTTTGTATTATAAACAGTCCCTTTTCCCTCTATCTGACCCCAGTTTTGACTGAAACGAAGGCCGGCGTTAATGTTGATCCGTGGCGTGATCTGCCAGGCGTCCTGGACAAATCCTTCCACCCTTGTGTACGGGCTGTTGAAGTCGTAGCCTTCGTACTGGTAGGCGAGGTAGTTCCCTATGTTATAGCCGTAATACTGGTTGTAGCTCCAATAATCAACATAATAGACGTTGGGGCCGAGCGGCCCTCCTTCCCCCGTATATCCAAATCGGCTCCGGCAGGTTGAGCGCTCGAATTCGACTCCGAACTTAAAGTCGTGGTTTCCGGTGATGAAGTTCTCGGCATAGTGGGTTACGCTTACGTTCGCCTGAAACCGGCTCCGGTCGGCAAGATAATAGGTTCCCCAGTTGTATTTGAGCAAGTTCTCGTCCGTGTCAAAATGGGAGTAGGTTTGCCTCCCTGTCTTTGGCTCGAGATAGTAATAACCCCAGAAATAAGCGGCCTTGACATCCAAGAATGTCTTGGGGCTGAAGATATGGGTTAGGCTAAAGTTGCCCACGACTTCAGGAGACTTCTGGTTGCGAGTTGCCTCAGGGGATACTGTGATGTCGGCGCCACGGTTCTTGCCATTGTAAGTGTCCCATTCAAACCCAAAGATCATGTTTGTGGAAGGCGAAAGCTGGGCCGTGATCTTGGTGAACGAATGCGGCTGGTCATAGGCGCGAGGACCGCCAAGGAAGCCAGTGGCATAATCATCGAAATGCTGGAACTGAAGGCCCTGGTAGAACCAGATTTTGTCTTTTTTAATCGGCCCTCCAAGGTGCGCGCTCACGTCGTAGAACGCATACCGGGGGGCGGTCAAGTCAGGATAATCGTCGAGGTAGCCGTCAATGTTGTCCTGCTGCCAGAAGCCGTGCGGCCAGTCTTCTTTTTCCCCCTGGAAATCGAACTCGAAATGCCCGGAGAACTTATTTCCTCCGGATTTTGTGACGATGTTGAAAATGACACCCGTGAAGTTCCCGTACTCGGCCGGAAGCCCGACACCCATGACCTTGGCCTCCTCGATGATGTTGTGATCGAGGAAAACCCAGGCCGTTCCTCCCTCTGGGTCTGCCACATTAACGCCGTCAAGGGAATATGCGATCCCCGTGCCGTCCTGAGCGCCATAAGCCGAGCCGCCGTAAGAGTCTCCCCATTCGTCCAGGGTAACTCCAGGAGCCATGTTTACTATATTAGAGGTAAACTGGTTATAGGGGATGTTCCGCAGAATTTCGCTAGTCAAGGTGACTGAAGCGGTCTCGGTAGATTTTGTGTCCACGGTCGGCGCTTGTGCGACCACCATGACTTCCTCTTCCACTGTGCTCTGAGTCATGATGATGTCGATGGTCAGGCGGATGGTCGTCTGGAGGCGGATGTTTTCCTGAATATACGTCTTGAAGCCCTGGAGCTGGGCCTTGACTTGGTACATCCCGGGAGGAAGAGCGGGAAAACGGTAAAGACCTGAGGTGTCTGTAACGGCGGTTCTTGTGCCCATCAAGCTCGGGCTTGTTAGAGTCACCGTCACGCCGGGAAGAGGCACGTTCTCCTGGTCAAAAACTATGCCTTGGATTGACCCGGTGTCCTTGGACTGGCTGAAGGCCAGAGGAACAAGCGCCGCCAAAAATACAATCGTCAAAATAAGTGTTTTTGTTTTCAATGCAGCCTCCTTTCTTGGCTTTTCCATTTTGGATATATACGTTGCGGGCTTTTTTATTTTTGACTTTTTCGTGCTTCACCTCCTTTAATGACGCCCAATATACCAATTTTATATCAGCAATTTCCGTGCCAGCGCACTCGCCATTAAACCATTTTGTTTCAATAAATTACATGAACACTCAACGGCCACAATCCCGAAAATCGTCCAAATAAATGGATACTTCAATTTTTTGAATTTTCGGCGCATTTCCCAGTAGGTGTTCGGTACCTCTTTGGGTCCTGATTCAATCTGCCCATTACGGTGCAAATATATCGCTGCGAGATGAGCATTGTCAAGGGCAGTTCCGGATTAGAACGGCATGAACGCAGGAGGCGGGGCGGATTCTTCCGCCCTCACCTTGCTCAGGACTCTTATAAATGTCCCGGAAAAAAGATTGGCCAGGTCGTCACTCTCATATTTGGCCTTAAGGAGCTCATCGATCAGCTTGATCATTTGCTCTTTTCCGGCGTTGCTCCAGAGGCAATTCTCGGTGACAATCGAGAGATATTCTGTTCCCGCCACCTTTTTCGCTTCATCGAGTTTCCTGAAATATGAAGCCGCTTCCTCTTCCTTGCCCAGGACCAGGCCGATCGCTGAATTCGTCTTTTTCACCAGACCGATGACATCATTGTCGGGCAGGCTGCTCATTTCAAGAAAGAGGGGCTTTTTGGTATTCTCCAACAGGATTTTTGTTTGCGCAGCGTCCGCTCCCTTGACCGTTAGAAGAAGGTTGGCCTTGCCTAAGGCCTCTATGACCTTTTTTCCTTCGTCACTCAAACCTTTGTCGCCGAAAAAAAGCCCCGGCTTATCAAGAAAGACAAAGACGACTCCCTGCTTGGAGAAGACATCCGCCCACCTTAAATCGTCCCGGAAGGAGGCGATCCCGTGAAGGCCGGGTAGGACCGTGGTCTTGCGGGGCAGGCGTCCCATCCCCATCATCATAAAACGGCTCGGCGCGCCCTGGTAGAGCGAGAGCCCTTTGCTGGCCCTAATCTTTTCCAGGCCGTCGAGCAGATTGTTCATCACCTCGACCCTCAAGCCGTCACCGGTTAACCCTTCTTTTGCGCTGACCACGGCCAGCTGGAAATCCACATCCGGGTCCTGAACGTCTTTGTGAGCTTCTATAGCCTTATCGAGCGGAGGGATCTCATAATTGATCACTGTTTCATATTTCCAGTAGTAGTTCGCCCGTCTCTCCGCGATAATCGGTACTTTCGGCTCGGAAGCCAGAATTTCCACGGCTGCCAGGACGAAATCACCGGCTTTCTGCACAACCTCGGGTTTGATCATATCGATGACATCTCCGACCTTGTTGGTTCTGAAATGAGCGCCCTGGGTCATGACGTAAAACCCTGGCACGCCCTTGGAGAGAAAATGGGTGTGGTCTGAACCCCCGGGACCACCGCGGCTTGGAATAACGTTAGCGCTGATCTCCTTGGGAAGACGCGCCTTCAGAAGATCCCAGATTTCAGGGGCATAATAAACCCCGCTGAAATTGACTTTGCCGGTGCCGTGGCCCTCCATATCGAGGTTGATATACGCCACCGTCTGTTCAAGCGGATAGATAGGATTTTCAGTGTAGTATTTGGAGCCGTCGAGCCCCGCCTCTTCTGCAGCCCATAGGGCGAAGACGACTGTTCGCTTGGGCTTGAACTGGCTGAGCTTCATCGTCCGGGCCACCTCCATAACTACGGCCGTTCCCGAAGCGTTATCGTCGGCGCCGTTAAAGACATCCCCGGTCATGTTAACCCCGAGATGGTCCATATGCCCGCCGAGGATGATACACTCATTCCTTAGGTTCTTGTCGGTCCCGGAAATCTTGGCCAGGACATTCTGGGTCGGCCTTTTCTCATCATAGACGGCAGTGATGTTGACGAAAGTCCGGACGCCTGTATCGAAGGATTGAGGCTTTGAGGTCGCCTCAACTTGCTGGAAAAGGTAGCGAAGCTCTGTTTTCAGGTGTTTAAAAATAAAATCAACAACCTTCATCTCAACGGAGATGATGACGAAGTCTGGGTTGTAAACCTCCTTCTTGAGGGACCTGAGAATGTCACGATAGGCCATCGTCGTCTGACTCTCCGCCCGGAATGTCAGGACACCACGCGCGCCGTGATCCTGGGCAGCCTTGACCCGGTTCATGTACCGGGCTTCTTCTTTAAGCGTCTCTTCGAACTTGCGGAGAGTGTCGGCCGAAAAAAGCACCAGCTTGCCTTTGACGTCCACGCCGGAATAGTCATCGTATCCTTTTTGCGGCGCGAAAATACCGTAGCCGACAAAGACAATGTCTGTGGCAAATTGGCCCGACCCGGAATAATTCAGAACCCGCCAATCATCCTCATAGACAAATTCGCGCTTTGTTTTGCCGCTGATGATATCGAGCGAAGCGCCCCGCTCGACCGCATGATATTCAAAGGTCAGGTGCTGGTAATAACTTCCCCCCGGGCCGGCCGGCTCAAGACCCCATTCTTTGAGCTTGGAGACGATGTATTCGGCGGCCATCCGGCCGCCCGCTTCGCCACTCTTCCGTCCTTGCATCTCGTCCGCCGCCAGGACTTTGATGTAACTATAAGCTGCCTGGCCGTCGAAGGACACCTTTTTGTTCTGGGCCTGGGCAGGAGTGAAGACGAGCCACGCGCTCAGCCCCAGACTGATGATTGACCTGAGAATCATGATGGACTCCTCAAGGAAAATTAGGCGCATATATTACACCAAAACGGACCGGGATTAAAACTCCAAAAAAGCTGGTAGAATGAGACTCGATTGAGAGATAATCGGCTGTGTCGAGGAGAGACATAATGAATCATCAGCGGTTCGATTTTGCCAGCGTGGCCTGGGAAAGCCCGGCGCCCGGGCTCCGCTTCAAGGCGTTTGTCGCCGAAGGGAAAAAATTGCGCCTCCTGGAGTTCAGCGATGAACTTTTCGAAAAGGACTGGTGCGTCAAAGAGCACCTCGGTTATGTGCTTGAAGGCCGGATGACCATTGAGTATGACGGGGAGGTCATCGAATACAGGGCGGGAGATGGCCTATTTATTCTGGAGGGGGAGAAACACAAGGCACGGATCGCGCCTGGCGAAAGGGCCTTGCTGGTTATGTTCGAGAAGGCCTGAGAGCCGCGGCTTTATTTGAAGAACGTTTTTCCCAATTCATAGGCGCGAGCCAGGTTTTTCCGGGCCTGTTCTTCGCCTCCTTCCGTCATTCCGCCAAGAATTTCCATGTGGGCTTCCCGGATTCCCACGTTCTGAAGTCGGTCCTGAAGCATGATGCAGCGCATGCTCTGGGCAATTCCGGTTTCGTTGAGTAGTTCGACGGTGTGGCCGGCAGGACAAATAACGAGCGCCTTTTTTGGCTTGACCTGTGAAGTTCGCTCCTTTGATTCGCCATAAACATAGGCAAATCCATAGGACCAGACGCGGTCGAACCAGCCCTTCAATTTGGCCGGGCAGTCGCTCCACCACACAGGATAGATGAAAACAAGCCCGTCCGCGCGATTGACCTTTTCCTGCTCCTCGAGCACATCCTCGGGAACGGGAGCCAGCGGATGGTCCCAATCCATTTCTCGCTTGTACTGCTCCTCATCCATATCAGGTTTGAAATTCAACGCATACAAGTCGCCAATTTCATAGGTGTGATGGGTCTCCGCAAGCCCCGCACAAAAGGATAGGAGCACCTTGTGGGTGAATGAATTTTTGCTGGGGTGGGCAAAGACAATGTAAATATGCATATTTAATGCATCCTGATGAACCTGATAAATTGTAGGAAAACGAAAAAATCTCTGTCAAGCCGACTGACAAAAATGGGGACGGTCCTCATACAGAACCGTCCCCGAACTTCCCTGAACTCGCCTTTTACTTCGCTTTCCGGATAAAGATGCTGCCTTCGTATGTCTTGAGCTGAATTTGCACGCCGCCGCCGTTGATCAGGCCCAATGTCGCTTTTTCGAAGGTAAGTCGGTATCGGCCGCCCTCTTTGCGCTCGTCCTCTTCTTTCTTTTGCTGGCTCGGCGTCAGCTTGATGTCGAAATCGGTGAAGATTTTTCCATCCTCTGTGTCCATTTTCAAGCTGGCTTTGGCGTCGAATGGAAGAGTGATGTCGATGTCGCCGCTCACAGTGGCGAAGGACATTGGTTTGCTCGGGTTGACCTTTCCAAAAACGGCCCTGATCTCTCCTTCATCACTTTCCGCGATAACCGGACCGGAGACATTGTTCAGGTTGATGGCGCCGTTGGGGTTTTCGATTTCGATCTCGCCGTCGACGCGTTCCACCGTGATGGTGCCGCCCATATCGCACTCGAGATGGAGCGAGGTAGAAAACGGGACCTGGATGATCAGGTCCGCCGCCCTCTTCCACGATTCTGTCTCCACGCGGATGACATTCTCTTCCTCCTCGATGGTGAGTCCCGTGGATTCCACCTTGATCGCCTTCATTCCCTTGGCTTTTTCAGCCAGCGCTTTTTCCCTGGCCTTCTGTTCCGGGTCCAGTTCCTCTTCCTCTTCTTCTTCAGCCACTGGAGGAGCAGGAGGTACGGGAGGACGAGGAACCGGAACCACACCTTCTCTGGGCTCCCGAGGTTCTCTGGGTTCCCGCGGCTCTCTAGGTTCTCGTAGCCCCCCTAGCCCCCGCTCTTCTCCAGTCAGGAGCTTCTCTCTCCAGCGGGCTTCGACGATGACCTCTTTTCCTTCATAGCCTCTGACAAGGATGCTTCCTCCGGAGAGTTCCACGCGAACCGTTCCGGGCTTGGTGGGGTTACTGAAGCTGACAACCGCCCGGTCAGGGGGTGTTTCCTGGGCCGGGATCACTATTCCTGCAGCGAGCAGGAGAATGACTAGGACTGCGAGTTTAATCGCTGTTTTCATTTTGTCCTCCTTATGGTTAGAGTTTATTTTCGTTCAGCTGAGCTGGGCAAGGCCCAACTCAGCGCGTTTCTTCACCCGAGGATTAAGCTTCTCGTTTTGAATGAGGATGCGCAGGGCCTCCACCGCCCGTCTTTCCCGGATTTCGACCAGGAGGTCGATCAGCGTAAGTTGGACAAGAGGAGATGTCTGCAGAGCAAGAGAGCGAACGAGTCCGTCTTTGACCTGGGGATGATCATAAAAAAGATAAAGTGCCTCAGCGGCGGCTATGCGGACGTTGGCATTGGAATCGTGATTCAAGGTTTCGAGGAGAGTGGCGATGATCTTCTCGTCCGGCTGCTGGAGTTGAGTGCTCCAGCTCACGCCCATCAGCCTGTCGCTTGGAGACTTCTGCTGCAGGAGAGACATGATCGTCGTTTGGCGCAGATCCTTCACTTCCTGGGTGAGAGCGGCAACTTCGATCTTGGAGGCCGTTCGGGAGCGCTCCGTAAGCAAGAATCCTCCTCCCAGCCCGATGGCGAGAAACAGGATCGACAAAGCGAGTTGATAGACGGGACGTCGGGGCATGAGATTCCCGAGCCAGGCTGAAACCCTTTCACCGATGCTCGCCTTTTGTTCTTCTTCCTCCCCCAGCCCTTCTTTGAAGGCTTCGAGCATCGAGTAAAAACGTTGGCGGAGCGCCGGGCCGGGGAGTTCAAGGCGCAGGACACCGAGCTTCGTCCAGATCGCGCTCAGGCTTTCAAGCTCCTCCCGGCAGGAGGGGCAGGAGGAGAGATGTGCCTGGACCTCGGCCAGAGATTTTTCATCCAGGTCACCGGTCAGATGATCAGCGAATTGTTCTATTATTTTTTCGCAGGTCATAGGGTTATCCCTCCCTGAAGCTGGCAATAGATCTTGCCCAAGTCCTTGATCGCCCTGTGGACAGCAGATTTGACCGAGCCGATGTTGCACCCGAGAAGCTCGGCAATATCCTTGTATTTCATTTCCTGGAAACGGCTGAGAAGGAGGATTTCCCTTTTTTTCAAGGGAAGCTGGTCCAACGCTCTTCTCAGGAGAGCGACATCGATCTCAGCGTCCATTTTTTCGGCCGGGAGAGTTTCGGTGCTCGAGATCTCGGTGAATTGCTCATCGAGGGGCACCTCCGGTTTTTGCTTCCTCAGGTGATCGACGTGGGCGTTGCGCGCGACCTGGTACATCCAGACGGTGAACTTGCTCTGGCCCTGGTAGGTTTTTCTATATTTAAGGATGCGGAAGAAGACCTCTTGAACCAGGTCTTCGCTGGCGTTTCTGTTTCCTGTCAGGCGGAGAAAGAAGTTGTAAAGCATAACTTGGTGCCTCTCAAAAAGAACGGCCAGTTTTTCGACCCTGCCGTCTCTGACCTCTTCCATCAAGCGGTTGTCTGTTGACTGATCCACTCTTCCTTCCTTGCCGGGCCAGTTATTTCCCGCTCATATCTATAGACTTAGGCTCCCTAAAAAGGTTACATGAAAATGCCATTTTTTTATATTTTTATTTGAAAAATGAGGG
>Ga0129297_10001995_pt1 | contig 10392 bp, 9 predicted proteins | sample I18A1metaG_FD_94708 | JGI IMG/M metagenome (GOLD analysis project Ga0129297, IMG submission 94708) | Lake sediment bacterial and archeal communities from Gulf of Boni, Indonesia to study Microbial Dark Matter (Phase II) - ​I18A1 metaG | ecosystem: Environmental > Aquatic > Freshwater > Lake >... | reverse complement strand
GTATATGGCCGGCCTACTGCGCTTCTCCCCACGTATCGAGCGTAGCTTTTCGCTTCCCAGAGGAAGTTGAGATAGCTCTTCTACTCCCCAAGGAGTTGTCCGACTTTTCAGCACCTTCTCAAGGTCTCGGTGCACACTGTCATAGGCTTCCCTCTGGAAGCCATTCCATGACTTTTTTCCTCGTCTCATCGCGTTTCACCTAACGAGTTGACAAAGCATACATGTTGTAAACTCATATTTAGGCTTTCTTTGAGGATCAAAGAGGTTCAAAGAATTGATTGAAAAGAAGAAAGTGATCGCCTTAGGCGTGAGCCGCTATGTCGGCCTTCCCAAGGAATTCAAGATCAAAGCAGGAGAACAACTCATCCTCATCCACAACCAAGTCATCGGCTTCGCCACCTCAGAAATCGCAGACATGACAGATCAGAAGTTCAAACAAGAACTGCAAGCCGTCTCAAGAATGCTGACAGACGCTCGCAGAGTTCTCTCAGTGGAAAGGCGGGAAGCGCATGAAGTCACGAACGCGGACGCTGTTGTCTGACTTGAGTCGCACAGATTTGCGACGTACACACGCCCGGGTGCATGTACAACGCAAATCGTGGCCCACTCTCCAAGCAATGAATCGTATCCTCAACGTATCATGCGCAACAGCGAACATAGAAACACTCACAGTCAAAGAACAACTCAAGACACAACAATTCAGACCACAACTCCACGTCTTCCTTCAATCCAAACCAGGAGCCCTCAAAACCACAATCCTCGAAGAAATCGGTCACACGCACGGCGTCACCCCGTACTCGTACGCGACCTACGCCGCCATGATAGGATCAACAGACAGAACAACAGGCCAATTCATTCCAGGCCTAGCCTGGGAGACTCGCAGAAAACCGCTTCTCCTCGACGAATTCAGAACAGGCGAAAGAGGAGACGCCGGCGCAACCGACGTGCTGCTAGGCGTACTTGAATCAGGCCATTACAAACGAAAGATCGCTCTGTCAACGGGTTACTTGGAGGAGAAGGACGGATTACTGTTCTACAGAGCCCAGAACGGCGAGATCGAAGTTCAAACTCGTTTCCCATGCATCATCGCGACGATGAAGAATCTTGAGAAGAACCGAAGCGAGAAAATATCCGCACTAGTCCAACGCTGTATTCCAATAAGATACGACTTACCTGACGAAGTCGTTGATGCGGTCCTTCAAGGGTCGACGCTCTATCGCCATCAGAAACTCAATCCGCCAAGAACTGCATTCATAAACCGTAGAGACTACGGAAGAATCATAGCAATAGCCCAAGAGGCTCGATCTGAGAGCAGAACCTTCAGAGAATCATACGCCAGAACTGTCGGTGACCTATGCAGAATATTCGCTGTTCTTGGCCACCATGACCCGCAGCTGTATCGGCTTGTCTGCTACCTGAAGGCAGGCTACTACATCGACAAAGCAATCGAGTTGACAGAGGAAGAGACCAGATGAGGCCTGCCAAGACATACAGGATGACAATAGCCTCAACTTGGTATGACGCCGAAGCAGGAGTCGCACGTGAATATGAAATGCATTTCAAGGCCACGAGGCGCGGCAAGATTCGCACTGTTCGCCGGCATCTCGCCAAGAGAGGAGCACTATGTTTTCAGCAGGCGATCTACCGCCAAACCCGGAGATGGATTCGTAAACGAAAGATAAGAATCAGCTTCGAACGAGAAGAACCAGCAACCAAAGTTCAGAATACAATCACAGTTGAAGTTAGAAGCATGCAGTATAGAGGCAGAGAATGGAGAGCTATCCCATTGCCGTCTAGAACGTTGAGCTACGCGAAGAAGAGACGGAGAAATCGCAAACGTGGCCGTCGATAAGGTAAGCATTCTCAAAATCGACAAGGATTGCCATATGACTAAAGACTGGATTCAGGATTACCTGTGGCTGATCCTCGCTGTATGTCGACGATATCAGGTCAAAGTTGTCTCAGTAGAGATGTGTCACAGCCGACGCAAGGGCATCCATTTCTACGTTGAAATCGCTCCTTCCGTTAAAGCGGAGGTCGCCAATAAACTGCAGTTCCTCTTGGGGGACGACTGTCAGCGGGTAGGCTTCAACCAAGCCAGAATCTACTCGAACTTCAACGAGTGGAACAAGCTCTTTGAAAGGCCCGATTGCAAGCTGAGAACGATCTACCGCACCACCGAATCCTCTCGTCATGTCGGCACCGCAATCAGAGACTTGGGGGCTGTAGTCTGAGCATAGGGACGGTTTATGCTGAAGCAGAATACGAATATCGGTCCAATGCAACCAAGCACTACACGAAATCCGGGACAAGGCCCGCGTAAGAAGCTATTCTCAAATGGAAGTCTTTGGTGGTGTGTTGCATGACTCCTTTTGAAGCTGGGGCTGAGCTGGCGTTTTGCCAGCATGGATATGGTTGAATGGCTGATATTACTCGTGAGGGAGTTCTCGCACGACTGTGATTGACTGCTAGGGATTGGAGACGCGTCAACGATGGTCTCGTCAAGATTGAGTTATGCAACACACCAGTCTTTGGCGAATCCTTATAGAGTCTGTCGGCAAGGTAAGTACGGAGGGGCGCCACAATTGACTGAAGGAAACGCCACATTTCTGCAGTTCTCTTCGTATGCGTTGTTCTTGTCATGTTTAGTGTGTGCAGTTGCGTGGAGTTTGGTTCCTGTGACTTGCTTTGCGATTAACTATGAGGTTTCATGGGGCACCCCTGTTTACCCGGACTCAGATCTTTCATTGACAATCAAGATCAACAATCTCGGACCCCAGTCGTTGAGAGTCTCCAGTCTGTTCTTGAGTTTTGATTGGGCTCCGACGAAAGTCTCATACTCTCCTGAGGGCCTTCCCAGAGTCATACCGAGTGGCGGATCTGCAACCTTTACACTAGCGATACGTGTTCCCGAAGGCATAGGCACCGACATGGAACATGTTACCAGTATGGTGATCTTTGCCGCGGATCCATCTGGTACTGCGTGGGGGGAAGACGCCAAATGGCAAAGCCAGTTCAAGATCTATGTTAGCAAGCGCCCGGCCTACACATACGGAACAGTTTGGACTGCGACATTAGGCACTGCTACCGGACCTGATTATTCTGCCGTATTCTTCCTTATAGTATTCGTTGTCCTCCCTGTCGCTTTTGCAATCACTTTGCTCCACCAAAGACGAAGGGCATCGAAGGCGGGGCCTATCAAATGTCGCTATTGTGGGTCTGCCGTTCCGTACGATTCTGTCTTCTGTCCATCGTGTGGACATAAGCTAAGATAGTCTTGGGCAGATGAGTCGGGTTGAGTCCCTATGTGTGCCCAACTTGCAACGCCAACGTGAGTGCTTACGACAGATACTGCCGCTTATGTGGGTCGAGGATAGTTCAATGCTCAAGTTGCAACTCAATCGTTCACGCATCTTCAAGATTTTGTCATAGATGCGGTAGCAGTCTATTTCTACAGGTTCGGCCTCAGGTTCGGCCACAAGTCACTGCTCGACAATTGACCCGTCGTCAGTCCCATAGTGGCCTCATCGCAGCCGTTTTCATGATAGTTGTTCTCCTTGGTTCAGCGATCCTTATCATTCAACTTCCAAGAGTAACTTGGCATCCACCTTCTGTCACTGAAATTCGGACCCCTCAAATTCAACAATACGTTCAAATCAGAGTCGGAGTGGCCCAAGGAGACACCAAATGGAGCAGAAACCCCTTAACAGATCTCCCACAGTGCTCAGTCCTTGTCATATACAACGTCTACAACGAAGGAACCGCGTCTGCGCAGTACACCCACATTGTTATCCTCGTCGATAACAATGTTGCCAATGATTATTCCGCATCAATCGCCTCCCACGAACGTCACAGTGATTCTGTCACCTTTACATTTGTTTATGACACGACTCACGAGGTTTCAGTGGATGCCTCATGCGCCGGTTCCAGCGACCATGCATCTCTTGCGATAAACGCCTACCTGCCTCGTTCTCCCACTCGAGATCCTGACGTAGCCAAGCTTTACATAACACCTAACGATCCCGTAGTGAAGTCCGCTCTTAGTGAGATATCGAAATTGTATGCATACCGTATCTCAAAATGGATGGCCATTCGAGACTGGGTTTCAACCAACATAAGATACGATGGAAGAGGAGATTATTGGCAACTCCCGAGGGAGACACTGGAACGAAGAACAGGAGTCTGCAAAGAGTACAGCATCTTGCTTGTTTCCTTACTGAGAGCCGCTGGGTATAGTGAGGATAGAGTCTTCGTGGTTCTTGGCAGAAAGGGTGAGAGCTATCATGCATGGGTGCGAATAAGGATAGACGTCATCGGATGGCAGAACATAGAGCCTCAGGGGCCGTCCTTATTGATTATCATAGGTGATTACTTAGTGCTTTCAGGATATTCGGCTCTATACTACTTTAACGACGCCAACTATGCTAGCCTAGGTTGAAGAACAGTGAATGGACGAACACATGGGGCTCGAACTTGCCACCTAAAGCTGTGAGATCCATCCGTGATTTACTGTTCTGGCAGTATGCGAAGATAATCTCTGAGTCAGCTGGAGCAGGGAAGAAGAACTATGGCTTCGTGATGGATCGATTCAACAAGCTGCGAACAGCTGAGATCTCATGGTCCACATCGATTCGTGAATATGTCAAAGAAAGAGAAAGGCCTGATGAATGTGTCTACTGTGGAGCAAAGACTGAGTTGACGTTGGAGCATATTCTACCACGTTCCCATGGTGGACCAGATCTCCCTGAAAACGCTGTGCTGGTCTGCAGGAGCTGTAATTCCTCGAAGGGACACAGGCGTCTCTATGAGTGGATTGGACTTGAGGATCGCTATGATATTCCCCGAATCGCTGAAGGAAAATACCTCAAGCTACTCTATTCGCTTCATGAAAAGGCAGGCACCTTGGACGTGTCCAACATCAAAGAACTGTGCGCAAGATGTGACATGGAACAACTATGCCCGGAAAAAGCCAAACTGACTGTGTACTGCTTGGAGGGCTTGTTCAAATCCTAGATGTCTCCAAGGATTCGAACACATACGAGACATGATCTGTTCAACTTCGTCTGGCGCATTTCGTATGTATCCAACGAGTCTCGCCTGAATCCGGTCTCCACCAAGTTATCTCGTCATCAGGTCTGATCATTTTTCCGCATCTTGGGCACCGCCCGTAGTAGACTGCTTTACCATCCCAAGGAACTCTCACGACTTGCTTTCCTCTTCGATCAGGCGTTGATGCTCTGGCTCTCGTGTCAACTGTTCCTAGGATTCGAGGATAACGAGTGATTGCCACTTCTCTAACAGAGAATTTCCTAAGCTCGTTGAGGTCCTGCTCATCATAGTTGCGAAGAATAGCAACTTGATGCTTGCCTTGCCCCTCTGGGGAGAAATAGTTGTCAAGCCATCCCAAAGCGAAGTTTGTTTCTTCCTTTCGCTCATCTTCCACGTATTCCAAGCTCTTTATCTTCATCCTGGTCTTTGCGCGCAGGTGAGCGTTCATTCTCCTGATTTCATCGAAGTAGTCTACAACGAACATTTGTCCGCCAAACATGTATGTGGGGAGATAATGTTTCTGAATCTTTCCTCCTCTAACCTCAACTAGTCCGCTTTGAATACCCGAAGATCGGAGAAGGCTCACTGTCAGAATTGCGATCTCGTCATACGTTGCTTTCTTCTCTCTCATCAAGTTGATCATAGGGGGGCAGAGGCGAAGGCCGTCAGCGATAGAGATTGATTTTCTGACGTAGTATAGAATGTCTGAGATCACTTGGTCGCTTGTAATAGTATCCCGGGCCAGAATCTGCGCCGCACGTCTGACTGTGTCATGGGTTTCGACAAAGTCTAGCCCGTATCCAACATAGCTGAGTCTTCTTTTGATCTTCAGCCAGAGTCCTCTGAGGAAAGAATATGCCTTGACTTCTGTTTCCGCTGCTCTCACATAGTCCTCAAGCTCGTCTATAATCTCCTTTCTCCAAGAGCCGGGAAGGACAAGGATCTCAGCCATGGCTTGGGCGTAATCCCATCCAAGTGTGTTCATCGCAAAGATCTCCAGTGCAGCTTCTCTCAACCCTATGCGCCGAGTCAGCTTGCTGTTCATCTCAGAGAGGTCTAGATATGCTGATGAGTGGTCTCTGATGGTTCTGAAGTGTTCCCCGTCTGAGTCCACCATTCTGCAGATAAGAGTCGTTGGCTCCTCAAGTTGTTCAAGGAGTAACTTTGGCCTCTCACCGAGATGCTTCCCATAGAGTCCGTGCAGTCTCAATGTTGGAAATCGAGAGGCATTCTCCACAAGCGAGGCTTGTACTGGAATCTTAATTTCGTTTGACAGCAATGCTCTTTGGAGAGACGGAATATCTGTAATCCCTTGTTGGCGAAGAGTATCATACATGTTTTTGACAGCGCTATCTTTGAAGTCTCTGTCTGGAGTAGAATACCACAACACGTGAAGCAGTTGACCTGATCCCCTCTCTTCATGGAACTGCAGGCGTCTCGCAATGTCACGAGAAATCACATACAAGGAGATGTTTTCCCTTATTCTTCCCAGTTCACCCAAGTAGCCCATCAGACGCATTGACTCCTGATACGCCTGATATTCTTCCCCGGTGAGGTCTTCTCTCCTCTCAAGCGCTGAGGACATTATCATACAGATCTTGGTCGCCTCCATGCTGCAGTCTATCATCATCGGGTTCTGAGTCTGAAAAGCCGCAATCTCCTCTTTCTCCTCAGGCGACCGGATGAACATACTGAGCTCTTCAGCGCTCTCAGCAAGCATCCTCATCAGAAGAAGCTCAATCTCGTCGGTTGAACCTTGTTTCAAGTAGTCAAAGTCATTGGTGTGACGGAGAAGACTAATGGCCGTATTGACTCTGACATACCAGTCTGCCGCCAATCGACCAAGAACAGTCGTCTTCAGCTTACCCCTGCCTTCTTCCACAAAGCCGTTAGATATGAGAAGACTCAGTCTTTCGTTGAGAAACTGCTCCCAACCAACTTTCTTCTCTCGATTCTGATAATACCAGAAAGTGCTAAGGAACCATTCTTTCAGTTGATCTCTGTTCTCAACATATCCAAGCTTGATCTCTGCGTTTATATGATCCAGAATATGTCTTTCCAGTTTCGATTCGATGTCTTTTCCTTCGATCAGCATCTCTTGGACTTGATCTTTCATCGTGTTTGGTACGAGTATGATTCCGTATCCTACCGATTCTTTCCCTTTTCTGCCTGCTCTCCCAAGCATCTGTTTAATGCCAATGACATCCACTTCACGCTTGTTCGCGATGAATATGTCCCGCACTATTACTGAACGAGCTGCAAGGTTGACTCCCCAAGCTAATGCCGTGGTTGCAGCGAGTATGTTGATCTCTCCGTCATTGAAAGCACTGATGACTTGCTTCCTGTCTGAGAGCGTGAGTCCTGCATGCAAAAACGCAGTGCCTTTGGATAGACATTCTCTCAGCTTTCGATTTCGAATACGTCTGTCATAAGAGGGCTGAACACTTTCGAGGCTTTTTCCAATCATCTGCGCTGTGTTCTCAGCTTTTGCTCTGGTTCCAGTGAATATGAGGACCTTCCCTGTCTTACCAGTCTCAATATCTTCTTTCAAAAGCATCTGTACAGTATCCAAACAGATCTTGTCTTTGGCGACTTCCATTTGATTGACGTAGGTGCTGTCCGGATATGCGCAGAATGCATACTGGATCGGAACCGATCTGTATTCAGTATTAAGATATCTCTTTGCATTGAGCCAGTGAGCAAGAGTATCGATGTTTTTCATCGTTGCGGAGAGACCAAGTATTCTTGCGTCAGGCGCAAATCTCTTCATTCTTGATAGTAGTGCCTCCATGGTTGCTCCGCGATCATCGTCGTCCAGTATGTGTATCTCGTCAACCACCATTAGTGAGACGTCTTTTACGAAGGGAAACCGATGTGGCTTCCTAGTCATGCTATCCCACTTTTCTCCGGTCGACAGCAAAAGATGGGCTCCCTTAGCCTTGTCAACGTCGACTGTGTCCTCATCTCCTGTTATCTTGTAGACGCTGAAACCCAGGTCCTGTAACCTACTCCACTCTTCTTCTTTCTCGACGGTGATCGCTTTCATCGGAGCCGTGTAAAGTATCTTCGCCTTCGGGTTCTGTTGCAGCTCGTTGAGCGCTGCAAGTTCAGCAAGCAAAGTCTTGCCTGTTCCAGTTTCCGCACCTATCAACAGATTCTCTCTATGTTCAAGTACCAGAGGAAGAGCTTCCGCCTGCATCGGATTCAGATGAGTGTATTTCTTTTCGAAAAACGGAAGCAGTCTTCGCGGAACAAGCTCGCCGATTGGGACGTCAGACACATATCTCGTTACTTCTATTTCTGGCTCCATGAGTCTCTCGAAGTCTGACACTGCACTTTCCAGATACTCTTCTTCATTTGTTAGATTGCCGGAATTCAGGTTTCTGTAGAGATCGAAATCCGTAATGTTGGCAGTAGTGGTCAATATCTCTGTCTCATTCATTATCATCTTCGTATGAATGTGCCTTATGATCGATCTTCTGGACAACACTTTTGCTCTGGCAAGGTTGAGCCTGTTTACAGTCACGTGATTGCTGATGTCAGGGCGCACGAACAGTCTGACATCAATTCCTCGTCCTGAAGCGTCACATAGCTTCTGTGTGAAATCATGAATCCATCGGTCATTTTCCGTATAGAACCATGGAACAGCTATCCAGATTCTCTCCTTAGCATTCGAGACTATAGCATCGAGAGAATCTGTGATCTCGTTGGGACCGCTTCCTTCTATGAAATGCGAGTTTGAGACATACTTGGCATACTTTGATTTAGGCTGTTCCGTTTTCTCTACTCTGGGAGGATGAATCCTCTCCACTAGACCTTCACTCCGACACGAACCCGCCAAGCAAGAAACGGCCGATCTGAGAGATCGCATTACTTGGGACACGTACATGAACCTATTGGGTGAAATGACCATTTGCTTGCGGAGGAGTTACCATCTAAGATTATGCTGAATTCGATGAAGGATGTCCTAATCCGCAGGCTTTAGCCTCAGCAATTTTGGCGCGCGCTGTGACATCTTCTTTCCTATGCGCCTTAAGCGACCCCCCAATTGAGTCCGTCTGCTGTTCCGTAGCAGATTCTTAGGCTGCCAATCTTCGCTTTTTCTGTCGAGTCTCGGCATTCTTCATCTGAGACCTTCTCATCCGAAAGGTAACAGAAGTATACCCTTCTTACGCCTACATATTTCTGTTCTATCTCTCGCAGCTTCTTCAGATCGTCGCCCATTTTCGGCAATAGCCATTTCTTCGAGAGAAGCTTGAACTCTAGCAACACAACTGGCGCGTGTCTAACATACCAATAGGTCATTCCTGAGTCTCTTGCCTTCGTCTCCAGATCGTCACGATCAAAGGCAACTATGCAAAGATCCACCTTCTTCGTGCGCACATACTCCCTTTTTCCTTCGCTGAGAAGAGGATACTTACGGTATCTTCCGCTGAAGTCGCTCGCGTAGGAGGAGGCTTTTGGAGCATATTCGGGGATTATGCACAGTCGAACTCCTTCGAGATTCTCGTTCATTTCTTCTATCTTCGGTCGTAAATGGAAATAGAATGGCAAGATCAACTCTTCTTCGTCCCACCAGATGGCTCGATCGCTCTCTTGCCCAACCCTCAGCCAAGCTTCTTCTACGCACCGATCCATTCTTTCAACGGCCATCGCTGCCTTGTCGATTAGCTCGCCAATTTCTCCTTCAAGAATCATTAAGTCACTTCTAGGTCAAAGCTGTGCAACCGACCTTTTCTGGATTGCGATGTCGCGCGTGCGCCCTCTGCTTGTTGTCGCAAGGAGATTCTCATGTTTGGGAAAGGAGAAGGCAGGCCGTCAACTTTGAATCATCCACATCTATGGCTTGTTGGGTGGATCGTATGCAATTAGGAAATTCGGTGAATCCATCTTCTGGGCATCCGAGATCCAGAAGAAAAGCTAACTTCTGGATGTGCTAGGGCAGAAAGTTAATCGTTTCATGACATCACTTGTCTCTGTCTGTGTGCCTGCAGAAGACTAACGTTTACCCTTACCTTTTCGACTAGACAGTGAGGATTTGTCAATCTTTCGATTCGTCAACGTTTCTGAAAATCAGTCTATAGCACTGTATTCCTTCAAAGGTCCAACTTCTCAACATTAACGGTAGTTGAGAGAAGGGGGGTTTGGGGGATTCTTCCCCCAACAATCATCGTCGCTTCGTCGTTTCGTCGTCGTTCGTCGTTACAGTAAAATTGTGTGTGTGTGTGTGTTGCCAATGGTGCGGCCGGTTGGATTTGAACCGCTCGCGTTCGTGGCTTTGTCGGCTAGCTACCTGAGGAGTTCGTCTATCGCCTTCGCAAGTAGGGACTGCGAGAGGATGGC
>Ga0129297_10001992_pt1 | contig 10396 bp, 10 predicted proteins | sample I18A1metaG_FD_94708 | JGI IMG/M metagenome (GOLD analysis project Ga0129297, IMG submission 94708) | Lake sediment bacterial and archeal communities from Gulf of Boni, Indonesia to study Microbial Dark Matter (Phase II) - ​I18A1 metaG | ecosystem: Environmental > Aquatic > Freshwater > Lake >... | reverse complement strand
TGACAAACCCCCGACCATTTCGATGCGATAGAAACCGGCTTGGGGGATTGAAGCGGCGTGCCCCACGGAGGAACCGGAGAGACGGCAGCTTATGTTCTGAGTTTTATTATGTTCTGAGTTCTTCTTCTGCAATTTTTTATTCTTTGATTTCCTCAAAAAGATAGAGATAGCTTTTCCCTTTTGCTTCAGGTTTTTACTTCCCCTGGCTTCTCCTTGCCAACGTCTTCTTCGTCAGTTTTGAAAAGTAGAGAGCCTTTCCCATTTTCTTCACGGCCTGTTTTATCTTTGCCGTTGCTTTTTCTTCCTCACCCGACTCCATAGGCTTCGGCCGTTTTTGATCGATGGTTCTTGCAGGATTTGTAATCTGGGGGAAGAGCCATCATGCCGAAGCGAAGGAGGTGCGCTTTTTGTCGTCGCCTGTTCGTGCCGAACCCGCGCCTCAAGGAACGGCAAAAAACCTGTGGCCGGCAAGATTGCCGGCGAAAGCGCAAACGCCAGTCCGATGGACAATGGCGAAGGCGACATCCCGATTATTTTCGGGGCATGTATACGCAGCAGAAGCAGGCCTATGGCACTCGGGCCGAGTATCGACGCCAGTACCGCAAGCAACATCCGGAGTATGTTCAGCGCAACGCCGCCTTTGTCAGAAGATCCCGGACTCGCCGGCAAAACGCAGACGCCGATTCTGTAAGTTCCACAAGCCGTGATCTGCGGCTATCTGTTTGGTGTCAAAAGGGTAACGTCTCGATTACCCAGGTAAGTCACACAAGCCGCGATATTTTCGTAACTGTCTGTGAGAATGGACGTTAGAGCAAAATTGCACCTGTAAGTTCCACAAGCCGAGATGGACGCCGCGCTTCTTTGGGGATAGTTTGGGCCCATGATCAGCAAACGACCTCAGCCGCCGCGGCCGGATTGCATCCGCTGCATCCGCGGTTCCTTCAGTTGGATCGATCACCAGTTCCTGCGCAGAGGATTCGACCAGGGACTGACGCGCATCGAGAAGCTCTTCTACTTCGTTCTCATTGCCGTCTCCAACCGCGACGGCGTGAGCTTCTATTCCGACCAGCGCCTGGGGGAAATCCTCGAGATCCGCCACGCTCACGAGCTCACCGGCGCGCGCAACGAACTCGTCGACCGGGGTCTGATCGCATTCGAAGGCGGCATCTATCAGGTGCTGGATCTTCCTGCCGAAACGCCAAGAAGGTGAAAGGAGCCGCTCTGGACCTCGCCCCCTGGATTGCCGATTACGCGGCCTATCTCGCACGCAATGGCTATGCAGCCTATGCCATCGACCGCCGGCTGAAACACCTGGGTTACTTGAACCGCTTCATCGAAGCCAGAGGTTTGCAAACGCTCGAGCACTTCCCGCCGGAGTGGGCGCGTGACTTCCTCGATTATTGGATGCACCATCATCCGGGCGCCAACAAAAAGGTGACCGGCTTCCAGTACCCATCGAGATTTGAACCCCACCATCACCGCGATGTTCAGTTCAGCCTGCGCTGCTTTTTTCGCTGGGCACACGCCGCCGGTCGGCTCCGGCATAATCCCTTCCCTTTGAGGCCTCTCGTCCCGGACCACTACTTTTTCCCGGAGATGATGGACTATCTGGGTTTTTGCAAAGAGCACAAGGGCCTGACCAGAAACTCATGCAAACAGATCGAGAGGTTGGTCCGCTGCTTCGACCAGTTCCTGCACTCCGCAGGGCTGACGGCCTGGGATCAACTCCAGAGCGCCCATATCGATGCCTTCGTCCGACAGGAAGCCGCGCACAACGTCAGGCGCATTCAAAACACTCATGCATTATTGAGCGGGCTGTTGCGCTACCTGTTCAGCCTCGGCCGCCTGGATCAGGATTGGGCGTGTACGCTGCGTTCACCGCGCCGATACGAACTGGCGCGCACGCCGCGCGCCCTGGCGGCCGACCAGGTCCTGCACTTGCTCCGCGGCATCGACCGTAGTCGACGCGGCGGCAAACGCGACCTTGCCATCATCCTGATGGCGGCAAGCCTGGGCGTGCGCGTCAGTGAGATCGCTGCGCTCCGTCTCGAACACATCGATTGGGTCCAGGCCAAGGTGTCCTTTCCCCCCATTAAAAATCAGGAAGTTCTCCCATTGCCGCTTTCCCGGCCCTTGATCGAAGCCCTGGCCGATTACTTGAAAAATGAACGGCCTGCCGGCAGCCCCTACCGGAATGTCTTTTTGGCGCTTACCCCTCCATTGGCGCCTCTGGAGCCAGTCTCGGTGTCCGCCATCATTTGCCGAAGAACGCGGCGAGCGGGAATCCGGGGGAGCGGGCATGGGCTGCGGCACGCATTTGCCAGCGAGTTGCTGCGTGCCGGCGTTTCTTTCCCGACCCTGCAGCAGCTCCTCGGCCACAGTCACTTCTCCTCGACTCTGGTCTACACCAAGATCGACCTGGTCCAGTTGCGCGAGGTCGCCAACAACGATGCCGAGGACATGTGAATGAATCCAAAACCCGACTTGAACTTTCGCAGCTTCCTCGCCGATGCCATGAGCGATTACCTCGACTATCTCGACCACCTCGGATTTCGCATTGAGCCCCAGGCTTCTCGACTCAAACGCATCGACCGCTTTCTGGCCGAAAACAACATCCACTCCATGAAACAGTGCGACAGCCGGCTCTGGCTCAAGTTGATGGCGCAATATCAGGGCCGGGTCAAAGGCGCCACCTTGCGTGCCTGGCGCTCTACGTTTCATGGGTTATGCCGTTATCTGGTGCGGCAGGGATGGATCTCCCAAAGTCCCGTCGAGGCTTTTCCCATTCCCAGGCTCGAAATTTACCGCCCTTACGTCTTCTCCGGCGCGCAACTACGGCGCCTTTTCGAGTATCTTCAGCAGCAGGCAGGTCGGGCATCCACGCGCTTGACGTACTTTCGCTTTTACTCCCGCTACGTTTTCTATCATCTCCTGTACGCCTGCGGCATGCGCGTCTCGGAAGGTCTGCGCCTTACCGCCGAGGACTACTGTGCCAGCCAGCGAACCTTGTTTATTCAGCCCTCGAAGTTCCGCAAGGACCGTCTGATCCCCATCGGCGGCCGGGTGGCAGCCAATCTCGAATCCCTCCTCGCATTGCGCCAACGCCTGTTCGCCATTCCTGCCGAGGGACGATTCTTTCTATGGCTGCCCGCGCGCCGACCTTACAACCTGAATACGGCCAGCAACTATTTTCGCATGACGATGCAGCGCCTGGGCATCTATCGCGCCAAGGTCACGCACCATAACTGCACCCACGGCACGCCTCATCTGCATGAGTTGCGCCGCGCTTTTGCCGTGCATCGCCTCATGAAATGGTATCGGGAAGGAGCCGATGTCGACTCCAAGCTCCCGCTTCTGGCCACCTATATGGGGCACGTGCGTTTCGCGTACACCAAAACCTATTTGACCTTGACCCGACAGCTGCTCACGGAGGCAGGCCATCGCTATGCCCGTGGCTTCGATCGCCTGGATTGGATGCCTCATGATCCCCAGCTCTGACAAGCTCTCTCCCTATCTGCGGTATTTTTTCGCCTCCTACCTGCCCGCGCACAGGGATCTGTCGCCCAACACCGTAGCCTCCTACAGGCAGACCTTTCTGCAGCTTCTCCGCTACTGGAAGCTCCGCCATCCGGATCAAACCGATCCCAACCTGGATCAGTTTCTGGCCGAGCCCCTGTTGGACTTCCTTTCCTATCTGGAGAAGACCCTGCGCAATACCGCCTCGACGCGCAATACCCGACTGGCCGCTTTAAAATCGTTCTTTAAAATGGTGGGCTTGTTGCAGCCGCGCCATCAGGACCAGTGCCGCCAGATTCTCGCGCTCCCCGCGAAAAGGGCACGGCGGCGCGGGAAACCGGACTTCCTGGAAAAGAGTGAAGTCGATGCGGTCTTTGCCGCAGTCGACACGCGGACGGCGGATGGTTACCGCGATCTCTGCATCCTGCGCACCTTGTACAACACCGGTGCGCGCGCATCGGAGATTTGCTCCTTGCTCATCGCCAATCTCGACTTCGACCGAAAACAGCTGGCCATCTACGGCAAAGGGAGAAAGGAACGTACGGTCCCGCTCTGGGATTCCACGATCGCTCTGCTGCGCACCTACCTGCAATCGGAGCGCCGTGTGCCTCTGCTCCGCTTCAGGGATTTTCTATTTATCAACCAGCGCCGCGCCCGCTTGACACGCTCCGGCCTTTTCTGCCTCTGCAAACGATATCTTGCCCAGGCGGCCCGCACCTCGCCGGGCATCGAACGGAAAAAGATGAGTCCGGTCCATCTGTGGCGCTACACCACGGCCACCCATCTGGGTCTCGCGGGAGTGGACGTCACGGTCGTGCAGGAGTGGTTGGGACATGTCTCGATTAGCACCACCTGCGGTTACCGGGCGATCCCGATCCAGACGAAACGCGAAGCCTTGCGCAAGTTCTATCTCTTTGAGCAATCCTGGCAGGAGACTAAACCCGAAGGGGTGGATTGGAATCTGTACCCGGATCTCCTGGCGTTCCTGGAATCGCTATAGCAGTGCTGCTCGGCGCTTTGAATGACCGCAGATGCAGGGAGTCTGGCCCAAGCCCGAAAATAATGTGCTGAGTTTTTGGGCCTATATCGCTTGCAAGCTCATTTTAAAGGAGTTAGAGTAAAAGGAGCAGTATCGCTGTAACCCATGTATCAGCTATCGCTTATGACAACTCAGAACATTAGGCAGCCAATCCTTCCTATCCGTCCCGTGGGTTCTCAATCCGCTGCGTGAAAGACGGTGATACTGATTCGCCTCGCTCCCCACACTACGAAGCTGACTGTTTGCGGAAGAAGGCTGGCATCCTCTCCTGATAAGCGCAATCGGGTGGGATGGGACGCACCCGGATTAGCGTAGCGACGTCAGAAAACAAACGGTGGCCGGCTGCGCGGCCTGGCGGCCGCTCCGCTGAACCCGCCTCGCATTCGCTCGGCGCGTCGGCCACCTAGAACGTTAGCAGAAATGGGCCTCGGAGAGAGAAAGCAACTTTCAATCTCAGAGTCACTCCTCCGATGATACTGTGCCCCCAGAAGGATGATGGCGGATCCGAAGCTCGGCCATGAGGGCCAACGGTGGAGGGTCGAACACCCTTCGGCCGTGAAGAGATCTGTTCCAGTCTTGCCGGTCCTCGCCTTGCTGGGACTCTACGGCGCCGCCATCCATGCCCCACCCTCTTGGGGCACTTCGACGCTCCTCACGATGTCGGCCGTTACCCTGACATGTCCGTTTCTGGGGAGCGTTCATGGTTTTCACGTTGGGTTGATCGGGACGATGCACCTGGCCTGCATCATCGTTCCGCCTCTCGCAGCGGTTTGGCCGCTCTCCGGCGTGGTCGCAGTAGGGGTGTACATCGGCATCGTCTCGTCCTGGCGCCGGCTCAGTCAATCTTCGGGATGGGAGGGTTGGAAACCTCCCCGCGGATCGGACCTCGTATGGACGGGGATCGTCGGCCTAGTCGGCTTCTCCCTCATCGTAGGCTGGGTGTGGGTGGTACGGCCGGGTCTTTCGGGTCAGGTAGCCTCAATTCCGCAAGCTTCCCCCATCGCCCTCGTCTTCGCTGCCCTGGTGTTTGCCCTACTCAACTCGCTTGCCGAGGAAGCCGTCTTTCGAGGCGTATTCCTCCACGCTCTGAATGCTACTCTCGGATCACGGAACACCGCGCTGACCCTTCAGGCCGCAGTCTTCGGCCTCATGCACGGCCGTGGCTTTCCCAGCGGCCCTTCTGGTATGTTGATCGCGGGCGTGATCGGCCTGGCTTTTGGCGAGCTGCGGCTGAGGACCGGCGGGATTCTCGCTCCCTGGTTGGCCCACGCCATCGTGAACACTCTCATGATCCTGTTTCTTGCTATTCTCGCCGGGGGAACCGCCCCCTAATCGAGATCTTCGACTCTCTCGAGTGTACATGGTAGAGCGACGGGCTGTCCCTACCAAAAAGTGCATCCAAGCCTTGCTTGCGTTGTCCGTGAGAGGCGCGGGTCAGTGATATGGTCCCAGGATCAGTCAAAACCTGATGGCCGGGATCAGGGGGGAATGACGGATCGAGCGTCGGGAGAAGCGTCCGGATATCGTTGCTCAGTGCGAGGTCGCTTGACGCGGGGAATGGGGGGTGCGATCAGGCCGCGCGTCGCTCGTAGCGATGATGGAGCCCGCCGACCCTGGGGATCTCAACGACGATACCCATATCGGGTGGTTGCACCTCTCTGGTCACTGGTGAATCCTTGTCCAGCGATAGATGACAACGGGAATCGTGATCGTAGGAAACATAGGATCGAAGGGTGCGACGGAGCGATTCCTCGCTGGGCCAACCACATGATCCAGGCACTCTCGACGAGTGGAGCCGATGAGCCGTTCGAGATATGGAGATTGCCAGGGAGAGCGGGGAGCAGTGAGAACTTCAGTGATCAGCATGTTTGCCGCTTGGATGCGGAAGGCATCGCCATAGATTCGGTCACGGTCGCGGAGCAGGTAGCGGGGCGCGGTGTCCCACGGAAATGCCTGCATCAGCTGCGCCGCGGTCCACTCTGCAGTTGGATGGTCGGTCACGTTGAAATGGACGACGCGTCCGCGTTCGTGAGCCAGGACGAGGAACACCTACAGGATCCTGAAACTCAAGGTCGGCACCACGAAGAAGTCGACCGACACCAACTGCTGGACATGATTCTCCAGGAACGTCCGCCACGTCTGGGATGGCGGCTGGCGATGCTTGACCATGTACTTGGCGACGGTTGCCTGGGACACCTCAATTCCGAGCTTGAGCAATGCCGCGTGCAGGCGGGGTGCTCCCCAGAGGACGTTTGCGGAACTCATGTTTCGGATCAGGTCTCGGATTTCCTTCGACACCCCTGGTCGACCGATCCGTCGTCGGCTCTTCCACTTCCAGTAGAACCGGAATCCTTTGCGGTGCCACCTGATGACGGTCTCGGGCTTGACGAGCACGAGGGCCTTGCGCCAATCGGGCCATAGGCGAACGAGGCTTATCCATAAAAGTCGGTCCATGGTCCGAAGCGCGACTCGCCTCCGCTGGGACCGTTGCAGAACCGAAAGCCGGTGTCGGAGCGCCAGGATCTCAATCTGCAGCGAGGCCCGTGTCCGAAGGGTCGAGGTCAGCGCGGCGAGCAGCGATATCAGGAGGGCACATATGATTGCGAGGCTAACAGCGCGAAGCCGCAAGGGCAATCATTTCAGTTAACACGGAGTTTGTGGCAGGGACAAGAATTTCCTGCGAAGCATCTTGCTGGTCATAGACTCTCCTCCTCATGAACGCATCACCCTGCTGGCGACACATGCATTTAAAGGTAGGGCTCCAGGCCTTTCTCCATCAGTTCTCCGTACCCAGGGAGGCCGGCGAGCGTGATGGGCTTGTCGGGATTTCTGGAGCTGTAAGCGGCGAACACCGCCATGACGGTTGAGGTATGACGGCCTACACGCTGCTTCAGAGGCCATCCCCTCTCGTCGAACGGCACCGCGAGCCTGCCCAGCCTCGCGGCCCTCAGGTACTTGTCGTCGGTACCTTCGATAACGATACGCTCGTCCGTGGCGCCCCGGAGCCGCCCTTGCGAGGCATTGGAGGTCTCGCACAGCATTGCCAGGGTCTCGGTGCAGTCCCCGAGTTCGCGGTGCGAGAGCCCGCGAAGATTCCTGGGTGAGGGCTCGAGCCCGATTTTGATGTCCTCGAATTCGAGGTTCAGGACGGCGACCGAAGCCACCCTCATGGCGCGTTCGTGGGCGACGATGGTGTTGATAACCGGGTACTCGGGCGAAGCCTCGTGCAGGTCAAGGACGATGTCGATTTTCTCGGCTTTGATGAGGGACGTGATGGCGTGCGCCACCCTTTCGGTGAAAGTCCCGTCGGGACGGCCGGGGTAGGCACGATTCAGGTTCCTCGTCTCAGCGCCGGAGAGTTGTTGCCCGGATGAGGCGTGGACATAAATGTCCGGGTCGGGCCACTGGTCGGTCGGGTTCGTGGCCCGGCCCCCGTAGCGGAACCCGCGGCGCCCGGAGGCGCCCTGGAATTCCATGAGCGGTGGCGAAGCTTCCTGGTAATCAGTATGAGTCATGGCCGAGCGATTGGCGTGCGGCAGAACGACGAGCCTGCCCGACCGGGGCACGGCGTTCTCCACGATAAGGATGGCGGCCAGGTAGCCGGCAGGCTCGTTGCCGTGTGTTCCCCCAAGGATGAGGGCGTTCGCGCCCGGCTTGCCGGAATCGAGGATGTAGACATCCGTATCGCCTTGCGTCCCGCGGATGCCTGTGAACCAGTCCGACAGCTTGCGGATCGCGGTGACGCCGGGGCCTCGCCGGATGCTCTCATCCCGTCTCTGGGCAAAGTAGCCGGGGATCACTGCCGCGATGAGCGCCAGGCTCCCGGCCAGCACGAAGATCGACAGAGGGAAATTGTGTCGCGGGCGGTCAAAGGCGACTGCTGCCTGCACATCAGCGCCGGCAGCCGGTTTGTTCGCAGCTCCTTGTTGGTTCGCATTCTTCATCGTGGGGGCTCCTAAGCGATCATGAGGGCTCGCAGGACCAGGGGGACGAGGACGAGGCCGGCGTTGATCTTGAGCTTGAGGCTCCGCTGGGAAAAGAGCTCGGCCACCACGAGGATGATCGCGAGCACGACGATAGCCCGATAGACGATAGTGATCATGCCTAAACTCCGAGGAGCCTCGCGATGGGATTCGCGAAGATCAGTATGGCGACACCGAGGACGATAGCGGCGAACGCCGGGCCCAGGCAACGGCGCGAGATCGCCAGGTAGTTTTCCCCGATGAGGCCGGCCGTCACCACCGAGGTGAAGGCGACCGGCGGCACGTAGCTGCCCATGGCGCCGATCAGGGAGAGAGCGGACAGAACGATGATTGGATTGCTCCCGAGCAGGGCGAGGGCGAAAGGCACCCCGAGCACGCTGGCTCCGCCGTATACGGAGATGCCGCCGAAGAGAGGCAGGATGATCGCAATGCCCGCGAGCAGGAAAGCGCTGGGGATCGAGAGCGCGCCCACCACGATGGCGCCGCGGAGGCCGGTGAGCGTGAGCATCTCGATGAGCATACCGACGCCTAAGAGAATGCCGACCACGGGAAGGATCTCACTCACCCCGGCACGGGCGGCCTTCACGATGTGAAAGCGCCGCCCGGCAAACAGGCCGATCAGGCTCCCGATCAGGAACGTAAGTGGAAGGCGTGGATCGGGAAACCAGCGCGGAAAGGATTTGGGCCCTATCATGAGCACCACTACGGCCAGGAGAGGCAGATAAAGCAGAAGGCGGCGGCCGCCCCGGGAGGGGCCTTCGGTGGATATCGCTCGGGTTTGCACCATGACCTCGGAGAGCTTGGCCCGATCGACCCACTTGATTGCCAGCCAAAGAGTGGTCAGAATCGCAGGGATGAACGTAAATAGCGCGAGGACAAGGTCGAAGCCGATGTAGGGCATGTCGATGCCTCCGCCGATGATCATCACCGGAATATTGACGGGAGGGGCGATCATCCCGTAGACCGCCGCGCTCGAGATCACGGCGCCGGTCACAACGAGAGGCAACCCCATGCGCATGAGAACCGGCGCGACAATCGCGCCGGTCCCGAGGACGGAGGCGGTGCAGGATCCCGTGATCATGCCGGGGAACATGATCAGTACCGTCAGCGCGACCAGGAGGAGGATCGGCGAGCGGCCGAGGCCCGCAATGATGCTCCGCGTGAGATCTCCGAGAAGCCCGTTCGCCTCGATCACCTTCATGAAAATCATGGCGGTGATGAGAACGAGGCCGACGTCGAGGTAGCTGAACATGCCCTCGACAAGGTGCCCCACAGGGAATCCCTTGCCCGCGGCCAATGCGAGCAGGACCGAACTGGCAGCAAGGCTTAGAGACACGGGGAGCCTGGCGGCCACCACGAGCGTGGCGAAGCATGCCGCCGTCAGCAGGAGGAGCAACGCGTCCGCAGAACTCATGGCATCTCCGCCCCGAGCCGGACGGCTTGATTACTTGAACGCTTTCTGCAGGGGCTCGACGGCTTTGGAGATCCGCTCCACTTTATCGAGCGGTATCTTTCCGCCGCAGAGCCTGCCGAAAAGACCGTCCTTGTCCCCCTCAGCGACCACCACGACATAGTCGCACGCTGGGACTGCGGCCAGGATGAACTTGTCTGAAAGTTCACCCCGGCGCGCCTCACCGCCGACGTGCAAGCCGATGATCGTCATGCCGAGCTTCTTGCCTTGGGCGATCAGGGCTTTGGCCCGGTCGATCTCTACGTCGGCTGAGATCCCCGCCGCTCCGAGGCCCTTGAGACTTCCGCCAACGACGAGGATGAGGGTCCTGGCACCCGTGGCAGCGAGGTCGGCTGCCTTCGCTTGGGCGTCCATCCTGTGCGGCAACGCGGCGCGTTCAAGCAGGAC
>Ga0129297_10001991_pt1 | contig 10396 bp, 10 predicted proteins | sample I18A1metaG_FD_94708 | JGI IMG/M metagenome (GOLD analysis project Ga0129297, IMG submission 94708) | Lake sediment bacterial and archeal communities from Gulf of Boni, Indonesia to study Microbial Dark Matter (Phase II) - ​I18A1 metaG | ecosystem: Environmental > Aquatic > Freshwater > Lake >... | reverse complement strand
GTCCTTGGCGTCGGCTGTCCACTCTTTTCGGATCTGTGAATTGATGAAATCGTAGATTTCGTCAGGGTCTTCGATAACCCAGTAGGTTATTCCGTCAAGTCTGCGCAAGGGTGTCGTCAAGGGTAAACGTCCTACCCGGGTCCTAGTAAGTTGCGAGATCCCCCTTATTTGCTCGTGCAGCCTAGGATTTCAAAGTCCGCACCGGTCAACATCTTGAGGAGCGTGTCGAGTTCCTGTAGTTCTTGTCAGAGGTTAGGTTATTGCATCGGGGGTCTTGGATGGACTCTGATGTCGGAGCTAGCTTGCGCAGAATCATCAGGCTGAGAGCTAGGGTTCGACGCTTTCGCGATCAAGGTCTGCCTTCTGTACACGGCTTGGGAGCCTTGACGCTATAAGTAGCTCAGCAGCTGACTTTGTCGCTGTCATTAGAACCTCAAGTTCTGGCTGGTGCAGCTGTGTGCAGAAGTATATATACAGGGGGTCATGTTACCAATGTCAATTTCCGCAGAAACGCAAGAAATTGCAGGAATGTAAGAAATGGTGGAAGAAAACCAGATACTGAGGAAACTGTTGGTAGAGGAAAGGGATGTAATCAAGGACCTTTCAGTACTCGTGGACCGAGTGAGCGAGATATTCCGTATAGAGAAGCCTAGCGGTAGAATTGTGTTCATGAACTTTGGAGAGCTAAGTGACCCTCAGCGATTAGCATCGCTCCTTCTAGGAAGGTACTTTGCCAACAAACTCGCGCTAGTAGAAAGCAATTCCTTAGGCATATCTGAAATTGCGGAGCAGTTGGGAAGACCAAAGACCGCACTCTCGGGCCCGTTGAAGGAACTCGTTACCAAGGGGTTTGTGGAGAAACTTCCGGACAGGAAGTATAGGATTGCGTACAATCGAATTCGTGACATCTTCGATACGTTGCTGGTGAAGACAAAGAAGTGAGTCTATGTCCAAAGATGCAGGGAAAACACTGAGCGAACTAGAAGCACGCATTGAGAAGTTAGAGGAAGTAGTCTACGGCGGCAAGGAGCCTGTGGCAAAGAAATCTGCAGCCATAGATATCGATGTCAACAGTCTCGGCTATGTCAAGCAGTTGAAGTCGGCTCTTGACAAGTGCCTAGCGATTCTTGACCACCTCTTCTCGAAAGACCCAAACCATGCTGGCCTTGCGCCAGACGAGTTCACCCTGATATTCAGAGAGAGGTTTGGCCTACCGGTGCCGCTGCAGACGATTTCTTCGCAACTTTACAAAGGAACAGGAAAGTATGTTACACGAAAGAAGGTTCAAAGTCGACCTGTCAAATACCGTTATCAAATCCTGCCAAGAGGTCAGGAGTACATACGTAACACGATGGCAAACCTACAAGGTTGAAAATATGTCTGAGGACCTGAGAACCAAGCTTATATCAGAACTATCCTCGAAATTTCCAGAGGAACTCGTCCAAGATTTGATCACTAGCTACGAGAAGGTACTCGCGGAGTTCAGAAAGGCTGCATGGGATGAGACCCTTTGGAAAGCTGGGAAGTTTGTTGAGAATGTGTTCAGACTGCTCTACTACGTAGTTCATTCCAAAGTTCTTGACCAGGTCCCGAGCATGAACGACCTGAAGAGAGAATTTGTGAATCTTCCCTCAGACAAGTATCAAGATTCGATTAGGATTCTGATACCAAGGATTTCTACGGCAATGATATACGACCCACGCAGCAAGAAAGGGGCAGTTCACGTTAAGCCCATCGACCCAGATTATCTGGACGCCACGCTGGCTGTGTCGGCATGCGACTGGGTTCTTGCCGAGATACTGAGAGTCTACCACACTCAGGAGACAGAGGAGATTCAGCAGATCATCCGTTCGATTCTGATGCGCAAGGTGCCTTTTGTGGAGAAGCACGGCAAAGAATCCTTCGTGACTATCCCTCTTGGAAGTGCTGAGGACGAGGTACTTCTTCTTCTCCTAGATAGTAGAGACGGTATGGATAGGAAATCAATCGGAGCATCGCTAAAGAACGTCTACACTCAAGGTAGAGTCACTCAAGCCTTGCAGGAGCTCGTTAAGAGAAAACGATTCGCTGTTCTGAGATCAGACGGCAAGTATGTGATAACGGGCCCCGGCGAATCTCATATCTCAGCCGTAATCTCAAAGAGTACGTAATGACCAAGACCAGTTCGACGTAGAAGCTTTCTCCCTATTGTGGACAAACGCAGGTTAGCATCTAGAAGTCTGGTCAATTTGAAGAGTACAGGAAGAAGGAGCTGGGGATGCCTACGCGCTTCATATGGATGTTTAGGCAGTGGTGAGCCTCAGACAGGACGAGCTTCATGATAGTGGATTCACGCACCAGTTTAGCAGTAAAGACATACACCTAGTGATAGTGAATCATTGCCGACCCTTGCCAATTCTCTAGTGTGTGTCATACTTCTCGTTTGGAGATCATACTTGAACAGAGAGTTGGCCTAAGTCGTTACTTCTTCGCCTTTCTCTCGGTTTCCATTTTGACTTGAAGAACATTGTCGACGATGCCGCTGATTCTGTGAGGCAGAATTGCATAGCGGGTGCGTTTTCCCTCTTCCTTGCTTTTCTCAACGATTCCCCTATCGAACATTTCTTTCAGTCTTGCTGCTGCAATGTCATACTTTATTCCCACACATCGTCGAAGTTCTTCTATCGTGAGATATCTGGAGTCAACGAGCTTGAGCTTGTTAGCAAAGTATCTCGCTGTCAAATACAGGCTCAGTTTTTGAGTATCGCTGAATTTTGTATGAGGAACAAGGAAGGCTGGATTGCCTTTATCATCTATCAGCATTTCTTGCTTTAACCTTGGGATTGTTTCGGCAAGAAATGCCTCTTCATCCCACAAAAGGTCTTTCAGCTTTTCTTTGGCCATGTCCGTCGTTAAGATACAGGGCGCAAGAGGCCTCTTATGTTTTTCTCTCTCTTGTAATAGCGGAGTCCTCACAAGAAAAGGGTGGAGCAACGCGTTTATGATTACTGCGCATCTCGAGTAGGCTTTACCATGGCGATTACGAGGCGATGAGAGAACAGACTCAATGCATAGCGTACGTTGCTCAGCATCGGTTGCCATTCTGCAGCCATCCAAAAGAGTTGAAATTGGGGGGAGGGTCTTGCCTCTTAAGTTTCTCGGAAGATCACTCTAGAGATTGCCAAGCTGTAGGTCAGGTGTGTTTGAGAAATCAAAGAAGTTGTATGCCATAATTGCGACGCAAACGGAGCAAAATCTGTAAGGCATCCTTGGATAGATTATGGGAAGCGGTGCGGGAGGGTCGCAAATCCGACTCACGAACCGCACGAACCTCTTGGGGTTCCCGCCCCTTCGGCATCTGCGTTCCCAACAGTCACAAGAATGCAGTAGCGTAAGCCGACACATTGTTCTCCAGAATCCTCACAGAGACTGAGCGTCGAAAAACGAAGGATTTCATTGGAGCAAATGGTCAAGAACCACATTCATGATTGTTCTCGCATCTGGATTTCGCAGCAATGTTCCAGTCGTTGAGAGTGATGTCGAGCTGATTAGGCGTTTTCTAGTTTCCTACGAAAAGGCAAGTAGAAGGTGAGGAGAACTCAATACGCAGGCTATCCTGGACTCTCGTCCAAGCACAGAGCCCCGTCCTAACAAGTCATGCTGTCTGGATTATCATGGCACGGACCACATGAGAAGCGTTCCGGACTATCCAACCGACAAAACTCCCCAAGAACATATCCTCCTGATCGCCCGTTACCGTAGCTTCATTGCCACTAAATTGCATGAACGTGCGCTTGTAGGTTGAGTGCCCCCATTGTTGCGGTCTCAGGATCTTGAACGTACGTTCGCCTTTTGACTTCAGTATCTGGTTGAATTGCTCAGGAAGTTTGTAGTCTGCTATTGGAACAAACAAGATACGTATCATTACGACACCTACGCAAGGAAGGTGTCTTCCTCCGGTAGTAAAGGTGTTCGGTTAAAGACCTTTCAGTCACCCTTTCTTGGATCTAGCTCTAAGCGGAGGCCTTGGTGCTTCCTATTCGGCTATTGAGTGACTGTGCAGATCAATTTGAGCGGAGGACATATAGTAGTTTTCTACCGGATTTTCGATGAAATTTGGCTAATCCAAGAATCTTCAGCAATTGAACCAAATAGTCCCCCCTTCTCCCCTTGTAGGGGTCTCTGAGACCATGTCTTTCAATCCTTTCTAGTTGTTCAGCAATGTTCGACAGGGATAGGGGACGGCCTCTTGGCAATCTTTCGAGCATGTGCTTAACCGTACCCGCATCGAACTCACAGTAGTAGCCGTGTTTTAGAACAGTGGCGCTTGTCAGCAAGTAGTAGCGCCTTTTCATCACAAACGCCCAGCAGGGCCTTCGGTGACTATCAGTGGTGGTCCTTCCCACGTATCTCAAAATAAGATCACGTGAAAGTACCTTCACAACCGGCGATGCATTTAGACTTGACTGTGGAACCAGTCGGTTGTGCCAAGAATTTCGCCCACAGCTTTCCTTTTCCGTCCGAGTTGGCAAAAAGGCTTGTTAGGGTGTATTTGGTCTTTAGATCCCTCCTCTAACGTGAATTAAAGCAAGCCTTAATAAAGGCCCGTGCTAATTACCCCTTTATGGTGGGAGAAAAAGAGAGTTGAAAATTGTCATAGATGTTACGCCTGAAGACGTCGACCAAGTCAATCGGCAGGTCAGTTCGGGGAGATATAGATCTCTCCAGGAGTTCATAATCGTAGCAATATGGAACCAACTGTACCTAGAGTCCCACGAACCAAGATCAACAGCCCTTGAAGGCGAGGAATACGACATCCCCCACTCCGCTTCTTTGACGGCCCCGATCACAGACGCAATGCAGCTTCTTCAGCTTTCCCCACAGCTCACAGATGTGAAGACAGTGCATCTGAGTGATCTTCCTCGACATGGCTACCTATGGGGGCAGTATAACCGCATCTTTCCTGTGAAGGTTGTGATGAGAGTCGCAGCAAATCTCGCACGGATCAAGGGGTCCGAGTCTTTTCTGCTTTCAGAACTCCAAGAAAAGGCAGCTGAGAGAGCGAGAGAACTTGGGAAAGTCATCCAGAGAGAGGATAGACTGATGGGGCGAAAGCGCGGAACAATAATCTCAGCAGGTCTTCCAATCGGTAAGGGACAAGACAAGGCCAAGTTGAGATTCAAGAATCATTTTGTTGGCTACCTGGCCTCCAGAAGGACGGATGCCAATGAACATGAAACAAAGGCCGAAGGCGCGGCACCAACCCTCAAGTTCTTAGACATACGAAACGAGAAAGATTCTGTTGTCGCGGGCATCACGGATCTTGGCTTGAAATTCGCATGTTTCCTGAATCCTGTGATTGACTCACAAGACTACTCGAACCCATTTTCCTCGGAAGAATTGAACTTCCTGCTAGACCACATTGCTTTGCAACTTCCAGAGGAGGCGAAACTCATTCATCTGATTCTCTCATGCATCAAGAAAGGCATTGCATCTCCTGAAGAGCTCAATGCCCGCATGAAATCATTCAATCCTAAGTGGAAAGGCAGCGAGCCAATCACAATGCGTGCGGGAGTTGTGAGCAGAATCGGTGAGCTGAGGCTACTTGAGAGAAGAAAGGATGGAGTAAGGGTGACATACAAGTTGACAGAACTCGGGGAGAAATATCTCGACAGATTAGGGGGTTAGGATGGTAGCATCAGATCTTGCTACGTGCACCTGCCCCGCATCCTTTGATATTGCGATTCGTGCGAGATGCGGCGGAAAACTGGTGCCTCTTACTCCTCGGCACGACAAGCAACTCCCATCCTTCGACAGGGGACCAGAGATCAATGGCCATTGATCTACCCAATCGAGAGATAGTTCTCTTTTTCTTAGGCGAGCTGGGAGGGAAAACAGCCAGAATTGACACCGAAACCTTGGCCGTTGAGTGTTTTCACAGATACCCGCCTAAGTTTCGCCTTGTAAGATTCCCTCAGTATCCTGATGTGGATGCAGTCCGAGTAACCTTGGCTGACCTGAAGAAGCCAAAGTAAGGCTCCATGGTCAAGGGCAATAAAGATAGTGGATGGAAACTGACAGAGGCCGGTGCCAAATGGTACGAAGATAACAAGGATCGGGTCGACTCTAACATCAAACATCAGCATCCGCTCGAACGTCGTCTTCCTCAGGGTAGAAAGCTCTCACGAGAAAAGATCTCACAAACAATAACGAACCGATTAGAAGAAAGCAAGGCATATAAGAAATGGAAGGACCAGGCAGAGATTTCTATCTACGATTTCTTTGATGCGATGAAAGTAGACCAATATATGGATGAGAGCAAATACCAAGACGCTCTAAGCAAAACCTTACAGGCTGTTGAAGGGAACACTGATCTGGTGGCTTTTGTCGAACACCTCAATTCACTGTACGGAAAGCGATACAGAACATACTTCATTGAACAACTTAGCAAAGAGGTGGAAGATTGAGAGTCGAGATCTACGCGACCAGTGATGTGGCAAGGGACATACTACAGAACTCAGAGTATTTCACAAATCCTGCGAAAGCGATTGCAGAGTACGTCTGGAATTCTCTCGACAATCCGAAACCTGGTCAAGTAAAGGTGAAGTGCCAGGTCACCATTATGGGAGCAGGTAAAGATGCCTCTATAGCAATCAGAGATGGCGCCAGTGGAATGTCCAAAGAAGAATTGAACAACTTCTTTAGAATGCATGGAGAGAACATAGCTAGGAAGAAGGGGCGCAAGGTTCGAGGCCGCTATGGAACAGGCAAATGTGCAGCGTTTGGCATCGCTGACTCACTCACTGTGGAAACAGTCAAAAACCATAGGCGAAATGTCGTAAGACTGACGAGAGAAGACCTGATTCCAGGTCTTCATCAGATTCCTGTCAGAATTCTCGTTGATGATAGACCAACAAATGCTGAGGATGGAACTATCGTTCGAATTGAAAAGCTTCGTGTTCAACGATTACGCAGGGAATCAATAAGGCGATTCCTAGAGAAGGCAGTAGGCAGGGCCCTTAAGACTCATGAGGTTTACTGGGGATCAGAACTACTTGCGTATGAAGAGCCACCAGCAGTAAGGACTTGGAAATTCGCGGTCCCAGATAGTCTCCGACCTCTGTTAGGGGATACAGAGCTGCACATCAAAGCTTCCCAGGCTCCTCTTGAAGAGGAGCAAAGAGGAATATCCATCCTCGCTAATGAGGTAGTTCATGAAATCACCCTTGTGAGCAGCGAATGGAATCCAACGGCTTGGAGGCTTTTCGGTGAGATAGACATTCCATTGCTTGATAGCGAAGACGCAATACCGGCCTACGACAATACCCGTAGCCTGCGATTGAACGACGAGAACGAAAGAGTCAAGAGGTTGCATAGCTGGGTGGACCAAACAATAAAGACCGTCGTTAGGGAACTGGAAGAAGAGGATAATCGAAAGCAGGACAAAGAGAGGCAAAAAGTCCTACAAAAGGAATCTGCAAAGATAGAAGAGATCCTGAATAGAGATTTCATTCAAGTGATAAAGCAGTTGGAAAGTAGACCTCCTCCCGGCGGTGCTGGACTTGGAACTCCGTTTCCAAACGGGCACCTTGGACCATCTCTGGGCAATGGCGAGCTACCAGTCAAAGTGAAAGCAACTGAAGGAGCACCGTATGAAAAAGCAGTCAATGGTAGTTACGTGGTTGTTGAGCCAGGAAAAGGCCCAGGAGGTCAGGCGCCAAGCACTCCGTCCGAACCGACACCAGCACGGGATTCAGCAGATCCGAAGGCCTCCAAAGCAAAGGAGTTACCGGGAGAAAGGGGACGCAAGCTACCACGTGGAGGTTTCAAAGTCACTTACAAACATCGTGGCCCTGATGCGAGAAGAGCGCGTTATGATCCTCCGCCAGTTCAGCAGATTGAGATCAACTTAGATTACCCAGAACTTTCATCTGTTGGTAGCGCGGAGTCTCCTCTATTCCAGTCGCTCTCGTACGAGATAGCCATAGGCGAATATGCGAGCGCTGTCGTGCAGATGATGGTTGACTACGGATGTGTAGATGTCGAAGACTCTGCAGCGAGCGCACTTCTGGAGTGGAGAAGCATCGTTAATCGGCTTGGAATAGCCATCACACCGCTCATCAAATCCTCCCTTGAAAGGACGCAGACATGATGTCGCGAGGACTCGAATCGCCTATAGATGAAGCTGACTAAGCTAGGATTGTGAATAGAAGTTCAAGCCAGTACCATAACGTCTTAATCTGGCATCAAATCTGCTCATTCGGGGCTAGTCCGCAGACCTCTAAACTTACGCTCTCATCGCGGACAAGAGATTCTCAAGTTGCTTCGGATCAACCTTAGACCATAAGCCTTCGAGTAGCCTGTCAGTCTTCATCAAGATCGTCAAGTTTGCTCTTTGAATCCCTAGACCACTTCGAGATTTGTGATGTATGACCGTGGCGACTACGAAGATGGCAAGAAAAATAAGTCGGTATTCCATCCTACTCCTTGGTCTGACTTGCGAATCCTAGGGAAGGAGTACAAGTGCACCGGTGACAATGTCATCACGAGGCGATCCCAAGGATGAAGGGCCAAGTGTTTTCCCCCCCTCACATAGTGGATCGAATGGTCAACAAGATCTTCAGCCATCGAGAGCCGAAGCCAGAAGATGTCGTTCTAGATCCCGGCTGTGGAGATGGTGCGTTTATTGAAGGAATCCTTCGCTGGTGTGCTGAAAGAAGCTTTGAACCTCCCAGAATCGTGGGTATCGAATTCGACTCAAAGCTAATTGAAAAATGCAGGGAGAGGTTTGATCACCACAAGAATATCAGGCTGTTACAACAGAACTTCCTGACAAACGAAAAGCTCGGCTACTATGACTTCATCATAGGTAATCCTCCCTATGTTTCCATTGAGGAACTGGCTGAGGAAGAGAAGGCGATTTATCGGAAGGCCTTTCAAACCGCTGTGGAAAGATTTGATATTTACATTCTTTTTTTTGAGCAATCCCTCAAGCATTTGACATCGGACGGTCGTCTAGTGTTCATCACGCCTGAAAAGTTCTTGTACACTTGGACTGCCGCACCCCTGCGCAGCCTAATGAAGAAGTGCCACGTAGAGGAAATAGAACTGATAGATGAGAAAACGTTCAGAGGGTTGACTACCTATCCAACGATAACAACCATCGATAGAGAAGCAAAAGGGACCACTCGTGTGGTCCTCCGGGACGGTTCCTCGTTTGAGGTTGAGTTACCATCAGATGGATCCTCTTGGTATCCTTCCATTTATGGGGAAACGAATACCGAGAAAAGGCATACGCTAGAGGAGATTTGTGATCGAGTAAGTTGCGGCGTAGCCACCGGAGAAGATGAAGTCTTCATCGTTCCCGTGAGTGAGGTTCCGGAGACCTTGAGATCCTATGCAAGGCCGACCGTGAGTGGCAAGCAGCTTAGGAGAATTGGGTCAGGGACAAGCCTAGATGGAAAGAGCCTTACACATGTAATGGTCATACCTTACGATAAGGACGGGAGACTTCTCCCACAAGATGAGTTAAGAGAGTTCATAGATTGGGTCTCTCAGCACGAAGCCAGACTGAAGTCAAGGTATTGCGTGAAGAAGGGGAAAGAGTGGTACGCTTTCCATGAGAATCCCCCTATGAAGGACCTGCTTAGACCAAAAATCCTTTTTAAGGACATCGCGAAGGAACCGGCTTTTTGGGCTGACGAAGAAGGCGTCGTAGTTCCTAGGCACAACGTATACTACTTGATTCCAAGAGACTCCAGCGCCATTCCGGATCTCCTCCGGTACCTCAATGGTGATGAAGCGGAGAGATGGTTGAGGGCTCATTGCCAAAGAGCTGCAAATAACTACATGCGTCTTCAGTCGTCATGGATCAAGAAGCTTCCCATCCCGGAAGATGTTTTTCGAAGATGTGAGGCACATGGCAGCTCACGATAGTGCACATTTCCAAGTCAAAGAGTTCCTAGCCAGGATTCCACGTCCAAACATAAGCGAACTTCTTGGTCTCTACAGTGAACTAGACGAAATGACGGAACGAGTTGCCGAAATACTTGTGAAGCTTCCCAAACACCTGTACGATCCTGGTAAGCAGATGCTCTTGCTCGGCGGGATAACGAATGAGGAGTTGCTTCGTGCGGTCAAAGAAGACCATGATGTTCTCGTTCCCTTTTTCACAACGATCTGTGGCCTTAGTATTCGAGAGTTCGAACGCCTCTACGGTGTTGAGAACGTCTATTCGATGCGAGATAGATTTGATCTGGGAGGCGAAAGAGAGAAGAAATTCATAACGGCAATCAAGGAACTTCTCCCTCCGCAGATTCACATTGAGACGGTACTGTACAAGTTCTACAAGAACTGGGAAGAACATCAGAAGAGACACGCACGGGGCAAGTCATTAGAGGAGCAGGTGAGAAAATTC
>Ga0129297_10001989_pt1 | contig 10411 bp, 8 predicted proteins | sample I18A1metaG_FD_94708 | JGI IMG/M metagenome (GOLD analysis project Ga0129297, IMG submission 94708) | Lake sediment bacterial and archeal communities from Gulf of Boni, Indonesia to study Microbial Dark Matter (Phase II) - ​I18A1 metaG | ecosystem: Environmental > Aquatic > Freshwater > Lake >... | reverse complement strand
GGGTTCGCATTGATCAAGGACCCTGAAGCAGTGGACAAGGCAATAAAGGCAGGCGTAGGCGCAACCGTCACAATGATGGTCGGCGGAAAAACCGACAACTTCCATGGACCTCCAGTGAAGATCACAGGACAAGTCAAAACCATTACAGATGGAGTCTTCACCCACAAGGGTCCTATGGGAACCGGCTCAAGGGGCGAGATCGGCCGAAGTGTCGTCCTGCAGGTCAACGGGATGGAACTCATAGTTTCAGAGCTAAAGATGGCGCCAAACGACCCTGAAATATTCAGGAGACATGGCATCGAACCGACCGAGAAGAAGATCCTGATCGTGAAATCGAGAGGACACTTCAGAGCAGGATACGAGCCCTTCGCAAAAGAGATAATCGAGGTCGATGCACCCGGAGTCGCCAGTCCAAACCTCAAACAATTCCCATACAAACATCTCAGAAGGCCGATCTTCCCTCTAGATAACATTTAGTGCCATAGAACGTAACCAATTGTTGGTTAAGACTTGGTTAATTCATCTCGCGACGGCAAGCAACGCAAAACGAGTCCATCAAACAATCGCGGGTTCACAGTTTCCGGGAGCCGTTCAGATGTCCAGGCGATGTGACCACGATTGAGGATTTTTAGTCCGGAGCACTGGATATGAAGGATTTCTACTTCCTAGGAGACGATTACAGGTACCATGTCGAGGTTGAGGCGAAGAGATGGTTTCTTGAGCTATTGAAGAACCGGTTCAACTCAGGCATCAAATACAAGGGTAAGAAGTGGAAGTGGGATACTGTAATTCTGAACAAGACGCAGGATCTGGCACGTTTTCTCCGAGACAGGTCCAAGCAAATCGACTTCATTGAGCCACATCCAAGCCTGCAGAGAAGCGATACAATGGAGCTTCGTAAGCGAATCCATGAGCTGACTCAGAGAGAGGCACAAGAACTTGGCATAGGGAGAAGTACTCTTCACTACTTGCGAAAGAACTCGTTGAGCAGCAAGCCCTTCAGAGTACGCATGGAGATCGTAGACAGGATAAGAGGGCGCACACCTTGAATCTGATCTTTCTATGGTTCATAACGAATCCAGGGTTGGAACAGACAGTAATCAGCGAATTGAAGAAGAAGCCTTTCGTCAAAGAAGCACATGAGATCTTTGGCGTGCCCTACAGTGTCATCGCCAAAATCGAAGTAAACTCAATGGATGAATTCGCGCGAACGATTCGGCCGGATATGCATAAGATTTCTGGTCTGGAGGCAATCGCTCCCGCTTTCGTTCTCGATGATTCTGTCCAGGCAAAGGAACCTCACAGAAGAGAAGATGTTGCCAGAACAACCTTCCTAGTCACCTACCACGATGGCCTGTTTGGGGTAGGAAAGCGTGAAAAAATGTCAAAGACTCTACTGGAGGTCAATGGTGTAACTAAGGCGTACGACCTTTTCACTCCCGACATGAGCATTCATTTGGGATGGACCGCGATCTCAGTAGTTGAAGCACAAAACCAGCGAGAGCTAGATGACATTGTCCGTCGAATCCACGACAAGTTGAGACGTAAGTATGTGGGGGCCCCTCATGTGACGCGACTCCACTGAAGGCCCAGATCTGCAGAGATAGGGAAAGTAGGCCAGAACACGCATGATCAGGCCCGCGCGCGCAGCAATATGTGTGTCAGCGATATCTCTGGCTCATAGAAATCCTTGATCCTCCCTCCCTCACTGGTGTCATGTGCGGGTGCCTTGGATGAGTGCTGCCGCTGGATCTGTGCAGATCTTGCGAGAAAAAGAGGGGGAAGGATTGGTGGCTACGTTTGCTTCTTTCCTTTCTTCTTCACGTACCAGAGGGCCACCGCAACCACGATCACTAATGCGACTACTATTCCGGCGTAGAGATCGTATGGAGGCAGCTTCTCAGCAAGCCCAATAGATGCTTTGGCTGTGTCAGATGCCTTGTCGGCAGAGGTCTTTGCGGCAGTATAGTCGCCCGTGTCGAAGCTCTTCTGTGAAGCTGTGACGAGATCCTTAGCCTTGTTTAGCTCGGCTTTGACTTTGGAGGTGTCGTAGGTCTCCTTCTCCATGCTGGTCATTTTCGTGGTCGCTTCGGTGATAGCCTTCTGAGCTGCTTCTATGGCATTCCAAGCATCTTTCAGTGCAGCATGCTTGTTTGTAATGGTCTCGTCGAAGATCTTGTTGACTTCCTCAAATCGCTTCATTGCCAGCGCAACATCGTAGACGTTTTTCACCTTCGAAGTGTAGACTGAGTCAGCCTTCAGGAACCCGTTGAGCATTCCTGCTGGGGTGTCTGGCGCGCCTGTCAACTTGATCTCTGGGAGCACGGGAAGCCGTCCAAGGCCAACTGCCACACTCTGGCCTTCTTTGGATAGCAGAAAATCGATGAAGGCCTTGGCTATCTTCGGGTTCTTCGCTCCTTTTAGAAGTGCGATTCCTTCAGGGTTGAAGAACGTTTCGTCCGAATATGTGAAGTCAACACGGAAACCTTTGAGCTTGTCTATTACGGTCCGGTAGTCGTAGCCGAAGCCCACCGCATACTCTCCTTTGGAAACGAGATCGTGTACGTCACCGCTTCTCGTAACGAATCCGCCGATGTATGCTGCTGTTTTTCGCCAGAAGGCCCAGCCCTGCTCCACACCTTTCGACACAAGTTTGACCTCGACATTGATGTGTGCTGAGCTTGACCTGGATGGTGGGCACATGACGATCTGTCCTTTCAATTGAGGTTGGAAGATGTCGTCCCATTTCTCAGGAGTCTTGGCGTTCAATCTCTTCAATGCATCCAGGTTGTAGACTATTGCGTGACCCACGTAGCCCGACGCTACCCAGTAGCCCGCTGTATCTTTGAGTGGAATCTTTTGTAGATCTGTGGGAATGGCCTGCGTCGCGGGACTTGTATGGGCCTCTAGGAGACCTTTTTCGACCAAGGCCGTGTAGAGGTTGATTTCACCTCCCCAGAAGATGTCAGCGTTCGGTTTTCCAGCCCACTCAACTATCTTCCCGTAGGCCTGTGGAGAACCCTGCATGTCAAACAGCACAGTGACTTTTGCGCCAAGAGCCGAGGATACATACTTCTCGAAAGCTAGTTTCTCTGCATCAAGGAAATCCTTCGTGTGAGGGCTGATTATGACCAGTTCTGGCTCGTACTGGACTTGAGCAACCAGAGCAACACTTGAGAGGCTAAGGAGAACGCAGAGGACACCAATCATTACGGATATTGTTTTCTTCAACAACGCTATATCCCGAACCATTAGTTCCATTTCAATATCCATTTAACATTTTTCAAAAAAAGCGGGCACGTTCACCGCAGTCTTTTCTCTGCTTAAATAGTTCCAGCGGAAAGGTAGCCATGGAAGAAATATGCTCAGGCCTTCTGGAAATCTTAGCCGGAAGTTGTTCTCGAATCTAGGGCTTCTCTCCTGTCTCCTTCTGATTTACTCGGTGATGGGCCTATTCGTAATCTATCCGACGGGTAAGGTCTTCTATGATAGCTTCTTTGTGCAGGGTTCCTTCTCATTTGCGAATTACCTAGAGTTCTTCACGACCCCTTTTTATCAAAGCTGCTTCGTCAATAGCCTGCTTCTCTCGCTTGTCTGCGTTCTTACATCATCGCTTGTCGGGGTTCCATTGGCATACATTCTGACCCGGTATGAGATTAGAGGAAGGGGTTTCTTTCGTACTCTTGCCACGATGCCGCTGATCCTCCCCCCGTTCGTTGGCGCGATATCTTTCATATTCCTTCTAGGCCGAATGGGAACTCTGAACCTAATCCTAATCGATTGGCTTGGGATCATAAAGGAGCCGATCAACTTCATCTACGGGGCGCACGGCATCATATTCGTAGAAACCTTTCATCTGTATCCTCTCATATTCCTGAACAGTGCCGCCGCTCTCAGCAAAATCGATCGGTCGCTCGAGGAGTCCTCTGAGCTCTTGGGCGCAACCCCTTTTCGAAGATTCATGACAGTGACATTGCGCCTTGTGACTCCTGGCTATGCTGCAGGAGCCTTCTTGGTTTTTGTGTGGGCCTTTTCTGACTTCGGCACGCCGGTCGTTCTCCGCCAATATGAGTATCTTGGTCCTCAGGCCTACTTGAGCATCATACAGTACGTAGACCAGCGCCTTCTGCGAATGGGTCTGGTCATGACAGTTGTCATGGCCGCATTTGCCTTGTTGTCGCTTATCATCGTTCGACGATATGTTGCGATAAGGGAATATGCTTCCCTAGCATTGCCGACACCGGTCGAGTCCATTAAGGTGAAAGGTCTAAAAAGCCATTTGAGCGTTCTATTTGTCAGCGTTGTGATGTTTCTTTCTTTGCTGCCGCATATTGGAGTGACCATTGCGTCTTTGGGAAAGGCTTGGATGATCACGCCTTTTCCAACCGAGTACACCCTCGAATACTTCAAGAAAGTTACAATAGATCTACCGATGTATATTCAGAACAGCTTCGTCTTCTGCACAATCGCAGTCATACTCAATGCTGGGCTTGGGCTCTTGATCGCGTATGTGCTTGCGCGATCGAAGTTTCCCGGCAAGGATCTGATCGACTCACTTGTCACCTTGCTCTTGGCCGTGCCTGGAACAGTGATCGGAATAGCCTACCTTAGAGCCTTCCATGCACCCCTCCCTCTGCTCGGCATCTCCCTCACTCAGAGCTGGGCAATCATGGTGGCAGTGCTGGCGATCAGAAGGCTTCCATACGTCGTAAGATCGGTCTACGCAACACTCCTTCAAATCCACGTATCTCTCGAAGAAGCCTCTCTCGTTCTCGGAGGAAACAAGATACGTACCTTCCTCAAGATCACGACTCCTCTCATAGCTCGAGGCCTATTGGTCGGCTCTATAATCTCTTTCACCACAGCCATGCAGGAGCTCACGTCAACAGCCTTTCTCTACAGGCCAGGATGGGAAACCATGCCTCTCGGCATCTTCATCTACTACCTCACAGGTGGAATGAATGAGGCATCCGCCTTGGGAGTTCTACTGATTCTGGTCGTAGCCATAAGTGTTGGCTTGGCCAACAGGCTCGTTGGAGCGAAAATGGGCGCGGCCTTCGGCGGATAGTTGGCGAACACCTAACGGCTTAAATTCAATTCAGTCGAGTCTATTCTGTCGCTGCCCAAACAAGGTACGGCAACATGGTCAACGTTAGGCTCGTAGGTGTCACTAAGCGCTTCGGTAAGCTGGAGGCGGTCAGATCCGCAAACCTCCAAATGTCGAAGGGCGAATTCTTCACGATGCTCGGGCCTTCAGGCTGCGGAAAGACAACTACTCTCCGAATAATCGCGGGCTTCTACACGCCTGACGAAGGTGAAGTGTATTTCGATGACCGATTGATGAACTACGTTGCCGTCTGGAAACGCAACATTGGAATGGTGTTCCAGAACTACGCGCTCTGGCCTCACATGAACGTGGAGGAGAATGTGGCCTACGGGCTCAGGATGAGAAAGATCGGCAAGAAGGAAACTGAGGATCGAGTGAAGAAGTCTCTGGATCTGGTGGGTTTGGCAACGCTTGAGAGAAGATACCCGACCCAGCTGAGCGGAGGACAGCAGCAAAGAGTGGCGTTGGCCAGAGCCTTGGTAATCGAACCCTCCGTGCTTCTTCTAGATGAGCCGCTGAGCAATTTAGATGCGAAGATACGCGCATCCGTCCGATCAGAACTCAGAAGACTGCAACAACAGCTGAAGATAACGACCATATACGTTACTCACGATCAGGAGGAGGCGCTGGTGCTCTCGGACAGGATCGCAGTGATGGACAGAGGACTGGTCCAACAGATAAGCACACCAAGAGAGCTGTATGAGAAGCCAGAAACCTCATTTGTCGCCGACTTCATGGGAACAAGCAACTTCATCAAGGGCACCTTGGCTGCGATCCGACAGGACAGAGGACTGGTCGAAGTTGAAACATCCAGCGGCCTGTTAGCGGCACTGGGAGAAGAGAGACTCAGGAAAGGAGAGAAGGTCATTCTCAGCGTGAGGCCCGAAGATGTGATTATGCTTGAGCAGGGCAGAGATCTGGCAGAGCAAGGCCTTAACCGCATTGAAGGCCAGATCAAATTTGCCTCCTACATGGGCTCCTTGATCAGATACGAAGCAGTGACCAAGAACGGTGAGATCTTCAAGATAGATCTTCGCAACCCAAGAGAACACAAAGTCATGCAACAAGGAGAACACGTAACCCTCGCATTCAAACCCACAGCCACACTCGTAATACCCCTAGAACATGGCGAGCAAGCGTCATCTGAAAATACAAGATCGTCCTAGCGGTAATTTGCGGCGTACCCTCAAATGCAAGCCACAACGCGTGAAAAAGAGGCCCCCGCAGACTGTATTACCTGAAGTAGAACTTGTGATTCAAGTGTGTGTATCAGTTGGTGCGGCCGACTGAAATTGAACCTTCGTTCGTCGTCAGTAGTTCTTTTGTGTGTGTATCTATTGGTGAGGCCGACTAGATTTGAACTATCGTTTCGTCGTCGTTCAGTAATTTTGTGTGTGCGCGCGGCTCAACATTTGCACATACAGAAATTACTTCAAAAAGAGGCTGCTACAGCAGTTCTGGCGTGATTTGAGCTCGTTCTTCGTTCCTCCTAGGCAGTTTTTCCGCATTCTCCGCTGTTCCTTGGGGCGCATGGTGTTCATCTTGATCGTATGAGCGTTTCGTGTTCTAGTCCTCTTTGGCTAACTGCTGCTAATTGCGGATTAGCATGCACCTCAACATCCACTTCTCGGAATTTCCAAGTCGGCACCATGTCTTTTGTTTACATAGGTTCATCTAGGTTAGTTTCCTATTTCCGTATGGTTCGTCGTTTGGCTTGGGATGTGGAGATATGGCGTTCAAAGTGAAGGATATTGGTCTCGCTGAGGCTGGGAAGCTGAAGATTGAGTGGGCAACAACACGTATGCCCGTCCTAGGAAGGTTGCGGGAAAGATATGTCAAGGAGAAGCCTCTGAAAGGAATTCGGATCTCGGGCTGTTTGCACATCACCAAGGAGACCGCGGTTCTCGTTGAAGCATTGCGTGCCGTGGGCGCCGAGACGGCATGGTCTGGCTGCAACCCTCTCTCCACTCAGGATGATGTTGCGGCCGCGTTGGCAAAGGAGGGAGTAGCTGTCTATGGTTGGCGTGCGTTGGATGTCGAGGACTACTACTGGTGCATCGATCAAACAGTTGATTTCAATCCTCATCTGACTTTGGACGATGGCGCCGATCTGACCCTAAGACTTCACCAGAAAGGAGCAGCGCAACTCAAAGATGTGATTGGGGGAACCGAGGAAACTACGACTGGCGTTCATAGGCTACGGGCGATGCATGAATCAGGCGAACTCAGATATCCGATTATCGCGGTGAATGATGCTGAAACAAAGTGGGATTTTGACAATGTTTGGGGAACAGGCCAATCTTCCATCGACGGCATTCTCAGAGCAACTAACATTCTAATCGCGGGGAAGAACTTCGTCGTGGCAGGGTACGGGCACTGTGGTCGAGGAGTAGCTATGAGGGCATCGGGGCTGGGCGCTCACACCATCGTGTGTGAAGTGGATCCGTTGAAGGCTCTCAAAGCGGTCATGGAAGGATTCAGGGTCATGCCCATGGAGGAGGCTGCGAAGATCGGCGATATATTCATCACGGCGACTGGCTGCAAGAACGTCATCGCAAAGCAGCACATGGAACTGATGAAGGATGGAGCGGTTCTGTGTAACACAGGCCACTTCAATGTTGAGGTGTCGGTTGACGACCTAGAACGTGTGGCGGTCAAAAAACGAGAGATCCGGCCGAACAACGTAGAGTACAGCCTTGGGGATGATAGGAGGCTTTTCTTGCTGGCGGAAGGCCGTCTTGTGAATCTGGCGGCAGCGGAGGGTCATCCATCAGAAATCATGGACATGAGTTTCGCGAACCAGTTCCTATCAATGATACACCTAGCCAAGCACGGGAAAACAATGCAAGCAGGGGTTTACAATGTCTCTAGAGAACAGGATCAAGAGGTCGCAAGGACAAAGCTAGAAACGATCGGGATCGGGATCGACGCGCTGACTGATGAGCAAGAGAAGTACTTGAAGTCGTTCAAGGAAGGAACCTGAATCCAAGAACCGGAACGAAATTCCAACAGCTTGAAACAGACGCGTCCACGGGGTCAGTCACGAATTTCCCACAGCGAGCAAACGCACCTAATAAGAAGCAGTGCCGAGTATTCTTTTTTCAGAGACTGCCTTCCCGGTGTTTGAGTTGTCAATTTGGAGAGGCTTGGAATTCATAGCCAGAGGAGACAAGGAGATTCTCCGCTCCTACGATGATCTGCTCAACTATGTTTTCAAGCAGCTAGACAGTCTCAAGCGTCTTGTTGCCTATATCGCGGAAGAGGACTGGGAGCTGGCCTCAAACGAAGCAGCAATGATTGGCACATTTGAGTCTCTGGCGGATGACGCCCACCAGAAGGCGAGCCTGAAGATCTGCAAAGGAGCCTTCTTTTCCGGGTTGAGCGAGCAGTTTCTAGAGTTGCTTGAGAAAATCGATGACATGGCAGACCACGCCAAGGATGCGTCAACAGCCGCGACCGAAATCAATCTTCAGACACCAGTTTTCCATTCGCTTCTCGAGAGCCAGGATTCGCTATACAGCATAATAGACGAGGTGGCGAATTCTGCCAGGGCACTTAAAACAGCGATCGAGAGCCTATCTCAAGGATCAGATCCAGTCATTGAGGCCATATTGGAAGTAAGAAAGTACGAGAAGCTTGCCGACACGATACGAGAGAAACTGGTGAAGAGTCTCTATGCCCGGAAATTAGACATTGACTTGCTGACGCTTCTACAAATCAAAGAATTAATTTCATCCGTGGATCTCATAGCTGACTCCGCTGAAGACTCGGCGGAAACCCTACTAGCGATAATCGCCAAGGCGGAGTAGCGTGTGCAACCACTGGTCATTCTTGTTCTGTTGGCTGCTTTGTTGGTTTGCATTGTTCTGGGAGCTAACAACGCATCAGCTTGCGTTAGGACGAGCGCCGGCATAGTATCTGTAGAATATTCTACTCTGGCAATGGTTGGGGGCCTTGGAGTAATTCTAGGATCAGTGATTGAGGGCGGGAAGCTATCCAACGCCATTTATGGAGGTGTGCTTGTCAATCAAACTGACAAGGCCACAATCGTGATTTTTGTGGCAACGCTTGCTGTGATGTTCGTAGCCACGATCCTGAAGCTGCCTCTATCCCTAACACAGGCCATGATTGGAGCAGCGCTCCCAATTGGGCTTCTTGGAACAGACGTGAATTGGAGATTTCTTACTCTTGTAGGGGGCTCGTGGGTAGCAACGCCTCTGGTTGCTGCCACGCTTTCAAGCATGATCTATTGGATCGTCAAGCAGATGAGTAGAAAAATCGGAAACATATTCCAACGCGCCCGAATATACGCAGCAATAACCGTCGCCGGATCCTTCTACGTCGGATATGCACTTGGCGCAAATGGAGTGGGCCTGATCTATGGCATCGCACGATCCTTGGTGGGAACAGTGCCCTTTCTCTCACTCTTTCTGTCGATAGCAGCCGCAGCCGGCATCTACCTGTTCGGCTACGCAGTCACAGGTACCGTCAGTGAGAAAATTCTGGCCTTGGCTGGCGCGGCTGCATTAGCCGCTCAAGTGGGTGGAGCCTTGACAGTGCACCTCTTCACACAGATCGGATTCCCTGTGTCAATAACTCAGGCGGTAGTGGGAGGCATTGTTGGAATAGGGCAAGCAAAGTCCATCGTTATCATGAACCGACGAACGGTCTTGCGAGTCGTTTTCGGATGGATAGTTGCGCCACTCGCAGGATTGGTGGTGGCCTGGCTATTGCTAGTCCTCATCTAAATCCATAGAACGTAGGTCGGAGTCCTTCGTCTCAGAAGATATAGGTCAATTGAGATGACGAGGCGAACCAAAGCGCACTATTCTTAAATACGCAGGCGGGAGACAACCTCCTTGGCGAGGAAAATTGTCGTTCCTGAAGTCGAGAAAAGCCTTGTCGAAGATATACGCTGTGATTCTTGCAGTTGTTGTCATAGGGGCAGCGGCTGCTGGAGCCTACTATCTCCTTCAACCGAAGAGGGAGGTGAGAGGAGTAATCAATCTGTACACATCGGTGCCGATGGCTACGGCCACGGCGATCGTTAAGGATTTTGAAGCCACCTATCCGGGCGCGAAGGTCGAGCTCTTCCGATCTGGTAGTACAGAAGTGATGGCGAAGATTTGGGCCGAAAAGGAGGCTGGAGGCATAAAAGCTGATGTGCTATGGATTGCAGATGCATCAGCATACTACACAATGATCGATCAAGGCTTGCTGATGAAATACAAATCACCTGAAGCAGAGAATGTACCTGCATCAATGAAAGATCCCGATGGATATTGGACAGGGGCCAGACTGATC
>Ga0129297_10001988_pt1 | contig 10411 bp, 8 predicted proteins | sample I18A1metaG_FD_94708 | JGI IMG/M metagenome (GOLD analysis project Ga0129297, IMG submission 94708) | Lake sediment bacterial and archeal communities from Gulf of Boni, Indonesia to study Microbial Dark Matter (Phase II) - ​I18A1 metaG | ecosystem: Environmental > Aquatic > Freshwater > Lake >... | reverse complement strand
CCTTTTGATACTCTTCTTGGTTCGTTTGTGCTGGCGCTTATCTTCTTGGGAATACAGTTTCTAATCAGGCCTTCGATCTTTGCCTGGTCCACACGGCTTCATTACCCTCGGGAGGGTGAGTATCCTTGGCTTGAGAAAACGTGAAAGGACCGGGCGACTGCCAACACAAAAGATCTCAGAAGAGTATCCAACGGAGACAGGTTCAGATCTGTCGTTGCGCTGCAGAGAAGCGAGACTGCACCGAGAAACCCGACAAAGATGATGACTGTCAGAATGATGGTGGCTAGCATCGTGGTTCGAAGTTCACCCAGACTCGCCATCCCTTTCACACATCGGCCACAGGCTTAAACAGAAAGCGACTAAAAACCTAGCGCTCACGCTCAAAGACTCCGAGGTCGATTGTCGCGCGAACCCCTGCAGGCCGAGACTTCGTCGAGTTCCAGAAAGACCGTTCCAGAAATATGTACTGAGGTTAACCATTCCTCGCTCTGTTCTGTTCAACCTGAGGTGTTTACGAACAGTCTAAAGAACACCCAGACGCCCTCAAGGAAGTACAATATTAGTATAGGTTTGTAGCATCGATCTTTCAGAACCGCTATGACAAGCCACGCGCCGATACCTGCCCCAATGAAAAGCGCCAAATCGAGCCAAGTCCGTAAGAACATCGCGGGTATCACAAAGCCGAGCGCCACGAAAGTCGACACGATCTGCACGGCCTGCTTCTTTTCAAATCGCGTGAAAATCGTCGAGATACCAAGTCGCCTATCTTCGTCAATGTTCACGATATCTTTCAGAAGGGACCCGCCTGAGAATATCGCGAAGATTGTGAAGGCGACAAGTGCGACGGGTTGTGAGGACGTTTCGTTTGCGATAGGCACTAGGGTTCCGAACAAGAACGCTATGGAACTACTGAGACCTATCGTTACACCTGACAGTAGGTAGTGTGTACGCCTAAGCCTCGGATACTCCACGGCAAGGTAGACGGCTATGAGGGTCAGAATCCACGGCAGGAGACCAAAGGGAATGGCCGCAAGCAACGCCATCAAAGCAATTAGTGCGCCGTAGGCCCAGTATCCCGACGGGACCGCCTTCTCTTTGGAATCGTAGATGTCATCGAAGATCGTTGCTGTTTGCCATACCAAGAATACGATGAACACCGCGGTGATGATCAATCCATAATCCTCCGGGACAATAGCCATGAGGATAGTGGGGTGCACTAGGAAAGCGCCGAAGAGTGTCATCCCAGGAAAATGTATGCCCCTTATCCTGATTCGACTCAGAATCGCACTGCCCATCCCCGGCCTCGCCAGGCCGAAGCCAAGGATAGTCAGCACATAGGTGATCATGAGGTATCCTGCGAAGAGCTGGGGCTGTTGAAAGGCCAAATTGAGCCGAGAAGTGAGTGTGGGTGTCGAGACTAGGCTGAAAGCAAGGATCACAGCAATAATGGCTACAACAGATCTCATCAAAGAATGTGTCCTGTAAGCGAGATACGCGAATGTCAAGGCAACTACTAGGACAATCTCCAACTTGATTCCTGGGCTGAGAACTGTTAAGTACTCTAGGGGACCACGAGCCTGCTGATAGTATTCCGAAGTGAAGAAATTGTAAATCACAGGATGCTTCAGAACATAGTAGTCCAGAAAGGGCGGCATCAGTATGATCGGAAGTCCGAGAGAAGACCTCTTGAAGACTTCCAAGTAAGGAAGTTTCGAAACGAGCGCAAGGACGGTGGGAAAGAGAAGCAGCGCCATCGCAAAGTAGGCTGATACTTGAGCGTACGAGAATGGATCTATTCGCGCGAAGCTGAAGAATCCACCCTTCGCCGCAACGGCCATCTGAAGCTCTAACTGTATCCGCGCGGACGCGAGGCCCAGGGCATAGAGGGGGACTAAACTGAGCGTCGGCTTGTCACGTAACGTGTTCCAGATGTAGATCGCTGAGAAGCATATCGCCGCCCAGAACGATAGGTTCAGAAGAAAGCCCTGCGCGTAGAACAATAAACGCAAATCCAAGAAAGACGCGGCGTTAGAGCTCCTCAGAATCCCTATTGATTCTATTGGCAGGCCAAGATTCCTGAACCAGATTCCTTGCGAAAAGAATGTACGGAGGCCATAAACGAACTCTGCAAGTATAGTAAGAGCTGATGCCGCGAGTCCGAGAACCAGTGACTGAACAATGGATTTGACATTCGTCCCGAGCATCGGAAGCAGTTCCGGCCAGATATCGAGTTCCTTCATATGGTTCAGCCTAGGATCATTGGAGACGCGCTGAGGATTCGCGTTTCAGGAGAGGCTCAGCTACGTCCGATGCATCAAGAAAGGGAAGAAGAAAGTGAGGGTCTTAGGTTCTACGTTTCTTGGCTGTCAGAACGAGCACAGCTATCCCGAACATGGCGGAGGCAGCAATCCAAGGCATCACCAATGCGGCTTTGTCCACGCTCGTCGTAATTCCGCCAACGGGCTGATCCAACCAACCGGGCTCCTCCGGGCCTGGATCAAGGAGCGCCTGACCCGTCCCGCTTGCCACCTCTCCGAGGACGCCCAAGGCCTCAGCGCTGGTATCGACGTTAAGATCGATCTTACTGGCATCAAGTACGGCTGGCCACGTCCATCCGTCTCCGTTTTGGGTCAGAGCAAAACCGAACCCAGCCGGGCTGTGGAAGAGACCCCTAGGCACCTTGAATTCCAGAACGTACTCGTATCCGACGAATTGCGGCGAATAACCCGCGCCATAATCCTGACCAGCGACACACGTCCCGTGGCCTCCCCCATCCAACGGGCAGAGGTCAACTGTATTTCCGCTTCCATCCAAAACAGGTCCTACCACTCCTCCGTATATCGTACCGGGTTCTGCCGGTGGCCCCGCGATCGCATCAAATGAGAAAGTGTCGTCATCATTCTTGTCGCCCCACGAGAGGACGTAGACCCCGTCTGGGATGTAGATCTTCACCCATGCGTCAGGGGGTGGGTTCGGTTGTCCAATGTTGACTCCCAAGTATACCAGGAGCATCGCGTCGTCGATAGTATGAACCGAGTCCGGCCCAAGGGCGCCATTGTCTGTGTCCTCCCAGAGCCCGTTTGCGTTGAAGTCAAACCCCATACCGAGCAGGTACTCGTCCGGATTTCCACCCTCTGGCTCGTGACTCCATTGAAAACCGAGGTAGATGTTGTCCGAGTCTCTCACAATGATGAGACTCATCGGCAGGTCTGGAGGCGGCGGGGTTGGGTCCGGAGTCTGGTCGTTGTCGCTTGTATCCGGGTCCACACCATTGAGTTCCAAATTGTAGGTACAGTCGGAAGTCCATTCTCCAGATTCCATGCTCCCGTCAAGTGTTGGGGGCGTAAAGGTCTGACATGAATTCACGGTATTTTCTTGCGCTCGCGCCAGTTGCGCCGAAAACAGGATAAACACGACGAAGAGAGATATGCCCAGCGTGGTTCTCGACAGCCTACGCTCGCTCAACATGACAACCCACGATATTGGTTCCTCGACCTCGCAGATATCCGAGGTGTCACTAACATTCGCACTCTGCAGTCACGCCGTCGCACCTGGCATAGTCATGCACCTAACCAAGTCTGAAAGCTTGACAAATACTGTAGAAAAATGACGTAATCGTGTTTTGTGGAGTTCGGTGGCGTTTCTTCCTAGAAACGCATGTGTTTTTTCATCATACATCTATTCCAAGCGGCAGCGATTCCGTGGTTCTTCACCTCGTTAGCTGCTTCTCTGTTGTAGATGCCCTCCTGCTTCCAATACAACCCTCACATCTTTGGTTATCGCGTCACTCACAATCCGGAAAACATCCTCGGACGGCCGAAAGATGTCCGCGGTATCGACAGGCTAGGTGATCTTCGTTAGGCTCAGATTGCTTTTCCTGCCCGGATCTCGCTGGCGGGCGGATTTACTGGAATTATGTTGTATCCGTGATCAAGCAGATACCTCGGAACATAGTGAGCAGGCTTGGAGGAATCGCTTGATGCCGATACGACTCCAACATTCCCGAAAGCAAGAATTGTCCCAATCTCTTGATCACCCGGCCCTCATTTTATTGCTGAATTCGACCCGCAGCCTTGAACAGGCAGCGAAGTGGTCTCGCGTGGGTTTGCTTGAATTTGAGAACGTACAAGAGTTTAGACGCGTCTTCCCCTGCGGCCGCCGGGTCGGCGTGTTCCGTCATGCGGGACGGGCGTGACATCTTCGATCCTCCCGATCCTGAAACCAGCCCTAGCCAACATCCGTATCGCCGCCTGCGCGCCTGGACCTGGTGTGCGTGCGCCGTGCCCGCCGGGAGCTCTGACTCGAATGTGAAGCGCGGTAATTCCTCTATCCTTCGCCGTTCTGGCGGCGGCGCCCGCGGACTGCATTGCTGCGTACGGTGAGCCTTGGAGCCTGTCCGCCTTTACATGTTGGCCGCCGGAGCTCCTAGAGACGGTCTCCGCTCCCGAGAGGTCGGTTATGTGGACGACCGTGTTGTTGAATGAGGAATATATGTTGGCTATTCCCCAGTGGTCGACACGTTTCTCCGAAATGGTTGCTTCCTCCAGTACGACGAAGAGCGGTAGCGTACGGTCTGGAACCGTTTATTATAGTTTTGTAAGATACGCAGAAAATGCCGTACAAGTCTTAGTAGAGGGAAGTTGAGTCATTCCTGATAGAAGACACTGCCGCAACGTGAGGTGCTAAGCGCGTTCCCGGTCAGGGGTCCGGAAGCACTACTTTCATCTTATGGACTTGCCGGAATGGAGCATACGAGCGCGCGGATGAGCTTGTCCTACATGATTCGCCCCGCGGAAGGATCGGATGCAGCCGGAGTCTACGCGGTTGAGAAGGAATGCTTTCCTGATCCGTATCCGGCCGTACTTCTCGATGACTTGATCGAGAAGGAGCAAAGCCGTTTCTTCGTTGCGGTCGAGCACGGGAAAATCATAGGGTATACAGTTGCGACCTCCGATGGAACCGATGGGCACATCGTATCTGTGGCGGTCGATCCACGCCATCGTCGACGCGGCATCGGTAGGGCTCTACTGTGGACCGTAACAAAGAAGCTCACGGAGGAAGGAGTTGCGGAGATCCATCTCGAGGTGCGAAAAGGAAACGCGGCAGGCATCTCCTTCTACGAAGGAATGGGCTTCCGCAGAATCTCAGAGATCAAACATTACTACGTAGACGGAGAAGACGCATGGGTGCTGAGACGACCCACAGAACCGCCATCGTCTAGCAGTTCTTAGGGATGCTCGTCTTGAAGGTGCTGAAGTTCTTCCTCCTGGACATAAACGGCGAGACCACGCCAGAAGGATCAGAGATCCGACTTTGGGGAATAGATGAGAGGGGTAAACACATCCTCATAATAGACAGGAGCTTCAAACCTCGCTTTTACGCGATTCCCAAGCAGGACTCGCCTCCTAAAACCCTCGTCGAGACTTTGTCCTCGTCAAAGAACGAGAATAAAGACATCATCGATGTCTCCGTAGAGGAGAAAAAATTCTTCAATGGAAAGGTAAACGCTGTCAAGATTACCTGCAAGTCGAGTGATGCAGTTGAGGGCGTTGCTAAGAAGCTCGCCAAGAACGAGCTAGTACACCAGGTCCTGGAGAATGATATTCGATACGCTTCGCTATACCTGCTTGAAAAAGACCTGATACCTTGTCGATGGAATGAGTTAGAAGTTGAGAAATACACTTTTCCAGAAGCGGGGGTAGACAATGCCTACATCGCAGTCGGTTCTCCTCGCCCCAGCTCTTTAGAAACTTCTCCGGATTTCCGGCTCTTGGCTTTCTCGTCAGTCGCATTCGCGGAGAAGGGCTCCCCTCACGCAGCCAAAGATCCGATCTCTATAATCTCTGCCGCGACAAATGACGGGCAGGTTCGTAGTTTTGTCAGATCAATTGTTTCGGACCGCGATTTGATCTCGGAGTTCGCTAGTTTCCTTACGGAATTTGACCCGCACATAGTGGCGGGTTTCGAGAGTAACAGCATGGCTTGGCCCTACCTTATTGAGAGGGCAAAAGAGTCACGTGCCTCACTTGCAGTCGGCAGGCTCGGTTCCCAACCGCATACGAGTGTCCATGGACACGTCTCGATTACTGGGCGAACAAGTGTGGATATCCTTGACTACGCAGGCGAACTACCTGAAGTCAAGATCAAGACTCTAGAAAATGTAGCAGCATTCCTCGGTATCAAGCTCGATGTCGCCCTGCCCGACGAACTTGAACTCGCGGACAAATGGAAGGCCCCGGAAGGGAAAGCTCAGCTCATCAAGTCCTCGCAAATCCAAGCTCGAGCGATACTGGAAATGACTCGCCGATTTCTCGAATTTGGGATGGAGCTCTCCTCGCTTACTTTCATGCCCCTAGATCAAGTCGGGACCGCAGCAGTCGGACACCGGGTGGATTCGTACCTGATGAAGGAAGCGTACAAACAAGGGCATCTGATTCCCCATCGTACCGAGCAGCCCTACGTACGATATCAAGGAGCCGTCGTGCTCGCACCTCGTCAAGGTCTACACGAGAACGTCGTCTCATTGGACTTTGCCTCAATGTATCCTAACCTAATGATCCTCTACAATCTATCCCCCGACACCTTCATACCTCGAAGTGAACAGACTAGTGAAGACGCTTGCTGGGTGATCGAGGGGCTAGGACACAGGTTCAGAAAGACACCTCCCGGGCTCTACACAACCGCGCTCAGCAACCTGATCTCTTTTCGAAGCAAGGTGAAGAAAAAACTGAGTGACGAATCGCTCCCCGAGTCTGAGAAGCGTGTGTTGCGGGAGCGAGAAAGAGCTGTGAAAGTGATTACCAACGCCTGTTATGGATACGCGGGATGGACCGGCGCTCGGTGGTACGTGCGCGAGGTTGCTGAATCAGCCGCAGCGCTTGGGCGGAAGAGCATCACGCAGGTCATCGAGCGGTGTAAGGAAATCGACCTGTCAGTGATATACGCGGATACGGACTCTGTCTTCGTCACGCTGGATGAAGCCAAAGTTGATTCTCTGCTCCGTTGGGTGAGTGAGAAGCTCCACCTAGACATTCGCCCTGACAAGACGTACCAGAGGGTCTTGTTCACGGAGGCGAAGAAGAAGTATGCCGGCCTCCTAGCGGACGGCGCCCTAGACATTGTTGGAATGGAAGTTGTGCGGGGCGACTGGTCCGAAATTGCGAAAAAAGTTCAGGAGAAGGTCATCGAACTGATCCTAAGAGAGGCGTCGCCAAACAAGGCGAAAGACTACGTATTATCCGCGATCGATGAATTGAGACGGGGAAACGTCTCAATGCAAGACCTGATAATATGGAAGAGCCTCATCAAAGAAATTGAAGAGTACAAAGTAAAAGCGCCTCATGTCGAGGTCGCCAAAAAGTACCTCAGCTCCGGCCGAGAACTTCTGCCCGGAGACAAAATCGGCTACATCGTTACCAAGAAAGGCGGAAAGCTCTACGAGAAAGCACAGCCTTACTTCGCTGTCACACCCGACCAGGTCGACACGGAATACTATGTCTCGAATCAAGTTGTTCCTGCAGCGGCTCGAATCCTTGAAGTGTTCAAGATCGGCCAGGATCAACTGCTCTTAGGAAGACAACGCTCGCTCCAGTAATTATCTACCCAAGAGGTCGGAGAGCGTCATTATCCGGACTTCCGAGGGCCTCTTAGCTATTTCTGATAGCCTGTCGCCTACCACGATCCTGATCTTCTTCTGGTCCGCGACATCGAGTATACGCTGCGTTATGACTCCATCGAAGACCAAAATGTCGGCCCCCTCGATCGAGGGCAACTGGCCGGCAAGGTCGCTAACCGGAAGATGAGCGATTTCCTTTCCCGATCCGTCAAAGACTGCCGCCTCTAAGGTTCCTTTGAGTTCTTGCGCTTTTTGGATGACGGTTTCTGGAACGGACACCCTCGCCACGCTCGGTCTGGCTTCTGCTCTCGCTTCTGCTTTGGGTGCACCGTGGGGGGTCCGATCTCGAAGCGCTTTCATTATTTCCTTTGGAGTGAGTTCCTCAACCTCTTTTCCCGGCGGAGCCTTTGTTATGTAGTCAAGCTCGGCAACTTGGTCAAGTTCCTTCAGTATGAGATCTCCGCCCCTGTCCCCATCGAGGAAAGCGGTAACCTCCTTGTTCTTGCAGAGATCGATGATTGTTTGAGGAATCTTCGTCCCCTCGATCGCCACGGCGTTCTTGATTCCGCACCTCAACAGGTTGAGAACGTCTGCTCGTCCCTCGACAACTATCACCGAGCTGCTGTGCTGTACGTCAGGTCCAGCTGGTAGTCTGTCAGCGCCGAATTCTATGATCTCGGCCGATCGGATCGCTCCCGAGACCTCTTTGACCATCTCGTCTGTGCTAGGAGAGACCTCGATCACCCATTTTCTGAGGATCTCCTTGGCCTTGTCAAGGATTACCTTTCGCTTCTCTTCGCGGACATCCTCGACTTTCTCAAGCGTAACTTTTGCGGCGCAGGGTCCGATTCTATCGACGCTTTCGACGGCTGCAGCGATTATCGAGGTGGAGACCTTGTCCAAGCTGGACGGTATCATTATTGTGCCGGTAGTCTTGTCCTGTTTAGACTCCAGTTGAATCTCTATTCTACCTATTCTGCCGCTCTTCTGGAGCTCTCTCAGATCCAGATCAGGCCCAAATAGGCCTTCGGTCTGCCCGAAGATCGCGCCGATCACGTCGGGCTTCTCAACCACTCCTTCCACGTCGAACTTTGCCAATACGACATACTTCGTCGTGGATGCGTACTGATTCTCCGTTCCCAATATGTAATGAACCTCCGTTCACAGACGCGGATACGCGTACTTTCCAACTACTGGTCCTCCAAAGCGTCCATTCTCACGTGAAACCCCTGTCGTTCCGTCTGAAGGAAAGTGAAGTCTGTAAGCGCTTTCGCGCGTCAGCTTGATCAAGGGTACGCGCACAACCGCTGATAAACGTTTTCTCACCAACCAAGCCACCGGCAGGTTAGCCCGTCGGCGCCATCGGGTGTGAAACGGTTTTAAGACGAGGGCTCTTTCCCGCTACAAGAAAGGGTGCAAAGGATGGCTGTCAAGATTGGCATCAATGGGTTCGGCAGGATTGGGAGAGCCTTCGTCCGAGCCTTTAGGCAATCGAAGGTGAACGCAGAGATCGTCGCCGTAAACGACGTCGGTGACACGAAGACTCTCGCTCATCTCCTCAAGTATGACTCTGTTTTCGGGAGGCTTAACGCCGAGGTGAAACTTGTCCCGAGCGGGTTCTCGGTCGACGGCAAGGAGGTAAGAGTTCTATCACACCGAGACCCCGGAGAGTTGCCTTGGTCGAAACTCGGCGTCGACATTGCGCTAGAATCCACAGGCCTCTTTACTGACCGAGACAGTGCGTCAAAGCATTTCAAGGCCGGAGCTAAAAAGGTCTTGATCTCGGCTCCAGCCTCCAACCCGGATGTGACCATAGTCCCCGGTGTGAACGATTCGAAGTATGATTCAAAGAATCATAGCATTATCTCCTTGGCGTCCTGTACGACGAACTGCGTCACGCCGGTAGTGAAAGTACTTCACGAGAATTTTGGCATTCTGCGAGGAATGATGAGCACGGCACACGCGTACACAAACGATCAGCGGATCTTGGATCTTCCTCACAGAGATCTCAGGAGAGCACGAGCAGCCGCTGTGTCCATAATACCAACTACCACGGGTGCGACCAAAGCGACGACTGAGATCTTCCCAGAACTCAAGGGAAAGATCAACGGCCTGGCCTACCGGGTTCCAGTACCCGACGGTTCACTAGTAGACTTCGTAGCCGAGTTGCAGAAAGACGCCACATCTGAGACGATCAACCGCGCCTTCAAAGCTGCGGCCGAAGGCCCGCTTCGGCGCATCCTAGAATACTCGGAAGAGCCGCTCGTGTCTGTGGACATAATCGGAAATCCGCACTCCTGCATAGTTGACGCGCTGTCTACGATGGTACTCGACGGCAGGATGGCAAAGGTCCTTGCCTGGTATGACAACGAGTGGGGCTACAGCAATCGGCTCGTCGACATGGTCGAGATAATGTCGAAGACGCTTTAGAACCGAACTAGGCGGGCTCCCTCTTCGAGGACAAGACGACGGAATGTCGGTCTAGGTACTTCCCCAGATTCTCGATTCCCACTATCTCGGATCTGACGAGCGCTTTCAACTGTTTCCAAATCTCGGTGTTCACTTTCACGCGCATGTGGGAAAGGTCTCTGCGCAAGCGCCAAGCGAGCGCTCGACCTTCCTTGTCAAAGTCGGTCAGGATTATGACTTCGGAATGAGTTGCGACTGAGTCGAGAAAATCGACGAGCCCCAGTCGACGAGACTTTGCGCAGAAGACAGGGCCTGTGAGTCCGAGCGCGCGGAGAGTTTTGACGTCATTTGGGCCCTCAACTATGACTGGCACGCCGCGTCTTGAGT
>Ga0129297_10001986_pt1 | contig 10413 bp, 7 predicted proteins | sample I18A1metaG_FD_94708 | JGI IMG/M metagenome (GOLD analysis project Ga0129297, IMG submission 94708) | Lake sediment bacterial and archeal communities from Gulf of Boni, Indonesia to study Microbial Dark Matter (Phase II) - ​I18A1 metaG | ecosystem: Environmental > Aquatic > Freshwater > Lake >... | reverse complement strand
CCTAACGACCTAGCGTTTCCGGTATCATTACATGTCCTTCGACAATCCTGCTTCAAACTAATATGCGTCGTCGTCCATTTGCGGGCACAATGGAAAGGAGTGTTCTTCGAAAAGCTGAGCAGGGACGAGCGGAGTAGCATATGGAATACGGGTGCTAGAGGAGCTGAAGCCCAACGGCAATGTCGAGACGCGTCCTGTTTGAGTTTGCTTTGAAGAGTCATAGGATTTGAAGAGTTTCATGTTACGTTTGTCGTTCAGATTCGGGATAAGTCAGGTCGCTCGAGCAGACTCTCCTCTGAGCGAAAGCGACGCAACCTCGATTGCTCAGGAACGTTAACGGGTCCAGGTCCTTTGCTCTCGCATTACTATGGGCTGCGCCCAGCCAACCGACCATGCTCGTTCTTGACGTTTCCCTTTCCCGCAAGATTGGGAAAAACGTGAAATCTGCTCTACAGCATACATGCTAGTAATGTGGATTAATCTCGAAAGCAATTGCATCGATCAACAGTCATCTCAACATTGATTTGCAAGCCGCAAGACGGTTCCCAATAGGACGTTGGCTCCGGCTTCAAGATTCTCAGGGTATGCTGATTCGTCGGGCGAATGACTAAATCCGCCTCGGCATGGGACGAAGATCATTCCTGCATCAGTGACAGCGGCCATGTTCTGACAGTCATGTGCTGCTCCGCTATGCATGGTTTTGTCCTCCAGATTCATCTCTTGCGCTGACGAAATGATTGCGTCAATTACTGTAGCCGACATGCGCGCGGGGTTTGCGTAGGTCCTAGTTTTGACCGTCACGCTGAGGTTGTTCTCCTTTGCGACCCGTTCACAAACGGATACGATCTCGCCCTGAAGCGATTCCAAACCACTCAGAGTTGAGTCTCTAAAATCAATACCAATAGTCACTTTGCTGGGAATGGCGTTAGATGCGTTAGGTAGAATATCTATCTGCCCAACTGTCGCAAGTGAGGAAGCTCTTACACACATGATATGATTAACGCCTAGAACAATTTGCGCTGCCCCTACCAGTGCGTCTCTGCGCAGTGCCACGGGTACTGTGCCAGAGTGTCCACAACAGCCTTCAATTTCAACCGCCAGCTCTCCTACTCCGACAATGGACTCGACGACACCGATAGGTATGCTCTCCCTTTCTAGGATTGGCCCTTGTTCTATATGAAGCTCGACGTAAGCTTTGAACTCTTCATTGCTCAGATGAGCGGGCGACTGGCTGGCACAGTCGAGACCCACGCCTGCAAGTGCCTCTTCAAACGAAATCCCGTCCCGATCTTTGAGGGAATATGCGACTGGTTTTGGCAAGAGGCCTGTAAATCCCAAGCTTCCCATGAACGCAGGGAATCTAGCCCCTTCCTCCTCCGTGAACGCGACCACCTCGATGCCGTTTCTAGTCGATATATCCTCCATTATTCTCTGGATTACTTCTATGCCTGCCAATACGCCGTAGGCACCATCCAGGGCGCCTCCATTTGGCACAGTGTCGATGTGAGATCCGCATATCACAACCGGGGACCTGGGCGGGCCTTTCATAATTCCAATAATGTTTGCAAACTGGTCCATTTTCACTTGAAGTCCGGCGTCGTGCATAAGGTCGATAACGTATTTCCTTGCCTGTAGATCTGCCTCACAGAAGGTGGTGCGGGTGATTCCTCCCGTCGGATCACGCCCAATCCGGGAAAGCTCTGTCAACGTCTTTAGAAGACGTTCCCTCCGAACCCTAATCTGCGTCACAAATTCACTTGACATGTTTGTTTTTCGCCCCTTTGTCTTCGAACGCTCCGCAGGCATCAATCATCAAGAGCTTCTTGATTTCCGCTAGATCCTTTCACTTCAAGGACTAGTGGGCCCGTCAATGGTACTGACGCGCTTTTTTCCAATTCTTTCTAATGATCTTTCTCTGGTGACAAATTGTCCATGGCCCTGTCTTCCAACGATTTCTGAGTCCTCCATGACAATCGCTCCGCGGATGGAGGTCATCTTGGCCATTCCCTGTGTAACCATTCCGTCATAGAGTATCCAACCGCACTTTGATTTCGTCTTATCGTTGGAAATCTTATAGGTGGATTTCATATCGACGATTACGAAGTCGGCGTCAGAGCCAACTTGAAGAGTCCCCTTCCGGGGGTATAATCCGAAGAGTCTCGCTGGATTCTCGCAGGCAACTTGAATGAACCTGTCCAACGTTGTCAAGCCTTTGTTCACCGCATCAAGCATGAGCGGCAGAGTACCCTCGATTGTGGACGACCCGTTTCCGGCGTTCCAGATGTTCCTGACGCCAGCCAATTTCTCTTCTTTTGTATAGGGACCATGGTCTGAGCCGAGAGTGTCAATATACCCTGAATTCAGAAGTTCCCACATGTGTGCAACTACTGCCTTGTCGCGTGGGGGTGGAGCGACTTTCGCCCAAGGCCCTAGCCTAGTCACGTCATCCTCAGTGAGGAAGAGGTAGTGGGGGCATGTCTCGACGTATACGTGGTGGCCTCTTTCCTTTGCACCTCTGACTTCTAAGACTCCTTCAGGAACACTTGTGTGCACAAGCAAACCTTTAGCCCCAGTCTGCTCGAGAAAGAAGACCATTCGTCGGTCGGCCTCTATCTCGGCTATCGGGGGTCTCCACTCAAGGTGTGATCTAATGTCAGTTCTGCCATTGCTTTGCAGCTTTTTCCTGCTAGTTGAAAGAATGAAATCGTTCTCCGCATGAAGAAGGGCGATTGCACCTACATCATGAATCACCTTCAAAGCCTCGTACAGGTCACCGTCGTAGCATGGAGGCCACTCAGGAATCGAATAACAGGTGAACGTCTTCAAACCTGTAAGTCCAAACTCGAATAGTTGCCTGATTTCTCGAGTATAATCTGTTCCTGCAATGAATCCTCCATGCATGCCGAAATCCACATAGGCTTTGGGCTTGCAAACCTCTAGCTTAGTTCTGGCAGATTCAAGTGTAGTTACGAGCGGGACAGTGTCGGGCATTTCGATAATTGTTGTGACTCCACCTGACGCGGCGGCCATTGTCCCGGCAGCGAAATCCTCTCTTTGAATCGCATTCTCGTGTCCGGGACCCTCATAGGGGTCGCCCAAGTGCACGTGCTCATCTACGAGTCCGGGTATGATCAAATTGCCTTGCGCATCGATTTTCTGATCCGCATCAGGCAGTGCATAGTCATGACAGATTGCCACGATCTTACCTTCCCTCACGGCCAAGCCGCCTTGGACAATCCCGCCTGGCATCCATATCTTTGCGTTCTTGATAACCAGATCCACGCTGGGCAATTTCTCACCTCCCAGCAGCCGAGTCAGACACCATTCTGGTAACTAGTCACAAGTCGAGGTATAAGGGCTTCCTTGTATGAGCATGCCATCTGGAAGTAATCGGGACAGTCACTGTATGCCCCTTCTTTCTTGAAGAGTTGGTGAAGTCTAACTTGACCTATGACTTGTGAAGAGAGCGAGGCATGCTCTTTCTTGTCTTGCGAATTTCCCAAGACCGAATATTTGCGGTTTAACTACGTTGTTCCAAATCGAACAAGAGTGGACAGGATGGCAATCCGATCAGTCGAAACGGATCGGGTTGTGGGTACGGTCGGGATGCTCGGCAAGATCAGATCCTTGTTTATTCAAAATAGGAAGGAAAACTGGAATAGGCGAAAGACATCCCAATCGCGACCACAGTTGACGATATCGCATTCTTCAAAGCGTACTTGAAGAGGGTGATACGGTGCGAAAGTGCTCGGTCAACTGGTAGGGTATGTGGCTAGCACTAGGGCGGTAAGAAAGAACTGCCACAGATTGTCGGAAAAAGCGACAAGATCTCCTTCCAGTAGGCCAGAAAGCTAGATAGGAAGAGTCATAATCTTGGGTTGGCACTTGTTCGAGTTTAGGTAGGCATCATGAAACTTCTGATAATCAACCCTGTAGGGCATACTAGATGGGATGAGCATGACCGGAGAATCTACGAAAGCTTCGATCCCACCTCCGAAATGACCGTTGTTTCATTGCCGAAAGGCCCTCCGAGCATCGAAACTCCCGAAGCATACAGGCAGGTGATCCCGCCAATCATAGACATTGCAGAGAGAATGCATCGCGATTTCGATGCGATTGTAGTGAACTGCTATTTGGACCCTGCAGTGGATACTCTGAAGAAGATGATCACAAAACCCGTGGTTGGTCCTTGCGAGTCCTCTCTGGCCCTAGCTTCGATTCTCGGGACGAAGATCGGTGTCGTGACAGTGCATGGGGAAGGCTTGTCCATGATCCGCAACAAAGTGAGAAGGCTAGATGCTCGCCGAAAAGTGAAAGCGATAGTAGGGCTTCCAATGGGAGTCCTCGAGCTGGACAAGAATCCGAATCAAACGAAGCGCAGAATTGTCGAAGAAGTCAAGCATCTGCGAGACAAACATAGTGTCGACATCATCTGCCTCGGGTGTACGGGACTGGGTGGTCTAGCCCGATCAGCGCAGGAGGAAGTCGGAATCTCTGTAATCGATCCGATCGGAGCTGCTGTCGAGTTGGCACACACCGCTAGTCGATTTGGGATCGCACATCTGCAGCCCAGTACAAGGCCGATAGATCGACCTCGAAGTTTAGGCTAGTTGCTCATTGCTGAAATGGCCGCACGGGTCAGCAGCGGAACAAGGCAGCTGCGTCATTGATGAGTTTGTTCTCTGCTTGCCACTGGTCAATTGGTCGGCGGCTTGGGGGTCTATCGTCCAGCCAAGCGAAGGTCTGCTCGTTCTTGATCCACGATCGGAAGCTGTATCCTCGCTACCGATCTATCCCGTCTAGCGATGCGTCGGCGAACATGAAGCCTTTTTCGTCTCGCGACTCATGCTTCTCTACAATGGTTCCCTAGTATGAGAGAAATCTTATATACAATCGCTTGGGGTATGAGCAGAATACGATATAAGGAGAATAAGGAGAATACATGAAACCTAGTAGCACTATCAGAAAGACGTTCTTGGCAATTGGTTTCGTTGTTCTTGCAGTTCTGATGGCATCAATGATGATCTCGCCAGCTAGAGTGCGAGCGAGCCAACCGCTGTATGGCGGCACACTTGTTTGGGGCATAAGAAACGAGCCAGAACTGCCAGGACTCTTGGCGGCAGGTGCCCCGACTATCTGGGGCCAAGCGGTGGCACAGCAAATGTTCAACCATCTCGTTGCCAATGATTTTGTAACGGGTAAATGGATTCCTGAACTGGCACAATCATGGGACATTTCCGCAGATCACCTCCAATTCACTTTCCATCTCGTACACAACGCGACATGGCATGACGGCCAACCGTTCACTTCAGCGGACGTTAAATATACTTATGAAGAAATTGCCCCAGTATTTGGGGCTGAAGCAGCCAACTTTATGGATGCTGTATCATCTATAGATACACCTGACGACTACACGTTAGTCATCAATATGAAACATCCATACCCAGCAATGTTCATTCAACAACTTGGCCTTGGCGGAATGGGAATGAGCATTATGCCTAAGCATTTGTACGAAGGTACAGACCTAGCTACCAATCCGTACAACACTAAACCTATCGGTACTGGTCCTTACATGTTCAAGGAATGGGTAACTGGAGACCACATCACACTTGTGAGAAACCCGAATTACTGGAAGAAGGGATTACCATATCTCGACCGGATGATCTACCAGATAATTCCAGACACAACGGCTATGGCGTTGGCGTTCAAGAAAGGAGACGTGGACTTCGTCTGGGCCGAAGGCATCACACCACAGGACGCTCTGGCAATCCAAAGCGATATCGCTTCGGGGAAGCTGACCGGCAAGAGAGTATGGTTCTGGCCGTCGGCGGATGCTGCAGTGGACACATTGATGCTTAACCAGCACCCTGATGGCCCCGACCCTTGGTTCCGTGATGTGAGAGTTAGGAAGGCAATTGCTTATGCCGTGGATATGAACAGACTCAATGAACTGGCGTTCCTGAACACATACATTCCGGTGACTGGTCCAGTCCCCCCTGCATCTTCAGTGGCGTGGTATTATCAAAATGACACGAGACAACCTACATATGATCCAGCGATGGCCGAAAAACTACTGGATGATGCGGGGTATAAGCGTGGATCAGATGGAACCAGATTCAAGATCAGATTCGTTTGCAGAACCGATATGCTCGACATGGCGAACGTCCTCAAGGACTATTTCGAAGCCGTCGGAATAGAAACGGCCGTGACCCCCTTGGACTTTGCCGCATGGTCAGATGCAGTCTTTGTCAAGTGGGATTTCGACGTTTACATCTACCCAATGTCTACCGGGCCCGATCCGAATTATCTTAAGAACAACTTCTCAACTGAAGGCATCGCGCACAGTCCCTGGTCCAATTCAGCTGGATACAGCAATCCGGAAGTGGACGCTATGTTCTCCGCTATGGCTGTCGAGCCAGACATCGTCAAGCGCGGCGAGCTTATGAAGTCAATCGGGAGAATGTTGGTAAATGATCAGGCAGCATACTGGATCATATGTGAGACTTTCATTAACGCTTTGAACCTCGACTTCTCAGATCAATTCCAGCCGGGAGCGTGGGAGAATGCGGCCGGAACATGTGTGCAAAGAATGGAACGCGTTTACTGGCTTAAGGGAACAGCTCCCACAGCGCCTACGACCACAGCGGCTGCGACCACAGCGCCTACGACAGCTGTTAGCACTGCAACCACGGAAGCGGTGCCAGGGGTAGGAACGGAATCAATAATCCTCACGGTAATCGCTGCCATAGTGATCATCGGCGGCATCGCTTTCTACTTGCGGAGAAGGCCAAAGCGACAAAGGACCTAGGGCTCTACAAGAGACTCTCACTTCCCCTTTTTCTTCGCAACGAGAAGTTGTACGCAATTCTTGGCAAGGCTCCTAGAGATAAACAACCTCAGGACTTACTTCTACACTTCAAGAGGCATCGTGAGAGCCGTTGATGGCGTTAACCTTGCTGTTCAAAAAGGAGAATTAGCGGGTTTGGTCGGTGAGTCAGGATGCGGCAAGACGATGACAGCCTTCTCCGTGATGCGACTTGTCCCTCCACCAGGAAGGATTGTGGGAGGAGAAGTGTGGTTGGATCTTGGGGAGGAGAGGACAGACCTGACGAAGCTTTCTGAAGCGGAGATGAGGAAGATCAGGGGGGCAGTGATCTCGATGGTATTTCAGGATCCGATGACGTACCTTAACCCAGTAATGAAGATCTCCGACCAGGTTGGCGAGAATCTGGTTCTGCATCAAGGCATCAATCGTAACGAAGCTCGGAAGAGAGCTATTGAAATTCTAGAGAATGTTCGGATGCCAAGCGCCGCAACAGTGGCCCGATACTACCCGCATCAACTTAGCGGCGGTATGAGGCAACGTGCCCTCATTGCGATGGCAATTTCATGCAACCCTGAGCTATTGATTGCCGATGAGCCCACCACGGCTTTGGATGTCACAGTTCAAGCCCAAGTCCTGCAGCTGATCAAGACTATAAAACAGGACCTTGGCATGGCACTGATGCTCATAACTCATGATCTTGGAATTGTGGCTGATATATGCGACAGGGTATTCGTGATGTATGCTGGAAGAATAGTGGAGGAAGGGAGTGTCTACGACATCTACAGAGAACCCAAGCACCCTTACACGGTTGCTCTTCTGAAGTCAACTCTCAGCATCGATGAATTCAAAGAGACGCTTGTGACGGTTGAAGGCTCGGTTCCAGACCTAACGAGTCCGCCTGAAGGCTGCAGGTTTCACCCGCGCTGTCCATTTATGATGGACAAATGCCGAACTATGGAACCGCCTTCGATTGAAGCGGGCGATGGTCGCAAGGTATCCTGTTGGCTATATGCGTGATCTGAAAATGGAAGAGCCTCTCGTTAGGGTAGCAAACCTCGTAGAATACTTTGACATCAAGAAAGGCTTCTTCCAACGCAAAAGAGTATTCGTTAGAGCCGTTGATGACATCAGCTTCGAAATCAAGAAACGTGAGAATCTAGCCCTTGTCGGAGAGAGTGGTTGCGGAAAGACTACGACAGCACGCCTCATTCTCCGACTCCTTGGTCGGCCGACATCTGGCACCGTGTACTTCGGCGGAAAGGACATCTTCAATCTGAGTGATGAGGAGATGAAACAAATCAGACCACAAATGCAACTCGTGTCTCAAGATCCACAAGCATCTCTCAATCCGCGAAAAAGAATCGCGCAGATCCTCAGCAAACCTTTCAGACTGCATACTGATATGAACAGAGGAGAGATTGAGAACGCTGTACTAGACTTGTTGCAGACGGTCGGCCTAAGTCCACCAGAACTTTTTGCAGACAGATATCCACATGAGTTCAGCGGAGGTCAACGGCAACGAATCAGCATTGCGAGAGCGATAGCCCTGAAGCCTTCCTTCATCGTGGCTGATGAGCCTGTCTCTGCGCTCGACGTGTCCGTAAGAGCGCAAGTCTTGAATCTGCTGAAGGGCCTGCAAAAACGACTTGGAATTACGTATCTATTCATTTCGCATGATCTTGCTGTAGTAAGGTCGGTGAGCAACAGGGTTGCTGTTATGTATCTTGGCAAATTGGTGGAGGTAGCGGAAGTTTCGAAGCTGTTTAACGCGCCACTTCACCCTTACACGGAAGCCCTGCTCTCAGCAACGCCAATCCCTGACCCAGAGCGAAGTAGGTCGAGACAGAGGGTCATCTTGGGTGGGGACGTACCATCCCCCATTAACCCCCCTATGGGATGTCGCTTCCACACAAGATGTACAATCGCAGTCGAGAAATGCAAGTCAGTAGAGCCGCGGCTAACTGAACTCGGCGACAGCTATGTCGCCTGCCATCTCCGAACATGAATGGTTGGTTACGATGACTTTAGCAAGGCTCGTTGTCAGACGAATCCTCCAATCTATTCCTCTACTCTTTGGAGTAATCACAGTAAACTTCCTACTCATCCACGCAGCTCCAGGTGACCCATCATCCATGCTCCTCTCCAAGACCGCCACTCCAGAATTCGCCGCATCTGTGAGAGCCAAGTTTGGGCTCGACAAACCACTCTACATGCAGTATCTCTACTACATGTATCAAGTGCTTCAGGGAGATCTAGGGTTCTCTCTCCTGCGTTCTGAATCGGTAAGTCATCTGATACTTCAGCGTTTGCCTGCCACGCTCCTCTTGATTCTCACCGCAATGACCATAGCAACATCGGTAGGGACCTTGCTGGGAGTCATTGCTTCAAGGAAACCCTATTCGATGAGGGACAACGCCACGACAGCCATCGCAACCCTTGGCGTGTCAACCCCACCGTTCTGGCTAGGAGAATTGCTTCTGATAGTATTCGCCATCTACGCCGGGATATTTCCGATATCAGGCATGGTAAGTATCAGAGCTCAGCTAACAGGCTTTCAGCTCGCTCTTGATGTTGCTCGCCATCTCGTTCTGCCGGCCGCTACTTTAGCGCTTTTTTATCTTGCGTTCATAACGAGAATTACGAGGGCAAGCATGCTAGAGGTTCTAGGTGAGGATTACATCACAACTGCACGTTCAAAGGGGCTAACTGATAGGGCTGTTGAACAAAGGCATGCGTTGCGGAACGCCCTGCTGCCCGTGGTCACCTATGTGGGCTTTACCACCGGCGTGCTCCTTGGAGGAGCCGTTCTGACGGAGACTGTATTCAGTTGGCCTGGCATGGGCCGCCTTCTTTTTGAGTCGCTGGGGCTGAGGGACTACCCTGTACTTCTTGGGATCAACATCTTCGTTAGCGCGATGGTCATAATCGCTGATCTTGCGGTCGACATCCTGTACGGCATTTTGGACCCGCGCATAAGAGGTGGTAGATGAGTCTTGAATTGCCAGATAGTCGTGACAACCAAGAAGACCGGAATAGCACTGTGGGTCCGTGGCTTCTGGAGACAATATAGGAAAAATCGCGCAGCCGCACTGGGGCTCTTTGTGCTCTTGGCAATGTGTACCGTAGCTGTTGCCGCTCCAATAATCACTTGGTATCCTCCTCTAAAGACGAATGTGGCTGATCCTTTCATTCCTCCCTCGGCTGATCATCCTTTTGGAACTGACAACCTCGGCAGAGATCTCTACAGCACTGCCATTTATGGTACAAGAAGCTCCCTGACAGTTGGTATCTTGGCCGCAGGAACCTCTGCCCTCATCGGAATCCTGTGCGGAGCCATCTCCGGATTTTACGGCGGCAGAGTTGATGAACTTCTGATGAGGGTCACCGAAGTATTCCTAATCCTGCCTGGATTTATCCTAGCCTTGATAATCGTAGCTTTCTTCGGCCCAGCCATTCAGAACATCATATTGGCGATAGCCATCTTTAGCTGGCCAAGAACAGCGCGTCTGCTCAGATCAGAATTCCTGTCGATTAAAGAAAGGGATTTCGTGGACGCTGCGCGAGTCGTGGGCAGCAAAAATATGGAT
>Ga0129297_10001984_pt1 | contig 10414 bp, 11 predicted proteins | sample I18A1metaG_FD_94708 | JGI IMG/M metagenome (GOLD analysis project Ga0129297, IMG submission 94708) | Lake sediment bacterial and archeal communities from Gulf of Boni, Indonesia to study Microbial Dark Matter (Phase II) - ​I18A1 metaG | ecosystem: Environmental > Aquatic > Freshwater > Lake >... | reverse complement strand
GTCCACCTCCCTGGCTCTGGGCTGCGTGTTCATGGCAGGCTATCTGGCTGCCATCCTCAGGCCCCGTCTACCACGGCGGGGCGTCCCCGCGCATGCGGGGATTCGGCTTCAGTCGCTGAAGGTCCATGCCTCGGCGGGCAGCTCCAGAACCACTCGGCCATTCTCGGAATACCAGGCGGCGTGCAGACCTCCGTCGGCCAGGACCTCGATGGCGTCCACCTGGCCAGTCTGCTTGCGGGCGAACCTGCGCATGTATGTGCCGCGCTGGTTCAGGGCCTCGTTGCGTTCCTTCGGGAGGGGGTTTTCGAGGCGGATCCTGCGGCCCTTCAGGCTGCCTCGTGCATCGCCCTCCAGGTCCAGGGTGACCGTACCCGCCATGCCGATGAAGGCCAGCTTGCCCGTCACGCGCCCGGGCGTGGTGTTGTCAATCTCGCCTGCCATCAGGTTGTCATGTATGCGCCAGGCCATCGTCAGAACCTCCCTTCAGTCCGCGAGCATCTGGATCAGCCGGTTGTAGTCGCCAATGTCGCCCGCCGTGCCCTGGTAGCCGTCCAGGGCGCGCTGGAGTCTCTTTGCGAGCCGGACGAGCTGCGTCTGGTCCCGGGCGTCCGCCTCGGCCTCCCTCGCCCCGTGGGCTGCGGTTACCCACTGGGCCTTGACCATGCCTTCGGCGCGGCGCAGCGTTGCGCCGCCCTCGGCGCCTTCGATCTCGACCTTCATCACCCTCATCGCCCTCAGCTCCGTTCTCTGGTCTGTGCTGGCCGGGGCGGTCCCGGCCTCATCGCCATCCCCCTTACATCGTCTGGCGGCGAACATCAAGGCCGGAAGTGCCTTTTTCTCAAGAAGTTACGATGCGGCAAAGATGGCTGAAAGTTGCGACATAAACCACGAAGATGCGGCTTCTGAAGCCAGGCACGTCTCCAGGCAGGACGAGCCGGCAGGAGAGCCGCTGCTGGTGGTGGAGCATGTCGCCGCCACGCTGCAGCAGAAGGAGCGCATGGCTGAGGGGCTTCGGATCCTTGCCGCCTGGCTCCTGCGCCGCCACAGGCGTCTTCAGACGCCTCCAGCAGCCAGCGAGAATCGCCCGGAGGCGCTTGATTTCGCCGCGACTTCATGCCCCCCTGTGAGGCAGGAGGTTCGGAAGCGCTACGAGGCTTTGGCAGGAGGGGAGGAGGTGAAGTCGCCATGACTCAGCGACTGAGGGCTCAGGCGACTCAGCTTGCCGTGGGCTACGCCCGCCGGTCCACCGACCGGCAGGAGCAGAGCATCGCCGACCAGAGGCGGGCGGTAGAGCTGTACGCCAGGGAGCATGGCCTGGAGGTCGTGGACTGGTACGTGGACGATGCCGTGAGCGGCGCGTCCTCGGACGCCCGCCAGGCGTTCCAGAAGATGATCGAGGACGCCCGGAGGCCAGGCTGCCCGTTCGCCACCGTGTTGGTCTATGACGTGAAGAGGTTTGGCCGCCTGGACAACGACGAGACGGGATACTGGCGATACCTGCTGGCGCAGGCAGGGGTAGAGGTTATCTACGTCAGCGAGAACTTCAGCGGAGACGACACTGATGACCTGCTGCGTCCCGTCAAACAGTGGCAGGCAAGGCAGGAGCTCAAAGACCTCTCGAAGGTGACGATCCGCGGGCTGCTGTCCAAAGGGCAGGGCGGCTGGTGGCTGGGGGGCGTGCCGCCGTATGGGTATGACCTGGCATACTACGACCGGGCCGGCAGCCTCCTGATGCAGGTGCGCTTCATGCCGGACGGGAGCAAGCAGGTGGTGGACGAGCATGGTGCGGTCAGGCGGACGCTCGCGCCCGGCGAACGGCTCATGGCGAGCAAGGAGGACCGGGCCCGCCTGGTGCTGAGCGACCCCCCACGCGTGGATGTCGTCCGCCAGGTGTTCGATTGGTACCTGCGGGAGGGATCGGGCTACAGGGGCATCGCAGACCGACTGAACGCGCAGGGCATCCCTTCTCCCAGCAAGGGCCGTCGCGCCTCGCCGGGCAAGTGGTCGATGACGAGCGTGCGGGAGATGATCGGCAATCCGACCTACACCGGCAGTCTCACGTGGAACCGGCGCTGTTCAGCCAAGTTCCACAGGATCGAGGGGGGACGAGCGGTGGCGAGACCTCGCGTGAGGACGCACGCGGTCGAGGAGAACCAGGAGGACGACTGGGTAGTCAGCGAAGGCAGCCACGAGGCCATCATACCCAGGCCGCTCTTCGATAAGGCGCAGGCCCTGAAGGATCAGCGCTGCTTGGGCTACCAGGATCACTTCCGCCGGGGCAGCGGGGCGAAGTCTGACTACCTTCTGACGGGCGTGATCCAATGCGCACAGTGCGGCCATACGTGGCAGGGCCACACGCAGTGCCGAGGCAGAAGGCGCAAGGACGGCTCCCAGGTCAAGACCAAGTACTATGCCTGTGGTGGCTACATCACGAAGGGCAACTCGGTCTGCCAGCGATGCGTGATTCAGAAGGACGCCATAGAGGGCATGCTGCTGGAAGAGATCGGCAAGACGCTGCGTCAGTTTGTCGAGGGAGACCACGGGCGGGCTGCGCTCAAGGGCATGCTCGAGGAGATGCTATGCAGCCCAACAACCGGCTTGGACGACGAGCTGGCCAGGCTGCGTGAAAGGAAGGCGGACGTAGAGCGGCGCATCTTCGGGATACTGGACAACATCACTGCCGAGAACAGGGAGTTCGCCGACGCGCGCATCCGCGAGCTGAAGAAAGAACTCCGAGGTCTCCTCCCTCGCATAGAAGAGCTTCAGGCGGCCTCGGGGGCGCAGCCGGACTTGGACGAGCTCACCGACGCCATGCTCGGCTACATGGCTGACTTCCAGGCGGTCGTAGCTGAAGGGACGGTAGATGAGAGACGGCGCCTCGTCCGTGCCTTCACGCGCCGTGTGGTGCTGGACCCGCAGACAGGGAAGGGCAGGGCGGAGCTGCTCTACGTACCGAAAGACGCGGCGCCGTCAGCCTCTGCTGGCAACACCGCGTCTTCTCCAAGTATGGTAGCGGGGGCGGGATTCGAACCCGCGACCTTCAGGTTATGAGCCTGACGAGCTTCCTGACTGCTCCACCCCGCGATTTTCTATCAGAAGTCTACCAGACCGCCGAAGGCTTGTCAACACGCAATCCCCTTTGACAACGCGGGAACTGTGCGCCCCCGCCTGGAGGCCGGCGGGCAAGCTTCGTGGCTGCATTACGTGTGCGAAGATCAATAAAGGTGCAGCCCGCCCATCAGCACTTCCAGCACTGCCCGCTGGGTATGCAGCCGGTTTTCCGCCTGGTCGAATACCACTGACTGCGGCCCTTCGATCACCTCGTCTGTGATCTCATTCCCGCGGCTGGCCGGCATACAGTGCATCACCATGACGTCCTTTGCCGCAAGCCGCAACAGCGCTGCATCTATGCGGTAGGACTGGAAGTCACGCAGCCGCCGCTCGGCTTCGGCCTCCTGTCCCATGCTGATCCAGGTGTCGGTGTAGAGCACGTCGGCTCCGGCTGCCGCTTGCGCGGGTGAGTGCGTGACTTGGATTGAGGCGCCCGGGATGGACTCCAGCTCCCGCAGGAACCTCCTGTCAAACTGGTAAGCCGCCGGACAGGCCAGGCGGTACTTGAGCCCGAGCTTTGCGCAGATGACCGCAAGCGATCGCGCGACGTTATTTGCGTCCCCGATGAAGGCGAGGGTTACCCCGGCAAGATCGGGGTGGCGCTCCTGGACAGTCGTGATGTCCGCGAGGGCCTGGCACGGGTGGGCCCAATCGCTCAGGGCATTGATAACGGGGACGCTGGAGTAAGCCGCAAGCTCCTCGACGGTCGCGTGGGAGTAGACGCGCGCGGCAATGCCGTCCACGTATCGCGACAGCACGCGCGCGCCGTCCTTGACGGGCTCACGCTTGCCTAGGTTGATGTCGCTCTGGGACAGGTAGATGGCGTGCCCGCCGAGCTGTGTGATGGCGACCTCGAAGGACACCCGCGTGCGCACGGAGCTTTTTTCGAAGATCAGCGCCAGTATCTTGCCGGCCAGTGTCGGGCGAAGGTGGCCTTCGCGCATCTGCCTCTTCATCTGGTGCGCCAGAGACAGCACTGCCCGGATCTCATCGGGCGACCAGTCCATCAGCGTCAGGAGGTGTCTGACTTTCACCTGCAATCCCCGCAGAAGTTAGGGCTCTGATTTCTGTGCCTTGCGGATGCCTTCTTCCAGCACATCAAGCCCCCTGTCAAGGGCCTCCGGCGGCACGTTCATTGCCGGCAGCAGGCGCAAGACCGTCTCGTGCGTGCAGTTGATCCGCACGAAGTTCTTCAGGCAGTATTCGAAAACCGCCTTGCCCGGCACCCGTAGTTGGATGCCGACCATGAGGCCACGGCCTCTGAGCTCCTTGATGACGTCACAGTGTGGGGCGAGCGCGCCAAGCCGGGCGAAGATGTGCTCTGAGGCAGAGCGGCATTTTTCCAGGAGGCCTTCCTGCTCGATCGCTTCGAACGTGGCGCATACTGCCGCACAGGCGAGCGGGCTGCCGCCGAAGGTTGAGGCGTGCGTGCCTGTGGCCATGCTGTCAGCCACTTCAGGGCGCGCCACCATGGCGCCCACGGGGAAGCCGCCCCCGAGCGCTTTCGCCAGTGTCATTATGTCCGGCTCTATCCCGTAGTGCTGGTAGCCGAACCATTCGCCCGTTCGCCCCATGCCCGTCTGCACCTCGTCCAGGATCAGGAGCAGGCCCTGGCGGTCACACAGCTGGCGCACGGCCCGCAGGTAGTCGTCGCGGGCGACGTTGATTCCTCCCTCGCCCTGGATCGGCTCCAGGAGCACGGCGCACGTCTGGTGGTCAATGGCCTTTTTCAGCGCCTCAAGGTCGTTGAACGGCACGTAGGCAAAGCCGGGCAGGAGCGGCAGGTAGCCCTTGTGGTACTTGACCTGGCCTGTTGCCGTGATCGCGCCGAAGGTGCGGCCGTGGAAGGACTCGTGCATCGTTACGATCTTGAAGCGTCCCTGTTTGTGGGCATGCAGGCGGGCCAGTTTGATAGCCGCCTCTACGGCCTCCGCGCCGCTATTACAGAAAAAGCACCGCCCGCCGAACGAGCGCGTGCTGATCAACTCGGCCGCAAGGCCTTGCAGCTCATTGTAGAAGGTGTTGTCCACATGGATGAGCCTGGCGCTCTGGCGCTGGATCGCCTCCACAACGCGCGGGTGGCAATGCCCCACCGTCGTAGTGCCCCAACCGGGCATGAGGTCTATGTAGCGGCGGCCCTCGCTGTCCCAGACGTAAGAGCCTTCGCCCCTGACGAAGGCCACGGGGTTGCGCGAGTAGTTCGCCACCACGTAGCGGTCGAAGCTGCCTTTGATCTGGTCGAAGTTGAGCTTTGCCATACGCTTTCTGGGGGCGTGGGCTACGGGTCCCGGCTCATTCGAACAGGGCGTCCACGAAGCGGTCGGGGTCAAACCTGGCAAGGTCTTCGGGCTGTTGTCCGATGCCGACGAACTTGACGGGGATGTCAATCTGATCGCGCATGCCGAACACGATGCCTCCCTTGGCCGTCCCGTCGAGCTTGGCCAGGACGATGCCAGTGAGCCTGATCGCCTCGTTGAACCGAAGGGCCTGGCTGATGGCGTTCTGCCCGGTCGTGGCGTCCAAGACCATCAGCGTCTCGTGCGGTGCATCCGGGACTTTCTTGGCGACCACGCGAGATATCTTCTGGAGCTCGGTCATGAGGCTGCGCCGTGTGTGGAGCCTTCCCGCCGTGTCTATGATGAGGACATCGTAGCCGCCGGCCAGCGCCTTGTCGGCCGCGTCAAAGGTCACGGCGGCGGGGTCGGCGCTCTCGTTCTTCACAATGTCTGCTTCCACCCACCTGGCCCAGATAGAGAGCTGCTCCGAGGCCGCCGCGCGGAACGTATCCGATGCCGCCAGGAGCACCTTCTTGCCTTCATTCCTGAACTTGTGGGCCAGCTTGCCGATCGTCGTTGTCTTGCCTGAGCCGTTCACGCCGGCGACCAGGATCACTCCGAGGCGGTCCTCTGGCAGGTGAAGCCCGGTGTCCCAGTGCCGCAGGTCTTTCTTGATCTGCTCTTTGAGGAACGGGATGACCTGGTCTGCGCTGCGGACCTCGCCCTTGCTGTAGGCCGCGCGGAGGCCATCGCACAGGCGCAGCACGGCGGCTGGCCCTATGTCCGCCACGTAGAGCTGCTCCTGGATCTCCTCGAGCAGCTCCTCGTCGAGCTTCCTGCCCACGTGCAGGACGGCGCGCAGCCCGCCTGCGATCTTTTCGTGGGTTTTCTGGAGGCCTTCTTTGAGCCTTGCAAGCAGGCTCGCGCCGCGCGCATCCTGATCCGTGCCCGACTGCCGGTCCTTACGGTCATGGCCGAAGATCTTCAGCATCACCCCGTTGTGCCTTTCCAGCACTGCGAGATACTTCAAGACATGTCAGCACAGGTAAGCCACTGTGGGCGCCTGCCGCGCTACGGTGTGCTGCGCCGCGCCTTGGCCCTGGCATAGAGCTGGCAGACTTCCACGAGTGAGACGGTCTCCTGGCCGAGCTCGACCTCGGGTTTTGCAGTGCCGTGGAAGTCGCTGCCGCCGCTCACAGCCAGCCTGAGCCGCTCCGCCGCCGCCTGCCATCGCCGTCTGTCGTCGTCGGCCTGGCCGGGATAAAAGACCTCGATGGCGTCCAGTCCCGCCTCGACAAGGCCCGCCAGGGCTTCCTCCACTTCTCCCGTCACGCCGGGGTGCGCGAGGACTGCGCATCCGCCAGCCCCGTGGATCACGCGGATGACCTCCGCAGGACTGAGGCGTTCCTTGGGCACGTAGGCCGGCCCTTCCGAGCCTATGTAGCGTTCGAAGGCTTCCCTGATGTCCGTGCAGATCCCGCGTCTGACCATCTCCTGCGCCATGTGCGTGCGGCCAACGGACTCGCCCTCCGCCCGCCTCAGCAGATCGTCTGCGTCGAATTGAAGTCCCAGCGCGCGCAGCTTCTCGCTCATCCTTTCGATGCGGGCGGTGCGCACCTGCCTGAGCCTTTCCAGCTCGGCCAGCAATTGGGGGTCGTAAGGGTCTATGAACAGCCCCTGTATGTGCATCTCGCGCTCGTACGGCCTGGCCTCCGCCTTCACGTAGGCCGTCATCTCAACTGCGGGGACCAGGAGTATTCCCGCCGCGCGCGCGATGGGCATTGCCCGCCTGACGCCTCCGACCGTGTCGTGATCCGCCAGTGCGATTACTGCCAGCCCGCCTTGCGCCGCCCGCCGCACCAGCTCCTCCGGCTCGATCGAGCCGTCCGAGACTGACGAGTGGACGTGCAGGTCCGCCCGCGCCTGGGCGTCCGGCACCAGCGTCTCGAAGCCCCGCTCCCAGTCCCGCGCTGCCCTGCCGAACCCCTCGACGTTGCCTGCCGCATCGCGCTGCTTCGCGTAGCTGGAGTATATCTTGTCAAGGACGCCGTTGACGAATGTGGCTGAGTTCTCAGTGCTGAACTTCTTGGCCAGTTCGATGGCTTCGTTAATGGCCACCTTGGGGGGTGTGTCCAGGCGGTAGAGCAGCTCGTAGGTTGCCAGCCGCAGGATATTGCGGTCAATGATGGGCATTCTGTCCAGCCGCCAGTTCTCCGCCGTTTCCTCGATGATTCGGTCAATCTTCTCACGGCAGCTCAGGCAACCTTTAACCAGCTGGCGCGCGAACGCGTCTACCTCTGGCCCAACATCCATGTCCGTCAGGGTATCCAAGTCCTCGATGAATTCACCACGGAGGTCCTGCTGGTAGAGCAGCTTGAGGGCGAGCTCTCTCGATAGGGTCCTCTTTCTCACGCTCTTCCTGCCGGTCAGAGGGCCTTGCGGTGCCTGTAGCAGCATCCGCGCTGACAAGGGCGGCAGCCCAGCCGCGTCAGGGCTTTTTGGGGAGCTTCTCGAGGAGGTTTGCCATCTCGATTGCGCCGAGGGCAGCCTCTGCGCCCCGGTTGCCTGCGCGTCCGCCTGCCCGGTCAATCGCTTGCTCGACGGTGTCGGTGGTCACGATGCCGAAGATCACCGGCACGCCCGTGTCCACCGCAGCACGTGCGACTCCGCGGGCCGCTTCGGATGCCACGAAGTCGAAGTGGGGCGTCTCCCCGCGGATTATTGCGCCCAGGCAGACGACCGCGTGGAACTTGCCGCCGGCCGCCACCTTCCTGGCAACCAGCGGGATCTCGAAAGAGCCCGGCGTGCGGAAAACCTCGATGTCCTCGGCGCACGCCCCGTGCCTCAAAAGACAGTCTTCGGCGCCCTGAATCAGCCTGTTGGTGATGACCTCGTTGTAGCGGGACGCCACCAGCGCGAAGCGCTTGCCCTCAGCATTCAGGTGCCCCTGATGAACAGGTATTTGTGCCATTGTGAGTTCTCCGATGCTTCTGACAGGCCCGCACTTATCCGACTCTCACCGCTGCGCGTAATATATGGGATGCCCGTCGCGTTTGCAAACATCTTCCGCCTCCCAGGCCCGGTGCTTCAGCCCAGCGTGAGGATGCAGGCAGTCGCCTCCGCAGCGAGTGGCCGCTTTTCCCGCGGCAGCTTTTCTAGTACACTCATGGTGCGATCGCTCAAGGAGGGAGCGCGGCACCGGGTTATTGGTGTTGCCCCGGATTGTGCAGGTACGAACGAGATGATGAGACTTCGCACCTATCCCGATCGCATCCTTCGCGCGCCATGTCTGCCCGTTCAGGAGGTCGCGGAGGAGGACATCGCCCGCATGGAGGAGATGCTTGAGCTGATGTACAGCCTTCAGGGCATAGGACTGGCTGGCCCACAGGTGGGCTGGAGTTCTCAGGTGGTCACGCTCGACGTTGAGGGCGAGCGCAAAGGAGGGCGCATCTTCATCAATCCCCGCATTGTCTCCACCGAGGGCGAGGTCGAGGAAGAGGAAGGCTGCCTGAGCATACCCGGGGTCAGGGCGCCGGTGCGCAGGGCAGAGCGGGTCGTCGTCGCCGCATACACTATCCATGGGGAACGAGTTGAGCAGCGCGTTGAAGGCCTCGCCGCCCGCGTGTGGCAGCACGAGATTGACCACGTTAGGGGCATCCTTTTCATAGACCGCCTGGATCCGGTAACCCTGATTGGGCTGCGCCAGGGGCTCAAGGAACTGGAGAAGGCGGCCGCCCCGCCTCCCAGACGCCCGTCAGGCCGACGCGCGTGAACCGGTGGGCGGCTGCTGGCGCGTCCTTGTGAGGAAGTCTCTTGTCCACAGGCTCGCTGATGGCAATGCGAATCCTGTTCATGGGAACACCAGAGCTGGCGGTGCCCTCCTTGAGGGCCGTCCACGGAGCCGGGCACGAGGTGGTGCTGGTGGTGACCCGACCGGATGCACGCCGGGGCAGGGGGCAGAGGGTGTCGGTGCCTCCTGTCAAGCGGGCGGCGCTTGAGCTTGGCCTGGAGCTCTACCAGCCGCCCAGCGTGAACCTTCGGGAGAGCGTGGAGCAGCTGCGCGCCGCCCGGCCCGATGTAGGGGTCGTAGTTGCCTATGGCGAGATCCTCCGGCCCGGGGTGATCGGGGTTGCTTCGCGGGGTTTTATCAACGTGCACGCTTCATTGCTGCCCAAATACCGAGGTGCCGCCCCCGTGAACTGGGCCCTGATCCGCGGCGAGGCGCAAACCGGGGTGACCGTCCAGCGAATGGTCGCTGAGCTGGACGCGGGGCCTATCCTGGCGCAGCGCTCAATCGCCATCGGCCCCGAGGACACGGCTGGCGATCTTCACGACCGCTTGGCCCTTGCAGGAGCGGACCTGCTGGTGGAAGTGCTCGCAAAGCTGGAGGGCCACGGGCATCTTGCGGAGAGGCCGCAGGACGTTTCCGCTGTCACCCATGCCCCGAAGCTCACAAGGGCTGACAGCCGGATTGACTGGCGGTGGACCGCCATTGAGGTCCACAACCGCGTGCGCGGCCTCACCCCCTGGCCGGGGGCGGTCACGCGGTTTGTGAGCCCCGCCAGGGGCGAGCATGTGGTGCTGCTCAGGGTGGCGATGGCGGCCGACGCAGGCCAGTCCGCAGCGCCAGGGACGATCTTGAGGGCCGACGATCAGGGAGGGATTGTGGTGCAGTGCGGCTGCGGGGCGGTTATAATCAAGCACCTGAAGCCCGCTTCAGGGCGGGCGATGAGCGGGGCGGATTTTGCCCACGGCCGTCACGTGCGGCCGGGCGACCGATTTGAGTGAGGCAGACATTCTGGGCCAGGCACGGCCGGCGCCATATGGGACGGCGAACCGTGAAAGTTCTGAATCTGCTGACGCGCCTGCGGCGTCCCCATTGTAGGCCGGGGCGGTTGCTGGTGCTGCTGCCGTCATGTCTGCAAAGCAGCCAGTGTGCGCAGAAGGTCGTCAACGACACGGCGAACTGCCGCCGGTGCGGCCGGTGCAGGATCAAGGACCTTCTGGAGCTGGCCGAGAGGCATGGC
>Ga0129297_10001982_pt1 | contig 10421 bp, 8 predicted proteins | sample I18A1metaG_FD_94708 | JGI IMG/M metagenome (GOLD analysis project Ga0129297, IMG submission 94708) | Lake sediment bacterial and archeal communities from Gulf of Boni, Indonesia to study Microbial Dark Matter (Phase II) - ​I18A1 metaG | ecosystem: Environmental > Aquatic > Freshwater > Lake >... | reverse complement strand
CGAAGCCTCCCTGCTCCCCGAGGACCCCTACCAGACCTTGCCCACATCCACCGAGACCTCCCGGGAGGTCTCGGTGGATGTGGGCAAGGTCTGGTAGGGGTCCTCGGGGAGCAGGGAGGCTTCGCGGCGAGCGGTGGACAGCGCGTGGGCCGCCAGCTCCGCGTCCCGCGAATCGTCCCCGGTCGTCTCGAAGGCCGAAGAGAGGGTCCGCCCATCCCGGAAGTACTTGATCTGCACCCCGGCCTGGTGGACGTGGCCGATCTGGCGCACCTTCCCCTGGTTGAAGCGCAGGAAATCGCTGGCCTCGCCCGCGAAGTCCACCGCCAGGGCCTCGCCCGTCTGCAGCTCCCGGAAAAGGAAGTCGCAGGCACGGTTGAACCGGTTCTCGATGTCGTACGCGGCGCTCATGCCTCACCTCCGAAGATCTCCACACCGCGGAAGGCGCAGACGGGGCTGGCGTGGCCCACCGTGATGACCTGGTTGGGCTCCCCCTTGCCGCAGTTGGGTGTGCCGAAGACGCCGAAGGTGGACGCGTCGCCCACCTTGAAGAGGTCGCGCCAGAAGGTGGCGGAGATGCCCCGGTAGTTGGGGTTCCGCACGGTCTTCGTGAGCTTTCCGTCCTCGATCAGCCGCGCGTATTCGCAACCGAACTGGAACTTGTTGCGGTAGTCGTCGATGGACCAGGAGCGGTTGGCCTCCATGAAGACGCCCCGCTCGATGGACGCGATGATGTCCTCGAAGCGGTCCGTCCCCGGCTCCAGGTTGAGGTTGGCCATGCGGTCGATGGGGGCCCGGAACCAGTCCTGGGCCCGCTGGTTGGCCACGCCCGGCTTGCCCGAGCGCGCCTGGCTCTCCAGGGAGCCCAGGGCCCGCAGCAGGATGCCCTCCTGGATCAGGAACGCCTTGGAGGCCGGGTTGCCGATGTCGTCGGCGCCATAGGTGGCGGCTTCGCTGGGAATGGTGGGGTCGAAGGTGATGTTCATGAGGTCCGAGCCGTAGCGCAGGGTGCCAATGTCCTCCAGCTTCACGAAGGAGGAGCCGGCATAGTTGCGCTCGTCGCCCAGGATGCGGTCCAGCTCCAGCGGATGACCGACCGACTCGTGGATCTGCAGCATCATCTGGTCCGGCGCCAGCACGAGGTCCGCGGTCATGGAGGGGCACTCCGGGGCTTCCAGCAGCTCCAAGGCCTGCTCGGCGATGCGGCGGGCCTCGGCCTCGCCGCCCTGCAGGTCCAGGAGTTCCCAGCCGCCCTGGTTATTGCGTCCCCGGGGGCCGTTCGCCGAGCGGAGCTGAGTGTGGCTCCCTTCCCGCGCAATGGCCTGGAGACCGGAGCCGAGGATGCGGATGCGCTGGGCGATGGCCGCTCCGCTGGTGGAGACGATCTCCGTCTCGATGTCGCGCTCGTCGATCTCGGCGGAAGCCTGCACGATCCTGTCCGAGACCTGCATGGCCTGGGTGAGCTGGATGGCGTGGCGGGAGAGCAGGTCCGCACCGAAGGCGGCGTGCAGCCGCCGGGGGGATACGTAGCGCGTGACCGTTGCGGGCCGCACCGTGGCATCGAACGCATGGATGGCCCGGGGCGCAGCGGCCTTCGCCAGCCGGAGGGCCTTCTCGGCGGCGTCCCGAAGCGCGGCGGGATCCAGGGAGGCGAGGGCGGCGTAGCCGAACTGACCCTTGTGGAGCACCTCGATCATGCAGCCTTCGTCCACATAGTCATAGGCGGAATCGAACTTCCCGTCCTTGGCCCGGTAGCCCCGGCCCGTGGTCCGCACCCGCCGGAGACCGGCCCACTCCACGCCCGGGGGCAACGCCCCTTCCAGCAACCTTCTGAGATCCGGAGACATCGCTCCCCCTTGTCAACAGTCTCCATGCTAGCTCGACCCTACGCCCTCGTTCGCCTGGGCGCGGTTTTTTGTCAGAATGTCTCTTTCAGGAAGGCTGCGATGACGCTCCCCAAAGGCTTCGACAACGACCGGTACCTGCAGCAGCAGACCGCCGCCATCCTGGAGCGGGTGCATCGCTTCAATGACAAGTTGTATCTCGAGTTCGGAGGCAAGCTGCTCTTCGACTTCCACGCGGCCCGCGTCCTGCCCGGCTACGATCCCAACGTGAAGATGCGCCTGCTGCAGCAGCTCCGGGACAAGGCGGACCTCATCCTCTGCATCTACGCAGGCGATATTGAGAAGCGCAAGGTGCGCGCGGACTTCGGCATCACGTACGATGCGGACGCCCTGAAGCTCATCGACGACCTGGCCGGCTGGGGCGTCCCGGTGACGGCGGTGGTCATCACCCGCTACGCGGAGCAGCCCGCGGCGCGGATCTTCAAGAACAAGCTGGAGCGCCGGAACGTGCGGGTCTACACGCACCGGGCGACGCCGGGATACCCCACGGACATCGACCGCATCGTGAGCGACGAGGGCTACGGCGCGAATCCCTTCATCGAGACGACCAAACCCTTGGTGGTCGTCACGGGGCCTGGGCCCGGCAGCGGCAAGCTCGCCACCTGTCTCTCCCAGCTTTACCATGAGTTCAAGGGCGGTCACTCCGCGGGGTACGCCAAGTTCGAGACCTTCCCCATCTGGAACCTGCCCCTGAAGCACCCGGTGAACATCGCCTACGAGGCCGCCACGGTGGAGCTGCGGGACGTGAACGTCATCGATCCCCACCACCTGGAAGCCCACGGCCAGACCACCGTGAACTACAACCGGGACGTGGAGGTCTTCCCCGTCCTCAAGCGGATCCTGGAGAAGATCACGGGCAAGGAGTCCCCCTACCTGTCCCCCACGGACATGGGCGTGAACTGCGCCGGGTTCGGGATCGTGGACGACGAGGCCTGCCGGCAGGCCTCCCGGCAGGAGATCATCCGCCGCCACTTCCGCTATGCCGGCGAATACCAGATGGGTCTGGTGGATGCGGAGACCGCCGAGCGCGCCGAGCGGCTCATGCAGGCCAACGCCCTGCAGGCCGAGGACCGCCCCGTGGTGGAGCCCGCGCGGAAGGCGGCCCAGGAGGCGGAGGAAGGCGCCAAGGGCCACGATGGCATCTTCTGCGGCGCGGCCCTGCAGCTGAAGGATGGCCGCATCGTCACCGGAAAGAACAGCCCCCTCATGCATGCCTCCTCGAGCCTGGTCCTCAACGCCGTGAAGGAGCTGGCGGGGATCCCCGATGCCGTGCACCTGCTGGCGCCCATGGTACTGGAGTCCGTGGCGCGCCTGAAGCGGCAGGTCTTCAACAAGAACGTGAGCCTGGACCTGGACGAGACCCTCAACGCCCTGGCCATCAGCGCGGCCACCAATCCCACCGCCCAGGTGGCCGTGGACAAGCTGAAGGAGCTGCGCGGCTGCGAGGCCCACATCACCCACCTGCCCCCGCCCGGGGACGAGGCGGGCCTGCGGGACCTGGGCGTGAACCTCACCAGCGATCCCGCCTTCTCCAGCCACAGGCTGTTCGTGGGCTGAAGGTCAACCGCGCCCGGAGCGAATGCACCAGCCAACAGGAGGGTACCGATGGGTCTCTTGGATCTCGCAGGATCGCTGCTCGGAGGCCAGAGCCAGGGCCACGGCCTGCTGAACGTCATCCTGGGCCTGGTGAACGAGCACGGAGGACTCCCGGGCCTGATCAGCCAGCTGCAGAGGAGCGGGCTGGGGGACCACGCCGCGTCCTGGGTCGGGACCGGAGAGAACCTGCCCTTGAGCCCCGAGCAGCTCCAGGCCTTCCTGGGCAGCGGCAAGCTCCAGGCCCTGGCTTCCCAGCTGGGCCTGGAGCCAGGTCAGGCCGCAGGCAGCCTCGCAGACTTTCTGCCCAAGGCCGTGGATCGCATGACCCCCCAGGGCCAGCTGCCTGAGGAAGGCGAGGACCTCATGGGGATGCTGAAGGGCTTCCTGGAGTGAGCCTGGATCCTGTGCTTGGTGGGGATTCACGCTCGTACGGATCAGCCTCGAATGGATTCGATGGAGAAGGTCTGAGCCACGAAGTCACACGAAGGCCCGCTCCGCGGGCTACACGAAGTTCATTTGCGGCATGGTCATCGCGAAACACGGCCATTCGGCCTGCGGCCCCAGCCACGATGCGGCTGGTTTCCTGTGCGGTGTACCGAACGGCTTATTGGAGAGCCGTTCGGTACACCGCACAGGAAAGGATGGCCTTGGTGGGTCGGAGTCCCTTCGTGTGACTTCGTGACCGCCCGAAGGCGGCTTCGTGTATCTTCGTGGCTATCTTTTTACGACCTCGGGGTTTCGATTCGAGTGCGCACTGAGGCCCTACCCTTCCCCCAGTGCCTTCCGTAGCCGCACGTAGCCGCTGCGGCTCACGGGCAGGCGGGCGCCATTCACCAGCACGGCCTCGCGGCGTTCGGTATCGGTCTGCTCCACGCGGACCAGCCGATCCAGAGGCAGGATGAAGGAGCGGTGGATCCGCACGAACCGCGCGGGGTCCAGGCGCGTCTCCAGATCCGAGATGGTCTGCTGCTTCAGGTAGCCCTTCTCTGCGGTCTTCAGGAGCACGTAGTCGTCCTGGGCCTGGATGTAGTCGAGCTTCCCCAGGGGGATGACAGTGACGCGGGTGCCGTCCTTCACCACGATCCGGTCGCGGATGCGGCCTTCCTCGGCCGTCCGCAGCAGGGGCTGGGGATCGGGCTGGACGGCGCCGCAGCGCTCCTTGGCGCGGCGCAACGCCTCCTCGAAGCGCTCTTCGGCGAAGGGCTTCAGCAGGTAGTCCACGGCGTGGATGTCGAAGGCGCGGATGGCATGCTCGTCGTGGGCCGTGATGAAGACCACCACGGGCCGGGGCTCCAGCAGCTCCAGCACCTCGAAGCCGTCCAGCTTGGGCATCTGGATGTCCAGGAACAGCAGGTCCGGCTTGCGTTCCCCGGCCATGCGCACGGCCTCGAAGCCGTCGCCGCACTCGCCGATCACCTGCACCTCGGGGTGGGAGGCCAGGTGGTCCTTCACCACGGCCCGCGCCAGGGCTTCGTCGTCCACGATCAGGGCTGTGTAGGTTCGCTCAGACATGCTGTTCCTCATCCGGTTCCATGGGGAAGGCCATCCGCACGCGGAAGGCCCCTTCGATGGCCTGTGCCTCGAAGAAGGCTTGCGCCCCGTAGCGCCCCTTCAGTCGTTGGCGGACCTGGGTCAGGCCCAGGCCAAGCCCCTTGGGAGCCTCTTCCTCGGCGTCCCGGGCATTCTCCATCTCGATGTCCAGGCACTCGCCCCGCCGCCGGGCTGCGATGCGGATGACGCCGCCCTCCACGAGGTTGGCGATGCCGTGCTTGATGGCGTTCTCCACGAGGGGCTGGAGCAGCAGCGTAGGTATCCGCACAGGCTCCGCTTCCGGCTCCACCTCCCAGGCCACCTGGAGCCGGGCTCCGAAGCGGATCTGCTCGATGGTCAGGTAGGCCCTCACCAGGTCCAGCTCTTCGGCCAGGGTCACCAGGGGGCGCTCGCCGAGCTTCAGGCTCTTGCGCAGGAAGTCCGAGAGCAGCACGCACATGGTGCGCGCCCCCTTCGGGTCCAGGGAGGTAAGGGCGCTGATGGAGTTGAGGCTGTTGAACAGGAAGTGGGGATTGAGCTGGGCACGGAGGGCCTTCAGCTCCGCCTCCCGGGCCAGGGTCCTCAGCTCGTGCTCCGCGCGCTGCAGTTCCTCCGATTGCTGGTGGGCGATGACCACGTAGTGCATGGCCACCGTCACCAGATACATGAAGGCGCCCGTGAAGGTGAAGGAAAGCCAGCCCTGCCAGCCGAGGTAACTCTCGGGCAGGAGCTCGAAGGAACGGGAACCGTACAGGAGGAGGGCACTCCAGAGCCCGCCCATGATCAGGGAGGAGCCGCTCCACCCGGCACCCAGGATCAGGGGACGGGTGGAGCGGAGCGGCAGGGCACGGCAGGAATAGTAGCTGTAGGGGAACAGGATCGCGGCGAGCGCCGACGCCAGGAGCGACAGCCACAGGGCTCCGCCCCACGTGGCGCCTTCGACCCGGGCGGAGAAGAAGAAGATGAGGCCGAAGGCGACCCACCCGAAGAGGTAGCCAGCCAGCAGGGTCCGGCTCCGAAGCAGTGGGTGCATCTAGTTTTTCACCTCGATCCCGCCGAACAGGATCGACCCGGTGAGGATCAACCGGCGGCGGTTCTCCGGCGGTCCCTGGACCAGCTTCTTGTCGTCGATGCCGCCCGCGATGGCCGAGGCCTGGATCACCACCTCCCAGTCCTCCGGCACCCGGATCTCGCCGCCCCCGAAGAGGATGAAGACATCCACCTTCGCGGTGTCCTCCACCAGCGTCGCCTGGCGGAGGTCCAGCTCGAAGCCCCCGAAGATGGCCGTCAGCTCGCCCCCCTTGAGGGCCTGGCTCCGGACCTGGCGCTTGAAGCCGCTGAGGATCGCCGTCCCCCGCAGGTAGTCGTCGGAGCCGTCCGGTTCCGGCGGCGTCCCCCGCTGGCGGCGGAGGGTGCGCAGGATGATGAAGATGCCCACGGCCACGACCAGCGCGGGGCCGATGAGCGCATCGAAATGGCCGTGGCCCAAGGTCACCAGCAGCAGGATCCCGCCCGCCGCCATGAGTCCCCACCCCTTGGCCGGATGACCGGCCTCGGGCGTCCGCAGGCGCACGATGCCCATGGCCACGAGGATGAGGGGCCACAGGTTCTTGATGAAGCCCAGGAGCGCCGAGTCCCCGAGCCCCGGGATCTCGTCCAGCAGGAGCACGACCCCCAGGAGGACCACCCCGATGCCCAGAACCAGCCCCATGGAGTGGTGACCCCTCCGCTTGCAGTCGATCTCAGGATTCATGGGCGTCCTCGCTGGCATTCTCGCAGCGGACGGAAGGGAGGACACGGTGGCGGCGGAAGAGGGAGCGGAGCACCAGGACGATCCCCAGCCAGATCAGCGCCACCGGCCAGCCCTTGTGCAGGAGTTCCCCGAGCCCCATGTTCTTCAGCTGGAGGGCCGCGGCCCCCAGCAGGACCAGGTGTCCACCTAAGGCGAGGAAGCCCCGCTTGGCGAAGGACACGAAGGCCAGCACCAGGAGCGCCGAGGGCCAGAAGAAGAGGAGGCCCTTGAGGTCCAGGTAGCCCAGGGCCTGGAAGCCATGGACGACCCCCAGGACGATGAGCCCCAGCCCCAGGGTCAGGGCCGCGGCGAAACGGTTCTTGGGATGGCAGCAGGCATACACGGGAAGGCTCCCTGGTCGGGGCACTCAGCCCCGTTGTCGAAGGTAGGGGGTTTTCCTCGAGCGCGGCAGGGGAGATTCGGTCAACGGCGGGCGCCCGTCGGTGAACCTCCCCTCCCCCCAAGGTAAGACGGCCACCGGAGGGTGGCCGTCTTGATCCTAGCCACCGGAATCCGCTACATCTTCCCGACGATGTTGAAGAAGACGCCGCGGCTGCGGTACGACAGGTCCGTCAGGTCGTCGGAAAAGTCCGTGAAGTTGTAGCCCACGCCGACCTTCACATGCTTGCCCACGTGGTAGTAGAGGGCCGTGAGGAAGCCGCTGCGGGTGTCCTGGGCCTCGGTGGCCTTCAGCATCCGGTATTCCGCCAGCCAGTCCCACTTGCGGACGAGGTGCAGGTCCGCCCGCACCACGCCAAGGATGGCCTCGCTGTGGAACCAGTCGCCGCTCGTCTTGCTAGGCTTCAGCTCGCTGAGCCGGTAGCCCAGCTTGCCCCCCAGGGAGAGCCAGGGGCGCAGGTCGTGGATGGTGTCCACGGCGAAGACGTGGCTGCGCTGGACGTAGTCGGCGGTGTTGCCAGCATCCGTCACCTGACCCGCCGTGGGCGTGTCCTTCAGGAAGGTGTACTTGACGAGGGTGTTCCAGCGGTCGTTCAGCACGGGCCGGTAGGCCGCGCCCGAGACGAGCTCCACGTAGTTGCCGTCGTAGAAAGCGCCCCGGGTATTGGTGCTCACGGAGAAGTTGACCTTGCCGAACCAGCGCCAGTCCGGGCTGATCTGGTAGGACAGGGCGTTCCGCGCCAGCCAGACGATCCGGTGGCCGCTCACGCCATCCTCGTGACGGTACTCGAGGTTGCCGCCATAGGTGACCTTGTCCTTCTTGTAGCCCACGGAGAAACCGATGGTCTCGCGCTTCAGGTCCCCGCTGGCCTCGTCGGACACGGTGCCCCAGTCGGCCTTGAACCCATAGGTCCAGCGATCGTTGGGCGCCAGGTCCAGGCCGAAGGCATGCACCAGGCTCTCGGAGTCCGCGCCGTGGGTGGACTTCGTCTCCCCGAAGACGGACATCTGGTCGTTCACCCGGAAGGTGGTGCCCGTGATGGCCGTGTTGTAGCGGCCGCTCCGGTTCTCGTCGGGCCGTTCGGTCTCCATCTGGTACTTCATGTAGACGCTGCTGCGGTCGTTCACGCGGTAGTCGCCGCCCAGGAGACCCGCCGCCCCGCCATCGCCACCGGAGGCCTCGGCGGAGAGCCGGAAGCGGTCCGTGGCCTGCCAGGATCCCCCGAGCCCCGCCCGGTCGTTCCGGCGGCGGTCGCCGCTGCGGTGGGCGGTGCCCTGCAGGAAGCCATAGAGGTCCCAGGATGCGGGCACATCGCCCGCCTGGGGCAGGTAGTGCAGGCGCCCCTGGACATCGGTGCGGCTGCCGTTCTGGGAGAGCTCCTTACTGGCATTGCTCTCCGTCCGTCGGTGGTCGTTCCGCGCCCCCAGGCCCAGCTGCCACTCGGGCGCCGCCTTCCAGAGCAAGCTGCCCTCGACGCTGTCGGTGTCCTGGGAGTCCGACCGCCGCTGGTCAGCCTTCAGGTCCAGGTCCACCGTCTCGCCCAAGGGCAGGGTCGTCCGCCCGCCGTAGCGCGTGTCCGCTTCGCCAGGGGTGAGCTGGCCCGGTCCGGAGAAGCCCTTCTCGCGCTCCTGGATGTAGAGGCGAGTGGCACCCTGCCAGTCCTTGCCCAGATCCGCATGGTCCGCCTGGATCTCCACCCGGCGGGCATCGGCTCGTTCCCCCACCGAGCCGGAGGAGCTGAAGTCGAAGCCGCCATCCATGGAGCTCTGCTGCCCCGTGCCCGCGCCTTCGGAGCGGGCCACCTCGACCTTGAGGGAGGTGCCCGGCGTGGCCCGCAGGATCAGGTCGGCGCCTTCGAGCTGCTGGCCCTGGTGGCTCCCGCCCTGCCGGAATCCGGTGAGCCCCAACCGCACATGGTCGTTGAGCCACCAGCTCCCCTGGGCACCGTGGGAGAAGGTGCTCAGGGCCGTGGTTCCGGGGGTGTACTCATAGGTCGTCACGAGGTAGACCGGGTTGCCCGAGGTGCCGTGGCTGGAGACCAGTGCGCCGCTGCTGGCGTAGCTGGAGAGTGGGGCCGTGAGCAGCAGCCGCCCCTGGAGGCAGTTCAGCTCATAGTCCTGGGCGGGCACCAGCTGCTTGCGCTCCAGCACCAGGCCGGAGTCCTTGTCCCGCACCTCGACCCACACCCGCTCCGAACCCTGGGTGATGTCCAGGTGGCGCAGGTAGTAGAGGGAGCCGCCCGTGGAGCGGAACTCCTCCCGGGACTGGGCGGTGCCGGGCTCCGCCGCAAAGGCGTCCAGCACGGCCCGCTTCTCGTCGTAGCCCGTCGTGCCCGGCGTCGCCAGCCGCAGTTTGGCGCCGTAGAGGCCACGGCTGTACTGGGTCAGCTCCGTGCCCGTCCACTGGGTCTGGAAGTTGCCCCAGAGCACATGGGAGTCCCCCCGCTCCAGGCGCACGTAGAACTTGCCGCGGGTGGGCGCATCCTCGTAGGCCGTGCTGTCGTCGCCGTAGACGGGATAGAACCGCTCGGGGTCGATGCGCTTGAGCAGGTAGTGCGGATCCTTGGAGCTGAAGTTGCGGAAGAGGTCCTCCACGGGCTGTTCCGTGGTGTCCGCGCTGGCCGTCAGCAGGTACTTGCCCTGGATGAGGCCCTTCAGGTAGAAGGCCGCCCGGCCGTCAAAGTAGGTTCGGCCATCGTAGTGCTGGCTGTCCGCCGTCACGAGGGCGGCGGGCCCGCTGGCGTGGTTGCGGCCCACGGTGAGGTCCGCGATGGCCACGTAGAACCAGCTCTGGTCCGGCAGGGTGAGGTTCCGCGCGAAGGCGGCCTTCCGGCCATCGGGCTCGATCACCGCCACCGTGACCGTGTGGGGTCCCGGGGGCAGGATCTGGCGCCCGGCGAAGGCGCCGTTACGGTCCACGGGCACCCAGGTGCCCAGGGTCTCGACCCGCTGCCCTGCCTTCAGGCCTTTGCCGTTCACCGTCACGGTCCCCCCGGCCACGGGAATGTTCGCCAGGGCGAGGGAGTCCAGGCCCCAGCCCACGAGGCGCTCCCGTTCCCGAGCTTCCAGGTCGTCGTGGGGACGGGCCTGGTCCAGGAGCCTCAGGGGCTTCACCGCGGTCTCGTCGAAGCGACCCTTGCGGTCGTAGACCCGCAGCAGGAAGACCAGCTCGGCCGGGGCTTCCGCGGGGGGCACCCAGGTGG
>Ga0129297_10001980_pt1 | contig 10423 bp, 8 predicted proteins | sample I18A1metaG_FD_94708 | JGI IMG/M metagenome (GOLD analysis project Ga0129297, IMG submission 94708) | Lake sediment bacterial and archeal communities from Gulf of Boni, Indonesia to study Microbial Dark Matter (Phase II) - ​I18A1 metaG | ecosystem: Environmental > Aquatic > Freshwater > Lake >... | reverse complement strand
TAACAGGAGGCACTTGAAGCGAATGGGGAGAAATTAAAGCCATCACAAATAGAGCTTCTTCATGAGCTTATCCCTGATGAAACGAACATCCAGAAACTCCAACTTCAAGCATTTCTTTCTTTTTTTTCACCTACCCTGAAAGTCAAAGAGGATAAAAATTACCTTCTTGGTCTTCAAAAGGAAATCCTCAAAGACCTTATCCCTCACTATAAAAGGCTCTGGAAAAATGGCCTAGTAGAATTAACAACATCCCCCTATTACCACCCCCTTTTGCCTCTTATCTTTGATCTTCAATCAGCTGGTGAAGCGAGATCAGCCTTCCTTCTTTTTCGCCATCCTGAAGATGGGGAGCTGCAAATTGAGAAAGGAAGAGAATACTTCAAAGAGATTTTTGGAGATTATCCTTGCGGACTTTGGCCTCCAGAAGGTGGAATAAGCCAGGAAGTGGCTCATTCTATCTCCAAAAAAGGTTTCTCTTTTGCTGTCACTGATGAGAACATACTCTGGAAAAGCCTGAAGGAGCCCCGCAACCTGAAAAACATCTTTGAGCCTTATTTTTGTGGAGATCTTGCTGTCTTTTTCCGCGACAGAGAACTCTCTGACCTCCTCAGCTTTGAGTATCAGAAATGGGAGGAAAAGGAGGCCGTGGCTGATTTTTTGATGAGATTAGAGGAGAGAAAAAAAATCTGTGAGGATAATTCCATCTGCGTCATAGCCCTGGATGGGGAAAATCCCTGGGCCCATTATCGCCAGAACGGTGTACCTTTTCTCAAGGAATTTATCACCAGCCTCCAAAAAAAAGAAGGAATTCAACCCCTAACCTTCAAGGATTATCTTCATAGATTCAAGCCGAAAAAAGAAATTACCTTGGTCGCCGGCACCTGGCTTGGAGACTTCTCCAAATGGGTTGGTATTCCTGCCAAAAATGAAGCCTGGGAAGCTCTCTCCAAGGCTAGGCAGGAGTGTGGACAGAGGGAGGAGATCCTCATCGCCGAGGGCTCGGATTGGTTCTGGTGGTATGGAGAAGAGGGTAAGGAGAAATTTAATTTTCTCTTTAAAGGCTACATTAAAAAAGCTTATCAATTATCCGGGAGAAAATTCTAAAATGGGCGGTCCCGTCTTCCTCTTCGCCATCCATAACCATCAGCCTGTGGGAAATTTCCCCTGGGTTTTTGAAAAGGCTTTTAAGGATTGCTACTTTCCTTTTCTCAAGGAGATGGAAAGGCATCCAGGAATAGAATTCACCCTTCATTTTTCAGGCCCACTCTGGGAGCATATGCAGGAAAAAGAAAAGGATTGCTGGCAAACTGTGAAAGAAATGGTGAAAAGAGGGCAGATTGAGCTTCTTGGAGGAGGATTCTATGAGCCCATTCTTTCCATAATCCCCGAAGCGGATCGCCTGGGACAAATTGAGCTTATGAATCAATTCTTGGAAAAAAATTTCCAGGTTAGGCCCAACGGCTTATGGCTTGCGGAAAGAGTCTGGGAACCAGATCTGCCCAAAACACTTGCAAAATCTGGAATCAGATACACTCTTCTGGACGAGGAGCATTTCCATTATGCTGGGATAAAAAATATTCATACCTACTACGTTACTGAAGAGGAAGGATATCCTTTAAACATTTTTCCCATTGATAAAAAGCTTCGCTACCTAGTTCCGTTTCGAACATTAGAAGAAATCGAAGCCCACTTTCAGGAAATCGAAAAAAAAGGAGGGGTGGCCATTCTCGGCGATGATGGGGAGAAGTTTGGGCTCTGGCCAGGCACAAAAAGATGGGTTTATGAAGAAGGCTGGCTGAGAAAGTTTCTGGATTTCCTTGAAGCCAGGAGTATTCGAAGTCTGACCTATTCAGAATTTTTGGCTGAATATCCTCCAGGAGGGAGAGCCTATCTGCCGCCTGCTTCCTATGAAGAGATGATGGAATGGGTCCTTGAGCCAGAAGACTATGAGGTTTACAAAAAGCTGAAAGAGGAAAGTTCTCAAGAGGCAAAGAGATTTCTGAGGGGAGGCTTCTTTCGCCAATTTTTTCTCAAATATCCAGAGACAAACCATCTCCACAAGCGAATGCTCCTAGTCTCCCTGGAGGTCAATCGCCAGCAAAAGGAAAAAGCAAAGCTTTCTCTCTACAAAGCTCAATCGAACGATCCTTACTGGCATGGCATCTTTGGAGGTCTTTACCTGCCTCATCTACGGGAAGCTGCTTATTCCCATCTCCTTGAGGCAGAAAAAGCCCTCAGCTTAAAAAAAGGCTGGAAAGAGATCGATTATGACCTTGACGGGAAAAAAGAGATTTTCTATAGCGGGCAAGAATTTAATCTCCTCTTCAAGCCTTCTTTTGGCGGTTCTCTCCTCGAACTGGATTACAAGCCTCTTTCCCGCAATCTGACAGATGTTCTCTCAAGAAGAAAAGAATCCTATCATACTGTGCAGGAAGAAGGAAAAAGCGAAGGCAAGAGTATTCACGAACTGGCCAAAGAATTTCCATCTGAAGCGAAGGGCCTCCTGCGCTATGACTGGTATCCCCGCTATTCCCTCCTTGACCACTTCTTTCACCCCCAGACAACAAAAGAAAATTTCGAGCGAATTGAATTTGGAGAGCAAGGAGACTTTGTCAATCAGGAGTATGAGTTCAGTTTAAAGGGGAATAAGCTTCTTCTCCAAAGGCAAGGCAATGTCTGGATTGATGGAGAGAGAATAAGCCTCCAAGTTAAAAAAGAGATTTTCCTCAGCCCAGAGAGCATAAATGTCAATTACGAGATAGAAAATCTGTCCGGGGGAAAAAAGGACCTTTTTTTTGGCTCAGAATGGAATTTCTATATCTTGCCTGAAGAGCTGGAAATCCAAAAGGACAATTTGCTTTTCCTCGGAGGCAGGCTCTCTTTCGAACCTTCCCATCCTCTCGATATCTGGCATTTTCCTCTCCAGACGCTCTCCCAATCGGAAAGGGGATATGATATAATTCAGCAGGGCATCTGCTTCGTCCCTCTCTGGAAAATGACCCTTTCTGGCCCAGAAAAATTCATATTGTTTATAAGCATAAAAGAAAAAAAATGACAGATAAATTTTTCTCTCTTGTTCTTCATAGCCATATCCCCTATGTGCTCAGTCACGGCAGCTGGCCTCACGGCATGGACTGGCTCTATGAAGCAGCAGCAGAGAGCTATCTTCCTCTTCTCGATGTTTTCTATCGTCTTCGCCAAGAGGACATCAGCCCTCAGGTCAGTATAAGCTTTACTCCTGTGCTCATGGACCAGCTAAAAAGCAGAATTTTCGCTGAAGGCTTTGGTCAATATTTGAAGATGAAGATGGACGCGGTCCGACAGGACAGGCAATATTTTGAGAAAAAAGGTAATCAAGAGCTTATTTCTCTTTCCATTTATTGGGAGAGGTGGTACGAGAAGCTCTATCAAGATTTTTTTGAAAAATATAAAGATATCATCAACTCCTGCCGCGTTCTCCAGGATGAAGGCCATATTGAAGTCCTGACATCTGCTGCAACTCATGCCTATTTCCCTCTTCTGGCCAAAGATGAAAGCATCAGGAATCAAATCCAGCAGGGAAAGGCTGTCTATCGCCACTATTTTGGCAGAGAGGCAAAAGGATTCTGGCTACCCGAGTGTGGTTATCGGCCAGGTTATGTCTGGAAACCTCCTTTGGGAAAAAAAGATCCTTACCAACGGTTGGGAGTTGATGAAATCCTGAGAAGCGAAGGAATCGGGTATTTCTTTGTCGATAGCCATCTCCTTAAAGGAGGAGAAGCCAAAGGAGTCTACCTGGAAAGATTTCCAGCTTTAAAGCTTCTCTGGGAAAAATTCGAAAAACAATATCTTCCAGGCCAGGAATCCTCCCAAGATCCCTATTATCCCTATCTTTGCCATCCTTCAGAATTGCCTTTTCTGGTCAGAGATGAAGTCTCAGGGATTCAGGTCTGGAGTGGGAAATGGGGCTATCCAGGAGACAGCTGGTATCTTGAATTTCACAAGAAGCATTTCCCGGGCGGAACAAGATACTGGAGAATTACTTCCAGCGAGGCTGACCTTGCTGACAAGGCTCCCTATTCCCCTGAAAAAACAAGAGAGAGACTGGAAGAAAATTCTTCTCATTTTGTGAATCTCCTCCAAGAAACATTAAGAGCGAAAAAAGGAGGGGTCATTGTCTCCCTCTATGACACTGAACTCTTCGGACACTGGTGGTTTGAAGGACCGGAGTGGCTTTATCTTGTTCTGAAAAAACTCGACAGGAGTTCCGTAAGATCTGCTGTGGCAAGCCGTTGCTTGGAATATCTGCCTCCTCAGAGAATCATTTCCCTGCCAGAGGGTTCCTGGGGAAAAGGAGGCTTTCACTGGATCTGGTTAAATGAAGATACCTCCTGGATATGGGCTAAAATTTACGGAATCGAAGAAGAGTCAAGCCTCTTGAGTCTCTTTTCCTTGGCGAAAAAGAGAATTCTCAAACAGTTTGTGAGGGAGAAATTTCTTTTGGAAAGCTCTGACTGGCCTTTCCTTATCTCCACCTGGACAGCCAGAGATTACGCTGAGATGCGAGCTGCGGAACACTTCGATAGAGCCATGATTTTGCTTGGCTGGTTAAAAAGAAAAGAGGAATTATCCAGTGAGGAAATAGCCTTGCTCAAGACATGGGAAGAAGAAGATAATTTATTTGAAGAGGTGGTATCTCTTGATGGAAACCTTATCTGAAAAAGTTCTGGTCATGATTCTCTGCGGAGGAAAAGGGGAGAGGCTTTATCCCTTGACCAGGGACAGGGCAAAGCCATCTGTTCCCTTCCTTGGCGGCTACAGGATCATAGACTATAGCCTCTCCAATTCTCTAAACTCTGATTTGCGAAAAATAAGCCTTCTCACTCAGTACAAATCCCTCTCCCTGGAAAGGCATATTCTTTACGGCTGGAACATCTTTCATCCAGAAAGCAGGGGATTTATCATTTCTCTTCCAGCCCAGGGAAGAGTAGGAGAGCGCTGGTATGAAGGAACGGCTGATGCTGTCTTTCAGAATATCTACACCATCCAGCAGGAAAATCCTGAACTCGTTCTTGTCCTTTCCGGAGATCATATCTACAAAGCCGACTACAGAGAAATTTTCAGGTTTTTCGAGGAAAAGGATGCTGATGCAGTTATTTTAAGCAAGCTCGTCCATCGCTCCGAAGCTTCACGGTTTGGAGTGGTAGGAGTGGATGAGGAAAAGAGAATTCTGGAATTCAGAGAAAAGCCAAAGAAACCTCCTACGGTGCCCTGGGCTTTGAAGCAGTCTCTTATCTCCATGGGAGTTTATCTATTCCGGACTCCGATTCTCATAAAAGCTCTCATCAAAGACGCCAAAAATCCTCAGAGCAGCCATGATTTTGGGAAGGATGTTATTCCTAAGATGATCCAGGAGTATCGGATTTATGCTTATCCCTTTGAAGGATACTGGGAAGACATTGGGACAATAGATGCTTACTGGAAAGCTAACATGTCTTTCCTCTCCTCTTCTCCTCCTTTCTCCATGCAGGATTCTGAATGGCCGATCAGAACCTATAAAGCTCCCTATCCGCCTTCCTTTATTCATCATGGAAAGATCTTAAACTCGATAGTCTGTTCAGGTTGCTCTATATCTGGAGGAATTGTAGAGAATTCCATCCTTTCCCCTGGAGTAAAAATTGAAGAGAGAGCTCATGTTCAGGATTCTATAATCTTTGAAGGCACTCAGGTCGGGAAAGGAGCCAAGCTGAAAAGGGTTATTGTCGATAAATTTGTTCTTATCCCAGACAGCTTTGAGATAGGATTTGACAGAAACGAGGATAGCAAGAATTTTAAGATAAGCCCAGAAGGTATAGCCATTGTGCCCAAGAATTGGAAGTTAAGATGATTGAAAAATACAGCTTTCTTGTCCCTGATTTCCAGAAAGAAACACCCAAGGAACTCATGCTTCTTTCCATCATTTCCCAGAGCTTCTTTCAACCCTTCTTACTTGAGGATAATCTGTTGGTCATCCTCACCGCTCTGACCTCAGGTTCTGGAATAGGTTTTAACCGGGCCATGCTTTTTCTTATTGAAGGGGACAGGCTAAAAGGGGAAATGTGGCTTGGGCCAGGCTCTCCAGAAGAAGCCAATTCAATCTGGGAGGTTCTCTCCACACCTGGCATTGGCTACATTGAAATCATTGAGCATAACCGGGCCTTATTGAGGCGCAAAGACAAAGATAACCTAAGCAACCGAATAAAAGACTTCAGCTATTCCCTGCATGGAGAAGACTCTCTCATTCCTGCGCTGGCAGCTTCAAGAAGAGAAATCATCGCTGTCAAAGATGCCGCTCATGAGCCTCTTGTCGACAGGAGTTTTCTGGAGACGATAAAAGCCAACGATTTTCTCTGCATCCCTCTCCTTGCTCAGAACGAAGTCTTGGGAGAAATTGTGGTCGACAATGCCATTACCAATGCTCCGATTGAAGCGAGAGACATCAAGCTGGCCAGTATCTGCGGGCTCATCGCTGGCAACTATATCTACACGGCTTCACTTCACCAGAAGATGGTGGAAATGGAAAAAATGGCTGCCATGGGAGAGATGGCCATGTTCATGACTCACCAGTTAAGAAATCCACTGACGACAATGGGCGGTTTTACAGATCAGCTCCTTAATTCAGAGATGGACGAAAAAAAGAAAAGGAGAAACCTGCAGATCATAAGGGACGAAATCAAGAGATTGGAAGAAGTTCTCTTCAAGTTGTCACGTTTTCTCAAAGTTGAAATCAAAGAACCTGCCTCATTTGAGATTCAACCTGTCATCGCTTCTATGCTGGCCAGGTCTGAAATTAAGTCAAAATTTAAGAGCCAGGGAGTAAATTTGAAACTCCGGCTGGAAAAGAACCTTCCCCCGCTATTATGTGATCCGACTTATGTTGGAGAAATCGTGAGGAACCTCCTGGATAATGCCCTAGAGGCAACTCCCCGAGGAGGAGAAGTCTTGGTCCAGATCGCCAGAGAGAATAAAAAATGGCTGGTCTTGAGCGTTAGAGATACAGGGATAGGAATTCCTGACCAAGATAAAAAGAAAATTTTTGTTCCTTTCTTTTCGACAAAAGAGAAAGGCATGGGCCTCGGGCTTGTTTTTGCCAAGAGAGTGATGGATGCCTGCGGTGGAAAGATAGAAGTTGAAAGCAGGGAAGGGGAAGGATCTCTTTTTAAATTGTATTTCAGGACCGGAGAAAAGGAGTGAAAAAAATGAAAAGGTTATTGGTTGTTGAAGATGAAAAATCTCTCTGCCTTTTATATAAAGAAGAACTGACAAAAGAAGGGTATAAAGTGACGGCTGTGACCGATGCAGATTCCGCTCTTGAACTCCTCAAAAAAAAGAAATTTGACTTGATTATTACTGACATTAGGATGCCGGAGAAAAATGGTATTGAGCTGATCACCCAGATCATGGGAATGAGAAAGGATGTCCCGATCATCATCAATACCGCCTACGAGAGTTATAAAGATGATTTCATGACTTGGGCAGCAGATTCCTATGTTGTGAAATCTTCTTCTCTAGAGGAGCTAAAGTCCAAAATAAGGGATCTCCTTAAAGAATAAAATGTCCGAGTTAAGAAAAGATATTTTAAGCGGAAGATGGGTTATCATTGCTTCTGAAAGAAGTAAGCGTCCAGATGATTTCCGGGTTGCGCAAGCAGAAAAAGAAAAGACGGAGGGAATAAAAGAGTTCTGCCCCTTTTGCGAAGGGAACGAAGCAAAGACCCCTCCAGAAGTTCTCTCTCTAAGGAAACAAGGAACATCAAAAGACAAACCTGGCTGGCGGGTAAGAGTTGTCCCTAATAAATTTCCGGCTTTAAATCGCGGCATTCCCCCTGTAAAATCTAAAAAAGGTATCTTCCAGTGGATGGAAGGCATTGGAGTCCATGAGGTAGTGATCGAGACTCCTGAGCATGATAAAGAGTTGAGCGATCTCAGCCTTGATCATGTTCAGGATGTGCTCGGGATTTATCAAAAGAGGATAAAAGACATAGGAAAAGAGTGGCAATACCAGTATATCCAGGTTTTTAAAAACAAAGGCAAGGAGGCTGGCGCCTCCTTGAGCCATTCCCATTCCCAGATCGTGGCCACCCCAATCATCCCTAAGAGAGTCAAGGAAGAATTGTACGGAGCAGAGAGATTTTTCCGCAATTCCGGCGAATGTGCTTTTTGCCGGATCATAAAGGAAGAATCCGAAATCAAAGACCTATTGATTCTCGCTAATAAACATTTTTGTGTGACTGCACCTTTTGCTTCCCGTTTTCCCTTTGAAATGCGCCTCTATCCCTTTCGTCATTCTCCTTATTTTGAAGATCTGGGCAAAGAAGAGTTGAAGGGGCTAGCTTTAACTCTTCGAACTGTACTCACTTCGCTAAAAAATATTCTTTCTGATCCTCCTTTTAATTTTATTCTCCACCAGGCGCCCAACCCGAATCTTCCCCAGCAAAACTGGCCAAAGATAGAAAGAAGTTTCCACTGGCACATAGAAATTGCCCCGATCTTGACCAAGGTGGCCGGCTTTGAGCTGGGAACAGGCTTTTATATTAACCCAGTTCCCCCCGAAACTGCCGCTCATTATTTGAAGGAAGCCATCTCCAGAGAATAGAAATCGTTTCTTTCCATCTTTAGATCTTTTTATTTGAAACTTATTATTCTGCGGAAATCCTTTTGTAGAGGGTAAAGTATTCCTGCGCTGACTTTTCCCAGGAAAAATCAGAGGACATGGCATTCTTGATGAGAATCTCCCATTTGTCTCTTCGGTTATAAAAAGAGACGCACTTGGCAAGAGAAGCAAGTAGAGCTCGAGGACTATAGTCTTCAAACTTAAATCCATTTCCTGTATTCCCCTCGGGCTCAAACTCCTGGATCGAATTATCCAGCCCACCGGTTGCCCGGGCAACCGGAATCGTTCCATATTTCAGGCTGTACATCTGGGTCAGGCCACAGGGCTCATAGCGGGAAGGAATGAGGAAGACATCACTTCCGGCATTGATCTTGTGGGCAAGAGATTCATCAAAAGCTATTTTCAGGCCAAATGAAGAAGGATATTTTTTCTGCATGGCGAGGAGTGCATTCTGGATTTTCTCTTCGCCTGTTCCAAGAATGGTAAGATAGATATCCATTTTAAAGATATCTTTAAGGGCTTTGCAGACAAGATCCAATCCTTTCTGACCAGCAAGACGGGAGACCATTCCAACGACAGGAATATCCTGGCTAGACAAAGGAAGTTTAAATGACTCAAGCAAGTCAGCCTTGCATTCTTTTTTTCCTCCTAAATCCGAAGGGCTATAATTCTTGGCTATGAATCTATCCGTTAAAGGATCCCAATCTGAGTAATCGACGCCATTGAGAATGCCATGAAGGGCGTGGCTCCTCTTTTTGAGCAATCCATCTAGGCCGCAGCCAAACTCAGGAGTCTGGATTTCCTGGCTGTAGCGAGGACTGACTGTACTGATGGCTGTGGAATAGAGAATTCCTGCCTTAAGATAATTGACTTTTCCGTAGAACTCTAAATCTTCCATGTTGTAAAGATAATCAGGAAGCCCGATTTTGGCCAAAATTTCTTTATCAAAGAGACCCTGATAGGCAAGGTTATGAATGGTGAAGAGAGAGCGGGTTCTCTTAAATAAAGAATCCTGACCAAAATGAAACTTTAGATAGGCAAGGGAGATAGCTGACTGCCAGTCGTGACAGTGGAGGATATCTGGAGTGAATTCCATTTTTTTCAATGCCTCAAGGGAAGCTCTGGAGAAAAAGGCAAACCTTTCTCCATTATCCGCATAATCTCCGGCAGGTGTTCCATAGAGGCAGTCACGGTCATAGTAATTGTCTTTTTCTATGAAATAGGCAGGAAAAAGTCCCTGGCCCTCTTCCCAGATAGAGAAGCGCTCTTTCCTGCCCTGCCAGCCAAGCTCCTGATTCTCGATAATCATATTTAGCGCAATATTTTTTCTCTTCACTTCCCGGTAAAAAGGCATGAACACCTTTAATTCAAGCCCAAATTTAGCCAAAAATTTGGGCAGAGAGCCGGTCACATCTGCCAGACCTCCAGTTTTGGCAAAGGGCACAACTTCAGATGAAAGAAAAGCGATTCTCATAACCAGCTATTTTAACACAGGATATCTTACCCGTCACTTCAGTTTTTTGACATGTAAGTAGCAAAACGTTTGGGGGTGAAGGCAATAATTCGTGTGACATCCCATATTGGGCGGGATGGATGCCGCCCTGAAGCCCCCGTAGCGGAGAGGGGTCCCCTGCCTTGGAGGGGACTCTGAGTCCCCTTCCAACGCTCGAAGACTCGCTGCCTCCCCTTCTCGGCCTTTGGCCTGCGACCAGGAGGAAATATCCCCCTGGACCCCCTTCGAAGATTCGGCTTCTCCGATGGGGGGAACCGACGGGACTGGTTCCCTCGGGGT
>Ga0129297_10001979_pt1 | contig 10425 bp, 7 predicted proteins | sample I18A1metaG_FD_94708 | JGI IMG/M metagenome (GOLD analysis project Ga0129297, IMG submission 94708) | Lake sediment bacterial and archeal communities from Gulf of Boni, Indonesia to study Microbial Dark Matter (Phase II) - ​I18A1 metaG | ecosystem: Environmental > Aquatic > Freshwater > Lake >... | reverse complement strand
CCTCTGTGGTCCGGGATTTCCGCCCATTGAAAGATTCTATCAGTCTGGCAAACACCCTCTTCTTTTTGGGTATCAGCATCTACCCAGACGATGATCACTGGGAAACTGAGACCTGGTGGCAGGCCAAGGATGGCCCAATCAATCGTGAGTTTTCCATTATGGCTCACTTGGTCACCGCAGATGGAAACGCCGTCTCCGTAGCGGATGGGCTAGGAGTATCGCCATTAGTACTCCGCTCCGGCGACATAATAGTGCAGCGACATCGCTTCCCTAAGCCACGCGAGGGAACAGACTATTGGTTACGGACAGGAGCATATTGGCTGGACACCATGGAACGGTGGCGCATAGATGGGGCAGCAGACGCGGATACGCTTCTGATTGCGCTGGGACATTGAATCAGCGTCAACTCGGCTACATGCCGAGAAAGCAGGTGATTCGTGCGCATGAGTGAAAGAATACGCTAGAGATATATGATGGATTTAGACAAAGCTATTGCATTTGTTCGTCAGATAGGTAACAGACTCGACCAGCTACGATTGCGGCGCGCATTGGGCGAGCCTTTCACCCCAACCGAGGCAGAAGAAGTTCTGTCCATTTACCAGTTCCCGGACGGAAGTTGGGATTATGATCCCCCAGGGGAGAACCTCTTGCGAATCGGCTCACTAGGGGGAACCATACACTGCCTCCGCTGGCTGCGTGAGTTCAAGCTATACAACAGCCCGCAAATGGGCCGCACCTTGGATTTCCTGGCCTCCATCCAGGATCCGGATGGCTCATTTTACGAGATCGAGACCAAATTGATCCACTCGCCTCAAAGGTGGCTTCAACAAGATACGCTGATAGACCGTTTCTATTTCACGGCGGCCGTCCCGATGCGCCTCTTTTCGCTTGGTTATAGGGTGCACCCGCTTGTTCAATCGGCGCTAGAATGGCTTAAACGCTATTGGGCGGATTGGAGGTTGGTCACCAGCACGTGGTATAATCTGTGGGCCTTGTTGTGCATCTATCCTGCAGGTGTTGGGCTGAGCGAAACAGAATATCAGCGCTGCCATGCGCAGGCGCTGGACTGGCTTCCTCACCTTGCTGCTCAACCGCTCGCATGGCTGTTAGATTCTTTGTATGGGGCAGGTTACTCAAAAAGCGAACCACTGGTGGCGGAGGGTCTCGCACCTTATCAGTTCTGCAACAGGAAAGTGGCGCCTGGCCAGACCCTTACACCCCAGCGGAAACGACTGTTACCATCTTGAGACTGCTGCGCGATTACGATATATGTTTCGTGGGTAATGTCCATCCAACTCATTAGGCCATCTCGGCATTATCCCTGAGAAGGAGATTCTGATGCATCGGGATGTATTGGCAAGGTACAAACGAGCGGAACTACCACTTCCCGACAAGATGTGGCTCTGGCGGCTCTATGGCGCGGGCTTTGAGAACCTGGGACGCGACGGCAAGCCGATCCTGGTGCCGATGCCCAGTTGCGGCCCCGATGAGCTGCTGGTGCGCCATGACGCTGTCGGGCTTTGCTTCTCCGATGTCAAGGTCATCCAGGCGGGCGACACCCACCCCCGCTTGCAGGGGCGGGATATGCGTGCCAACCCCGTGGTGCTCGGACACGAGGTGGCCCTGACCATCGTTGGCGTCGGCGCAAACCTCAAAGGCCAGTTTCATGTCGGCCAGCGCTTCATCATCCAGGCCGATATCTACGTCGGCGGCAAGACTTTCGCTTATGGCTACGTGTTGCCAGGCGGGTTGGCCCAGTACAATATCATCGGCAAGGAGGTCCTACACGGCGACGATGGCTGTTATCTGCTCCCGATCCACGGCGACCTGCCCTACGCCTCCGTCGCCCTGACCGAACCCTGGTCTTGCGTGGAGGCGGCCTACCACATAGACTATCGCACCTCCTGGCAGAATGGCGGCGTGGTTTGGCTCATCGGCACGCCGGAAGGCGCGGGCCGCGACTATACGTTTGGCCACCCCTGGAAAGAGGGGGAGAAGCCACGCCTCATCCTCCTCACCAACATACCCGCCGGGCTGCAGAACGCTGTGCAGGCCCGGGCTGCAACTTGGGGAATTCCACTGATCGCAACCAGTGATCTGAGCGGCGCCATTCTTGAAAAAGCGATGAGCCACACCGAAGGCAAAGGGTTTGATGATATCGTTATACTCGGCGCAAACGCTGACATCATAGAGGCAGCGGCACGGCTCTTGGCCAATGGTGGCGTGCTCAACATCGTCGCTCAGAACCCGTTGCCACGCCCTGTGCAGGTAGATGTTGGCCGCCTCCATTACGATCACATCGCGCTCGTGGGGACGATGGAAGCGGATATTTCCAAAGCATACTGGCCGATCCGCACCGAGGTGAAACCGGGTGGCAAAGCCTGGTTCCTCGGCTCCGCCGGGCCGATGGGCCAGATGCTCGTGCAGTATGCCATCGAATCCCCTGGCCGCCCGCGGGTGGTCATCGGCCACGACCTCGTCTCGCGGCGCATGGGCGATTTTGAAGCCAAATTCGCGCCCCTCGCTAAATCACGTGGCGTGGAATTGTACTGTCTGAGCGAGGAGGCGTTGGGTACGGAGGGCTTTCGCGCCAAGCTGTGGGAGATCGCCCCTGAAGGCTATGATGACATCGTCATCACCGCGCCCACCCCGAAAGCGGTGGAGAGTGCGATGCCTTTCATTGCCCGCGATGCCGTGGTCAATATCTTTGCTGGCCTGTCGCGCGGCACGTTCGCCACGCTGGATTTGACGCCGGTATATCAGCGCAGCCTGCGCTTTACCGGCAGCAGCGGCTCCGGCATTGACGATATGCGGCGGACGTTGACCCGGGCGGAAACTGGTGCGCTCTTCCCATCGCAGGTGGTCGCGGCGGTGGCAAGCCTGGGTAGCGCCTACGAGGGGTTGAAAGCTGTGGCCGAGAGTCGCTTCCCGGGCAAGATCGTGGTCTATCTGCACATCAACGAGTTGCCCTTGACGACGCTCAAGGAGTTGGCCACGCGCCTGCCCAAGGTCCATGCGCTGCTAGAACGAGGGAGCATCTGGACGAAAGAGGCCGAAGATGAGTTGTTGCGGGAATTGCTACCCCGCACATAAGAAGGAGTAGCTTGCAGTGAAACCGTTACAGGATAGAATCGCCATTGTAACCGGCGGCGGGCAGGGATTGGGCGAGGCGCTGGCCTACCGACTAGCGGACGAGGGCTGCCATGTCACCGTCGCCGACATCCATGTGGAGAACGCCCGCAAGGTCGCTGCCGCCATCGAGGCAAAAGGGTGTCGTGCCCTGGCCTTGCGCACCGACGTCACCAAAGAGACCGAGGTCGAGAATATGGTGGCGCAGACTGTGGCCACCTTCGGACGGCTGGATATCCTCGTCGCCAATGCCGGCATCCTCAAAGCCTTCGACATCGCCGAGTTTCCCGCCGACGCCTGGCGGCAGGTGATCGAAGTTAATCTTATAGGCTATTTCCTCTGCGCCAAGGCTGCCGCCAAGGTCATGAAGGAGCAAAAGAGCGGCGTCATCATCCAGGTCAACTCCAAGTCGGGGAAGAAGGGGAGCTTCAGGAACTCGGCCTACGCCGCCTCCAAGTTCGGCGGCATCGGCCTGACGCAAAGCATCGCCCTCGACCTGGCCCCCTATGGCGTGCGCGTCAACGCCGTCTGCCCAGGTAACCTGCTGGATTCCCCCCTCTGGGTGGATAGCCTGTACGAGCAATACTCGCGTCGCCTGGGCATCAGCAAAGAGGAAGTGCGGAAAAAGTACATGGAACAGGTCCCCCTGGGCCGCGGCTGCACTTATGAGGATGTCGCCAACGTCGTCGTCTTCCTGGCCTCGGATCAGGCCAGCTACATGACCGGCCAGGCCATCAACGTCACCGGCGGCCAGGAGATGAGATGATCAGCTAACTTACCCTTCTGAGATAGGAGGCACATTTCGATGTCCGCGACTGCGAATTTCATCGCCTTGGACCTGGGCGCGGAGAGTGGCCGCGCCGTAGTGGGGCAGTTCAACGGCGACAAACTGGTGCTTTCTGAGTTACACCGCTTCCCCAATGGCCCGGTCAAAATTTTGGGCCACCTGCATTGGGATGTGCTACGTCTCTTCTCCGAGATGAAAACCGCGCTGGGACTTTATGTCAAGCAATACGGCGCGGAACTGGCAGGCATCGGCGTGGACACGTGGGGGGTGGACTTTGCCCTGCTCGACGCCCAGGGCGTTTTGCTGGGCAATCCCTATCACTACCGCGACTCGCGCACCGAGGGGATGTACGAAGAAGCCTTCCGCCGTGTCCCGCGCGAAGAGATCTTTCAACGAACCGGCATCCAGTTCATGGAGATCAACACGCTCTATCAGGTGCTCTCCATGTCGCTCAGCAAATCCCCGGCCCTCCAGGCAGCCGATACTTTGCTTATGATGCCCGACCTTTTCAACTACTGGCTCACAGGGCGCAAAGTCTGCGAATTCACGGAAGCGACCACCTCCCAGTTCTATGATCCGCGAGCCAGTACCTGGGCCAAGCCCCTTCTGCGGAAGCTGGGCATCCCTGTCCACATTCTCACCGACATCGTGCCGCCGGGGGCGGTCTTGGGGCCTCTTCACCCCGCCGTTGCCGAAGAAGCTGGCCTGGGCAGTGTGCCGGTCATCGCCCCGGCTTGCCACGATACCGGCTCCGCCGTCGCCGCTGTGCCAGCGCAGGGCGCGAACTACGCTTACATCAGTTCCGGCACCTGGTCGCTCCTGGGCGCGGAGGTGAAGGAGCCGATCATCACGTCGCAGAGCCTGGCCTATAACTTTACGAACGAAGGCGGGGTATGCGGCACCTTCCGCTTTTTGAAAAACATCATGGGCCTCTGGCTTGTTCAAGAATGCCGCCGCACCTGGGCGCAGGCCGGATGGGATTACTCTTACGATGAGCTGACCGCTATGGCGATGCAGGCCAGGCCCTTCACGGCTGTGGTGGATCCAGACGATAACAGCTTTCTCCGCCCAGGCGATATGCCGTCGCGTATGCGGGAGTTTTGCCAGCGCACCGGCCAGCCTACCCCCGCCAATGAAGGGGAAACCGTGCGCTGCGCATTGGAAAGCCTCGCGCTCAAATATCGGGCGACCATCGCCAACCTCGAAGACATCACGGGCCGGCGCGTCGAATCCATCAACATCGTTGGCGGCGGAGCACGGAACAAGCTCCTGAACCAGTTGACGGCCAACGCCACAGGGCTGCCGGTGATCGCTGGCCCCTTCGAGGCCACCGCCATCGGCAATATCCTGATGCAGGCTCTGGCTCGTGGCTACATTGCCTCGCTGGAAGAAGGGCGCGAGATCATCCGTCGCTCCTTCGATGTGAGCACCTACGAAGCCCGAAAGACGGGCGATTGGGATAAGCCCTATGCGCGTTTCTTGCGCATCGCGGCAGAAGGGAAGAAAATCTAGCTGTCAGCTTTCAGCCGTCAGCGGTCAGCCCGGTCGCAGCAGGCGCAGCCCGCTTAACCCAAGACATCACTGGGAGCAGGACCAAGCGACAGCCCTCAAAGGCTGATCGCTGAAAGCTGATTGCTGATAGCTACATACGAACTGAGGGTTGGAAATGGATACAGAAAAACTAAACGAGTGGAAAAAGCTTTACGAACAGCAGGGCCTCTCCGAAGCCGATCTCATGACCTACTTGCGGCAGATGTGGGAAATCCGCTATTTCGAGACGACTGTCTATGACCTGCTGGGCCGCAACATCATCAAAGGCGCATCGCATCTGTACGCTGGAGAAGAGGCGGTAGCCGTCGGCGCTATCGGTGCACTGCGCGAGGATGACCTTATAACCAGCACCCACCGCGGCCACGGCCATTGCCATGCCCGCGGAGACAGCCTGGCCAAGACGCCGCAGGAGAAGCAGGAACATCTGAACAAGATGATGGCCGAACTATGCGGTCGCGCTACGGGCTACTGTAAGGGGCGCGGCGGCTCCATGCACATCGCCGACGTACAGCGTGGCAACCTGGGTGCCACCGGCATCGTGGGCGGCAACATCCCTGTGGCGACAGGCGCAGCTTTGGCCCTCAAAATGCGTAAGGAAAATCGGGCCGTGCTCTGTTTCTTCGGCGATGGCGCCTCTAACACCGGGAACTTCCATGAGGCCCTCAACCTGGCTTCTACCTGGTGTCTCCCTGTGGTGTATATTGTGGAGAACAACCTCTACGGCATGTCGGTGCCCTTCCGTTGTGCCTCCGCCAAGCTGGATGTCGCCGACCGCGCCTCTGCCTATGGTATCCCCGGCCAGATCGTGGATGGCATGAATATCCTCGCCGTCAGGGCCGCCGTCATCGAAGCGGTGGAGCGCGCCCGGCAAGGGGACGGCCCATCTCTGCTTGAGTGCAAGACCTACCGCTACTACGGGCACTCCCGCTCCGACCCGCGCGTGTACCGCACCAAAGAGGAGGAAGCGGAATGGAAGGCACGGGACGCCATCCTTGCCCTTCAGGATTTCATGGTCAGCATGGGCATCGCTACCCCAGAGGAGGTGAAAGCTGTAGAAGCCGCTGCGGAGAAGGCGATCAATACCGCTGTCGAGTTCGCCCTGTCTTCCCCCAACCCTCCTGTCGAGGAAGTGGAGAGGGATGTGTACGTTCTATCCACCCCGACCCCCGAGGAGATCGAAAGGGAGCGCCAACTGCGCGAGCGCGTCCGCACTTCTCAGAACATGCGCATCATTGACTATCGTCAGGCCGTCCAGGAGGCACTGCGGGAAGAGATGAAACGCGACGAGCGCGTCTTTATCATGGGCGAAGATGTGGGGCTGTACGGCGGTGCCTACGGCGCGACTAAGGGCCTCTTTGAGGAGTTCGGGGCGGAGCGCGTCCGCGATACCCCGATCTCCGAGGCTGTGATCGGCGGTGGCGCCGTCGGTGCAGCGATGGCGGGCATGAGGCCGGTCGCGGAGATCATGTATGTGGACTTTACGCCGTTGGCGATGGACCAGATCGCCAACCAGGGCGCGAAAAACCGCTACATGTTCGGCGGCAAAACGACCGTGCCGATGGTCATCCGCACGGAAGGGGGAGCAGGGCGCTGTATCGCCGCCCACCATTCGCAAAGCCTGGAGGCGCTCTGGCTCCATTTCCCTGGCATCTACGTGGTCATGCCCTCCACCCCTTATGATGCCAAAGGATTGCTCAAGGCTTCCATCCGCGACGACAACCCGATCATGTTCATCGAGCACAAGGTGGTCTACGGCGTCAAAGGCCCGGTGCCGGAGGAGGACTATACGATCCCCCTGGGCATAGCCGACGTCAAACGAGAGGGGACGGATGTCACCGTCGTCGCCTATTCGCGCCTGTTGCACCGCGCCCTGGAAGCCGCGGAAAAGTTAGCGAAAGAGGGCATCAGCGTGGAGGTCATTGACCCGCGCACGCTCAAACCGTTGGATCTCGATACTATCGTCCGCTCGCTGCGCAAGACGGGCCACATCGTGGGCGTCACAGAAGCCTACAAGACAGGCAGCTTTATCAGCGAGCTTTTCACGCTCATCAATGAGGTAGCTTTCGATTGGCTGGATGCGCCGATGGTGCGCGTCACTGCTCTGGACGTGCCGGTGCCGATGAGCGAGCCTTTGGAAGAAACAGCTATCCCCAGCGTGGATAGAATCATCGCCGGGATTCGCCAGGCACTGAAATAACGGTTGAAGGCTGAAAGTTGAAAGTTGAAGGTTGCAGCGCCGTGATCCAAAGTCGAGATACCGGAAGCAACTTTCCAACCTGCACCCTGCAATTTGCAATTCCTAGGAGGCAGCATGGTCGTTGAAGTGATAATGCCCAAACTGGGCGAGACGATGGAAGAGGGCAAGATCATCGAGTGGTACAAAAAAGAGGGCGATGTGATCAAAAAAGGCGAGCCGCTCTTCCAACTGGAGTCGGATAAGGTAGCGCTGGACGCGGAAGCACCAGGAAACGGCGTCTTGCGCCGCATCCTGCAGGATGTCGGCTCGCAGGTTCCGGTGCTGACCGTCGTCGCGCTGATCGCTGGCGCCGATGAGGATATTTCCAAATATGTATCGCCCGCGGCTCCTGCGGGTATCGCGCAAGTCCAACCCGAAAAAGTGGCCGTAGAAGCCCCAACTGTCGCGGCGGCGGCTCCTGGGGAGCAAGCTCGCATCTTCGCCTCGCCTCGTGCCCGCAACCGTGCGCGGGAGGAAGGCGTGGCTCTCTCCCTTGTCGCCAGAACCGTCTCTGGCAGGCGGATCGTGGAAAAAGATGTCCTGGCCTGGCTGGAGGCGCAGCCCAAAGCCACGCCGTTGGCCCGCAAGATGGCGGCGGAGGCCGGCTTGGACCTGGCAACGGTACAGGGAACTGGCGTCGGCGGACGAATCACCCATGAGGATGTGGAGCGCGCCTTACAGGCAAGGAAACGGCCTGAAGTCGTTCCTGCTCCTGCCCCCGCGCCTGCGGTTGTCCCTGTTCCGCCCGCCCCGGCAGCGGTTCCCTTGACCGGTCTGCGGGGAATCATCGCCCGCCGCATGGCGGAAAGCCACCGCACCACCGCGCCGGTGACGCTCACCCTGGAAGCCGATGCCACGGCCCTGGTTGACTTGCGCGAGCAACTCAAAACGGCCTTGGCTGAGGAGTTGGGCTTCAACATCGGTTACAACGATCTGATGATCAAAATCGTGGCTCGCGCGCTCAAGGATATCCCGTACATGAATGTGCGCCTGGTGGAGGAAAGTGGCCAGGCCGAGATAAGGCCACTGACCGAGGTACATGTCGGCCTCGCTGTGGATACGCCGCGCGGACTGCTCGTTCCTGTCATCCGCGATGCGGACGTGCGCACGCTCAAAGAGGTGGCGAAGGATTTGCGCGAACTGGTCAACCGGGCACGCGAGGGCAAATCTCTGCCCGATGATCTCACCGGCGGCCATTTCACCATCACTAACTTGGGGATGTTCGAGATTGACGCCTTCACGCCGCTCATCAACCTCCCCGAATGCGCCGTCCTGGGCGTGGGTCGCATCGCGGAGCGGCCAGCGGCCGTGAACGGCCAGATTTGCGTCCGCTCCCGAGTCTGGCTCAGCCTGACCTTTGACCATCGGCTGGTGGATGGCGCGCCCGCCGCTCGTTTCTTGCAACGGATCAAACAATACGTCGAGCAACCGTACCTGCTGCTGGCCTGAAATCAACTCTAAAGGAGGCACCATGGCCAAACTCTATGGGAAAACTTTCACCCGCCAGGAACTGGCCCATTTGACGCCGGACATCACCCATCTGGGCGGCGTGCGGCTCTGTGAATTGGCCGATGGAAGCGAGCGAGGTGTGCGCGTGGCGCAGTTTCGCACCGGCAGCGGCTTCGCTTTCGATGTCCTCCTGGATCGCGGCATGGACATCGGCCATGCGGAACATAACGGGCGTCCCATCAGTTGGCAATCCGCCGTCGGCTTCTCGCATCCCGCCTATTTCCAGGCGGAGGGCTTGGCAGGTTTCCTGCGCACTTTCCATGGCGGCTTGATGGTGGGCTGCGGGCTGGATAACGTCGGCTTGCCCAATGTGGACGCTGGTGAGACGCTGCCGCTGCATGGCCGCCTCTCCAATATACCTGCCAGCCATGTCAGCTACGGGGGCGAGTGGGTCGGCGACGAATATAGGATATGGGTGGAAGGGCAGGTGCGCCAGACCATCGTTTTCGGCGCCAACCTCCTGCTGACGCGGCGCATCTCGACCTATCTCGGCAGCGATAAACTGCTGATCGAGGACACCTTGGAGAACCAGGGGTTTGCGCGAACGCCTTACCAGATCCTCTACCACTGCAACTTCGGTTTCCCGCTGCTCAGCCCTGATAGCGAACTGATCATTGATTCGGAAGTGCGGCCCCGCGACGAGGAAGCGAAAAAGGGCCTGGATCGCTACAACCGCTTTGACGCGCCCCAGCCTGGCTATGCGGAGCAGGTCTTCTACCACCTCCCCAAAGCCGACCACGAAGGCTACGCCAATGCCCTGCTCATCAACCGCGCGCTCCAATTCGGCGTTCATCTCCGCTTCCGCCTGGCTGAACTGCCGCACATGATCGAGTGGAAGATGATGCAACAGGGGATGTACGTGCTCGGCCTGGAGCCGGCCAACTGCTGGGTAGAGGGGCGCGCTAAAGACCGTGAACGTGGCATCCTTCGCTTTCTCGAGCCGGGGGAGAAGGTCGAGTTCCGGGTGGAGATCGGCGTGCTGACAGATGCGGAGGCTATTTCCACGCAAGAGGCCACAGGTTGACGTGTTTGCGTGCTCAACGATAATAGTAGTCCAGAGTGTGTCGAAAGCACCTTGGAGGTGAAGAGAAATGGCCAGCCAGATGACTTTGGAGCAACTAGAGCGGCAAATCGCTCAACTTCCGCCGCACGAACAACTCAATCTGATAGCTCGTATCTCTGAGCAACTGAGCAGTGAACCGTTAGATAAGCT
>Ga0129297_10001977_pt1 | contig 10426 bp, 10 predicted proteins | sample I18A1metaG_FD_94708 | JGI IMG/M metagenome (GOLD analysis project Ga0129297, IMG submission 94708) | Lake sediment bacterial and archeal communities from Gulf of Boni, Indonesia to study Microbial Dark Matter (Phase II) - ​I18A1 metaG | ecosystem: Environmental > Aquatic > Freshwater > Lake >... | reverse complement strand
TGCTTCTCTTGGGAGAAGACCAAACCCGGGCTCATGGTCACGTCTACGCTCCTGGACTTCAAAGCTATCATGACGCTTCCCGGTTCCTTCAGGAACAGGTCGGCGTTGTCGGCGAGGATTCTTGCCTGTTCGGGTTGGGCGATGTCGCAATAAATTGCATCGACAGGTGAGACTAGCGAGCGGTATGTGTTCGGATATCTCGCGTCAGCAAGTATCGGAGACATGTTCGGCCTCTGGGAGCAAACGTTCTCGATAAGTTCTCGCATTGTGCGCTGGGCGAACTCAACACAGAAGACTGCACCTTTCGCGCCTACGATGTCGCTAACATGGCTTGCCGTAGTTCCGCTGGCTGCGCCAAGGTAAAGCACTGTTCGACTGGGGGCGATCGGAATCTCGCTTATGTCCTTCAGGATGGCTGCTGCGAGTTTGCTTCTGTAGGCGTCCCACGTTCTGTACTCTTTTCGGCGATGCTTCACCAACTCTTCGCCGTAGACCGAGTGCCTGGGGCTCAAGTTCTCCGTAGCCAGCCGGCGCGAACGGTCTTGAAATCTGATCCAGTATACGCCTTCGAATCGCTCGTGAGGGCTAACGTCTTCGACCTTGATCACGTCTGCGGCCCTCATCACCCCGCCTCATGGGCGGCTCGTGCCTTTTCACGGGCGGTTCCTTGTACTTCTCCTGTATCTCGGTGATCTTCTTCTCCAGATCCATCGCGAGTTTACCCCCGATGAAGTCGCCGCCGAACGCGTCAACTCTTGCAGCTATCGCGACCTTGCCGGAGAGCGCTCGCGCAATCTTTCCTCTCTGCCAACGAGGAGACTGATGGATCGACGCATACTGGAAGATGACCCCGTGCTTGGGCGGCCTCGCTCCCGTCTTCAAGGACCTGAACAGCGCCTTCTCTGCTCCGAGCACTTGCATTGTGCTCGCAGGCATCTTGGCTAGGTTTTGTAGACCTCCCGCAATCGACATCAAGCGAGCCGTCAGGAGCGGCCCCAATATTTCGGTCGTGTTCGGGGCTGCCTGTTTCATCACATCGTCGACGTAGGCCTCCGCCTTCTCCCGAAATCTTAAGAGTTCCAGAGTGTCCCTACAGAACGACCGCAACCACTCAAGGTCTTCTTCCGGAAAGCTGGCCCCCATCGACCTGCGTGCCGAAGAGGCGATCTGTTGGATCCTCTCTTTCGGTATGCCTTCCTTCTCAAGGTTCTCTTCGGTGAAGTTTGACCTTAGTCCGAGGTCTGATACGAGGCGAGCGTACGTGTCATGTTTCTCGACGATACGGTCAAGCTCAGGGAAGTGCAAGCCATACCATTCTCGTATTCTTCCCGCGAAGAGGTTGATCGTCTTGTCGATATCGTCGATCGCGCGAACAGCCTGAACAGCGTAAAGGTCGCGCTTCGCAGCAGCGGCCGTGACCGCAACCCGCGCAAGTACCAAGGTGACTTGGCGAACGAACTTCTGGTACTCATCGATATCCGTGAGAGGCCTAACGAAGAGGTCCCGCTGCTTGAGCCACTTCGATCGACCCTTCCAGTCGGTGGCGAGCTTCTCTCGGAACTGCGTAACCACGGTGGCTCCGGCTTCAACTCTGGTCGATGTCTCATCGATAGACTTCAGGGCCTTCGATAGTCCTTCTGTCTCCGCGACCAGGGTGTCGAAGCCAGATTCGCGCACTGACAGAACCAGGTGCCTCAGCTCGGGAATGGCGTTCCCAGACTGGAGTTGGCGTAGCTTCTCAGCTGCTTCCTCTGCGCTTCTGCCGAAAAGCGTCTTCTCGACCACCGATTCATTCTTGTCCACGGCGAGGACTCCGGCGGGTGTTTCGATGATGTAGATCTCCAAGTGTACTCACTCCTCCTCAGTGATTGGGATTTTCAGTACTTGGTTCCCATAGCACTTGGGTGGTATCGAGATAAAGCCTTGCTGAACAACGACCGCCAGATTGCTATTAGTGAACGCCTCGTACACTCCGCATTGAGTTCATTGTCCGGGGGTGAATTCTTGTCTGAACTCTCAACGCAGATCGCGGGACTGAAGCTCCGCAATCCCACAATGCTACCGTCTGGTTTTCTGGGGGTCTCTGGCGAAACGTTGAGGCGAGTGGTCGAATCGGGCGCGGGGGCGGTAGTAACCAAGTCCGCGAGTCTGAAACCGCGTGAAGGGAACCCAGGCCCGACGATTGTCGAAGTTCCCTGCGGGCTCCTGAACGCCATAGGCCTTGCGAGTCCAGGAATCTCAATGATGAAGAACGAGATCAGTGAGGCGAAGAAGTCGGGAGCCCCTGTCATAGCAAGCGTCTTCGGATTCTCAGTCACCGACTACACGAGCTCAACGCGAATTGCGGAAAGCTTGGGCGCTGACGCCGTGGAGCTGAATGTCTCCTGCCCTCACGTGTCGGGCCTCGCCGAGATCGGCCAAGATCCCAAGATCGCTGCAAAGGTCACTCGCAGCGTCAAGAGAGCAGTCGACATTCCAGTCTTGGTGAAGCTTTCCCCGAACGTCGAAAGCATAGTCAAGATAGGCCTTTCAGTCGAGACGGCAGGAGCAGACGCGGTCACCGCAATCAACACGCTGAGGGGGATGTCCATCGACATACATGTCCGACTGCCCGTACTCTCAGCAAGGATCGGCGGTCTGCCAGGCCAGGCGATCAAGCCAGTGGCAGTCCGGTGCGTCTACGAGTTGGCTGAGAAGCTGAAGATACCCATCATCGGTGTGGGAGGAATTCCGGGCTGGGAGGACGCAGTAGAGTTCTTCCTAGCCGGCGCCAGCGCCGTCCAGATAGGAACAGCGATCCTTCAAAGGGATCTTGGCGTCTTCTCAGAGGTCACAGAAGGTCTTTCAATGTACGTGAAGGAGAACGGGTTCACGCACGTCTCCGAGCTAGTCTCCCTCGCACATTCGCGGTCTTCATAGTTCGGAACCTTTTCGATGCGTAGACGAGTCTGCCGCCCACAACTGTTGCCAGCACATTGATGTGACGGATTTCTTCCGGTGGGACTCGCAGGGGATCGCGGTCAAGCACTACTAAGTCCGCCATCTTTCCTTCTTCGATCGTTCCTTTGGTCTTCTCTTCATGCGTGGCGTACGCTGCGTTCTTGGTGAACATTTCGACGGCGGTCTCTGCGTCGACGGATTCACCGTAGCCCTTACAGGTTGACGTCACTGCCGCACAAATGCCTTCCAAGGGATCAATAGGCTCGATCGGGCAATCGGACCCGGCCACCACGTTCGCCCCGCTCTTCGTCAGCGTCTTCAGCGGATAGACAAGCTTGGCTCGTTCTGGACCAACTCGTTCCGGGACCCACCCATCAGAGACTACGAAGTGAGGTTGAACCGACGCTGTGATCTTCGCGCGTTTGATTCTTTTAACCAGGCTGCGATTCAAGACGGAGGCATGCTCTATTCTATGTCTCAGCCTATTGGATTGCGGAATCGTGAGGTTAGCTTTCTCTATGGCTGCAAGAGCCATTCCGATTGCTCTGTCTCCAATAGCGTGAATTGCTGCCTGCAAACCATGGCGAGCCGTCATTTCGACTCTGGCGTTCAATTGATCCTGCGAGTGAATCAAAACTCCAGTCGTGTCTGGAGCGTCGGAATACGGTGTCTCAAGCGCGGCTGTGCGTGCGCCCAGTGAACCGTCAGCGAATATCTTGACAGCCTGTATTCTGAGCATGTCGTCGCCGAACCCTGTTGAGATGCCCATTTCAGCGACGGGGCTGAGCCACTCGTCTGTGATCAACAGATAGATACGGACTCTGAGCTCGCCCGCACGATTCATCGTGTGCAGGACAAGGACGTGTTGAGGCTGATCAACGATGCAATGCACCGATGTCAAACCGGCCGCGACGGCCTTCCGAATCGCCAGCAAGGTCGCTCTTCGGAGTTCTCGATCATCTCGTGCCGGTATTATGCCGAGAACCAAGTTCATAGCGTTCTCTCGTAGGACCCCAGTTGGCTCGCCCGTCTTGGAGTCATGGTCTATGACCCCTCCACTAGGAGAGGTTGTTCCCGCCGTTATTTTCGCAAGCAGTAGCGCCGTGGTGTTGACCACGCACACGTGCTCACAGATGCGAAATATGCATGTGGGCCTATCTGACACGGCTGCATCCAAGTCCAATCGGTTCGGGAACCTCCGTTCTTCTAGTCTCTCTTGATCCCACCCATGCCCCAGCACCCAAGTTCCGGCTTCGGTCTTCTGAGCTTGCCTCCTGAGGATATGTTGAATCTCCGAGATCGACCGTGCCTTTCTGAGGTCTGCGTCGAAGAGCTCGAGCCCGTACCCGACTAGGTGTGTGTGGCAGTCAGTGAACCCAGGGAGAACGGCAGCTCCGTCCAAGTTCCAAATAGGGATGTCTTCACCCACAACCGATAGTATCTCTTGATTTGTGCCTACTCTTCCTATGCGTCCATGCTCGATCGTGAGTGCCTCAGCGCTAGGTCGCCGAGCATCTAACGTGATGATCTGACCGTTTAGAAACGCGGCATCTGCGTGCCTGAAAGATCTCTTGTCAGTCTTCCTCTTCGTCGGAGCCCTGCTCGTCTTTCTCCTTTTCCGAGAAAATCGAGACGTACTTTTCGGGCCACTCAATCTTTCCGCCGCATCTGTCGCAATATGACGCGTTCAGAAAAAGCTCGCGTTCGCAGTTCTCACAGAAGAAGTGCTTCTGCTTCATCTCAGGCTCGGCCAAGACAGTCATTTACTCCACTAATCCTGTTAGTGAACGGTCATTCTCATACCTTATGGGTTCTACACATCGACAAACCAAGAAGACGGTCGCTGGCCGTGTTCGTCTAGCAGAGTCGCGTCAAAATGACGTGCCTAGACTGTCATCCTATAGGGTAGACGGTGAACGCGCTGATCCGGGTCGAGAAGATGTGGGCCTACAGCTTGTCGAAGGGACACTCACAATGCACAGAACATCGCCTCACTCGATCCTGGCAAGCAGCATAGAGGTCTGTGCTGAAATACCTCTCCATCCTATCCGTGAGTACGGTCACGACCCTCTTGTTCTTACCAATTTCGTTCAAGACTTGAATCGACGCCGATACATTTGCTCCGGAGGATACTCCGACCGTGAGACCCAGTTCTCGTGATAGCCTCCTCGCCATTTCGACAGCGTCGTCGCTCTTGATCACAATCACTTGATCTACCAGATTCATGTCCACAATTTCGGGGATGAAGCCGTCGCCGATTTGAGGAGCCCTTTCCCTTCTGCCTGCCCCACCATCCATTTTGCTATTTGGTCCTTAATAGTGCCGCTTGGGTTCATGAACTCCAGTTTGGCATGCAGTTCATACTCCTGACCTTCGAATCGTATCTTGACCTTCAGAAGAGGCGTGTTCCCGATGCAGTTCAGTACAGACTCGTCAAGAAACACTATGAAGCTTCCAGCAGCGATCGTTGAATGGACCGTGAACCCAAAAGCCTTTCGAAGGTAGCTTGAAGCCGTCTGGACGGATGTAGCAAAGGGCATAAGCCTTTCATCTTCCCCGTAAGGTGGACCGAATGCGCTGCGGATGAGGGGCAAGGAAGTGCGCGAGGAGTCAGGCAAGAGTCAGCCGCCTCGTGATTCAAAGAGTTCGATCACTCTCTGGACGCGAGTCCTGCTCTCTCTTGATTTGGCTTCGGGTTCGCGAAACACAAAGATCTTGGCCTACGCAGTGGGTGTCCTGTTCTTCTTGATCATCGTGTTTGTTCCCCCCTCTTTGGGATTTTGCTCGGATGGTCGAAGATCTTCGAGGTCGTATGGTATCCAGACCTACTGGGTAGAGCCGCGTCAGCAATTCTTGCTTCCTTCACGATCGCCGTCACTGTTTCCTTGATCGATCTGGCAGCGGGCTTGCCGTTGGCCTGGTTCATTGTGAGAAGCAGATCCACGTGGGCGAGCACAATTGACACACTTGCAAACATCCCGTTCATCGTTCCTACAGTGGCTCTCGGTTACTCGGTCCTCACATTCTGGGGCGGCACTCAGGGAATCAGCAGTTTGCTCGGACCTGAGTTTGTCTTCTCGCCCGGCTGGCAAATGATTGTCCTGCTACATTTTGCATTCTCCTACCCGGTCATAGTTCGAGTGATGGTCGGGGCTCTCGAAGGATACAAGGAGGTCTACGAGACTGCTGCACGCACTCTCGGGGCGTCAGCCTTCACAGCTGTCCGAACCGTCTCGATGCCATTGCTGAAACCCGCTTTGATCGCAGCCTTTCTCTTGGCATTTGCTCGATCATTGTCTGAAACTGGGGCTACGGTAATGGTGGCGGGTGCTTTTGAGAATGGGCCCGTGTTCATTCGAAACGCTCGACTTGCCGGACTAGAGAGCCCTTTGCTATTCGTCAGCTTTGTCCTCATCATAGCATCTAGCTTCTTCTTTGTCGGGATCCGTATCTTTGCTCCGAAGGCGCGTCTTCCAATCTCTGCCGTTCGGCCTAAACTTGAGAAAAGGTCGAGTTCAAGGGCAGCAGGGAACCTCAGGAATCTGATTACGTTCTTCATTTTCGCTCTTTTTGTAATCATCCCGTCGCTTTTCGTCGTGTTTCCAAGCGTCGGGGCCATCAGCGACGGTACACTGCAAGCAGCAGTTGCTGGAACGGGCATCTGGTCGACTTACTGGCAATCAGTAGGCCTGTCGTATTCGATTGCCCTCGCTGCAACTGCTCTGAACATTGTGGCCGGGCTGCCGGTGTCTGTTCTGATTGCAAGAAGGCGAGGTGGCATCGTGGTTTCAGGTGTCTTCGATACTCTGGTGAACATACCCATTGTTGTGCCATCGATAGCACTCGGTGTCTCAATTGGCATGTTCTGGGGCGGTTTGACGCAGATTCCGGAGTTCTGGCTGCTGGTCTTTGCCCATTCAAGCATCACTTACACATACTTTGTCAGATCAATGGTCGCATCTATCGAAAGCATACCTACGGAGGTCGAGGATGTTGCACGCACACTCGGCGGCAAACCTCTAACGGTCTTCCGCAGGTTGACGATGCCGCTATCAAAATACGCCTTGCTGGCAGGAGCGATAATGGCTTTCACGCGAAGCGTTGATGAGACGGGCGCTACGTTGGCGGTTGCAAAGAAACTAACCACCGCCCCAGTGCTCATGGTAGACTGGGTTCGAGGCACAGTGCCCGCCTCATCCAGCGCAATCGGGCTGGGACTGGGCATTCTTGTGTTGACTTCCTTTGTGTCGCTGTTGGTCTTAACCGTCGCCACTCGGAGGATGTGACACTCTTGCCCTCGATAAGGCTCATAGACGTGTCCAAGACCTTCGGAAGAATCAAGGCGATACATAATGTCAGCTTGCAGATCGCCGACGGAGAATACGTCTGTGTTCTAGGACCGACAGGAAGCGGAAAGACAACCCTCCTTCGTCTCATCGCAGGGCTGACGTATCCGACCAGCGGAAGTATCGAGCTGGACGGAAAGCCCGTGACTTTTGTGCAACCCGAAGATAGGAACGCAGCTTATGTTCCTCAGCAGTATGCCCTCTTTCCTCATATGACGGTCAGGGAGAACGTGGCGTTCGGTCCGCTGGCACGAGGTTTCACTCCGGAAGAATCTCTGCGAACGGCGGATGAGATGCTGAAGCTTGTCCGGCTCTCCCACAGGGCTGCGTCGTTTCCTCATGAACTCAGCGGCGGTATGCAGCAGAGAATCGCGCTTGCACGTGGGCTCGCTGGCCGGTCACCTCTGCTGCTGCTAGACGAGCCCTTGGGCGCCATCGACGCTCGGCTCAGGGTGATTCTTCGCTATCAACTCAGGAGGCTGGCGAAGGATCTTGGAGTGACTGTGGTTCACGTGACCCACGATCAGCAGGAAGCAATGTCGATAGCTGATAGAATCGCCGTGCTTAGAGAAGGTGCCATTGAACAGTTCGGTCATCCCGCAGACATCTACGGCGCTCCTACGTCGCCGTTCTTGGCGAATTTTGTGGGCGGAGCGAATTTCCTCGAAGGAACCGTAGTACGGAAGGAGCTCGACGTGACGCTGATAGAGGTGGCGGAAGGATTCTCAGTGACTTCTTCGGGAAACGCCCACCCTCTAGGCGGTGCGGTCGTAGCTTCATTCAGACAAGAAAGGACATCGATCTTGACAAGTGCGAGCTTGGAGGAGAATCTGGTTCCCGGGAAACTTGTCTCGACGAGCCTCTTGGGCGTGTTCTTGAGGTGTGTAGTGGACTTGGGAAGAATCGGAGAAATAGTCGCGAAGGTGCCTTTGCGTGAAGCTCTGCAACAGCGTCTTCCAGACCGGGTTGGGGATGTTATCTTCGTGAGAGCGGGTAGGGAAGCCGTCCTTGTGTTCAGCAGGCCAGAACGCGCATTGGCAGTGGAGCTGGAGGCTTTCTAGTTGCCCGACATTAGGATCGTCAATGTCAGGAAGGAATTCAGGGATGTCCTCGCGCTCAACGATGTCTCACTTGAAATCAGAGACCGCGAATACGTTTCGATCATCGGGCCAAGCGGGTGCGGGAAGTCCACTCTACTCAAGTGTTTGGCCGGAATAATCAAACAGGATTCTGGGCAAATATACGTTGGGGATAGAGAGGTGACCGCTCTCCCTCCTGAGGAACGGCACCTTGGATACATGTTCCAAGAGATCGCCCTCTTTCCACACATGTCTGCATGGGATAACGTCGGATATGGACCTAGAGTTCGCGGAGAGGCAGGAGAGCTCGCACGCCAATTTGTTGGACAGATAATGGAAATGACGAGGTTAAACATCGCCTCTGACACTTACCCCGATGAGCTGAGCGGAGGAGCCAAACAGAAGACCGCGTTGGCTAGGGCGATCGCAGCCGAACCTCAACTCATGCTGCTCGATGAGCCTCTAGGCGCGTTGGACGCTCATGTCCGCGGAGTGCTCAGATATGAACTGAGAAGGCTCGTGAAAGAGCTGGGCTTGACGGCGATCCACGTTACACATGACCAAGAGGAGGCGATGTCAATCTCAGACCGCCTAGTAATCATGAAAGCTGGCCAAGTCGTCGAGGTTGGTACTCCCCTGCAACTCTATCTTTCGCCCAAGAGACTGTTCACAGCGAATTTTTTGGGCGAGGCGAACTTCATCGAGGGGACTGTGGAAGAGTCTAATCAGGGCCAAATCACGGTGTCAGTGAAGGGTTGGAAGCTGAACTTCGCAGGGTCAGGTTTCGTCAAAGGAGAGCGCATTGTCCTCGCGGTTCGGCCAGAATCAGTAATCCCAGCGCCCGACGATCAACAGTCCGACCGAGAATGGACGGGTTCTGTCAGAGACCATTTGCTCCTCGGCGACTGCATGCGAATCGAGATCGAGTTGGAGAACGGCACTGAGATCGTGTCTCAAATACCTAACTCTGGGCTTCAACCCATCAAAGTCGGAGAACGCGCAAGAATCGATTTTGCTAAGGACGGCATAATACCTTATCAGTTCCCAGCTCAAGGTCTGGACCTAGAACTCGCGCTAGAATGAATTGGCCAGAGGCGAAAATTGGTGAGGGCCACCTTCGAAAGCTGGTTCGCTGCACGAACGAGAGCCCGCGCTATCGAGATGATCAGACAGGCGACTAGAATGCTGGTCCCCTCCATGGGGGAGCTGATCGCGTGTGTCAACAGCGCAATTGCCGGAAAGAAGGATGACCTGGAAAGCGCTTTCACAAGGTTGCACCAGCTTGAGCGAGAGGGAGATAGCCTTCGCAGACTGATCATTATCGAGTTTGCGCGAGGGAACCTGCCAGTCGACGAGAGACGTAGCTTCATGAGGCTGGCCAGGCAGGTCGACTGGGTTGCCGACTGGTGTCTGGAAGCAGGCAGGTTGGTAAGGATATCCCCAATGAACAAGCTACCAGACTCTCTTCGTGCCACCTTGCTTGACATGTGCAAAGTGGTGAGAGACTGCGTCACGCAGGTCCAGCAGTGCACTGATCTGCTGACCGACAAGAAGGTTCAGGACGCGCTTGACGCAGCGGACAAGGTGGAACGCCTTGAGGAGGAGGCCGACGATCTCTACCGGAAGGCCAGAGGCCTCCTGAGCGAGATCTCCGGTGCCGAGTTCACAGTCGGGCAGGTCGTCTTGCTAGCGCAGTTCATGGATGCGATCGAGAACATCGCAGACCGGTGTGAGGATGTCTGCGACCAGGCGAGGGTAATAGCAGTCAGCGTGGGCGCCTAGCTCATCCGAACCAGAGCCGCCTTCGCTGCTCTTCCCGGTCCCGGCAGAACGACACGTTACTTCGCATTCGCCGTGAGCGAGGCTCTCGCGGCCGGCGGAACGAGCGATATTACTTACTTTCTAAACCATAGCAGAGGAACCATGAGCTTATTACCGCGTGCCATCGTATGCCTTGAACTTCCAATGGTGTGAGATCATGGTCAGTGTTGTGGTTGATCTGAACAAATGCAACGGGGACTCAGTCTGTGTGGACGTATGCCCTGTTGCGGTGTTCGAGCT
>Ga0129297_10001976_pt1 | contig 10432 bp, 8 predicted proteins | sample I18A1metaG_FD_94708 | JGI IMG/M metagenome (GOLD analysis project Ga0129297, IMG submission 94708) | Lake sediment bacterial and archeal communities from Gulf of Boni, Indonesia to study Microbial Dark Matter (Phase II) - ​I18A1 metaG | ecosystem: Environmental > Aquatic > Freshwater > Lake >... | reverse complement strand
CTGGAATAGACAGTCGATATTCATGGGACGACCTATTCCGAGGCGTCGATTTCGGTGAGGTCTTCAGAGATATTGGATTCGGTTTCGGCGGATTCGACAGCATCTTCGACCGCTTTTTCGGAACCGGACAGCGGTATAGAGTCTCGCGCGGAGCGGACCTGAGATACGACACTACAATCAGTCTCGAAGACGCCTACAGAGGAGTAAAGCGCGAGATCGAGGTCCCACGTACTGAACGCTGCTTAACCTGCGGCGGAACAGGTGCACGGCCAGGAACCAAACCCAAGCGCTGCCCACGATGCAACGGTAGCGGACAGGTTCAACACGTTCAGGAAGCAGGCTTCGCACGGTTCGTCAGGATCGAGCCTTGCGATACCTGCCGAGGGAGAGGGACAATCGTCGAAGATCCTTGTGGAGAGTGCAAAGGAAGCGGTAGAGTACGTCGAACTCGCAAGATCTCAGTCAAGATCCCGCCGGGAGTGGAGTCGGGTAGCCATCTCAGATTGTCTGGAGAGGGCGAGCTTGGGGGGGCGGGAGAAGAGTCCGGCGACCTGTACATTGTCGTGCACGTGAAGCCCCACGAGTTTCTACAAAGAGACGGGGATGACCTCATCTACCGCACAGAGCTGGGATTTCCCGAGATGGCGCTTGGGACGGAGATAGAGATTCCCACGCTCGAAGGTGTGGCTAAGGTGAAGATTCCTCCGGGGACGCAGCCTGGTACGGTCTTCAGGCTTAGAGGAAGAGGGATGCCCAAGATCCGAGGGGGGAAGGGCGATGAGCTAGTTGAGGCTCTCATACGCATTCCGACTAAGCTAACCAGTCGACAGAAGGAGCTTTTGAAGCAATTTTCAAATGAGTAGGGTGCCGGGTGAATTTCTATTAGTAGTCGAAGCTGACATCATCGTATCCGGCTCGAGACCTTCCTAATGCTCGATCGCGACAGAAAAGAACCTCTCACTATTGACCGACTGACTAAGCGTTCCCACAATCGGGATATGTTCGCCACAGTTTAGACAGTTGTTGTCCTTGTCCAAGAACCAGCCTGCGATATCGAATCCATACCTCTTGACCACAACGCTACCGCATCCGGCGCAGTACGTGTTCTCTAGGGGGTGACCTGGAGCGTTGCCTATGTACACATACTTCAGGCCCTCCGCCTTTGCGACTTCATGATGACGCTCAAGGGTCTCGACGGGGGTCCACGGCAAGTGGCTCAGCTTGAAGTCGGGGTGGAACCTGAGAAAGTGTGTAGGAGTATCAGGGCCAAGGTTGTCGTAGATCCAGCGGGAAAGCTTTCGGGCCTCTCGAAGGTCGTCACCGATCGTCGGAACGATCAGGTCTGTGATCTCTATGTGAACGCCGGTATTCTTCTTCAAGTCTAAGAGCGTCTCGTAGATTGGCCCCGCATCCGGGATACCTACATAACGTCGAAGAAATCTGGTCTCCCCGTTGCCTTTGAAGTCTACGGTTATGGCGTCCAGGAAGTCGTTCATCATCTTGACGCCGTCAGGCGTGGCGTATCCGTTCGAAACAAAAGCGTTGTGAAGCCCCCTCTTCCGCGCAAGAACTCCAACGTCATGAGCAAACTCCAGGAAGATCATTGGCTCGTTGTAAGTGTAAGCGATGCTCTCACATCCATATTCCTCTGTCAAGCGAACGATCTGCTCGGGCGTCGTATCCGCCCCCTCCACGACCCTTCGCTGACTCATATCGTAGTTCTGGCAGTAAGCGCAGCTCCAATTGCATCCGTTGGTCGATATCGAGAAGATCTTCGTTCCCGGCAGGTAATGCGTGAGAGGTTTCTTCTCGATCGGGTCAACATGGCTGGCTGCAATCTTTCCATAGACGAGCAGATAGAGCTGGCCCTTCAGGTTCTGGCGGATACCACAATAGCCTACCTTGCCCTCTGGAATATTGCAGTATCGTGCGCAAGCGGTGCATCTTACCCGCCCCTCTGCAAGCTGTTGATAGAGCTGGGCTTCCTTGTTCATGCATTCGTCAAACCCAATTGGCTAGATGTGGTAGAAAAACGTCGAGGTCGGAAGGGGACGCTCCGACCGGTAGTGGGCAAGTCGCCGGTTTTTTTCTCGTCACGCCTAACGTCGTCTGTCAATCACTCTAGTTATATAGGAACACGTCGGTTCAAGACTGTCAGGGGAGCTGGGTCTACCCGGCTGAGAGGACGGCTAAAGCCGTCGACCCTTAGAACCTGATCCAGACAATGCTGGCGGAGGGAAGCGAAATTCTCAGCACATAGGGGCACCCGGCCAAACCCCATGGAGGGATAAATAGGTGAAAAAAGAAACTGAGCGTGCTAAAACACAGGTACCGATTCGATCTAGGACGAAGCTACTCGCGGAAATGGCTGTCGTGATCGCTCTGGGCACAGTTCTGAGCTTCATCAAATTCTCGATCTGGCCGCAGGGTGGTTCGGTGACAGCGGGAAGCATGGTTCCGTTGTTCTGGTTCAGCCTGAGGCGCGGAGCAAAGTGGGGCGTCACTGCCGGTGTTGTCTATGGCATGGTACAGTTCTTTGTCGAGCCGTTCTTTGTCCACCCGGCCCAGCTTTTGCTCGATTATCCAGTAGCTTTCGGAGCACTTGGTCTAGCAGGGCTCTTTCGAAGCCATGAGCTTGTCGGGGTCGCTATGGGAATAGTTGGTAGGTTTGTGGCCCATTTCATATCTGGAGTGATCTTCTTTGCGATCTACGCTCCGCAAGTCTACCTAGGGATCAACATCGGCGCTAACGCCTACGCTTATTCTGCACTTTACAATGGTTCGTACCTAGCTCCGGAGCTTGTGATCAGCCTCGTGCTCATGATCGTCCTAGTCAAGAGGAATGTGATCGATCTGTACAAGTAGACCTGACGGCTGGCCAAGCTTCACGATCGAGAAAGCAAGCGTGCGTCACAATAGCGATTGCCATCCTGCACTGCATCCAATCCCTAAGATGCCGGGCAGAGCGTTCGAGAGCAAGCTTATCAGCGCTACAGCGGATGAAATGCATTGCAACTAGAACGGGGTCGGTCCGCGTGGATTTCAGTCTCACTGAAGAACAGGATCTTTTCAGACGTACCGTACACGACTTCGCACAGAAAGAAATTGCTACGAAAATCCGCGAGCATGAACGAAAGGGCGAGTTCCCGTGGGAGATCTACCGCAAAATGGCAGGCGCCGGTCTGCTCGGCCTAAGGTTGCCTAAGGAATACGGTGGCCAAGAAGCTGACGCGACAACCATGGCGGTCGCGGTTGAAGAGCTCGCCCGAGCAGGCTGGCAGATTCCGCTCGGCGACATCATGGCCGAAATCCTCTGCCTACATGGCTCGCAAACGATGAAAGACGAATGGCTCCCACCACTTGTGAGAGGAGAGAAGATCATCGGTGTCGCCTCGACGGAGCCAGGCACCGGTTCTGATGCTGGAGCCATCTCGACACGAGCGGTCAAGAAGGGCGACGATTACATCATCAACGGTGAGAAGCAGTGCATCACAGGCATCAACGAGTGCGCCGCCTACTGCCTAACGGCTAGGACAGGCCAGCAGGCTGGTTCGAAGGGCGTGAGCATGCTCCTCGTCGAGACAGGCCGTAAAGGCATCGAGAAGTACACCTTCGACGCCCTTGGTTGGAGGTTGTTTTCATTCGGCGGGTTCATCCTGAGAGATGTATCCGTACCAACCGGTAACTTGATCGGCGAGGAGAACAGAGGATTCTACTACGTCATGGAAACTTTCGACCTCATGCGAGCATACATCGCCCTATGGACAGTCGGCATGGCTGAAGCTGCGCTCGACGAGTCCATTGAATACGTCAAGCAGAGGAAAGCCTTTGGAAGCCCGATCGGGAAGTTCGAGTCCGTTCAATTTCGAATCGTTGAAGACTATACGGCACTCCAAGCCGCCAGACTTCTTTGCTACAGAACATTCTGGTTGAAGGACAGGAAGCAGCCATTCACTAAGGAGTCGGCCATGACAAAGTTCTGGGTACCACAAGTCGCGTTTAATGTTGTCAACAATTGTATCCAAAATCGAGGCGCCGTTGGCTTCACTACGGAAACGCTGGACGAATACAGGCTCAGAGAAATCAGAGGATCGATGATCGGAGACGGCACATCTGACATAATGAAGATAGTTGTCGCAAGAGAACTCTTGGGCAGGGAATTTGTTCCCTACAGGTAAGGCTGGATCAAACTGCTTGGATCAATCCAAGTGCCAAGTCGCAGACGAGTGATCCGACGATAAATACGCTCACATCTTCGGTCAGGCAGCAGCGTTCAATATTGAGCCCGGTCATGACGCGAAAGTATCTCAGGGCTGGCTACAGGCTTGTAGGAATGCACTCGGGTATTCAGATCTGTAGATGGACACGAGCGGCGCTCATGGGGCGTAGACTCTGCTACAAGCGATGGTACGGTATTCGTAGTCACAGGTGTATGCAATTCACCCCTACGCTTCAATTCTGTAACCTACGATGTGTCTTCTGCTGGAGGTTCCACACCTCCGGCCACTTCGAAGCTGAACACACGTGGGATGCTCCTAACGTGATTTTGGACGAGGCAATCGCAGCACAGCGAAAACTCCTGAGCGGTTTCAAGGCAAATCCGTGCGTCAAAGAAGACCTGTTCAAAGAATCGATGGATCCGATCCATGTCGCAATTTCTCTCGACGGAGAGCCTACGCTCTACCCGCTGATCGGGGACTTGATTCATGAGATCGACCGAAGAGGAATGACTTCGTTCCTTGTCACCAACGGGACCATGCCGAACAGGCTTGAGGAGATGCTAGAGCGAAATGTGGAGCCTACGAACCTCTACGTCAGCATGTACGCACCCGACAAAGAGACTTACAAGAACGTTACGCGCCCGCTGATTCCAGACGCTTGGGAGAGAGTACGAGCCAGTTTAAGGTTGATGCCACGGTTCAAGCGTTCGAGAACGATTGCGAGGCTGACACTGGTGAAAGGACAGAACATGCATAACCCAGAAGGCTACTCGGAACTTGCTCTGACTGGACGCCCATCAATCATCGAACTCAAAGGGTACAGCTGGCTCGGTGAGTCAAAACAAAGACTACCGATCCGTGCGATGCCCTACCACTTCGAGATGAGGGAATTCGCGAGAAAAATGGAGAAGAGTACCGGCTACGAGATAGTCGCTGAGGACCCAATAAGCCGGGTCGTTCTCCTGGCTCGGGGACGGATCTACCGCGGGGCTGTCACTTGATGCTCCGTGAGTCTATCCGCAAACGAGTGGCCCAGAGTGTCCAAGATTGAGACTCGTCGAAAAATCGGCAGAGACTATTCTCGACACCGAGCAGCTTCACGGTCTTTGGAAGGGCGTCGATGTTGTGGGCGACATAGCTATTGTCAAGATTCCTTCAGAGTTAGAGAATAACAGATTTCGGATCGCCGAGAACCTTCTCAGTTTTGTTCCTCATCTCAAGGTCGTTCTGAGACAAGTCGGGCCCGTCGGGTCTCGGTTTCGAATCCGCAGGTTCGAATGGCTTGCCGGGGAGAAACGCACGGAGACAGTGCATAGAGAGTTCGGATGCAAATTCAAGCTCGATCTAGAGAGGGTCTACTTCTCTCCGAGACTCTGTCATGAGCGGAAGCGGATTGCCGACCTTGTCTCGCGGGGGGAATGTATTGTGAACTTCTTCGCGGGTGTAGGGTCATTCTCGATCATGATTGCGAAACATGCGAAACCTTCGAGAGTCTACTCGTTGGATCTGAACCCTCTCGCTCTTCGTTATCACGCCATCAACAACGCGCTGAATGGAGCACGCGAGATCATAGACGTGATTTCTGGAGATGCGGACAGCTTGGTGTCGAGTTCCCTCGTTGGGAGCGCTGACCGGATATTGCTGCCCTTGCCTGACCTCGCTTTTCGCTCCCTTCCGATCGCCAAGAACGCGCTCAAGAATGGCCACGGAATTGTCCACTGTTATGCGTTCGTTGACGCAAGGCATAGAGAAGAGGTGGGCAGCAGGACTCTCTCGGCGTTCGGTGCGTTTCTAGAAGGGGTTGGCGTGATGCGAGAGAATATGCATGTGCATGTTGTCCGGAGCGTAGGCCCCTGCCGGTACCAAGTCTGTCTCGACCTCGCCTTCTGAATTGCGAGATCCTAGTGATCATTCCTAGCGTCGAAGACGATCTCTTTGACTATGCCGGTACGCTTTCTAAAGTACCAAACTTCAGCGATTCCCGCGTAAGCTTGTGCCCAGAGCCTAAGAGTCTCTCTATCGCCGGCTCTTAGTCTACCACGGCCACTTTTCACTTGGATCATACGAATCTCGCCGTCTTTGGCGGCGAAGACGTCTACCGGCCCATGTGAAGCTGCACTTCTGCTGCAAAACCACCCTTCAGCCCTTAGTTTCCCGAGCACCTGATATTCTCGGCTTCTCCCTCTGGCGTAAGCAGTCGAGACCATACTCCAGTTCGGTAGCGAATCGTAATTATGACGATTGCGCTTGCGTGGCGGAACCCAGTTCCCCTTGGAGTTGGATCGCTGTTTGGGTCAGGTCAACGAATTTGTTGCTACAACCGGTGCAATTGTGTGACCATGGAGATTGGATATCTGATGGACTAATGACAGGTTTTGCGCTGTAATGTATTTTAGGTGTCGGACAATGCTACACTCCTGATAGCGAGGGCGTGCTATCGTGGCATCGGAGACTAGAGTAGCCCTCTTACTGGCCGTATTGATAGCCCTCATCACGGCGACCGCCGCGTTTCCAATAGCCCGAGCGGAAACGTACTCTGTCTCGTTCATGGTGTTTGGGATTCCTACGGGAGTGAATACACGGTATTATGTTGACGGCATCTTGAACGGAACAATCCAGACTGGTGAGACAAAGACATTGAACTTCACTCCCGGCCGGGTCCATACCCTGAGTGTCGATCTTTTCGTGAGCGGGAATGATGGAACGAGGTACCAATGCGGGGATAATCTCTGGTCGTTCACCGACGCGGGAACTCGTACTTTCAATTACAAGGCACAGTATTACCTTGAGGTGTTATCGCCATACGGTTCTCCTTCGGGCACGAACTGGTACGACGAAGGCGCCACGGCCTACGCGCGGCTAACGCAGAACATGACCGAAGGCCCAGAGGGAGTGAAGTATGTCTTCGCAATGTGGGAAGGAGACGCATCGGGGCAGAATATGATCTCCGATCCGATTGTCATGGATCATCCGAAGAAGACCGTCGCCACATGGAAGACGCAATATCGTCTTCGAATATCTTCCGATCCGATCGATATTTTCCCGCCTTCGACCCTTTGGTTCGACGCGGGCTCGCCTGCAAACTTCACGGCGCCTAACGGAACAGCCTCACCCGATACTCGGTATGTCTTCACCGAATGGATCGGAGACTATTCCGGCGCAAGTCCTGAAGGATCCCTCCAGATGGACGGTCCGAAGTCTGTCACTGCAAAGTACAAGACTGAGTATCTGCTGAGCCTCGTGTTTTCTCCGACCGATGTCGCAGGGGCGTCGAATATGCCAAGAAGTGGCTGGTACGATGCTGGCTCGACCGCTCTAGTTGGGCCTGTAAATCAGACGATTCCAGTGAGTCCAGTGGAGCGGTTAACCTTCATCTCCTGGAACGTTGACGGCATGGCCCAGCAGGGAACGTCACTAGAGGTTTTGATGACTGGCCCCCATTATCTTGAGGCGACCTATAGAACACAGTACTATCTCCAAGTCACCTCTAGCCTTGGAGAGACAACGGGAAGTGGCTGGTACTTCACCGGCGAGAATGCAAGGTTCGGCGTGAAATATAGCGGTTCAGACTTCCCTGTCAAGTACGGCCTCGGTAGTTGGCAGTCTAATCCGAAGGCAGAAATCACGTCGGTAAGCCCCACCGAGGCCGAGGTCAAGATGGATCGCCCCTACCTAGTTGAAGCCGTATGGAACGCTGACTACACGCCGGCGTGGTTTCTCCTCTTCTCCGTAGGATCTGTTGTCGTTGTGATTACGGGAGTTGGTGTCGTGGCCGTCAAGAGGCCCGGATTTTTCGGTCGCCTCGTCCCATCGTTCAGGAATAGTTTTGGGAGACGACGGAAAGTTAGACCTCCAGCTACAGCTATTCCGGCGTCTTTGGTCCATTGTCGCAAGTGTGGCGCTATGGTTCCTACCTATGCAGAATTCTGTCAGTCTTGCGGCGCTGCGGTCGTCGCAGGGCAGTCAGCGGAGTTTGCAGGCGTAGAGGGTGTGGATGACTTGGTCTACGACTATATCGTGAAGCGGCAGGGCGAGATATCTCTCAGTCGAGCCTCAAAGGATCTCGGATTGTCACCGAATCATCTAAAGGCCTCGACGGAGCGACTCAAGAAGAAGGGACGCCTTGCCTAGCGCTGCTGCCGTGACGGTGCCTGCTGAGCCTGCGTAGCAACACCACCGCGCGGGCCAATCACCCAGTAGCACTGTGGGCAGATCGCCAATTGCCCATACGATCTCGTGCAGGAGTAGCATAGCGGTCTTCCACATCGAAGGCAGATGTAGCCGGCGGGTAGCTCAGGGTGATAGTAGCAGGATCCGACCGGCATTTGGGTCCTCGGTATTGCTGGAAGTTGCATAGGCTGTGGCGGTGCCTGGGCAAGGGGCGTAATAGTTCTGACTATCGGAACAGGCTTTGTTATAGTAGTTTGGGAAGGCTGCGGGGGCTGCGCAATCCGGGTCTCACCAAGGGAGGCCCCGCACGTGCTGCAGTAGAGCGCTTCGTCAGAGTTCCTGCCGCCGCAGGCTGAACATATCCTCATGGCTCAACCCTTGGCTGATACTGCTAAGGACACGTAATAACGGTTGCCCTGTCGACTCCGCACCTGCGGCGAGGTTCGCGCATTCTCACCATACGTTGCGTGCAGAACTAGGTCTCTGAAAGTCTGACAATGGCTTCGCGATATTCAGAACCATTCTGCATGACGGCGGTCAAGATTCTTCGAGGTCCAAGGCTTAGTCTTCGTAGAGAATGTCCCCTCTCAATCTTGTTTGTCTTGTTGTTCCTCTTGAAGAACAGCATGATTTGTCGATCGGAGAGTTTCACCCGCTTGGCGACCGCCTCATGCAGGCGAGAAGTTGAATCTTGGAGAGGTGCTAACGGGATTGATAGGATCGGCACAGGTTTCTGTGCTACTCCGCAATGCCCGCATACTATGCAGTTCTTGTTTCGCTTCACCTCCATGACGCTGTAGCGGTTGTACCTCAGGTCGGCCACGAGTATCCCGTCGAGCGGCTTGCCGGTCTCTTTTGGCCAGAGGCCCTTACTCAGATACTCCTTGTAGCCAATGATGAGCTTAGCTGCTTCTTGGGATTGGATGGACGAAACCATAGAGATCGTTGTAGACAGCGACGGAACTTTCGTTTCTTCCGCCGGCCCATCACATGGGTTTCTTAAACCCGCAATGCGACCGTAGTCCGATGAAGGAAAGGCGCAAAGCGGACAGGGCATGTCGGGTGGTGCATAGACTTGGACGCGTCCCTGATATCCGACGATGCCCCCATCTACCATTGGTATGGAATATGTTCTTGAGATCTGCGAGAGGTAGATCCTGGAGAGAACGTTATCCAATCCGCAAACGATCACGTCTGCGCTCAATAGGTGTTCCAGCGGGAGGCTTTCCAGAGTGCCTGTCCAAGCCAGGGTTTCGATGTACGGAAACTTCGAGGTGATATTCCGCGCCAGCACTTTCGCCTTTTTGGAACCTTGGTTCTTGCGATCGAAGAAGATCATTCGGCTCGTATTCGAGAGCTCAACGACATCATCATCTATGATCAAGAGCCGCTTGACGCCAAGCATCGCAAGGTTCTTGGCAACTTCGTTCCCAATGGCTCCTGCGCCGGCTATCAGTACAGCTGCTTCTCTAAGTCGTTTCTGACCCTGCTGGCCCCAGAGTATCAGGTGGCGCGCCCAGAGGTAATCAATTATCAACGGCTTCTGTCTGAGCTTGAGCTCGGCTAGCTTCCGCTTGCCATCGACGGGTGCTCCATTGTGGATAATGCTTGTCAGCTCGGGCTCGATTCCTAGTTTTTCACATGCTTTCTTCGTGACGTGTTTGATAGTGGCTCCCGCAGGCACGTTGAGCTCTATGTCCCGGACAGACGGCATAGAGAGCCTTACTTTCAATTACCGTTCCTTTCGCTCTCTCTCTGGAATTCGGAAACGTATCACGTCCGCCGGAGGTTCTGGTGCTCTGGGAGGTGCCTGAGGTACAGGCACAATTCTGAACCGAACGAGATCGTTCTGTTGCGTCGGCTTTCTCTGTTTCGTCATCTTCGGAAATCCGTAGGATCTGCACACGCTCGCAGATTTTAGACACGCGGGATGGTCAAATACGTTGTCCGGGTTCGGGTCGGACAAAAGGTAGTAGAGTGCGTTGACGACCGACACGAGTTTCAGGTCGGGACGCCAGTTCTCCCCGAGGATTGATACGCAG
>Ga0129297_10001973_pt1 | contig 10451 bp, 12 predicted proteins | sample I18A1metaG_FD_94708 | JGI IMG/M metagenome (GOLD analysis project Ga0129297, IMG submission 94708) | Lake sediment bacterial and archeal communities from Gulf of Boni, Indonesia to study Microbial Dark Matter (Phase II) - ​I18A1 metaG | ecosystem: Environmental > Aquatic > Freshwater > Lake >... | reverse complement strand
ATCCTTATCAGGCATGGTTGAGGCTTCGGCGTACTTCAGAAGCATATGATATAGGATCTTGACGAGTTTCTCCCGGAAATAGTCTTGAAGACTTCTCACAGCCTCCTCCTTTCCTCGTTTTGACAGTAGCTTCTCGAATTGCTCTATCATGTGCCGCTGCTTCTTGTCTAGATATGCAAAATAGAGCTGATCCTCCATCATCTGCGTAGATAGGTGATATCGCTTCACTTTGTCAGGGTCCTTGATTACTGTCTGTCTACCAGTATTGACATGATGTATCGTAATGGTGGACGGATATGGCTTATCGCTTACGCTTCGTCTAATCATCAAGTCTTCCATCTCATCGATGAGCTTTCTTCCCTGCGGAATGCTATTCAGGAACTCTACGAAATCCTCGTTCTCGGCACACCCATCCTCATGAATGGCTTGTAACCCTTTATCTGTCACATAGAACTGTCTCCGGTTTCCCGTCCGTTTCTCCTTGACGAGTTTCATTTTCTTCAGTCGGTTAAGACGTGCATAAAGTGGGTTCTGGACAACACCGGTCTTATCGATTATTTCACGGAAATGGATCGCTGGAACTCTTGCTATCGTTCGCATAATCTTGCGGGTTTCCTGATCCTCAAACAAGATTCATCGTATCAAATTGTAACATTATAGGGTGGGTATAACTTTTGTGAGAGCTGAGGAGCGCGTTCATGTTGAGCGTTAGAAAGAGGTTGCATGACCAAGGCGGATCCCTACTCGTAATCCTTCCCAAGATCTGGGCTGACTCAAAGGGCCTTAAACCACATGATGAAGTCGAGATTCAAGTGGCTGACAATTTGACGATCGTACCGTTGAAAGCCGGAGCCAAAGCGGATGAACACCGTTGATTTCTCTGGGCTTGGCAAACGCATCGCGGAATTGCTACGGTTGAAGCCAGAGGATGGTCTAGAGCTTCAGCTTCTACGGGATGGCTCGGTTCGCGTCTGCAAGGAGGCCCAATAGATAGATTCCATTGATTGGGCAGCCGGCCGGCCCCTACGGGTCACTCGCACCGGGACCCCTGAAAGATTCATGGAGACCACCAGAAGATGAGTGTTTCCATGAGAGTCAGCGCCGAGGGGTATTGGTATCAAAACGGAGAGAAGCAGCATGGTCCCTTCACGGTTCAACAGGAGAAAGAGACAGGATTCACGGAGAAGCTGGCCGTACAACTCGGTTGTGCGGTGGAGCTGATTCAGGCCGCCCGTCTCAAGACTGTTCTTCGGCCTATGACCCTTGACAGCCTAGATGAGATTCTAGGCACAACTATTCGCCAAGACTATGCGACTAAGCTGATTCTCTTTCTCTCGGGCCTCTTGACGTTCACAAACGAAGATCAGATCAATGTCTTGATGGCCGGCGAAGCATCAGCCGGCAAAAGCTACCTAGCCATTCAAATCACGAGCTACTTTCCTCCAGGGATCCCTCTACTCATTGGAACGGCCAGCCCGGCCGCCTTCATCCATGACGTAGGCGAATACGACAAGGAAACGCACATCGTCAGAATAGATCTACGAAACAAAATCATCGTTCTACTGGATCAACCGCATTATTCCTTGCTGCAGCGTTTGAGAGCCCTACTCAGCCATGACGTGAAAGAGCTTCAATTCAAGATAACCGACAAGACGAGGAGCGGAGCCAACCGTACAAAGAATGTCATCATCGTAGGCTTTCCCACTTTCATTTTCTGCAGCGCCAAAATGAGCTTAGAAGAACAAGAACTCACCAGGTGCTTCATACTCTCACCAGAGACAAGTCAGGAAAAGCTAGATGAATCCTTGCGTTTGCTGGCCGCCAAGGTCGGCAACCGAGAAGCTTTCAAACAATGGGTGGAGAACCATCCCTTACGGAAACTGCTCAAAGACCGAATCTCAGCCCTAAAGGCCGCTCTAATTCATGAAGTAGTCATACCGGACGAAGAAGCCATATACGCGCGATTCGTCAAGCAACATCACCGCTTAGCGCCCCGTCACCAAAGAGACTTTCCAAGAATCCTTTCACTCATCAAGGCCCACGCTTTGCTGAACTTCGCCCATAGAGACAAACCGGAAGGCAACGATCGAACCATCCTAGCCACAGAGGAAGACACAGAAGCAGCCTTCCAGCTCTACGGCAGGATCTCAGAATCCAATGAACTGGGCCTAGCACCCGAAATCTATGAACTTTACACCCAAATCTTGAAACCACTGCTCACAGAACAGCAATTGGTGACCAGGCAACAGCTCCTAAACCGTTACTATCAGTTCTACGGCCGATTCCTGAACGAGCAACGCCTACGCAAAGAGATACTTCCACCGTTGGAGGCTAAAGGCTTGATTCTGCAGGAATCTGACCCTTCAGATAGGCGCCGTATGCTCATAGCTCCAACAGGCGTGGAAAACATAGTGGTAAGGTGTGTGGGTGATACTTCGGAATCACAGACCCCACCTATATCACACATCGAACCTATTTTGTTACCCACACATCAAACCACTATTTCTCCAAAGGAGAGCCCCAACCATGCCTAACCTTGGGAGGGCCTTGAAATCTTGCTTTTCTTAGCAAATGCGCCCTGTATCTCTCCAATAAGTTGGACCCCCCGGGGGTAGGGGGAGGGGGGTATTTTTTGACTGAATTCAAAGGCTACTTGGATCGCTTGCGCGAGAATGTTGAGGCGTTGGATGAGGCTATCGCAACTGCCAAAGCCAACAGTAAGAAGAAGGGCAAAGACGCGAACGCGCTTCAATGGGCAAAAACGTTGAGGGATCTGGTTGAGCTTCGCAACGCGACGCTAACTCAAATCAAGTCGCACATATTGGGCCGCGATGAAACCGGCGCCCCAACCGAGCCGCCAGATCAGTATGACGACAATGAACAGGTATATTTTGAACGAGACTTCCAGAATTTCCTTTCGCCTTGGACCAGAGAAGACTTGGAACTTGAATGTGAGGACTGCGGTAAGTCAAGCGAACTAGTGTCTCGGCGAGAGATCATCGCAAGCTGGACTAACTATAAGACCATACCTAATTCACCAAACTATGACTACTTCAATCTCTGCCCTGACTGCTACGCGAAGAGACAAGCCAAGGAACCACCCGAACCCAAAGAATAGACCGGATCTAGCCAAATTGGTAGTACATTACCAAAGAATGACGAAGCGTCAACCCTTGATCAAATCGGTTATAGGTAGGTTATCCTAGAGTCCTATTGGCTGGCAGTTCATTTGTGGCATTGTAGGTGTGTTGCTTGCGGCCATGAAATTCCTGTCATACAACAGCTGGAGAACCTACCTTGGCGACACAGAGCCCGCATGCGTGATTGGGTACGAGTCAAATGCATATCCTGTGGGGTTGAATTATTCGTATCTCGTTATCAAAAGAAGCCTACTGATCTCCTTTGGATACATCAGAAATTCCCTGTTGAGCGTTTTGCCTTGCAGAAACCAATAGCGAAATAGACAATCGCAGAGTCATAGGAAGACGCCTTAACGAATCAGAGAGGACCTAGAGGGTGTAAGATCCGACTGGGCATCAAGGGCAGAATCGACACTTGCCATCGCAGGCACGAGCGATAGTTTCAGGCGTCGGACCCCTACCCTCCTAGGTCTTCTCTCTCAAGAAGCGTTAGGGTTTCAATCGCACCATAGTGGAGTTGAAAGGCTGACCTTCGAGAAGGTAAGGCCCCGTTGAAGCTACGAAGGCCCCTAAAGGAGAATCTTGACCGCGGCTGCTCCCACGACTGTTATCCATGAAGCGGCCATGAGGTGAGCGTATGATGTCAGCGGTTGATTCTGAAGTATTGAGACGCCATAGAATCCGAGCATAGTGAGAACTGAAAGTCCAATGGCCGCCAACGCGAAACGAGTCGTGGGTTTGGCTTTGAGTTCACTCCAAGATGGGATTCTGCGCTTCGCCATTGGAACTCTTACATCAAGACCGTCAACGAAACCTACCAAGCCTGGAATATCGCGTTCCATAAGCAATGCCCCGATCCTGACGATTGCCGGCCCAGCCTTCTCAGCCTCTCCCTTCCGCAATGACGGGATTATAGTCTGGCTGAGATATCCAGCAAGCTTTCGAAACGCGCCAAAGATATCTTCTTTGACCAAGGCCCAATTAGACAATCCATCTGTCTGTAGCATCTTGACGACGTCACCAAGCATCCCGAGGCACTCTTTCAGATCTTCATTCCTCCGTTTGGATTCATACGAGCTAAGGGACTCGTAGGCTTTCCATTACAGGTTACGACAGCTTAGGTATACCGAATCAAATTGACTTGGATCTCTGCCCCGAATGCTACGCGAAACGGAAAGCCGCAGAACCACCATGCCCCGAAGAGGAAGACGATGAGGAATGAGCGAGCTGGAGGACAGCATTCGGCTGCAGAGCCATGGAAATTGAACGTTAGCCGTTGATCCCGCTAAACCTGCTATGGCCCCACCTCTATCAACCGAACCGAAGGAGGGCGACACTTGACAAGCCCACATAGTCCCCAATCCAATCTTGAAATGGGGCTATTTGCCTCTCCTTTCTTTGGGGTGCTTTTTGTCACGTTGTCCAATTTTTCGGAGGCGAGGGGAAGCCGTAGCCGGACAATGAATAAATTTGAAAGTGACATATGCACCTATGATAGTTTGGTGGGCTATGACCCGATTGAACGTAGACATCCCTGAAGAATTGAAGGTCCGATTCAGCCGCGCCATCACAAACAGCGACCGTTTCAGAGGTGGCATGCAGGCACCGTTCTAGGCTGTAGCTATGTGCAGCGCCCGGACAAGCCGTTGGAACGCAAGGACCGAGAAGAGTTTGGTGAACGCATAGTCCAATTCCATGTTCTAGCGGACCGCAGCTTTTACATCGAGAAAGCCATCAGCCTCATCAAGTTGGTGGATGCAAAGGGGAACCGTTTTCCTATGCTGCAGCTTCCTTGGGCTGAGCCTGCCCGCATCGAATGGATCATAGACCAGTTCACCTGCCTAGAACGAGAGCAAGCTGAGCTGCAGAGCGGACGCCAATACTTCCGCTATCTCCATCCAGAGGGCACCGAGGATCACGCTTTCCATGCGTTCGTCTATGCGCTCATAGCCTACGACGCCACCAAGATGTACGGCGAGTTCAGCATGGGACCACTATTCTGAACTGGCAAGGAAATCAGGAGACTGACCACACACTACAGTATGGAGCAACCAACGAAGGGAAAGAACGGGCTCACCTTGCAACCATACGAACACGCTATATGAGTCATAACTACCAGTACTAGGCGTGGTTATGGGTGGTCTGGCCAGATTGACCGAGTCTCGTCATACACATGTCAGAAAGGGAAGGCGTCGACGACATGTAGCAAGACTGATTCAAGGCTACCTTGAGCGCAAGCACGTCAACGTTCTTTCTGACCACTTCAAAGAGATCAACAATATCCTTCCACACCACAAAGGCGTATACGCGCTATATGACCACGACAAGCTCTACTATGTTGGAATCGCTAGGCGAGACCTTGCCGGAAGGATACTAGGTCACACTAGGGATAGACATCGCAACAAATGGGACAGGTTTAGCCTATACGTTTGCAAGTCTGTGAAGACCATTGCCGCACTAGAAAAGCTCTTTCTTAGAATAGCAAAGCCTCCCGGAAACGGTCAGATAGGCCGATTGCGAAGTCGCAACCTGAAACACGACTTGGAGAAAGAGCTCCGAGCCGCCATAGACATTAAACTGGCGTGATCTGAAAGCATGTTGGCATGACTCCTTCTGCCTAGGAGTCGTATCACATGTGTGCCAGTCACGGCCGGCTCCAGTTCAGGACAAGCTTGCCTGCATTTGTCAAGGCGATTGCCATCTTCCTTCTATCCGTTTTCGCAATGATCTTTCCGGCCCTCACTGTGGTGGCTCTCTCTCCTCGATTCGCGACGACAAGTGCTTTTCTTTCCAGCTCCCTTATGTGATAGCTTAGTTCTTGGGGGGACAAATCCACTTTCATTCGGAGAGCACTATTAGAGGTTGACCCGCCGAGTTTTCCGAGTGCCTGAAGTATCGTCAGTTGAGTTTTCTTTAGTACTCGATGGTATGGGATATTTGGAACAGGAAGTTCGATGACTTCCGACTCCGCTAGGCTTGCGCCTTTCTTGCCGAGTACGTAGTAAGCTTTGGCTCCAACGAAGAAGGCAGCGCTACACGCAGCTCCGGCCATCAAGTTTGTTCCTCCAGTGATGTTGATGTATATTGGTGGATCCTCCTTCTCAACGATTGAGATAATCTCGTTGATGATGTTGTGCATGTCGAAGGCGTCTATCTCTCGGAGTTCCACATTGTCAAATCCGATTCCGTGAAGTCGTTGTCTTACGTCCTCAGCTGCGCTTCTGAACTCGAACTCGCCGTTGTTGGGGCTGTGTAGGAGATAGAGTCTGGTGATGGAGCCATAGTGCTGGAAACCTTTGAGTATCGGCTCCTTCGTTCTTCCTATGAGGGCAATATGGGTCGCCATGGTAGTACAAACTACGTTTGAAATATAAAAACATAGGCATTAGTAGTCGTGTGGCGTATGCGCAGTAGAGGTGATGAAGGTGAGAGAGAGGGACTTGACCGAGAAAGTCAAGACGTGGCTCAGAGAGATGGGTTACCCTGATTCTACACTGGTACAAGAGTTCCAAATCGGGGAGGACATGCGGCCCGATCTCATTGTTATGGATGACACCAAACGCCCACTAATTGTTGTCGAGGTCAAGGCCAGACTTCAAATGCCCCTTGCGGAAAGACAACTCGAGCAATACCTCAGAAAATCCAAAGCAAGATATGGAATGCTCACTGATGGAGACAGACGGGTATTCTATGCTATGCTGGATTCAGGAGAGATGGTTGAGATTCCAGAGATACCGGGCCCAGGAAAGGACCTTGGAGACATCCATCTGGATCACCTGAAACCTCTTGAGAGTCCATCTTACAAGTTTCGAAGCATTTCAGATATTCTGCGTAGAGAAGGATTGCCATATGACCTACAACTGAGAGAGTTCCAGAAGCTTCTTCTATGCAAGATAGTTGATGAGACACAGCATACATTCACAGGTCTGTTTTGGCCGCCAAATGCATTATCACTCTCTGAGACTGAAGGCGAGCAGATTAAGACGCGATTTCGAGATGCTTTTCAGAAAGCAAAAGAAGCATATCCAGATTTGTTTAAGCACAACGAAACAATTGAACTCAGCAACCGGGCAATAGCAAACATCGCTCACCAGCTGGCAAGCTACTCAATAAGGAAAGATCCGGATTCGTTTGCCAGAGGGTTCGAAGATTTACTTCTTCATGATGCTCGGCACATGGCGCAGCACCTTACGTCGAGGATTTTGGTGCGCTTTCTTGTCGAGATGATAAGGCCAACCATCGAAGAGACAGTGATCGACCCTGCTTGTGGAACGGGAGGGCTACTCCTTGGAGTTGTGGATCATGTGCGTCTGAGGTACTCCAACGTCTCGCTTTTTGACTACGCACGTCGGAATCTGTATGGTGTTGACATCAACGAGCGCGTTGTTTCAATTGCGAAAATGAATATGATTCTACACGGTCTCCCGCACTCAAACATCTATCTATGTGATTCTTTGGTCAGCCTTCCAGATCAAGTCTCCAGAATCTTGGCAAGAGGGGGATTTGACGTCATCGTGGTTGACCCGCCCTTGGGAGGATTTACGCCTGTGACGAAGGGCAGCAAACAAGAGAAAGAGAGAAGGACGCGGCATACTTCGATCCTGTTCATTGAAAGGGCAATCGAATTGGCGAAGATACATGGGCGAATAGGGGTGATCGTTCCTGAGAACGTGCTCTTTGAAGGAGGAGACATGCAATCTGCAAGATCGTTCATCTTGGAGAAGACATACGTCCGTGCAATTGTGAGTCTTCCAATCGGTTCCTACTTACCTTTTTCGAGTGTCAAAACCAGTGCACTAGTGCTTGAGAAAAAAGATCCAAGTCAGGGCCACCCTGACTACAACGTGTTCATCGCCGAAGCCAACACAGAAGAATCTCTTGCTGAGATTGCGTCCAAATTCAATGAAGAATTGCTACTTGAGGTTGCATCCAAGTTCAAGGAGGCCTTCTCCCTGTGAGTCGAATCATCAGTGTGAAGGCGAGTCTTCTCGGTTCCAGGTGGGACACACACTACCATTTGACGCCGGAGGTCTCGATCAGTCAGCCAACACATGTTCTAGGGGAAATCACTAAGATTCGGCGTGGCATCTCAATACCAGCCTCCAAATACGTTGGCAAAGGAGACGGCGTGGCTCCATATGTTCGCATAGCAGATCTGTCTCACGGAAGCATTTCAGCCCGCAATGTGAAATACGTCCATCTCAAGGGCGTGCCGGCTAGAGCAATGATCAGACCAGGAGAGGTCTTGTTCTCCATTACCGGTACTCTAGGTAAGACAGCTCTTGTTCCAAGGAGCTTCGACCGAGCAATTGTGGGATCACAAATCGCTATTCTAGATCCAAACGAGCGATATGTTCATCCCGAATTTCTGGCGCGTGTTCTACGCTCAAAGCACGTGAAAGACCAGATAAGCCGAGTCCAGACCGGATGCATAATCAAGCATCTCCCGGTCAGCGAGATTGCGAGACTCCGTGTAAGGATTCCTCCTGTGGAAGCCCAGCGAGAGATTCTTGGGAAAATCAGGCGGCTTGAATCGGACTACGAAGTTGCTCGAGAGAGCCTTGCCAGAATTGAAGAGCGATTGGAGAAGCTTCTGGAGAGTGATTGAATTGGCTTACGAGAAGACCATCAGACGGGGAATGATCTTCAATTTCGCAACTGTCTGGGACATGAGTGAAGGATTGATTTCAGACGTCAAGGACAGGCTGAGCAAACGCATTGACGCGCAAGCTACGGAGAGACTCTCCCTCTCGTTCGATACTCTCAAAGATATCGTCGTGACGCTCGAAACTGACGAAGAATACCCAGATCAGGAGGATCCACTCTTTTTCAAGGAGCTTATTGAGAAGATGGAAGACGTCTTCAAATACGTTTTCGAGGCATACATGATAGAGCAGTCGAAGCCCATTGGTGGTAACGATAGTATAGATTACTTGAACAAGAGGTTCTATGAGGACATTGCTGCAAGAAGAAAGATTATGCCACCGAAATATGTCCCCCAAGCGTATCCCCCAATCACTCTTCTGATCAGATTGCTAAGGAATTGCCAGAAGCACGAAACCAAATGGCCCGTTGATCATATGACGGGCGAAAAGTCTTTCGGAAACGTATACACACTTTGCAGTGCTTTGATACTGGCAGTCTACGCGTATAAGGAAATTCTAGAAAGATGGCTGGAGACTGACGCAAGCGGTTGCTGAATGGGTGTAGTAGCGATGAAGCTTAAGGAATGAGAGAAGAGAAGTGGCCAAGGATGCCGATCACTGAAGCCGACACCTGCAGGAAGTATGTTCTTCCGAGACTCTATGATGCCGGCTGGACAGATGATCAGATTAGCGAGCAGAAGACCTTCACAGACGGTAGAATTGTTGTTTTGGAGAAGAGATGTAGGCGTCGTCAGCAGAAGCGGGCTGACTACATTCTTCGTTACCGACGCGACTATATGATAGCGGTGCTCGAGGCCAAGTCGGCCTACAAGAGCGCCGGCGATGGGATCCAGCAGGCGAAGGAATACGCTCAGACTTTAGGTCTCAAGTTCGCGTATTCTACGAACGGGAAATCTATAATCGAACACAGCTTTCTGACAGGAAGAGAGACAGAGCTAGACGTATTTCCATCTCCAGATGAACTGTGGAGACGCATAAGAGATGCCGAAGGAATCAAAGATGATTTGGTGGCCGACAGGATTGTGGCGCCTGGATTTCGTGTCCCTGACAAGCCTCTTCGATACTACCAGGAGATAGCAATCAATCGCGCTCTCAAAGCGATGCTCTTTGGGAAGAAACGCGTCCTCTTGACGATGGCGACTGGCACAGGTAAGACACTTGTTGCTTTCCAAATCCTTTGGAAGCTTTGGAACGCACGTTGGAACAGAACTGGTGAATATCGCAGACCTAGGATTCTCTACCTGGCCGATCGCAATGTTCTGGTTGATGACCCGAAAGACAAGATTTTTGCTCCTTTCGGTGACGCCCGCTGGAAGGTACAAGGCGAAGCCATCAAAAGTCGCGAGATGTACTTCTCGACATATCAGGCCATCGCGAGAGACGAACGCAGGCCTGGGCTTTACAGAGACTATCCTACTGATTTCTTTGACCTCATCGTGGTTGACGAGTGCCATCGTGGCAGCGCTCGAGATGAGAGTAATTGGAGAGAGATACTGGAATACTTCAAGCCAGCTTTTCAGTTGGGTATGACTGCAACTCCGCTTCGCGACGACAATCGTGACACATACAGATACTTCGGGAATCCTGTCTACACCTACAGTCTGAGCCAAGGGATCCAAGACGGTTTTCTGGCGCCATTTGAGGT
>Ga0129297_10001972_pt1 | contig 10465 bp, 10 predicted proteins | sample I18A1metaG_FD_94708 | JGI IMG/M metagenome (GOLD analysis project Ga0129297, IMG submission 94708) | Lake sediment bacterial and archeal communities from Gulf of Boni, Indonesia to study Microbial Dark Matter (Phase II) - ​I18A1 metaG | ecosystem: Environmental > Aquatic > Freshwater > Lake >... | reverse complement strand
TGATACCAGCCCGGCGTCTGCCGCTGAGGCCGCCCCCGCCGAGCGCGTCGCGCTTGTATACAAGTACCAGGTCGAGGAGGTGATCCGGGAAGACGGAAAGAGCGCGGGGATAAGGGCTGAGGGTGAGGACATAGGTGCAAACGTGGTAGTCGCTGCCGACGGGGCGATGTCATTCATCACCGAACAAGCCGGACTACGGTCGAAACATGCGCCAGAGCACTCGGCTATCGGTGTAAAGGAGACCCTAGAGCTATCAAGGAAGACGATTGAGGACAGGTTCAATCTTCATGGAGATGAAGGCGCTGCTCAGCTGTATTTCGGAAACGTGACGAAGGGATTGACTGGGGGAGGATTCCTCTACACGAACCGTGAGAGCATCTCGCTAGGAATCGTTGTTGGAATAGGCGCGTTAATGACGGATCAACGACATCTCGAAACCTACCAGATCATGGAGGAGTTCAAAGAACGTCCGGAGGTCTCCGTGCTAGTGCAGGATGCGGAGACGGTGGAGTACTCTGCCCACTCGATCCCTGAAGGTGGAATCAAGTGTGTGCCAAGGCTATGCGATGATGGAATTGTCGTTGTGGGTGACGCGGCGGGGTTCGCACTCAACATGGGCATAATTGTTAGAGGAATGGACCTCGCAATTGCCTCAGGCGTAATGGCTGCCGATGCAATCATAGCCGCAAAGAATCGCGGTGACTACTCCGCTTCTTCCCTCTCGACATATGAGACAAAGCTGAACGACTCATTCGTCATGAAAGACCTCTGGGCGTTCCGAAACATCTGGACAATACTTGACAACCCGAGGCTATTTCAGAAGTATCCACAAGCATTTGGCACCCTCTTGAGTGACCTCATGTTCATCGGATCCGAACCCAAGCCGAAGCTGTCCTCAACCGTTCTGAAACACATCAGAAAGAACTTCCTGAATATCTCAGCCTTGAAGGACGCTCTGAGTTTGTTGTCGATATAGAGGTGCAAGATGTTGAAGGTCGAAGAGAAGCTTGGGCGAAACGTCTACAAGGTCGACAAGGAAGGCCACATTAGAATCAATCAGGAAATATGCCGAGCCAAGTGCGTGCCGAAGTACTGTATCTTCGTCTGTCCGGCAAAGGTGTACTCGTTGGATGAGAAGGGCGACGTGCATCCCAATCCTGACGGGTGCCTCGAATGCGGAGCCTGCGTTATCGCGTGTCTAGAGGAAGCCCTTGACTGGCACTATCCGAAGGCCGGGTTCGGAGTGCAGTACCGATTCAGCTGAGACTGCGTTATACCGTGACACTCTACACCACAATTGCACCGGTGAGGCGACGGATTGAGCTGCCGTTCGATGATTATGCCTTCCATAAGCTGTCAGAAACGGAGCCAGCAGATTCCTGAACACGTGCCGTATGCTACCCTTGGCGATTCTCGGATCAGACAAGTAAAAAGAAGTCAGACGTTTAGCAAAGCCGATCGGAAACGGCCGGTCCTCAGCCAGAATCGCACACTTCCTCCAGCAAATCCATCAGGTTCGGCTGTAGGATCGCGGTCTTCAGAAGTCCACGTTTGACGTGCGAAGACTGATAAGCAGGGGTCAGAAGCAGGGTAGACGATCGGTTCTGAGAACATTGCGAGGACCAGAGTTTGGATCGCTTCTTCTATTCCTACTTGTCATATCTGCTATTTCCATTCGAGAAGCCCAACCAGTTTCTCCCGGAGGACGCCTTGTTGGAGAGACGCTCGTCAGAAGCGGGAACTACGAGATTGAAATCAAAACGGGGAGCCTTGAGATTCTCTCCCTGTTGAAACTCGTCAAGCGGCTGGGGGAGAACCGGTCTGCCATAGGCGGAAGAGTCAACGCTGACAGTCAGGCAATGCATGGTTTCAGCTTCGACCCGGAAATGATCTATGTCTATAACGAATATGTTCCCCAGCTCAACTCACGGCAAATCGTCTTTGAGGAACCAGGTCTCTCTGATCCACTAACGATTCCGCAGATCAAGGGGAATCTTGCACTTTATCGTGGAAAGGTCTGCTACATTCGTCTCGAGGAAGTACTACGCATCACAGAACTAGTGATTCTGAGGTCGGATCCGCGTTGGCAAGTGGTCGGCAAGACCACAGCCACAGGTTCAGCAACTTCGCCGTCCCTAACTACGGATGCGAGCGGAGGTCTCTGGATGGCCTACATCTCCGATCGAGAGGTTTATGTGACGACTTCCATTGACTCGAAGGAATGGAGCCCTCCAATTCAGGTGACTCAGCCGACGAGGGAGCACCCAAGCAAGACTGCCCCGTCTCTGATAATCGACAGAGACGGCATCTTGCGCCTTGCATATCAGGTGGGCGAGTCGATCGCGGTGTCCTCTTCAAGCGATGGCGCACATTGGTCTGAAGGACGCGCGCTGGTGAACGGGCACGGTCCTTTTCTGCATCAAGATTCAACGGGAATCTTTCGCTTGGTCCTGTCAGATGGGGAGCCGAGCATATGTCTCTTGACTTCTGAGGATTTCGAGACATGGTCAGAGGTTCTGAGGCCTACGAGAACTGATGGAACCCTGTACCGAGGGTGGAATCCACGACTACTGGAAGACAGGTCTGGCACTTACCGGATCGCGTACGCCACCGCACTCGAAGAGCCTTCCCTGGCAATCTATCTTGCCTTTTCCTCCGACGGCAAATCATGGTCTGATCCCGTCCAAGCGCTGGAGACTGGAACGGATGAATTCTCATTTGCACAGGATTCCGAGAGGACTTACTGGATCGCATTCCATAGCGGAGTACCCACGCCTGATTTTCCCTCACCGCTCGATGATGGCAACTCCAATATCTTTGCGTTGAGCTCAAGCGATAGCGTAATGTGGGATCTCTCAGATGCAATAAGAGTGACAGATGACCCGGCAGCCGACATTGAGCCTTCGATGATTCAGGATCGGCATGGCAACTATTGGATCGCCTTTTCGTCCTGGAGAAGTGGCGGCTACGATGTCTACTTGGCAACTTGGCAGCGGACTTTCCTAGGCACGACTACGACGAGCGCGACCGTTTCCACGGCCTCAACGAGCCCCACTGAGACCACTGTCGTGGTCTCGCCGACATCTCCTTGGGTGATCATTGTGCTGGTTGCGGCGACGGTCACACCAATCATGTTGCTAGCGATTAGATTCGTTGCTCGACGTCGTTCAATCCGAGCTACGTCGACCCGTACGTTCTGGTGACCTCAACGTAGGGCATCGACTTTCCGCCGAGCCACCGTACGTATCCTTCGACGACTATCCCTGCGCCAATGAGAGGCGTGATGGAGCAAGGAAACTCTAGGCGCACTATGCCCGTTCCGTCGTCCATGACGATCTCGCCCCTCTCGGAGTGGAAATAAACCCTTCCCCTTAACGTGACGTACCTATCCGAGAATGTTGCAGGAGAAGACATGATGTCCGATACCGAAACTATCCTCGGCGTGCCCGTAGTCGGGTGGGACATCGTGGTGGCTGTCATGCTAGTCATCGCGGATGCCCCGCCTCCCGTAAGAGGAAACTCGAAGAAAAGAGGGGAGAGGACCAGTATCCCTGCCGCCAGCAATACACCAACTAGCAGGAGGAACGCGGTCCTCACTGAGATGACTCTCTTCTCTGTCGTACTTTGGCTGTGCATGCTAGCAAGTCCAGCTACTATAATAGAAGGTCCGAGTGTAGCCGTACCAGGGATCGAAAGTTTCCTGATAACCTCCAAGGGCGCTGTTGAAGAAGTACAGGTGAGGAACGTCGTAGTAGGTGTTCCATCCCCAGCCTGCCGGCGCACCATAGCCTGACCCTGCTACTCGAAGGTAGGAGCATATGCAACTTGAACCCTCTGTAACCGTCGTGGCGTACCACCAAGCGTTTCTTATGAGTTTATAGCTCTGGCCGTAGTAGCCGGTGAGGCATCTGCCTACGTATGCTCCTCTATCCGCAACATCCTGCGCCACGGTGTGGAATCCAAGCATGTAGTGAGCGCCGTAGAACTGAAGCGCGTTCCTCCACCTCCAGACTGGGTTCGAGGAGGAGTGGTACAAGACGTTGCATGCGTCGATGATGAGCCACTCGACATCGCCGCCACCAGTCCCGCCACCCCATTGAGCATCAGATGTCGTTAGGTAGAGGTCATCGTGCAAGTGACCGAACATGAAGAAGTTGTAGCTTCCGTGACCGGAGAACATCACCAAGTCAACGTTGTCAGCATAGTCGTAGTCTACGCCTCCTCCCTCAGCCTCGGCCCGTTTGAAGTCCTGCTCATCAGCATTGTCGTCGCCCCAAGTGAATGATTTGGTCCAACTCTTTGTCCCCAACCAATCGTACAAGCCCCACGTGTTTTCGTCATTGTTGCTCAGGTTGGGGGCATAGCCATGGTACTCGTTGACCCATTCAACCCCAACCGCAGGTTTGCCTCCGTCGGCCGCCTTCAGCTGCCCTGAAGGTTCGACCTTGGTGGGCTGTGCCGCGAACTGTGCTCCACTCGCGATAGCCAGCGCTCTCGCGGCATGTTCCTTGGCATGCTCCAAGACTGCAGGTATGTATTGCACGAATGATTCCTTGCTGCCTCCTTCGTTCTCGTTGCCCTTGACGACACTTCCCTTGAAGACATAGACCGGTTCGAGGTAATCCTGCTTCTCCGGACCTGGAATGGCATAGTACCCGAGCGAGATCTCCTCTACGATGGCTCTGTCGGGGGATTCGAGATTCGACCGCACACCTATGATCCTCAGATACTCCAACGCGTTCGTTGCTGGCATGAGACTGTAAGGCGCTAACAGAGTCGTCCGGCGCCAGGCCCTATAGACGCCGAGGATCTCCCCGCCTTCGCCTACTGCAACCTTGATCTTCGCTCCAGGACCCACGACAGGGATGGCCCCTATCGTGTAAGTGAAGTACACCTCATTGCAGTGACTATAGGTCGTTTCTGCTCCCGTGGATTCGTCATAAGCGGCCACGGTCATGGGTTGTACCGCAGATGCAACCATTCCATCTACCGTGAGTCCTTTGGCGACAAGGTATCGCTTTGCGATTCGAATCGACTCGTCCGTTGATGGGAGGCTATTGGGCTGGACCTCGGAGACCCATTCGTTCGTGGCGTACAGGATACTATCACTGAATCTGAATACTAGAAGAGTCACGTCGCTTGATTCGGAAAAGAAGACATCTTGGCGTTGGACCGGTTTTGCGGCAATTCCGAACTTGCTGCTCACGGCAGCAACGTTCTGCGCCGTAAGTTGCGGAAGGACAACCCTGTAGACATTGGCGCTGCTCGGAAAGTCAGCGAGATCTACCCGCAAATCGATAACCGAAGTTGAGCCGACTCCTTTGAGGAAAGGGATTTCAGTATGCCGTATCAGGTCCGGGGCTGCAGATAGAACTGGACAAACAGACGCTAGCACGACACCGATCAGCAAAGCTGCTTTGAGAGCATTCCTCAGTTTCGTTCCATTGGTTCTTTGCAACTAGCATTTTCTCCTGTGTTGCCTTACGCAACACAGTAATGTGTTTGCCGCTATCTGTGTATATATGTGTATGCCGACGCTCCTGTCCTCTGGAGGCACCGTGGTTCGACTGATCGTTCGGCCGAAAGATGCAAGAGGCGCCCTAGGTGACCAGTTTGAGCATTGTCGTGACCGAAAGGACGGATAGGCAGAGAAGAATGCTCAATTCGAAAACAGTCGCTCTCTAGGGGCGCCAGGTCCGGTATTGTCGCCATTGTCGCAACTGTGGTTCTTGACACCCTAGTGTGGAGTATCTTGCCGGGATCAGGAGACTACTTCGCCTTCCTATCGATCCGGGTCGCCCAAGTCATGTTTCTTCTTGTCTCTGGTTTGTGGGAAGCTCTGCTGGAATCTCAGTCTTTGAGACAGAAGATCCACGTGTTCGACAAGAAGACCGAGAAAGCCATTATTTAGGTCGGTCGGCAGCATGTCCTACGGCGAACGAAACCAGACTGAGCACATACACACAAACCTGAACGGAGCTTAAGAAGTGAAACGACACTAAAACAGCATACATGAGGGAAGGGGCTTAAACGTCATAGCATGCATGAAACAGATCGTTGACCTACAACAGATCAGAGTCAAGCGAGATTCACGTGAGCCCATTCTAGATGGCCTGCCCGTTCTCTTCGGCGACATGGACAAGAATGCGCTTGAGGAGGCGGTTAGGATCAAGGAGAAACACGGCGCCAAAGTCACGGCCCTGTCCGTCGGTTCAGGAAAACTCAAGGACACGATTCTCGAAGCACTCGCAATGGGCGCTGATGAAGCATGCATAGTCGTGGATCCTGCATGTGAAGGCTCGGATACAGCAGCTTCTGCGCTTACGCTAGTCAAAGCGATTGAGAAGATCAGTCCATACGATCTGATACTCGTCGGTGAAGGTTCAGCAGACAACTACTCCGGCCAGATCGGATCTAGGATCGCCGAAATGCTTAACGTTCCTCAGATCTCATACGTGAGAGAGCTCATCATCGAGGGCAACACGATCACGGCTGTCCGCGACATAGAGAACGTCTTGGAGATTGTCAAGGCCAGCATGCCTCTAGTCGTCTCGGTGACCAGCGAGATCAACAAGCCCCGGAGAGCACCTCTCTCCCAAATCCTCCGGGCATCACGAAAGCCATTGAATTCTTGGACATTGAAGGATCTCGGAATCGACACAAGTGAAGTAGGCGCGGCGGCGTCTCAGATCCAAGTCATCAGCAACGTGGCTCCCCAGCAAGACCGCAAGGGTGTGATCTTCGAAGGCGATGTGGGTGAGACTGTGTCGAAGCTATTGGACGCCCTCGTCAGGGAGGGAGCGATCGCATGACATCAGGGATATTGGTGGCATCCGAGACGGAAGAGGGAGCTTTCGAGCTTCTTTCGAAGGCTCACGAGATTTCGAGTCAGCTCGACGCGAAGCTTTCTGTCGTAGTCCTTGGGAACATCGAGGAAGAGAAGGCTCGCTCCTACTCTCAGTATGGAGCCCAGAAGATCATTCTGGTTCCTCAGGTTGGGGCCAGAACTCCCGACGCAGAGACGTACGCCAACGTGCTCTACGAGATCGCCAAGGAAGACGGCCCGGACATCCTCTTGATCACGTCGACCAGGCTGGGTAAAGAAACCGCCGGGCGCGTAGCCCAGAAACTTCACGTCGGATGCATCACCGATGCTATAGGAATCGCTATGAGAGGCCCGGAACTTGTGATTGACAGATACGCGCTCGGTGGAAACACAATATCGTCAGAGATCATCAAGACGAGAAAGAAGGTAGTCTCTGTGGTGCGAAGGATCTTCGAGGCAAATCCAGCACCAACAGAGGGCGTGATCGAAAAGGTGCAGATGAAGATCCCGCCACCTCGCGTGCAATTGATCGAGCGGAAGAAGAAAGTCGGGGAAACGGTCAACTTGGAGTCGGCTGAGACGCTCGTCTGCGTGGGCAAGGGAGTATCCAACAAGGAAGACCTCGGAATGATCACCGACCTCGCATCCCTACTCAGAGGAGAAGTCGGATGCACACGCGCTCTCTCGTCTGATTACCATTGGATCTCGGAAGATAGAATGGTTGGTATCTCGGGCAAGAGATGCAAACCCAAGCTTCACATCTCGATCGGGATCTCAGGGCAGATCCAACATACGGTAGGTATCATGACTTCCAAGCTCATCGTCGCGATCAACAAGGACAAGGAAGCACCAATCTTCAAGATAGCCGACTACGGAGTAGTTGGGGACCTCTACCAAGTAGTCCCGAAGCTCAATGAACGAATCAAGGCGCAAAATGCCTAATCAGATTCAACTCGATGACACCGCAAGATTGGCTTTCGCCCACTCGAACCCTCTGTTGAGGGCGTGGATATTCACGTCAGCCCAGCCCTTTGGAGCAACTTCCCCGACACTCCTCCTCAGACTCTCGAGTCTCACGATCCCTGTGACAGCAGCAACGGCACCCAGCATGATCATGTTAGCGACCAGTGTCTTGCTGAATTCCTCAGCAGCCAGTTTTGTCGCGGGGACACGGTAGATTTTGGCGCCGCTTGCGCCCGAGGTGCTTGTCACTAGGTCTGCGTCCAAGAACAACACGCCCCCGGGTTTGGAGTTGACTCCGTATCTATCGAACGACTCTTGCGACATCGTGATCGTGATGTCAGCCGAAATCACTTTTGGATAGTCAATCTTCTCGGTCGAAACCACAACTTCTGACCGTGCCGCTCCGCCTCTTGTCTCGGCGCCGTACGACTGAGTCTGGACGGCTTTCTTTCCTTCGTACACTGCTGCAGCGTGGCCCAGTACAATCCCTGCCAAGATGACACCTTGACCGCCGAATCCGGCGATTATCACTTCAGTTCGATTCACTCGCAGCGGCCTCAAAGAGTTGCGCATACAGCTGAGTCAGCTCAGGTGCTTCGATATCGATGAACTCTCCCACGACGAACTTGTCAGACAGCTCTTGGTCACTCATCTCGCGAGCTTTCTCTATGGTGAGGGATTGTTTCTGGAACCACCGCATCATCTCGACGGGATTGGTGATGCCGATCCTTCGTCCATAGTGGACTGGACATTGTGACAGGATCTCAACGAACGCGAAGCCTTTCCTAGTCAAGGCTTTCTTCATCGCGGCGACGAGTCTAGCGACATGGTAGGTTGTCCATCTAACAACATACGTACCTCCGGCGGCCACGACTAGTCTAGATAGATCAAATGGCCTCTCCAAGTTTCCGAAAGGAGTCGTTGTTGTCTTGACTCCTCGGGGCGTCGTGGGAGCTACCTCTCCTCCTGTCATCCCGTAGATCATGTTGTTGACACAGATCACCTTGATCCCGATGTTTCTACGAGCCGCATGTATCAGATGGTTTCCGCCGATCGCTGAGCAGTCACCATCGCCAGTGAAGACCACGACCTCAAGGTCTGGGCAGGCAAGCTTCACTCCCGTAGCGAACGCTATTGGCCTTCCGTGCGTGACATGGAGAGTATCAACGTCGAAGAACGGGCTGGGAATCCAACCACTGCATCCGATTCCCGCTGCACATACAAGCTTCTTTCTGTCTATCCCAAGTTCGTCGAGAGCCCTCAGAAACGACTGGGCTATGATCCCATTCCCGCATCCTGAGCAATGGGTATGCGGCTGGGCACCTTTTCTAAGGTACTTGGACAGCGGATGGAGGTCTTGACCTGTCAGCTCTACTTCACGCCCCGCATTACATGCTCTAAGACGTAGGTAGGTCTGTGCAAGGTTGCGATCGTTTCCGGAGGGAGGAAGAGTGTATCAGCGCCTTCGGGCGCCGTTCTCTCAATTTCAGGGTACAGTTGCCCGAGGTTGTTCTCCAAGACGATCACCCTGCGAACCCTCCCCAGTGCCTGTCGTATTCTCTTCTCGGGGAATGGCCACAAGCCAACCGGCCTGAGCAGACCTACTCTCGCGCCTCTCCGACGTGCTTGCTTCACGACATGCTGTGCGGTTCTAGCGCAACTTCCATACGCGACAAGCGCGGTATCTGCGTCTTCTAGCTGCACCTCCTCGGTCTCGGAGATCTCGTCCGTGTGGGCCTTTATCTTCTCACTGATCGTTCTCACGATCTTGTCCATCGCCTCAGGAGCGCTGGCCTCTCGCTTTCCATACTCATCATGTGATGAACCAGTGACATGTGCTGAGAAACCTCTCCCGAAGATAGGCATCGGAGCCACTGATGCGCTGAGGAAACCCTTTGAGGCCTCTTCCATGCCGGATGGCAGTCTTCTGTTGACGATCTTGATAGATCCTTCTTCAGGAATCACAACCTCTTCACGCATATGACCAACTGTCTCGTCTGCCAGAACGATCACGGGCGTTCTGTATTGCTCCGAGAGATTGAACGCGCGAATGGTCGCATCAAACATCTCTTGAGCCGATGATGGAGCCAGCGCGATGATCTCATACTCGCCGTGACTGCCATGCCTGGCTTGGATCACATCGCCCTGCATAGGAGCTGAGACAATTCCCGTGCTCGGGCCTGCCCTCTGAACATCTACAATCACGCATGGAGTCTCGGTCATCACTGCGTAACCGATGTTCTCCTGCATTAGACTGAAACCTGGGCCTGAAGTAGCCGTCATCGCCTTCACACCAGTCCACGAAGCTCCGATGACACTACCTATCGACGCAATCTCATCCTCCATCTGTATGTACACGCCATGTGCCCTTGGGAGAAGCTCAGACATCTTCTCGGCAATCTCCCCGGCCGGAGTGATCGGGTAGAACGCGAAGAACCTGCATCCAGCGGCGACGGCGCCTAACGCGCATGCCTCGTTTCCTTGCATGAAGTGTGTGCCTGGTTTTGTCAGTGCGATGCCGTAGGCCTCCCTTCGATGAATATTGCGAAATCCGGACAGTAGTATTGACAGATGCGACAGGCTGTGCACTTGACTGGGTCGATGACCTCAGGAGAAAAGATGCCTTTCTTTGTCATGCGTCTGCTTGTCTTGAGTATCTTGGCTGGGCAGAAGTCG
>Ga0129297_10001971_pt1 | contig 10471 bp, 8 predicted proteins | sample I18A1metaG_FD_94708 | JGI IMG/M metagenome (GOLD analysis project Ga0129297, IMG submission 94708) | Lake sediment bacterial and archeal communities from Gulf of Boni, Indonesia to study Microbial Dark Matter (Phase II) - ​I18A1 metaG | ecosystem: Environmental > Aquatic > Freshwater > Lake >... | reverse complement strand
CCTCCATTGAGCGGCCTGCCAAGGCTCGGGCCACCCGTCCCGGTGATCCAAAGAGGTTCGCGACGACAGGGTAATGCGCCCCCTTCACCCTCTCGAAGAGAAGCGCCCGGCTTCCCCCCTCCGTCTTGCAGCACCTGTCGACAATCGCAGCCAGCTCCAGGTTCGGATCGATCTCTACGCCGATCCGGCGCAGTTCTCCCTCCTGCTCAAGCAGGCTCAGGAACACGTGAATATCGGAAACCGACATAACGTAGACCTTCAAAAGGAACTTCCAAGCTTGAAGCTTAGAATAATCAGAAACACCGCGTATTCCAAGAAGCGTCATCCAATTTTCGGACTATTCGACGAAAAAAGCCCCCGGCCGATGGCCGGGGGCTCCGATGCTGCGAGTAAAAGAACCCTAGAAGACGGCTATCTTCGCCATCTCCATCACGGGTCCGGGCAGGATGCCGAGATAGAGGATGCCGATGAGGGCGACGACGATGGAGATCACGGCCCCCGCATGCATCTTGACCCAGCCGTAATCCTCGACCGGTTCACGGAAGTACATGGCGACCATGATACGGAGGTAGTAGTAGAGCGAAATGGCCGAATTGAGGACGCCAAGAACGGCGAGCCAGATGTAGCCGGCCTTGACGGCTCCGGCGAAGATGTAGAACTTGCCGGCGAAACCGGCCGTCGGCGGAATGCCCATAAGCGAGAAGAGGCAGATGGTCATGGCCACACCCAGCAGAGGCCGCTTGTAGCCGAACCCAGCAAAGCCGTCGAGGGTGAGATTCTCCTCCCCTTTTTTGCCGGCGAGCACGAGGACGGCGAAGGCGCCGAGGTTCATGAAGGTGTAGGCAAGCATGTAGAAGAGGATGCCGGACATGCCGACCTCGTTGGCTGCCACCATGCCGACCAGGGCGTAGCCGGCGTGGGCAATGGAGGAGTAGGCCAGCATCCGCTTGAGATCCTGCTGGTAGATGGCCAGAACGTTGCCGACGGTCATGGTGAGCACCGCCAGCACCCAGAGGAGCATGCTCCACTCGTCCTTCAGCCCGTAGAGGGCCAGGGTGAAGATGCGGAGGAAAGCGGCAAAGGCGGCGGCCTTGGGCCCGGCGCTCATGAAGGCCGTGACAGGTGTCGGCGCACCCTGGTAGACGTCGGGCGTCCACATGTGGAAAGGGGCCGCGGCGATCTTGAAGAGAAAGCCGACGGCGATCAGCAGCATCCCGGCGATCGTCATCGGGTTCTGCAGGAAGGCGGGATGAGTGTTCAAGTAGGAACCGATGTCGGCGACGTTCGTGGTCCCGGCAACGCCGTACAGGAGCGCGATCCCGTAGAGGAGAAAGCCGGTCGAGAAGGCGCCGAGCAGGAAGTACTTGAGACCCGCTTCGTTGGAGCGCACCTGGTTGCGGAAAAGCCCGGCCAGCACGTAGAGGGAAACCGAGAGAACCTCCAGACCGAGGAAAATGGTCATCAAATCGGTGCCGGACGCCATCCACATGGCACCGGCGGTCGTGAAGAGAATCATCGGGTAGTATTCACCGATGGGATACCCTTCGCGCTTGAGATAGTCATCCGACATCAGGATGGTCAGCGCCGCCGCCAGCAAAAAAGTCAGGTTGAAAAAGGTGGCGAAGTTGTCGAGGGCGACACTCCCTGCGAAACCGAACTGCGGGCTGTTCCATGCCGCAACCGAAACCACCGCCGTCACTGCCAGGGCGAAGATGCTGCTCCATGCCACATGGGCCGTCTTGCCGCGAGGGGAAAAGACGTTGATGAGCAGAAGCGCCATGCCGAAGCAGACCAGCACCAGCGAGGGCATGATCGCCCCGAAATTGACGTTCTGCATGGCAGCTTGAGCCAGATTTTCCATGGAAATGCTCCTCAGGAAGCGGATTTGACCTGTCGATCGTCTGTGCTACTCGAAATCTCAGTGCCCGGGGGAATGCGGTGCCGGGATCGGGGGATGCCCGGCCGGCATCGGCTCGCCAACCGGCGCGCCGTGCCCTTCGGGGACAGGCGTTCCGTGCCCCTCGGGCATCGCCGGCTGACCTTCATGAACTGCCGGAGGAGCAGCCGGCGGAGTCTCCATCGCCTGGGCCTGGCGCACCTTCACCTGGTCGATGACCTGCTGCATGGCCGGGTTCATCTTTTCGAAGAAGGTGTTGGGATAGACGCCGATCCAGAATACGAAGAGAAGCAGGGGCAGCATGATGACAATTTCCCTCGCCGAGAGATCCTCGAGTTCGGCGTTTTTCGGATTGGTCAACTCCCCGAACATGACGCGCTGGAACATCCAGAGCATGTAGACCGCGGCGAAGATGACGCCGGTAGTGGCCAGGACGGCGTACCAGCGCAGTTCGCTCTGGAACGCCCCCATCAGGGCGAGAAACTCGCCGACGAAGCCGTTCGTACCCGGCAGGCCGATGGAGGAGAAGGTGATGATCATGAAGATGGTGGCGAAGATCGGCATCCTCTTGGCTAACCCGCCGAACTCGGAGATTTGTCGGGTATGCCGGCGCTCGTAGATGAAACCGACGATAAGGAACAGTGCGCCGGTGGAGATGCCGTGGTTGATCATCTGGATCATGCCGCCGGCCATCCCCTGCATGTTGAGGGCAAATACCCCCAGCATGACGAAGCCGAGGTGCGATACCGAGGAGTAGGCGACCAGCTTCTTGACATCATCCTGCATCATTGCGACGAGAGCGCCGTAGATGATACCGATCACCGCCAGGGTCGCCAGCAGCGGCATGAACTTGACCGTCGCCTCGGGAAAGAGGGGCATGGCGAAACGGACGTAGCCGTAGGTACCCATCTTCAGGAGGATGGCGGCCAGGATAACCGAACCGGCGGTCGGTGCCTCCGTGTGGGCATCCGGCAACCAGGTGTGCAGGGGGAACATCGGCACCTTGATCGCGAAGCTGAAGGCGAAGGCCAGGAAAAGCCAGGTCTGCAGGGCGGGAGCGATGTCGAGTTTGTAGAAGTCAGCGATGGAGAAGCCGTTGTTGGCCAGACCCGCCTGCACGCCGTAGTAGTAGACGAAGAGGATGGCCACCAGCATCAGCAGCGAACCGACGGCGGTGTAGATGAAAAACTTGACCGCAGCGTAGATGCGGTTCTTGCCGCCCCATATCCCGATCAGGAAGTACATCGGGATCAGCATCAGCTCCCAGAAAACATAGAAGAGGAAGAGGTCGAGGGAGATGAAGGCGCCGAGCATCGCCGTCTCGAGCAGAAGCAGAAGCGCCATGAACCCTTTGACGTTCTTCTCGACGGCCTGCCAGGTCGAGAGAACCGCGATCGGCATGATGAAGGTCGTCAGCATCACCAGCCAGAGGCTGATCCCGTCGACGCCGACGTTGTAATTCATCTGGAAGTAGTCGCCGATGTTGATCCATCGGGCAAACTCGGTGTAGTGCATGCCGCCCGAGGTCTTGAAGACGTCGTCGAAGGCGAGCGGCAGGCTGAGGAAGAAGGTGATCAGGGTCGCCCCCAGGGTCCAGCCCTTGAGCAGACCTTCGTTCTCCCTGGGGAGGAACAGCAGTATCACCAACCCCACCAGCGGGAAGAAGGTCATCAGGCTGAGAAGATGTTCGGTCATGGGAAATCGCTCCTTGGTTGCTCTCTATCTCAAGTCAAACAGCTTCTTACCTGAAGACGTAGAAGGCGAGGATGACCAGTGCACCGATCGTCATGGTCATGGCATAGTTCTGAACATAGCCGCTCTGGGTGAAGCGCAGCGCCCTCGAGCAGGCATTGACGAGCTTGCCGGTGCCGTTGACGACCCCGTCGACCACCTTGACGTCGAACCCCTTCCAGCAGAAGGTCCCGAGACGTTTGCAGGGATTGACGATGAGGGCGTCGTAGATTTCGTCGACGTACCACTTGTTGAAGACGGCTCGGTGCAGCCCGGCGAACCGGGCGGTGAACTTGGCGGGAAGAGTCGGGTTCTTTACGTACATGTAGACGGCGATGCTGATGCCGGTAGCCGCAACCAGAACCGAGAAGACCATCAGGCCGAGTTCGGTACTCTTGCTGCCATGGGCCGAGATATTGAAGATCTCCTGGGCGTGACCGAAGACCGGCTCGAAGTAGAGGTGGATGCGATTGGAGCCGCCAAGCACGGCGGGGACGCCGACGAAGCCGCCGACCGCGGCGAGAAAAGCCAAGACCACCAGCGGCAGGGTGATCACCCAGGGCGACTCGTGGATGTGATCCTTGGCCTTCGGGTGGGTTTTCGACTCGCCCCAGAAGGTCATGGCGACGCAGCGGAACATGTAGAAGGCCGTCATCATGGCGGCACAGGTCGCCACCAGCCACAGGGCCCAGTGGCCGCGGGTCGAGCCGAAGGCCCACCAGAGGATTTCATCCTTGGAGAAGAAGCCGGAGAAGAACGGGATGCCGGCGATGGCGATGGTAGAAATGAGGAAGGTCCAGTAGGTCACCTTCATCTTTTTCCCGATCCCTCCCATGTTGCGCATGTCCTGAGGGTCGTCATGGAGGTGGGCATGGTGGAGGGCATGGTGCATGCCGTGGATGACCGAACCGGACCCGAGGAAGAGGCAGGCCTTGAAAAAGGCGTGGGTCATGAGGTGGAAGATGCCGGCGGTGAAGGCACCGACACCCATTGCCAGGAACATGAAGCCGAGCTGGGAGACGGTCGAGTAGGCGAGTACCCGCTTGATGTCGTTCTGGGCGAAGCCGATACTGGCGGCGAAGATCGCGGTGGCGGCGCCGACGATGGCGACCACCATCATCGTGCTGGGAGCCATCGCGAAGAGTATGTTCATCCGGCCGATCATGTAGACACCGGCAGTGACCATGGTGGCAGCATGGATCAGGGCGGAGACCGGGGTCGGGCCCTCCATGGCGTCGGGAAGCCAGGTGTAAAGCGGGATCTGCGCCGACTTGCCGGTGGCCCCAAGGAAGAAGCAGAGGGTGACGAGGGTCACCACCGCACTGCCGGTGCCGAGCAGGTGGGCGTTCTTGCTGATCTCGACGAAGTTGACGGTCCAGACGCCGTGGGAGCCCAGGGTCCAGAAGAGGATGCCGAGACCGACCAGGAAGCCGAAGTCGCCGACTCGGTTGACGACGAACGCCTTCTTGGCCGCGTCACCGGCGCTCTTCTTGTGGAAGTAGTAGCCGATCAGCAGGTAGGAGCAGAGACCGACCCCCTCCCAGCCGATGAACATCACCAGGGCGTTGTTCCCCAGCACCAGCATCAGCATGGCGAAGCAGAAGAGGTTGAGGTAGCTGAAGAAACGGTAGAACCCTTCCTCTCCGTGCATGTAGCCGATCGAATAGAGGTGGATCAGCGAGCCGACACCGGTCACCACCATGATCATCAGGGCCGAGAGGGGATCAAGCAGAAAGCCCCAGTCGATCTGCAGCTGCCCGACGCTCATCCAAGACGCGACGACCACCTCGTGCACCTTGTCCTCGGGCCCGAGGCCGAGAAGACGGAAGAAATAGGTGCAGGAGACGAGGAAGGACGCTCCGATGGCGGCGGTGGCGATGCCGCCGATGAGCGCCTCGCTCTTGAGGAACCGCTTGCCGAACAGGCCGTTGATCACCGAGCCGAGCAACGGAAAGAACGGGATTAGCCAGATATAGTCGAACATCTACACACTCCTCTTAAGCGGAATGAACACGTAACAGCAGAGCCGTTCCTACCATTTCAGCATGTTGATCTCGTCGACCTCGATGCTCTCCCGGTTGCGGAAGAAGGCGATCATCAGCGCCAGGCCGACCGCAGCCTCGGCGGCAGCCACAGTCATGACGAAGAAAACGAAGACCTGCCCGTCGAGATTGCCCAGATGGTGCGAAAGCGCGATGAAGGTCAGGTTGACGGCGTTGAGCATCAGCTCGATACACATGAAGATGACGATGGCATTGCGCCGCGTCAGGACGCCGAAGGTGCCGATGGCGAAGAGTATCGCGCTGAGCACCAGAAAGTTGTGTACGGGAAGGGCTGCGTGCATGGTCTCTCTCTCCAGTCCTTATTCGCGGCTAGATTTCTTTTTTGGCCAGCACCACGGCGCCTATGATGGCCACCAGGAGCAGGATCGACGTGATCTCGAAGGGGAGGAGGAAGTCGGTGAAGAGGGCCCGGCCGATGGCCTCGGTGTGCCCGCCGGCCTGAGCGATCGCCTCACGGTAGTCTGACCCCATGCCGGTCGGCTCGCTGCGGTTCAGGAAGTAGACCGCCTGCGCCAGCAGCAGCGCCGCGACGACGGCGGAGCCGGCTACGGCGTGACGGTAGCGCTTGGCCGTTTCGGTCCCGAGGTTGAGCAGCATGATGACGAAGATGATCAGCACCATGATCGCCCCGGCATAGACCATGATCTGGATGGCTGCCATGAAGGGAGCCTCGAGCATGACGTAGAAGATCGCCAGACAGAAGAAGGTGTTGACCAGCGCCAGGGCACTGTTGACCGGGTTCTTGCATTTGACCACCAGCAGAGCGGAGCCGACAGCCACCGCGGCGACCAGATAGAAGAAAAGGGTTTGCATGGTATCGACGCTCCTATTCGTTACTTGAGCAGGCGCTCTTTGGTGAAGGCGAAGTCTTCCCGCTTGTAGTTGGCCAGCTCATAGTTCCCGGTCATCTCCAGCGCTTCGACGGGGCAGGCCTCGACGCAGTAGCCGCAGAAGATGCATCGCAGCAGGTCGATCTTGTAGACCTTCGGATACTTCTCACCCTTTTCGTTCTCGGCCGACTCGACGGTGATGCACTTGGCCGGACAGACCGTCGGGCAGAGGTAGCAGGCAACGCATTTCTCCCGGTCATGCGCCGGCACCAGACGGTGCAGGCCACGGAAACGCTCGGAAGGCTGCAGTTTCTGCTTGGGGTACTGGACCGTCGTCGAGTGTCCCGGCAGCAGATGCTTGAAGGTGATCCAGAGACCTTGGGCGAATTCTTTGAACATGAGTCGTTCCTCTTGTCTTGGTGGGATTACTGCTGCAGGACGACGATGATGCCGGTCAGCACGATGTTGCCCAACGAAAGCGGCAAAAACCACTTCCAGCCGAGCGTCATCAACTGGTCATAGCGCACGCGCGGCCAAGTGGCACGGATCCACATGAAGAAGAGCATGAAGGCCACGATCTTGATCAGAATGTTGATAGCGCCGGGGAAAGGCCCGTCCCAACCTCCGAGGAAGAGGGTGGCGGCAATAGCGGAGATGACGATCATGTTCGCATACTCGGCCATGAAGAAGAGGGCATACTTCATCGAGGAGTACTCGGTGCAGAAGCCGGAGACAAGCTCCGATTCGGCCTCGGGGAGGTCGAAGGGGGTGCGGTTGATCTCGGCCAGCGAACAGATGACGAAGAGCCCGAAGGCGAGCGGCTGAGAAAAGGCATACCAGTTGTGCATCCAGTGCGGCAGCGTCGCGATGCCCCAGAGGGGCGCCTGCTGCGCTGCGACGATGCCCCGCAGGCTCAGGGTTTCGGAGAGCATGAAGACCGCGACGATGGCCAGACCGGCCGCCAGTTCATAGGAGATCATCTGCGCCGAGGAGCGCAATCCGCCGAGCAGGGAATACTTGCTGTTGGAGCTCCAGCCGGCGAGCACGATCCCGTAGACGCCGAGACCAGCCATCGCCAGCACATAGAGGACACCGACGTTGAGATCGGTGATCTGCTGAGGAACAATGTAGCCGCTGATAGTGAGATCCGGTCCGAAGGGGACGACGGCAATGGTGATGAACGCCGGTACGAGAATCATCATCGGGGCCAGGATGAAGGCGACCTTGCTCGCCTGAGCCGGGACGATGTCCTCCTTGAAGAAGAGCTTCAGACCGTCGGCGATCGGCTGCAACAGCCCGAAGGGGCCGGTCATGGTCGGACCGAGGCGGGTCTGCATGTGACCGATGACCTTGCGCTCCACCCAGGTGGCATAGGCGACCATCAGGATCACCACGATGAAGACCGCGAGAATCTTAGTCATCATGGCAACGACGAACAGCAGGGGCGCGTTCGACAGGCTCAACATTTCAGGCGTCATGTCCATCCTCTTCCTTCGTCTAGATTGCGAATAGCACTGGCAGCTAAAAGCCGGGCTTGTGCGGGGTCTGCATTTCGCTCAGGTGCTTCTGCAGGTACTGGGCATCGTGGTTGTGCGGGTTGATCGCCAGCGCCTTCTTCAGGGCCTCCCGGGCCCCGTCGAGCATGTCGAGCTGCACATGGCACTCGGCCATCCGCACATAGGCATCGGCATCCTTCGGGTTGAGCTTGAGCACCTGCTGGTAGGCGCCGATGGCATCGCTGAACTCGCCCAGCTTGCGGCAGGCTTCGCCCAACATGAAGTGGCCGGGAGCAAACCGCCCGTTAGACTCGACGGCAAGCCGGAACTGCTCCGCAGCCTCGGCCAGAGCGCCCTCCTTGTAAAGAGCCATCCCCAGCTCGAAGCGGGCAGCGGTGTAGGTCGGGCTGATCTCGACCACCCGCTTGAAGGTTGCCACCGCTTGGTCGTGCACCCCTTTCTGGGCGTAGACCATGCCAAGGATGTAGAGCGCCCGGGTATACTGCGGGTTGAGTCGTAGGGCTGCCTCAAGGGCCTGCTGCGCCTGATCGAGGTCGTTGAAGCGCAGGCATGAGAGCCCGAGGCGATAGTGCGTTTCGGCGCTCCCCGGATTGAGCTTCAGAGCCTGCTGGAAGCTCTCGATACTCCCGGGCAGATCGCCCAACCCGTAGAGGGCCATCCCCAGCTTGAAGTGCACCCGGAAGGGTTCCTTTTCGCCGGCAAGGGCCTTGCGGAACGCCTCGACGGCCAGTTGCAGATCGCCACGATCGTATAGCGCCAGCCCCTTGTAGTAGTAGCCCTTGCTGAATCCGGCATCCTCGGCGAGCGTTTCGTCCCAGAGCTTGACCGCCTCGTCGATCAGCCCCCGGTGATAGTGGTCGATTGCCCGCTGGTGCAGGAACTCGACGTTTTTCACCAGGTTCACGCCGCACTGGTCGCAGAACTTGGCCCGCACCGATACCGGGGCCTTGCACTTGGGACACTCCATCGTTCTCTCCCGTGACGCCTCTTACTTACCCAGTTGAATGGCGATGGCCGCTTCGCCCTTGTAGAGACGATTGAGACCGGCATTGGCGAAGTGGTAGGGAACGAAAACGACCCCCTTCGGCAGCCTGCGACCGACCTTCGCCTTGAGCTTCAGTTCGACGCCGTCGGCCTTGAGCGTCAGAGTGTCGCCTTCGACCACCTTCAGCGCCGTCGCGTCCTCGCGCCCAAGCTCCAGATAGGGTTCGGAAACGACAGCCAGCGGACCCTTGGCGCGGGTCGAGACGGTGCCGCTGTGGTAGAGGGCACTGCCGGTTACCAACTGGAAGGCAGCGTCGATGGGCTTGCCGCCAGCAACGGCAACAACCTTCTTGCGCGTGGGAACCAGCGTTTCGCCGCCCCAGACCACGCCCTGCGGGCCGATTGCACCGAAGTCGATCCCCGCGTAGCCGGGATGGGTGGCCGCGATTTCGGCGAAAACAGCCGCCGGGCCAGTATAGCTGACCTGAGTGCCCATCCGCGCGGCCAGGAGGGAGAAGATCGCGTGATCGGTCTTCGCCTCCCCCGGGCTGGGGATGCCGGGGCGCACACGCTGGATGCGACGCTCGGCGTTGGTGAAGGTGCCATCCTTCTCGGCAAAAGAAGCAGCCGGCAGTACGACATGGGCCGCCTGGGCGGTGGGGGAGAGGAAGAGGTCCTGCACCACCACGAACTCGGCCCCCTTGAGCGCCGCCTCCGCCTTGTCACGGTCGGGCCAGGCGGTCAGAGGATCTTCTCCGACGATGTAGAGGGCGCCGAGGTTGCCGACGGCCGCGGCCTGCAGCATCGCCTGAGCCCCCATAGCGCCGGCGGTCGGCACGATGCCGAGGTCGATTGCGCCCTGGCTGTTCGATTTCTCCCCGCAGAGGAAGAGGCCCGAACCCGCGCGACCGGCGCTGCCGGTCAGAATGGCCAGATTGGCCGCGGCAATTGCAAGCTCCCGGCTCTGGGCCGTGTAGGGAAGGCCGTAGGCGAGCAGGATGGCGCTCTTCTTCGCCTTGGCCAGCTGCCGCGCCGCAGTGCGGATCGCCTCAGCGGAGACGCCGGTGGCAGCGGCCACCTGGTCGGCAGAGTAGGCAGACAGCGCGGCCTTGAGGGCATCGACCCCGTCAACGCCGTCGGTCACAGCCAGCCCCTCTTCGAGCAGGACGTGGGCCATGGCGTTGAGCACGTTGACTTCGAGCCCCGGCTTGGTGAGCAGGGTCTCGGCGTGGGGCAGCGTAGCGAACTTGCCCTGCTTGTCGGAGACGACGACCAGCTGCGCCTCGTGGCGCTTGACCGCCTGATTGACGACCATCCCGAAGACCGGGTGGGTTTCGTAGAAATCGGAACGGATGGCGAGAATGACGTCGCATTCCTCCACCTGCGGGAAGGTGGCAGTGGAAGCGGCCACGCCCAAGGTTTCCATCAGTCCCTCGGTCACCCCTTTGT
>Ga0129297_10001969_pt1 | contig 10476 bp, 12 predicted proteins | sample I18A1metaG_FD_94708 | JGI IMG/M metagenome (GOLD analysis project Ga0129297, IMG submission 94708) | Lake sediment bacterial and archeal communities from Gulf of Boni, Indonesia to study Microbial Dark Matter (Phase II) - ​I18A1 metaG | ecosystem: Environmental > Aquatic > Freshwater > Lake >... | reverse complement strand
TATAAGAATAGACGGCAGAGTCATCAACGGAATCCAATTCGTAAAGTGATTGAGAAGAGATGCAAAAGATAATCTTAGATTCAAACTTTCTGTTTATTCCTCTTCAGTTCCGAATCGACGTATCAAAGGAACTGGAAAATCTCGTAGGAAAATTTGAACCAATCGTATTATCAACAACGATGGAGGAGCTGAAGACACTGACAAAAGAAAAACCTGAAAAGACGAGGAGGCAAGCATTATTAGCCTTGAAGATTGCGGAAAAATGTACCTTAATAACGGTTGAAAAGGACCCTGTGGAAACTTACGACGACGTAATTTTGAGAAAGGCGAAGGAATGGGCCTGTCTCGTGGCGACCAATGATAGAAACCTTAGAAAGAGGCTGAGAAAAGAATCTATACCAACAATCTATCTGAGACAGAGGAAAAGGCTAGAATTGGAAGGTTATATCTAAAGCCTTAGAATCGGCAGATTTTTATTCCGAAACAAGAAATAAAATGAGCAAATGGTTGGTGGAAAATGTCAAGGATTAAAGTTGCATTGATCGGTGTAGGAAACTGCGCTTCAGCCCTGATCCAGGGGGTTCAATACTATTATGAGAACATGAAAAAGGAGGAAGAGAGCATAGGGCTGAGGCATCTAAATCTTGGAGGATACCGCCCGGAAGACATAGAATTTACATGCGCTTTCGACGTGGCAGATGGAAAAGTGGGAAAAGACCTCTCAGAAGCAATATTCAAGAAACCTAACAACGCGCCAAGATTCGCAGAAGTCCCGAAACTAAACTTAAAGGTCTTGAAAGGCCCACTCTTGGACGGAATAAGCGAAGAGTTAAAGGACGAAATAAAGATCGACCACTCAGATGAAGTGAATGTGGCTGAATCTCTGAAGGAAAACGGATCTGAAATAGCGATAAACCTGCTTCCAAGCGGATCAACAGAAGCCCCTAAAAGATATGCCGAGGAAGCCCTGAAAGCCAACTGCGCATATGTAAACGCAACGCCAGCTCCGATAGCAACTGATCCAAGATGGATAAAAAGGTACGAGAAGGCTTGTTTACCAATAGTTGGGGACGATTTGACAGACCAGGTTGGGGCGACGATAATCCATAAGGTGCTGCTGGAAACATTGAGCGAGAGGGGAATCAGGATAAGTGAAACATATCAGCTCGATGTGGGAGGAGGAACAGAATCCTTAGACACATTAACGCGCACAAAAGAGATGAAAAGGAAGATAAAGACCAGAGCGGTCGAAACGGTTCTGCCGTATAAAGCCTCAGTAGTGGCCGGCTCAACAGATTATGTGGACTTCCTCGGAAACAGAAGGGACAGCTTCTTCTGGATAGAAGGAGTATACTTCGGAGGAACCCCGATGAGGATGGATATAAGACTGAGCACAGTCGACGCCCCAAACGCCGGTTCCGTCCTCCTAGACGTGATAAGAGGGGTGAAAATCGCCCTAGACAGAGGAGAGGCCGGAAACATACAACCAATCTCAACCTACGCCTTCAAAAATCCATTGAAGATACTTCCGCCTGAAGAAGCTGACAAGCAATTTGAAGCCTTCATTCGAAACGTTAAAGCGTGAACTCATGCAGGAAAAAGCGCCGACAAAAAGAAATCGAAAGCTCTCCGTAGCAATTCCAGCATCTATAGTCGCTGACATTCCGCACCTAAGAGAGAAGACTTCAAAAATCGGCTTCATCGGAAGAGCCTCAGCGATATTCCGCGTGGATGAGGTTATGATATATCCAGACCAGCCCGGCAGGGACCAAAGAGGGGAGACACATCTCATAGCGACATTACTCTCGTACATGGAGACACCTCAGTACCTAAGAAGATACGTATTTAAGATCATGCCAGAACTGAGATATGCGGGAACACTTCCGCCATTGAGAACGCCGCATCACCCACTGCAAAACCGAATAAGAGATCTAAAAAAAGGGGAATACAGAGAAGGCGTAATTACATCAATCTATGAACATGGTGCCTATGCAGATATAGGCGTAGAAAAACCGATACTGTTGCGAGGCTTTCCTCTTCCTGTAAACACCCGTGTAACCGTAAAGATAACTAGAACTGGGGAAGATCCAAGGGCCATTCTGGCAAACAAGGATGAGATAGAGACCTATTGGGGGTACGAGGTAACAGTCTCAAAGAGACCGTTCGGTGGGATGGTGAAGACACTATCTTTCGACCTGGTTATAGCAACATCCAGACGGGGAAGAGACTTCGCCGAAATACTCTGCGAATTAAAGGAGAAGTGGGAAAAATCTGAGCGCATTCTCGTTGCGTTCGGAGCTCCAACTCAAGGGCTGTATGAGATAACAGAGCAAGAAGGAATAGAATTGGAAAGCATAACGGACTCCGTGATCAACACGATCCCGAACCAAGCGACGGAGACTGTGCGAACAGAAGAAGCCCTATACGCCACCCTATCAATCTTAAATGCACTAACAAGAGCTCTCTGACCACTAAATTAAACTTTATATATTACACGGTCATCATGTCTTGAAGAAGTCATAGATCATACAAGCCTTAAAGAAGGTTAGAGATGTGGGCCATAGAAAGAAACATGCACCCAAACGAGGTTCCCTAGCCTATTTACCTAGGGGACGCGCTTCAAGTCCGATTGGAAGGGTGCGTTACTGGCCCGAGGTGGATGAGGGCCCGATCCTGCTTGGCTTCGCAGCCTATAAAGCAGGTATGACGTACGCTGTGATGGTTGATGATATTCCCGGCTCTATAAATTATGGTAAAGAAGTGGTTAGTCCAGTAACAGTTGTGGATGCTCCTCCCATCCTGGTATGCGCTGCCCGAGCGTACACAAGAAACGTATCAGGTCTTAGAACGCTTACGGAGGTGTGGGCGAAGTCCCTTCCCAAGGATTTTGAAAGAATTTCTGGGGTAAAGGAGAACCAAAATCTCGAAGAAGACCTTAAAAAGATCGAAGAGAACCTCGATAAGATAGTCGAGTTCAGAGTCTTGGCCGCAACTCAGCCTAGGCTCACGCATGTTCCAAAGAAGAAACCCGACATCATGGAGATTAAGATTGGAGGAGGAACGATCAATGAACAATTCGAGTACATAAAGAATCTGATTGGCAAAACAGTCTCAGCCAAAGACATCTTTAAGGAAGGCCAATTCGTAGATGTCATCGCAGTAACCAGAGGTAAAGGATTCCAAGGGCCTGTGAAAAGATGGGGAGTCAGAATATTACAAGATAAAAGTCGGAAGACAAAACGAGGCATAGCCACCTTGGGAGCATGGGGTCCGGGTAGGGTTTTATATACAGTTCCGCGAGCTGGCCAGATGGGCTACTTCCAAAGAACCGAATACAACAAACGTATCTTAAAGATTGGAGAAGAGGGAAGCGAAGCAACACCGAAAGGAGGATTCTTAAGATACGGCCCAGTTAAAGGGGATCACATACTGCTCTATGGAAGCACGCCCGGACCTGCGAAGAGACTAATAAGGTTGAGATATCCGGCTAGGCCTCCGAAGACAATTCCTGAAGGTGCTCCTCAGATAACGTATCTATCTCTAGAGTCTCCTCAAGGCAAGTGAGGACGAAAGAAAAATGGGCAAGGTCTCATCAAAAATCTTCAACCTTGAAGGAAAACCTGTAGGAAGAATCCGTCTCCCAATCGTGTTCCAAACACAGATCAGGCCTGATGTAATAAAGCGGGCCGTCGTAGCCATTCAATCCAGCCGCATACAGCCACAAGGAAGAGACAAATATGCAGGTAAAAGGACAACAGCCGAATCTTGGGGTGTTGGAAGAGCCATATCGAGGGTCCCCAGGTTGAGAGACCGCAGCAGAGCAGCTTTCGCGCCGGGAACCGTGGGAGGAAGGCTCGCTCACCCGCCTTTAGCCGAGAAGAAGATAGTGAAGAAGATTCCTCGAAAAGAGAAGCGTTTAGCTCTCTACTCTGCTATCGCTGCCACGGGTCTAAGGGAGATCGCTAGATCGAGGGGACACGTAGTAGACGATGTGCCGGACCTCCCCCTAATTGTTACAGATGAGATCGAAAGCCTAAAGAGAACCGAGGACATGAAAAATGCTTTGCTCAGCCTAGGCTTGTGGCCGGACGTGTATCGAGTGAAAGAGAACATAAAGGTTCGCGCGGGAAAAGGCAAGATGAGAGGTAGAAAGAAGAAGATGGGGATAGGCCCCTTAATTGTAGTTTCAGAGAATAATGGTGTAGTTGAAGCGGCGCGGAACATTCCCGGCGTAGATGTCGTTGCAGTGAAAGATTTAAACGTTGAGCTTTTGGCACCAGGTACTCATCCTGGAAGGCTCACATTATGGTCGAGCTCGAGCATCGAGAAGATAAGGAACCTTACTGAGGAAGGAAAAGATTGAACCCGCATGAGGTTGTCTTGTATCCTGTGACGACTGAGTCCACAACCCGTTTAATCGAGGAGGAGAACAAGTTAGTCTTCATCGTTAACATGAAGGCTAGTAAGATGGATGTAAAGAGGGCTGTTGAAGACCTCTATGAAGTAAAGGTTAGTAAGGTGAACGTCTTGATCACGACGAAGGGTGAAAAGAAGGCGTTTATTAAGCTCCACCCCGAGTATAAAGCTGCAGATGTTGCTATCAAGCTTGGAATATTGTAGGAGGCATATTCTTTGGGCAAAAGAATCCGCGTTCAAAGACGTGGAAGAGGTTCACCAACATTTCAGGCTTCAACCCACAAACGGGTAGCTCCAGCCCATTATCCAGATCTACCCAAAGAGGCAAAGGAGGGTATGATACGGGGCCAAGTTATGTGGCTTCTCCATGATCCAGGAAGAGGTTCACCCCTGGCGTTGACGGAACTCGAAAATGGTGAAACGTATTACTCCGTGGCTCCTGAAGGAGTCCATGAAGGGCAGGTTATAGAACTTGGAGGAAGAGCCCTAGCTGATGTTGGCAACGTGCTTCCAATGGGAAAAATTCCAGAAGGAACAATAGTGTGCGACATTGAGTTGTCCCCAGGCGATGGAGGCAGGTTAGCCCGTTCCTCAGGAGCCTACGCAACAGTCATCTCGCATACACCGAGTGGAACGATGATAAAGCTTCCTTCAGGAAAAACAAGGTACGTCAACGACATGTGCCTAGCAACCGTCGGGATCGTAGCCGCTTCAGGTCGGGTTGACAAGCCCCTCTTGAAGGCTGGTGCGAAGTTCCATTGGATGCGATCTAAGGGGCATAAGTACCCGAGGACGCGCGGCATAGCCATGGTCGCGGCTGTCCATCCCTATGGAAGCAGCAAAAGAGGCGCGCGCGCGAGAATTAAACCGGTCTCACGGAATGCTCCTCCAGGAAAGAAGGTAGGTCACATCGCTGCTAGGAGAGCTGGTAAGAAGAAAAGGAAGTAGACACGAAACATTTAATAGATCTCAATAACCCAATTAATTGAGTGGTAAGATGCCGAGAGAATTTAGATATCGCGGATATACATTCGACAACCTACAGAGAATATCGATGGACGAGTTTATACGCTCGCTTCCATCGCGTCAGCGAAGGAGCTTACAGCGCGGTCTGACAGTGGAGCAGAGGAAACTCCTTGAGAGAATAAGAAGGGTTAAAGAAGAATCAGAAGGCGAACAAAAAGAGGTCATAAAGACACATGCCAGAGATATGGTGATACTTCCAGAAATGGTTGGAGTAACGCTGCTGGTTCATAACGGAAAGGAGTTCGTTTCGGTAGAGGTAAAACCTGAGATGATCGGGCATTACCTAGGCGAATTCGCCATCACAAACAAGCCTGTTAAACATGGAACCCCTGGAATCGGAGCCAGCCGCAGCAGCATGTATGTACCATTAAAGTAAATTAAGGGCGCTAACGAGGTTTCTTCTCACTTCTTTACTTGCTTGAGAATTATTTTTAACTGATCTTCCGTGATGGCATTCATCTCGTATAGTGTCTTGGCTATTTCACTTATCTTGAATAGAGGATGAACTTCGATTTCATTTTCAGCTAATCTTTTCCTTCCGCCTTCTTCTCGATCTAACAAGACGAATGCGTCTGTAACGACGCCGCCTTCAGATCTAATGGATACGGCTGTTCTTTTCAAGCTTAACCCCGTAGTAACCAAGTCATCAACCATTAAAATGCGGTCGCCCGGCATAAGCACCCCTTCAACACGGCGTTCTCTACCGCGAAGTTTCACACCCTGTCGCACATAGATGAACGGCTTACTCAGTTGATACGCGAGGATGGATGCTAAAGGAATGCCAGCAACTGGTATTCCAGATATTCTGTCAAAGCTTTCAGCATCAAGCTCCTTTTTTATAAAGGTGGCGCAGAACTCGGATATCCTGTGAAAAGCGTCTGGAAAACTGGAAATAAGTCTGAGGTCAACATAGTATGGTGTAACCCGTCCGCTTGAGAGCTTGAATGTTCCAAACTCCAAAGCGTTAATCTTCATCAATATTCGGCAAAACTCATTCTCAATTACTTCTTTATCTTCAAACATCTTTATCAAATACCATTATTCGGCTTCCTCCTTTTATGCGTATTATCGAAAATCCTAGCCTAAAAGAGAAGACTCTCTATATAAAATTGAAAATTTCAAAAATAGGTTTTGAACACTTAACAAATAATTGAGCGATTATTTACCAATAAACAGTTTTTGTTGTTTTCCCCGCTAGTACCGCCTCAGTCTCATCGGGTTCCAGCGTCTTTCTTACGCCCAGCTTGTAGTGCCAGTCGAAGCAGCAGTAACGGACAAGATTAACCTTCTTCCCCTTAATCTCTTCCGGGATAACTTCGTCTGGTGTACGCTTCGAAAAGTTAGTAAGCTCAACTGTAAATACACATTTCTCCCACCTGTTACCCTCTTCATCCGTTATAAATTCGCCGGCTTTCTCAATGTCTAAAACTTTTCCTTGCAACTTTCTAATTTTTTTCTGCAATTAGATAGCCTCCACTAAACTACTTCTTTGTTATCCATGATTTGCAGATGTTTACGCCTTCTACGGCGTCTCTGGCAGCCGTATCCGCCCCGATCTTTTTGGCGTATTCTTGGGTTATGGGAGCGCCTCCTATGATGATCTTAACCTTGTCTCTAAGCCGGGCTTCTTTGAGCCCCCTGATCACACTCTCCATCTCGACCATTGTTGTTGTGAGTAGGGCTGACATTCCGACGATGTTTGGCTTCTTGTCTTTGACGGCTTCGACGAACTTTTCAGGTGGCACATCTACTCCGAGGTCTATTACGTCGAAGCCTGCTGCATTCAGAAGCGTTACGACCACGTTCTTCCCGATGTCGTGTAGGTCGCCCCTTACGGTTCCGATCACAACTTTGCCTACTGCCTTCATGTCGCCCGCCTTCAAGTGCGGCTCAAGAACTGCCATACCTTCCTTCATCGTCTCCCCTGCCATGATTAGTTCAGCTAGGAAGTACTCGTTGTTCTCGTATTTTTGTCCGACGATTTCCATACCCTTAGCCATACCATCCGTCACAGCCTTATAAGCCGGTATACCAGCATCAACAGCCTCCTTACAAGCCTTCTGAACCCCATCAATATCCAAATTAACGATAGCATCCCTAATCTTACCCAAAATCACTTCTTCTTTCTTCATCGCGATCACCTTTTTAGTATGTCATTAATGTCTTTGCTTAAAAATTTTTCTTCTCTGTCTATTAATAACCCAAAGCAGTTATGACAATAATTTCGCTATGCCATGTTTCACGGATAATATGGCAATATCTAAGCTAACAATACCTTATACCTAAGTCTAAGATTGATACAACCGGTTAGTCAAGATACAAAATAGGCAGCTTCCTGATGACTACTTTATGGCATAAAGGGCAATGAGAGGCGCAAACACCGTCGCTACCAAGGTCATAACAGTAATCATCGTATTGAGCGACGGGCCTGCCGTATCCTTAAAGGGGTCACCCACGGTATCGCCGATGACGGCTGCCTTATGGGCGTCCGAACCCTTGCCCCCAAGGTTTCCGGCTTCTATATACTTCTTAGCGTTGTCCCACATACCCCCTGAGTTTGCCATCAGTAGAGCGAAGATGATTCCCGTTATGATGCTTCCCGCAAGAAAGCCTCCTAGGGCGTCTTTTCCTAGTGTGAAACCTACTGCAAGGGGAGCTATAATCGCCAAGATGCCTGGTAAAATGAGCGCCTTCAATGCGCCCCTTGCCGCTATGTCGACGCATTTGGCGTAGTCTGGCTTGGTCCTCCCCTCCATCAGGCCCGAGATCTCCCTGAACTGCCTCCTAACTTCCTCGACCATTCTAAAGGCATTTTTTCCAACTGCCAATATCAGAAGCGCCGAAAGCAAAGGCGGCATCATCGCCCCTAAGAAGAGACCTCCTATGATCCTCGGATCTACTAGATTGAGGAAGTCAATCTTAACCACCATTGCGTAGGCGTGGAAAAGGGCAAGTACCTGTAGGGCGGCGGCGCCTATGGCGAAGCCCTTCGTTATGGCCTTCGTAGTGTTGCCTGCGGCGTCCAGTTTGTCCGCGATTTCTACGACATCCTCCTCCAAGCCTGTTTGCTCAGCGATGCCCTTAGCGTTGTCCACTATTGGGCCATAGGCGTCGTTTGAGATGATCGTTGCGGCGGTAGCCAGCATACCGACGGCGGCCGTGGAGATGCCATAGTAAGGGTCAAGGCCATACATAAGGGCGACATTCCATGAGACTAGAGTTGCGATCACGATGCCGATGATAGAGGGCGCGATGCTTAGAATGCCGTAGGAAAAACCAGATAAGATATTTATGGCTGCCCCAGTCTTCGAGGATTCGGCGGTCCTTAGGACAGGGGTTCTGTCTATTGATGTGAAGAAGTCGGTCGTTATGCCTATGACCATCCCGGCTATCAGCCCCGCGACAGCTGAAAAGAACACGCCGATGCCGTGAGGTCCAATTCCTAAGACCTCGATTATCAAGAACGTTAAGATGGCAAAGATCAAGCATGTGAAGAAGTTTCCCCTGTTTAGAGCTGCACCGGGGTTGCTACCTTTTCCAACTCTGACGAACAGTATTCCAATAAGGGACGCGAAGACCCCGCTCGCCTTAATCAGCAGCGGAAGAGTGATATACTCTATTTTCCCAAAATAGGTTTCGGCGCCAATTAGCATGGCGGCAATGAGGCCGGCTATATAGGAGTCTACGAGGTCAGCTCCCATTCCAGCCACATCCCCAACGTTGTCGCCTACGTTGTCGGCTATAACGGCAGGATTCCTGGGATCATCTTCTGGAATATTAAGTTCAACTTTACCCACAAGGTCAGCACCTATGTCCGCGGTCTTCGTGTAGATGCCTCCGCCCGCCTTTGCGAAAAGGGCTAATGCGCTGGCGCCAAAGCTGAAGCCTAGAATAGTTTCTAAGGATTGTTTGGGATCAGCGTAAACGTTACTGTAAACGTAGTATAGGACACTTACCGCGAGGATGGCTATCCCAACGATAGACAGTCCCATGACCGACCCCCCGTAAAACGCCACCGTAAAGGCCTTGTTCAAGCCACTTCTCGCAGCGTTCGTCGTCCTTACGTTAGCCCTTATTGCGGCTCTCATACCAAAGTAGCTGGCCAGGGTTGTAGCAAGGGAGCCCAAGATGTAGGATAACGCTACGTTGTATCCGAAGGAGATTCCAAGGATCGCTGCCATGACTAGAACGAATATCGCAAGAGTCTCGCTCTGTCTTTTGAGGTAAGCTTCAGCCCCCTCTTTTATGGCAGCCGAGATTTCCTGCATCTTCTCTGTTCCGCTTTCATACTCTTTCATCATGCGGAGGAATAGGCAGACCGCGGTGACGATCGAAGCCAATCCCGCAATCGGCGCAATTATCAACCAGTCCATTTTTCCAGCCTTCAGAGTTTCCTCTCTTAAGAATGCTTAAGAATATTGTTTTCCTTTTAACCTTTTCCTCACTTTCTGTGCTCTGGAAGAAAAATCTAAGCGGAGAGTATAACTAGATGATGAAGCAAGTGAGACCCACGAATTCCTTCTTCAGAAATGCATTCAGCCTTTTTTAATACTGACACAATCTCATGCGTTCTCTTGTTTCTGGCATCTTCCTGTTTACGTAAATGAATTAATGTATCTGTTCGAGAGGGACATGTTTATATCTATTGCCATCGCTTGATTCTCTTGTTTATGCGTGACACATACGCAGGTTCTGTTGCATAGTTAAGAGTTGTGTTGCAAATTAAGGTTTACTGATTTTCTGGTTGTTGCACACTGAGGTTTAGCATTTTCTAGTTCTCAAAGATCAGATATTCATCTTTTAAAACCAGTCACCTAAGTATCCTTTATTCTCTGTCCTTTTTGCTCAGCTATCCATTCAAACATTCTCTGCTTATCTAGAGAATCCTGATACAATACAGAGATGTATTTTTCAAGAACTTTTGTTCTTCTAACTTTGTCCCATTTAATTCGAGGGGTAACTATGTTATTTTCATACTGTTCGACAATTTCCTTTGTTAGCACACGAATCTCATTCGGATATTCCATGTAGAAC
>Ga0129297_10001967_pt1 | contig 10478 bp, 8 predicted proteins | sample I18A1metaG_FD_94708 | JGI IMG/M metagenome (GOLD analysis project Ga0129297, IMG submission 94708) | Lake sediment bacterial and archeal communities from Gulf of Boni, Indonesia to study Microbial Dark Matter (Phase II) - ​I18A1 metaG | ecosystem: Environmental > Aquatic > Freshwater > Lake >... | reverse complement strand
GCGGCCAGGCATCTTTTTGCGCCCAAATCTGCTCCTTTTCGCCAAGGATATGCGTGAACACGCTGTAATTGTATTGCATCTTGCTCAGAGCGCGCCAGTAGAGCGTTAAATGGATCGTCTCGCCAGGCCGGGCCGCTGTCCGATCCAAAGCATATCCCACCAGGGCGATCTTGTTGTCCAGGTTGAAATACACCGGATTGGGGATACCTCCGGCCTGCCGGGGTGAGATCTCCACCTGACCGAAACGAACCTGATCACCAATGGACACTCCCTCGCGGTCCACAGCCATTAGCCGCGTCCACGTCTCGAACCTGTACAGTCCGACCTCGATCTGCACCTTCGCCGGCGCCAGGGTGACCGGGGAGACGGGGACAATGTAGGTATCGGCGATGATATCCCCAGGCCGCCAAAGGCTGGTGGGATAGGTGCCGTGCCCAGGATATACATCCCGCTGCCCGACGATCAAGTCGTTTTCGCCTAGCAAATGCACGAAAACACTGTAATTCTCACTCATGGGGGACAGCGCACGCCAGTAAAGCGTAACCGATACGGCCTCTCCTGGCCGGACCTCGTTGGGCGCGAACCGGCAACCGATCAACTGCATCTGGTCGCCCAAAGTCACATCGAGCCGCTTGATATCCGACGGGATCTCTTTTTCCGACAGGATCAGGGGCCGAGCATAGGCAGGGCAATGTAGGCAAATGGCGCGGCGACGGCCACCGCTAGAAACAGCATAGTGAGTACACCGACCGAGAGCCTCTCCAACAACTCGGTAGCCACAGGCTTTATGCCTACGAACACATGCGTCCAGCCTAGCATCAGTAAGAAAGCGATGGCGCTTATCGCCACGAACACCAAACGCCCTTGCGAGGCGAGAGTCATGAGCGTCCAGCGCACCAGGGAAGCAAGCACGATAGCCGGCCAAGCCGCAGTCAAAAGCAGCTTGTAACACGCTTCAGTTCTCAAGTGCCGCCGCTCTCTCCATAAGAAGAAAGCCAATCCTGGCAGGCTGAGCGCAGCCAATCCATCTAGCAGGCGATAGAGCCATCCGGACATGGGCACATTCAGCCCGCCGAAAAAACCCCAAAAGGACATGGCAAAGCCACCCCGCTCCCCCCAGAGTTGGCGGAGCGTTGGCTTAGCGTAGCGGGGGCCAGAAATGGCCGCAAACGTGTTCAGTCCCAGGGCATCGCCGTATAGTTGCCAGTTGCGCACGAACCACCAACCGGAGACGGCTGCTGCTACCCCATAGATAACGACACTTTCCCAGATCAGCCCGACAAAGGAACGGCGGTGATAGACAGCGATGATCAGGGCGAGCGCTGCCAGGGCGAATAGCCCCAGGGCACTGGCTTTGGCCAACGCCGCCAGGCCAAGTGTCAGTCCCAGGAGCAATAGGTGGTGCAATTTACTATCGCCCTTCACCAGACGGAGCAAACGCCAGAGGGCGAAAGAGGAAAGGGCCGTCGCCAGATTGTCGTTATTGACCGAACCGCTGATGAAGAGGAACATCGGGTTAAAGGCCACGAAAGCCGCCGCTCCGACCGCTAGCGCCTTGCGTTCCGGGAAGATATCCAGGGAGATGAGATAAGTGCAAAACACAGTCACCACGCCCATGAGCAGTGAGAGCCAGCGGATAATGTGCACCGCCAGCGTCGTGCCCCGGTAGGGAAAAGCCTCGCGCTCCGTATGGATGAACATGTTGATGTTCCTATCTGGTTTGGAGATGCCAACGTCGGCGTGTGGGTTTGGCCAAAGGACCTGATTCATGTCCTCTGTGTTGATCCGGCAAGTGGCCAGCGCCATGAGAGCATAATAAAGTGGGGGTTGGCTCCCTTCCTGTCGCCAGGGCTGCTCAACGCCAGGCCGCTGCACGGGCAAGCTGTAGCCATCGGCCAGATGCTTGACAAAAGCATAGTGCCGCATCTCGTCAGACGCCTCGAAAAGGGGCGTAACGACGCTATAAATCATGCCCACAACAAGATAGACTCCCAGTATGCCCACGATAGCTTTGTTGGATTTCACGCTCTCACGCACCGATTTCATGGTATACCACCAGGGTCTGCTTGGCGATCTCCGGCCAGCCGAAACGAGCTGACAAAGTTTTGGCTCCCTGGCCCAGCCGTTCCCGCAACGCAGGAGAGGCGATCAGTCGTGCTATAGCATCGGCCAGGGCCGCTTCGTCATCGGGCGGCACCAACAGGATATTGTCCCCATCGCGCAGTTCGGCTGGATGCCACCACTCATCCTGGTTCGGAATATACGTTTTTGCCGAGGGATAGCGCGTGCTCACAATCGGCAGGCCATGCGCCAGTGCTGCCATTAAGCTTCCCCGCCGCAAAGAAACACCATCCTTATAGGGAAACACGCCAATGTCCGCAACCAACAGATTAGCCGAGACCTCAGCTTGCGGAGTATAACCTGTCCACAGGACACGCCCAGCCAGCCCCAACTCGGTGATGAGCGCTTCGATGCGCTCGGCGTAAGCAGCGTTAGTCGGATCGCTGCTCCCCACCTTGCCGCCCACCATCAGCAGTTTGACATCCCCCCCGAGGCGTGCCAAAGCGCGGATCAACGTCTCTCCTCCCTTGCTTTCGTTCAAGAAGCCGAAATAAGCGAGCAGGACGTCGTCCGGCGCCACGCCCCAACGGGCACGCCAGGCTGTCTTATCATATCCCGCTGGGGGGAGGGGAGGAATGTTGCTGCCGATGGGGATACGAGTGATGCGCCGGATAAAGGGATAGACGGCCAGCCTGGCCTCATCCTCGGCGTTCGTGGCGATCACGGCATCGCTCCAGTGTGCCAGCGCCAGCACCGCCCACCAGCGCAAGCGTCCAGCTTTGGGGAAGAGATAGGGCACGCGCAGGTCATGATAAGTGACCACGACGCGCGGTCGGGACCGCATGAGCCACAGGCGCAGCGGCAAAAGGTGGATGGCCGGCTGCATGGCATAGGCCGCGGCCTGAAATTGGATGTTCACCACCCCAGGGCGCACCTCACGGATTACGCTAAGGATGACAGACCAACTCCCCCAGTCCCAGCGCGCCACGACAGGCCGCAAGCCCCAGGCCCCTGCCGCCTGCCGAGGATCGGACAGGCGAGACGTGATCACAATCACGCTGTGACCCAGGTCAGCATAAGCCCGCGCCATTTCCCGCGTATAATCACCGACGCCCCCCTGCATCGGCGGAAACTCCCCGCTGATTAGACAAATCCTCACAATAATCCCCTCGACCGAGCCATGTCATCCTGAGAATGGCCATGCCGTGCGGCGGCATGCATGACGGTAGAAACTCGTTACCTGGACAAATATTGGCCGTCTAGCTTTTATCTGTTTTCTCTATAAGCCCGGCCCCTTGCTGCTCGACGGCGAATTGCCCGAATCTGACGGGGTAAGGATGACATTCCGCCGAGGAATGCCCCCTCGCGCGAAGGGTCCGAGAATACGTGTTCAGATTATAGTCGTTTTTCGCCACCTGTCCAGAAACCGCCTACGCGCGGCAGGGCTTGTGCCAAGTTGAGAGGCATGGCATGCAAAGGCTTCGCGGAGCAGAACCCATCGGTCTGGAAGAGCCGATGCTAGGGCGGACCGCATTCCCAGTACCGCCTGTTTCACGACGATGCGACTTGGCACGATACTTTGTGATTTGACTTGGACAGAATATCGCATATAATGTAACTATGGTTACTTTCGCTTCAGATCCGTGGAGTGCATCAAGTAGCCATAGGCAAACAAAGAGGCTCAGAATCAGGAGGGTTGAACGATGAAATGGGTTACACGTTCTCACGTTCATGTCGATCGTGTGGCTTGCCCGTGGTTGATCACCCGCTTTATTGACAGTGAAGCAGAGTTCTTGTTCGTCCCCAAAGGTGAGATCGAAAAAGTCGTCAAGGAAACCGGCGCGATCCCATTTGATGCCCCAGGCGTTGAATTGGGACACCATGAGGGGCGATGCTCGTTCGAGTCGCTCATCCTGAAATATGGCTTGACCGACCCAGCGCTGCTGAAGTTGGCCAGGATCGTGCACGCTGCTGACACGGATGAAGGCTACGAGCGAGAGCCAGTAGCGCATGGATTGGAGGCCATCGCCTCCGGCTACAGCCTGCGTTTTCCGAAGGATGAAGAGAACCTGGCACATCAATTCGAGGTTTATGATGCGTTGTATACCTGGTGCAGGTTAGAAATGGCCAGAAGCAAATAACTACTACGGCAATCAATGCATGTGGCTGCTTCATGGTGAGCAGCCCTGCCGGATCTAACCGTAGCCAGAATAATGTGTATGCGTTTCTGCCGCAATCGTACCGTGCCACTGTTGACGTGGACAGATAAAACCATGTTGCGCTCTTGGCTTCTATTGCATTATAAGACTCCTGTGGAGCCTTCTGCTCGCCGAGTATACGTTTGGCGCAAGCTCAGAAGATTGGGCGCCATTTTGCTGCATGATGCCATTTGGGTACTGCCCGCTACCCCGTACACCCTGGAGCAATTCCAGTGGCTGGCGGTGGAGATCGGTGAAATGGAAGGCGAGGCAATGCTTTGGGAATCCAAGGTAGCTCTCGTCGGGCAAGAGGAAGGGTTGGTGAAGCATTTCCTGGAGCAGGTCAACCAGGCTTACCGCGAGATTCTGACTGCGTTGCAGCAAAGCAACCCAGACCTGGCAGCCCTGGCGCGCCAGTATCAACAAACGATCGTGAAGGACTATTTTCACTCAGAATTGGGCCAACGCGTCTGTGAAGCGCTGATCTCGGCGCGGGGAGGAGAAGACCCTTGAAATGGGTAACCTGGGAAAACATTGGGGTAGATCGCATGGCTTGTGCCTGGCTGATTCGACGGTTTATAGATCCAGAAGCAGAATTCTTTTTCGTGCCAGCCGGTCTCAAGTCCTGGCCGAACGGTGCCGAGCCTTTCGATATTCCCGGTGTGCGCCTGTCACACAAACGAGGGCATTGCACGTTTCACACCATGCTACGCGAGTTTGGGCTGAAGGACGCGGTATTGCAACATATCGCCCGCATTGTGGATGAGGCGGATGTAGTGCAAGAAGCCGCGGTGGAGCCCGCCGCGCCTGGACTTGACCTGATCTGCCGGGGCCTCCGCCGCATCAGTGCCGATGACATTACCGCTCTGCAGCGGGGCGCGCTAATCTATGATGGGCTTTACGCCGAGATAGCCGCTGGGCGAGAGTGTTGAGGAAAACAACGTGAATCATTATCTCTGGAGAATGCGGGGCTACTTCCGTCAGGTTGCGGGCCAACTGTTGCTCGGCTCGCTCGCCGGCATCGTGATGAACACGATGGTAGTCATGCCCGCGATCCTGTTGGGGCGAGCGATTGACGCCGTGCTGGCGATGGAACGCGGTGAGGCGAGCGCAAGCCAGGTCGGCTGGGCGGCGTTGGCTTTCGCTGGTGGGGTGCTGCTCCATGAAGGCCCGCGCATCGGCAAGCGCTGGTGGTTGATGACGGCCAATGCCCGTATCCGCGCCAATGTGCGAGCGGACGCGCTGCGCGGCGTGCTCTCCTGGCCGATGTCCCGACTGCACAATATCCCGATCGGCGACCTGATGGCGCGCATTATCGGCGATATAGAGGTGCTTGGCGTCGGAGTGCGCGAGTTCACCATTGAGACATGGGATACGGTTCTCTTCTCCTGCTCTTTGGTTGTTGCCATGCTGGCCTACGATGCGGGCTTGACCGTGTTGGCGCTATTGCCCGTGCCCGCGGCCATGATATTAGCTAAGGTTGCCGGACGCTGGGTGCGCGAACGCACCACGGAAGCGCGCGAATCCAACGCCGCCTTGACCGCCACGCTGCAAGAGCGATTGTCCGGTATCCGCGTGTTGCGGCTGTTCGGTTGCACTCAGGCAACGGTGGAGCGCCTCGCCGCCTTGTCTCAGGAACAGGCCAGCGCCAACCTGGCTACAGTGCGCCTGCGCGAGGGCCTCAAGCCGGTATACACTACCTTGATGACTGCTGGCGTTGTGCTGGTTGTCTGGCTGAGCGGCAGGAAGGTCATAGCGGGCAGCATGACCATAGGTGCTTTCGTCGCCTACCTGGAGCTGTACCTGCGTTTCGTGGGGCGCGGCTTCCGCGTGCCCCAACTCGTCAACTCCATTCAGAGTGGAGGTGCCGCCTATGCCAGGTTGCAGCCGCTGCTGGAGAAGCCGCTGTCCGTCCAGGGCGAACCAAGCTATGCCTCCTTTCGAGCGGGACGCATCGCTGGCCTGGGAAGGCCGCTTCCCAGACCGCCGGCCGTCCGCACAGGGGCAGCGGAACTTGCCCTGCAGGAGATCACCTTCCACTATCCTGGCGCTGCTCGTCCCGCTCTGCAAGGGGTATCACTTGATATTCCCGCTGGGGCGCTAGTGGCCGTCACCGGGCCGGTCGGTTCCGGTAAAAGCGCGTTAGCGAAGGCATTGCTTGGCCTCTATCCACTGAAGTCCGGTCGCATCCTGTTGGATGGACAGCCGCTTGAGGAAATCCCTGCTGAGCAGCGCACCGTTCGCATCGGCTACCTGCTGCAAGACGCTTATCTCTTTTCAGGAACCGTCGAAGAGAACATCCTCCTTGGCTTGCCTGCGGCTGATGGCGATGAGTCTTGTCCTGTTCTCGCCAGGGCCATCGGCTGTGCCTCGCTGAGCGATGACCTGCGCATGTTTCCCGCAGGCCTGCAAACTCAAATCGGCGAATTGGGCATCCGCGTGTCGGGCGGACAGCGTCAACGCATCGCCTTGGCGCGGGCTATGGCTTCCCAGCATCCCCAGGCGCCTGGCTTGCTGGTGCTGGATGATCCTTTCTCCGCCGTGGATGTGGACACCGAGGCCAGGATTATCATTGCTTTGCGCCATGCCTTTGGCCCGATGTCGCCGCCGGAACAACGGGCCACGATTATCCTCTGCTCCCATCGTCTGGCTGCCTTCCCACAGGCTGACCGGGTCGTGGTATTGGATGGCGGGCGGGTTATCGAGCAAGGAACTCATGCCGACTTGATCCAGGCTGGTGGGCTATACGCGCGCATCTACCGCGCCCAGTACGAGGAGGAGCGACACGCTGCCTTGGCGGAGGAGCGCTTATGAACGCTACAAGCAATCCACTGCTCTCCCCTACGAGCAAGAGTCTCACTTTGCATCAGGTAATGTCTATCATGCATCCGTGGCGTTGGCTGCTGCTCCTGATCGCAGCCTGTGTGCTGCTGGGGGCGGTATTGGAATTGGTTCCGCCTCTGCTGATAAGGCGAATCTTGGACGAGTATCTCACCAAAGGAAGACAAGAGGGCCTAGTGCTCCTGGCTCTGCTCTACCTGGGAGCAACGGCGTCGGTGCAAGGCATCGGTTTCTTCTCTAGTTACCTCACAGCGGTTGCTGCGCAGGGCGCACTTCACCAATTGCGCGTCCGCCTCTTTGCTCATCTCCAGCGATTGCCGCTGAGCTACTACGACCAAACACCTTTGGGCGAGATCATCAGCCGCTGCACGGCGGATGTAGAGGCAGTGGACACACTCTTTCTATCGGGCGTGGCCAGTGTAGTGGCCGATTCGGTTCGCTTGCTGACCACCTCGGTCGCCATGATCGCGCTCAGCCCGCTGCTCTCCCTCGTCTCAGCTTTGGTCGTCCCGCCGCTACTGCTCGTGACCCGCTTCTTTCAGGTTAACGTGCGCGACGCCGAACGCGCCAATCGTCGCGCCATCGGCCTGCTGAATGCGTACCTGCAGGAGACCTTGGGAGGCGTCGAGATCATCCGCGCCTTTGGACGCGAGGCGTTCTTCATTGCTCGCTTCAGAAAGGCCCTCGCCCAGGCGCTGGCGGCGTTCAACCGCGCCACGGCATATTCCGCGCTCTATTCGCCGCTGATGGCTCTGCTGGCGGCATTGGCGATATCGCTGCTGCTTTGGGTAGGGACCCGCCAGGCGTTCGCCTCTTGGGGTATCTCTTTAGGCTCCCTGACCGCCTTTGTGCTGCTGTTCCAGCGCTTCTTCAAGCCGATCACTGCCCTCGGCGACGAGTGGCAGACGGTGCAAAGCGCCCTCTCTGGCGCGGAGCGCATCTTTCAGGTGCTTTCCCTGCCCGGCGAAGCCCCTTCGCACACCAAGGCAATTATGCCGCGACGCCAGGCCGAGTGTGAGGGTCAAGTACGGCCTGCCATCGAGTTGCAGGATGTGACTTTCGGCTACCTGTCCGAACGGCCCGTGCTGCGGGAAGTTAACCTGGCGGTGTATCCAGGCGAGCACGTGGCGTTGGTCGGGCAAACCGGCGCTGGGAAAAGTAGCATCTGCAATCTGTTGAGCGGCCTTTATGCCCCCTGGTCAGGTCGAGTATCTATCGCCAGCATTGATCCCCGTAACCTGGCGGAGGATGAGCGTCGCCGCATCGTGGGAGTGGTTCCACAAGCAGTGCAGCTTTTCAGCGGCACGGTGCTTGAGAACCTAACGCTGGGCGATAAGGGTGTATCCGCTGAGGCAGTACAGCAAGCCGCGGCAATCGCCGGTGCGGATGACTTTATTCGCGCGCTGCCGCAGGGATACAGCGCCTTGTTGAGCAATGGCCGCGGCGAAGGTGTCCAACTCTCCGCCGGCCAGCGCCAATTGCTGGCTCTGGCGCGTGCCCTGGTTTGGGATCCGCAAGTGCTATTGCTGGACGAGGCCACTTCTGCCGTAGACAGCGCCAGCGAGGCCACTTTTCGCGCCGCATTACAGGCCAACCTCAGGGATCATCGGCGGGCAGTCTTGACCATCGCCCACCGTCTCGCCACTGCGCGCGAAGCGGATCGCGTCCTGGTGCTTGAAAATGGTCGCGTCATCGAGGAGGGTTCGCCAAGCGAACTGGTGAGACGCGGTGGACGATTCGCGGCTTTGCTCGAACTGGAGGCCGCTGGCTGGGAGATATAGAGACAAATGTCCGGTCTCCAATTGGCTTCTCTATGAGTAGGCGCGTCCTCTGCGCTGAAGGATCTCCTGCGCTCGGAATGATGGACTTGGCTCTACTTGGCGCCTGCTCCTTGGCGCCTGCCGCCCGCCTGTTTGAGCCTGGAGCGGAGTACCTGGCGATAGGCGTGCATCCTCTCGACGCGCAAAGTGCGTCTGGAGCCGAGAAGCCATTTGGCCCCTTCGCGCAACCACTGATATAGATAGGTGCTCAACAGAAACCAGCGCAACAGCTCTCCCCAGGCGCGACCATAATGCTTGCGAAAGAAGTACACCTTGCTGCTGTGAAAATAGATATGTTGCGCTGGCACGACCTGCGAACTGCTCTGCCCTCCGTAATGGATCACCCGCGCCGTCGGCAGATAGACGACGCGCCAGCCCGCCTTCTTAATGCGATATTGCCAGTCTAGTTCCTCAGAGTACATGAAGAAAGCCTCATCCAGCAGCCCGACAGAAGCCAAGACATCGCGGCGCACCAGGAAGCAGGCCCCTGTCACCCAGTCCACTTCCTGCTCCTCGTCATTGGCGCGATCGCTGACGTAGTACCGATGCAGGATGCCACTACGCGCACACCACTGCTGGAGGACCGTGCTCTCCAGGAAAGCCGTCGCCAGGGTGGGAAAGCGCCGCCGCGAGGGTTGCACGCTGCCATCTTTGTTCAGGAGCTGCGGCCCCAAAACGCCCACATCGGGATGCGCCTCCATATAGGAGGCCATAGCACCTAAGGCATCACCGACAACCTCTGTATCCGGATTCAGCAAAAGGAGATAGCGCCCCTGGCTGCGTTGGATCGCCAGGTTGTTGCCACGGGTGAAGCCAACGTTCTCGTTCAGGGCAACAAGTTGCACCTCAGGGAACTGTGCCCGCACCATCTCCGCGCTGCCATCGCCGGAGGCACTGTCTACGACGATCACCTCACAGGAGAGATGGCTCCGCGCCAGGCTGGCGAAAACGGAACGGAGGCAGGCGGCTAGAAGCGTTTTGACATTCCAGCTTACGATGATAACAGACAGATCAAGCGATGAAGAAAAATCAGTATTTGTGTTCACGCATCATCTGCCAGTCCGAAAAGCCATGCGACGTTGGCAGTGGTCACCCGTGCTACCTCCACCAGGGTCAGACTTTTGATCTCGGCAACGCGCTGCGCTACCAGTCGCACATAGGCCGGTTCGTTGCGCTGCCCGCGGTAAGGATGTGGGCTGAGATAAGGACAATCGGTCTCCAAAAGCAGCTTGTCCAGGGGAAGATGGTGCACGATTTCAGGCAGCTTGCGGGCGTTGGCGAAAGTTACTGGCCCGGCGATACCAATAAGAAAGCCGAGTTCGACCGCCTGTTTGGCCATCGCCAGGTCGCCAGAGAAACAATGCAATACCCCGCCTGGATGCTCTTGCCCCCGCGCCCACTCGCGCAGGATGCTCATCGTTTCGGCATGGGCCTCCCGGTCGTGGATGATGACCGGCTTGCCCACCTGCCGCGCCAGGGCAAGTTGTTCCTGGAAAGCCTGGAGCTGCATCTCACGCGGGGAAAAGTTGTAGTGAAAGTCCAGGCCGATCTCACCGAT
>Ga0129297_10001966_pt1 | contig 10480 bp, 22 predicted proteins | sample I18A1metaG_FD_94708 | JGI IMG/M metagenome (GOLD analysis project Ga0129297, IMG submission 94708) | Lake sediment bacterial and archeal communities from Gulf of Boni, Indonesia to study Microbial Dark Matter (Phase II) - ​I18A1 metaG | ecosystem: Environmental > Aquatic > Freshwater > Lake >... | reverse complement strand
GGATTTCCACAGGCTAACTGTTGCATCCAGATTAAACCCTTTAAATCGCATAGTTTAGCCTGTGGAAATCGGGTGAAGAAATGGTGAAAACAAGCACTTTTCCGCATAACCACGCCGGTTTGCGGTCGGTCTATATGATCGACCTATGACGCCTTTTGTACCATTTCGCGCCAAAACGTCCGCGAGCTCGAGCACTGGTACGGTTTTTTCCACGGGATTCCTACCGGATCGCTGACATTACCGAAAACCGCGCCAGTCCTGAATCCTACCGCTTCTACCGGATCAAAGCCGGCGGATGATGGACTGGTGATGACGACGACAATTTTATGTTGACATTATGCGCCAACATGGCGTATTTTATGTGAGTATGCGACACTGGATCTGGAACCTGCGTAAAAAAATCTTTGGGATAGCGCCTCCCCCGCGATGCCCTCGGTGCGGTGGCCTACTCTACTGTACATTCGATAACTGGTGGTACTGCTTTGACCGCACTTGTTACGGATCTTTGGGGGTGGGTAAACCGCAGAGCATAGGAGATACCAAGGATGAAATTAGAGCCCGTACAGAAGTACCGGTTAGACATTCGGATAGAAATCCGCGATGAGACCTCACACCTCAGCGGAGGCCTGTCCCTGTCAGAATCAAGGATAGTCACTGCTAGCGATTTCTTTGATCTGGCACGGATTCTCGCCAGGTTCGATGACTTGCTCAAATCCGTTCAGCAGCATGAACCAGAGACGCAATCCTAAAAAGGACTTATCCTGTCGCAAACTTCCGCCGATAGGATAATAGGAACCTGGCGAGTGCTCATTGTGACTCGATCTCTGGCCTTGGGTTTTTATGTCACTTCGACAACGGGATCGATGCCAGGCAGCGCAGCCGGGCGCACTCGCCAGGTTTCCAAAAGGGGAAACCAACAAAATGAACAGCAATTTAGCCTCTAACTGGATGGCACAAGCAATCGTGCTGCAAGCTCTGGATGAGGTCCGAAATGAAAAAATGGCACTGAGCAAGAACCTTCCAGTTTTTCAGCGAGAACTGATCTTGATAAGTGTGCTTCGCCATTTGTTACGGCAAGAGGCTGAGATGGAACGGTTACGTAGTCCTGAACCGCCTATGATCCGCGCTTACTGCTCATGTTGCATGAAAGAGAGACAAGGGATCTGGGTGGGGCACGTCGGTGGGTGGCTATGCCCGAAGTGCGGGGCTTTCATATTGATCGACTTATGGGCGCAGGCATTCTGATGCCAGTCTGTATTTGTGGACACAAACAGAGAGCTCACATTTCTTTCGGCCGGCGGGCTTGCGTGATTTGCATGTGCAGTGGATTCCAGATTCACAAGCTCCGAGACGAGCTCCATCCACGATGGTTAGCCTATCCTGTTATAGGACCAGAAGCGCGGCCCGGATGTAAGAGCATGTTACGTGATTTGAGATTCTTACTGTTTGTCGCTTGGCTTGTGATCCGACGCGAAATCATTCTAGATCGACCAGTATGAGCTATCAATACAAACGCCAACCGCTTACTTCGGAGCAGTTACGTGCATACGAGGGCGCCGTCGATACTATGACGGACAAATTGATTACCTATACCTTAGTCGATTTGGGCCTGCGCGTCTCAGAGCTAGCGGGCTTGCAACGAGTTTGCGTCGATTGGCAAGGACAGCGCATCACGATATTCGGCAAGGGGGGACCGTACGGTAGGCATTCAAAACGGCGCGTTCTGCCGCTCACGATACGGACGGCACAAGTGCTCGGTCATGTCTTCTCGGTTTGTGATCGGGTCAAGCTAAGCAAGCGAACCATCCAGCGCCGAGTCAAATCAGTGGCCCGACGCGCCGGTTTAGTGTGTCCTGTCAGTCCTCACGTACTGCGTCATACGTTTGCCGTCAATTGCCTGCGCAGGGGAGTTAGTCTGCCCACCATCATGCGCCTCCTGGGTCACGAGAATCTACTTACAACCCAGGCATATCTCAATTTGTCCCCGGAGATGGTTATCTCCGAATTTCGAGAGAAGTTTCGAGATCAGGTTGAGTGATGGACGTGCCAAGTCTAAGGCGATGTTGTATCTGCAATAATCATCTTACTGAAACGGATGTAGTCTATGAGGAGCGTCCCACTGGCGTCCGTCATAGCCTCCAGACATGGGCCTATTGCGGTGCATGTTGGGATCGGCACCGTGAAATCTGCCGTGGCACACTTGACATCGATCGGCTTACCATCGCTATCCAGCGCCGAACGGGGCGCATATTCGTTGCACCGCGGTAGGCCAAAAACCACAAAAAACCGGAGGGGTAAGGGTAGGGGGTGCTCGAGATCTCTTGTCCTGGGCCGTTGTGCGGGTCGTTTTTTCTGCTCACTTCTTCTGGGTGAGCACAATGTACCGGATCCCGAGTCGTTTGACCTTTTTCCGTTTCACCCAAGACCTCGGCACTTCTTTGTGCTTTTTCTCAGCATCTTCGCGCTTAAGAAAAGATCCGTGGATTAGAAACTGCCGTCCGCGGAAAGCCATAGGACCTCTCAGATTTTTCCTCTCTCTTTCAGTATGCTCCTGATAATTCGGGCTTCTTGTGAGAAGTACCTCATACTCTTCGCGGTTTTTGCTCGTCTAGCCGAGCGCTCTAGGCGTGCCAAGTTTTCCTTGGATACCCATCCGTGCTTGGCAATATCAAACTTCTCAACCTTTGCGGAAGAGCCTCCAGATCCGTGAGCACGTAGATATTTTTCGATTCCCCGCTTAAGCCGCGCGGGAGTCCGTGGACTGCGTAGCGCGGCTTTCATCGCTTTGACTGGTGCCCTTCTTTTGGTCATACTGATTCTCCTATCGACAATACCGAATTATGCGCCTCGTCTCGTCTTATTGCCAGTACTGCCCTTCCAGCAGTTCTAGCTGGGTGATCCGAGCCGATCCCACGTTGGTCTTATCATTTTGATAAAGCCCAAGAGCGACCCGGCGTCCAAAAATCTCTTGCAGAAAGTTGATACAAGCCGCAGTAGTTTCTGAGTTCCACTCCCAGTTTACCGCACCACCGAAGTTGACCCGGCGGATTCCAAGTCGCTGGGCGTTAGCCGCATAGGCCATAACTCCGGTGCGGATGCGGATGGTAATCGTCGATCCATTAGGGACAGCTGCGTTGCCTACACTCCCGTATACAGCACCGATCCGATCAGATACCAGCTGGTAAAGCTCGCCATAACTTTGCCCGAATGCTCCCTTTTTTCCGAAAGCGGCCACCGGCCAGCGGTAGTTAAAATCGCATCCTGGCCCGATCAGTCCTAGTCCGTATGTAAACATACGGTCTGAATTATCTTGGTCTGCCGGGTTTACGAAACTGTCCAAAGTGAGCCTCAGGTCCAATTGCTGAGTAGCAGGGTCGGGGTAAAACAAACCACGCGAGATTAGACCAAGAAAGTTATACCGTGAGTGGCCCGCCACGAATGCCTCAAGGCCCGTAATCGTCAGGCCAGCCGCCACCAAGCTATAGCTGGTCGCCGTGGGGATGCCACGGACAAAAATCCAGTAGTCTTGGTCGGTAAAATCAGACCATGTGTATGGCGCTACAATGGGCGGAGCCGTTCCGCCAGGGGGACCTTGCGGGCCGGCGGGACCTTGCGGGCCGGCGGGACCTTGCGGCCCAGCCGGGCCTGGGCCGACGTAATGGGCTTGACTCATTTTAGGCGATCCTCCGGGAAGCGCATTTCTCCGATGGCTCTCTCAATCGCTTCGAGCCGCTCGGTAAGCTCAAGGGCAAGCTCCGTCATCTCATGTAGATCCTGAGAGATTATGTTCATCAGTTCTTGGAGCCCAGTAATTTCAGACCATGGATGAGTATGGCCCGGATCTAAGGGGATCTTACCATCTTCTTCGTAGGCTCTTTCTAGGTTTGTCATGATCGGTTCCTTGCGATGGTTGCCACAGCCAGAAACATTGCGACGATGACGATACTAGCGAGAATCATGCCTATCCATGCGTCTCGCCGATCAATCGCGGTCCCTTCCCGCTCCACGAATTTCCGAAGCGTGAAAAACGATGGGTTGAATGCAGACCAGATCGCAAAGGCATTGCCGATTGCGAGCATCCAGAGAGCCGTGGTTTTTTCCATAGTTTAGCGCAGGAGCACGTCGCTTTCTTCTACCAACATGTCATGTAGCTTCTGGATATTTGCCGCGATTCGTTTAGTTCTCAGCTTCTCTTCGGCTGGTGTTGCGAAACGCTCCGTTGCCTGTCCCTCAAGAAGTTCTAATACTTGGATTAGGACCGCTACTAGAATTTTCAAGAACTTTTTCCAGTTCATGCGGCACCTCCATAATAGGCATAGTATCGCTGGACTTTGGCGCGGTAGTCAAGATTTCGCTCACCTTTTGACCAGCGGTACTCACCCAAGTTGTAAATATCGATTGTGCCGAGGCCGAAACCACGATCAAGGAAATAGTTCAGAATGCGGGCCATCATCGGGATATTGACCTCTGGTTTGTAAAGATCTCCGGGCCAGTCCCCCGGAGCCTGGAAATGGCGAGGCCAGGACCAGACATTGGTATGACAGATCTGGCCGAGGCCGAAACTACCTTGGCGCGGATCGCTGAGACCTTGGGGATTCCAGGCCGCCGTCACCCAATCTGATTCCACCTTGATGATTGCCTGCATTAGGGCCGAGGGGACGCCGTATTCTTGACTGGCAAGCGAGATTAGAGTCTGGTATTCAACCGGAGGGGGGATGGGCCGTGAACGGTAGATAGCCAGGGCCAGGATGATAAGCAGTGCCGCGATGAGCCAAAACACCTAGATCTCACTTAGGCTTGTTTCCAAGGCATTGCGGCGATAGCCTCAACGCCAGGGCCGTAAATCCGCGTCGCACTTGTCTGAAAATTGGGATCGATGTTTTCGGGGACGGTGCAGGTCCAGTCCAAGGTGTCCAGGGCATCTTGCCCATAAATGGCAACGAAGATCCCACGCACCTCGGGATCACCCCACCACTCAGACGGTGCGTGGGTCTGGAAGTATGCTCGCCATTGTTTTTCATCATAGCCGGCTGTAGGTTGCACAACCCCAGGTTGCCACATTTGACCTTGGGGAATCTGGATAAACCGCGTCGCAGGCCCGAAATATGTCCGTTGCTCAGTAGGCATTACGGCAGCCGTAGGGCCGACCGTCTTAACGGCAGCCGGAGGGACTTCGGCAGTCGGTATGGGGACCGTCACCTTTTCTGTAGGCTCTCCTACGGCCTTGACTGCCCGAGCCGAGAGAACAAGATAGACGACACCGACGATTACCACAAAGACAACGATGATGTTCATGTCGCTCCTCAGTCAGAACAGAGCCGCCGACACTTTATTGACTTGCGATCCGAAGGCCGGGTTAACAATCAAGAGGCGTACCAAAACCGAGGCCAAGGCCACAAGTAGGATAGTAGCGATAATCTCACTGCGAGCCATGTTACCTCCCACTAAGCGACTAGTGTTACACCAGCCTTTTTGAGCAGTACGCCGATCTGCTTGCCGATCACCAGACCAACCAAGATGCACGCAAACAGAACGAACAGACCGCCTATCGTCATACCTTTTTCTGGCATTCTCACCTCCGAGAGGCCGCGAATATTGCCACGCCGCCAACAATAGCAATGCCGATCAGAAGCCCTACGGTGCCAAGCCCCATCTCAGTAGGTTGGGGGGTTTTCAGAATTTCATCAAGGATATTGGCTGATCCGTACTTGTCAAAATGGCACGTTCCAGTCTCCGGTCCGGCACCGCAATCCAGGACATAGAGAATGCGGACCTTTGCTTGGCCCGCGATAAATTCCATGAAGGCCGTCAAGGTCTCCGGATGCTCAGCTACCGACCAGCTGCCATCGGGATTGACGACAATGGCATCACCAAACCAGAAGGCATATACTTTCTGGCCAGTCGCAGCCGCTTGTGCCGCCATACGTGGATAGATTGTGCGGGCGAATTTTTGGAATTCGCCACGCGGTGCCACACCGATTAGACGGCTCAGCACTTGGGCCACGTACTGATCTACCTCTTCCCAAATGACGCCCTCGCCCGTCTCGCCACCTCCGGGAATCGGATACTCAAGGCCCGCAGGCCAATCCCACCAAGAGCCCATGTCACCTCCAAAACCGCCTCCAAGAAGATCCCATGTTGGCCAGCGCTCCGCGCTATCTACGTAGTACGGCATTCCCCATTCATCGTACCATAGACCAGCATTCACGCTATCCTCTCGGGACAGTCTCAACTCTGACCTCACGCGGCAGCGCGTGAAGTAGCTGGATTACAAGAATCAGGCCGATAAAGATCACAGCCACGATCAAAAGCGGTTTCACCCAGTCCAAAACTGAAGGCTTCTGACCAGATATTCTGGCCCATACCTCTTCCCAAAACGTTTGAGGCGCGGGGAAATACTGAAAGAAATGCTCGGGGGGGTTTGCCGTCACATCGATGACGTACATGTAGCCGACCGTATTTTTGTAATACAGATAGACATGTCCGGTTTTCTCGTCCTTGACCAAAACACCATAAGTGGGCATGTCCGAGGGGGCAGGATACCGCGCCAGAATATCTGCCCGCTCATCACCCTTTACGAGTCGGTAGGTCTCGTCTGTCATTTTTGACTCAATCCCCACCTGGCCACTCTGAGATAGTTAAGTTGGGAGCCAGCAGGCCCGCGAGCATATACCGTGCCCTTGAATCGATCCCAGACCAAAAAAGCAGTGTTGGGGAAGATACCGCCGGTGTCCTCAACCTTGCCATTTAACGACAGCCAGATCGGCGCAGCTGAGGGATTGTAAAGTTGCAAGATACAAGGTTGCGACACCGCGACGATGACAGTCCATGTCAAAGCTAGGGGTACAGTATCGCCACGAGAATCCATCGGATCCCCAAAGCTCTCATGGAAAATCGCCTCGAGGAAACGGCAGATTGCGTCTAGCACTTTCAGGACGTAGTCGGTCATGATTCACTTACCGCTATCATGATTAACGTGAGAACTAGTATGAGCACGAGCCAGGGCCAGATGGTGATGGGCTTCTCGCCTAGGACTTCGACACCAATAAAGGGCACGAATCCGTTTGGAATCGCTACGTCCACAGGCCAGCTGCGCTTCTCGCCAGTCGCAGGATTCCAGATCGTAATCATAGGAAATTGGATCTTCTCACTTCCGAGTCGCTAAATCGTACAACAGAACGCCGAGCACGATGACCAAGAGCCAAAAAATCAACGTGTTGTCTATGAGCAAACCTGCTCCAGCCGGTGCCAGCGGGGCTACCGCCTCTAGATCGGTCGGACAGGAAGGACAAGACAGATTCGGGTTTGCTTGCCAGCCGTTTCCTTCATCTTGGCTATACACGGGCGCTCCTCCGGGATCAAAGAGACACCAGGCATAGTAACAGGCTGGGACGAATGTCCCGTAACCTTCGACTTGCCCCGGAATCATCTTGGTTACCGCCTGGCTGGGATCAGTTCCACGGGATACACGCGCAGCCTAGCATTTGCCGGGGCAGCAACACCTAGGATCAGCTCCACGCTTTCTATAATCCTGGTATCGATGAGCGTATCCAGCTTGCCTTCCGTAAAGAAGTCGATGAAAGCATAGCCGAGGGGCAAGGCCTCGAGTCCATAGGTCAGTTTATTTTCCGAAACCAGATGGGCCCATGAGTTGTAGAGCAAGACTGGATTCCGATTGATCGACACCTGGATCGCGCCTGTAACTACGGTCGCAACTGGAGTGTGAAAGTTGACTCCTGGCGCTTGCGTGAATTGTTTGATGAGCAACCCACGCAAGAAGAAGCCGCGCCGAATGTCGATGGGGAAGGCCGCGTTAGCTGCCGTAATCGCTTGTTCGATGAAGTCAAACCGATGAATGCCGTACGTTCCGGCTTTGGTTACGTCATCGACGAATTCGCGGGCCTGGACCGTGGCCGTGCAATTGTTGATTGTCACAACTCGGTCGCCTCCGTTGATTAGGCCGTTCCGATCTTCCCATTGAATAAGCAAGTCCAGGGTTTGGAGCTCCATGGTATTCAAGAGCGTCATTCTGGGATCGATTGCCCGGGGAAGTTCAAAATCGACCTCCAGGTCGAAGAGAAAAGGTGTAGCTGCCTGAAGCCCGGGAATCGCCAGATTTACGCGGTTTCCGGGTGTGCCCTTCATCATGGCCAGGTACTGGAATAGTGCGCCCACCTCACTCCGCTTTATCTGACCAACTTGAGGCCGCGTTCGGCTAGTGCCGACGATCTGTAGATCACGGATCAGCGACAATGGCTGCTCGGGTGACAGAGCACCGTCCGCAAGTCCACCTGCCACCGTCACATCGCCGACAACCAAGATGTTCAGATCGCGGATCACCTCGCCAAGGGCCAGGGGATCTCTTGTAACAGCTGCCAGGCCGCCCGCAACCCCGTTTCCGGGATACTGAATTACCCGAGCAGGACGGGGTTTTTCTTCCCTCGGAACAAAAGGTAAAGGTCTCGTCGCCATGCGTCCTCCTATCTCAAGAATACCCAAAGGCCGAGCGCTCCAACCACGAGGGGAAGGTAGGTTGAAAGCACGCCCTGCAAGTTAAATTGCCTCCGGGTCGGGTCGATCACCCCGAAAATCCCGATGATTACGAGGAGTAACACGGCAACGGTGCCGATGTTTTTCTGTGTCATGAGACACCTCCGCCAAGAGACTACCAAAAAGGGATTTTGAGAAGTCAAGCGGAATTTTCAAGTGGCAGCGATATGCCAGCTAGCGTGGTTATTGTGATCTTACGATCAGGGCGGATTTTGATCTGTTTGTATTGCCAATCGCCTTCCAGCCAATCAATGAAGCGCAGCTCGGGAAGAGCTTGAATCTTTTCACGGGGGATCCCAGTAAAGTCCTCCAGGAATGCACCGTCTGAAGGATCGACGCACCGAAAAATCGAGAACCGTGTGGTTTCAGTAACATAATGCCGGGGGATAACTGCCTTTGGGCGACGCACGGCAGCATGTAGGGACACCTCAATATTTCGCCCGTAACGGATTAAGATGTCAAGTTCAGCCGGTAAAGAAGTCGCATCGCAAAAAGTATCCAACTCGTCCAAAAACAACCCGCATGGATTGACGGCACGGGCGATTCGGCACAGATAATTTATTTCAGCGGTTAGCAGATCACGGTCCGTAACGTCGATTGCTGGCCGGTAAATGATCCGAAAGTGGTTAAGATATTGATTCAGATAATGCCACAACTCAGATTGACTACGGATCAGTAAACCGGTATCGAAGTTGCCAAAACAATCAAAAACTAAGGCTCGGTCGGTTTTAATCTGTAGCGCTCGCAGTAGGGCCGTCTTCCCGCTTCCCGATCTGCCGACTATCGTGTGAAGTTCTCTCTTCCTCTTTTCCCACATAGATTTTTGAACCTATCAAGGCACTCGTCTGTAACAGGGCAAGTAAAAGTAGGCCATGCTTTGAGCGCGTCAAGTTAGGAACGTAGGCTTCCAGGACTTGATGCCAGGTAGTCCCCAGGGCATTTGCTTCGAGCGGATCTAAGCGCCAATGTTTTCCAGCACGCACAGAGACCAGATCAAAAAGCGTAGCAATTCCCGCCCCCAGAACCTCGGGCGTCAAAATTACGATGACCTCAACTTTGACCTCTTCGGCTTTTTCTTCTTTCGGGGGTATCGCCTCGGCTGCGACTTCCTTGGGCTTTTTGGGACAGCGCGGACTGTGCGCCCATAGAGCGCGAAAAGATTTTCGGCAATAGGGGCACGGTTCTTTGACAGGTCGCCGGCGCTTAGCAGGTCGAGCAGGGGGCACTTGCTCTATGCCACCTTCTGGCGTCACCTCTTCATACGATACTCGGACGCCTTCACTTTCTGAATAGTCCTCGTTCACGGGGAGCCTCTGGGGGAGTCTCGGTTTTAGCTGTTTCCGATTCTTTTTCTTTTCTAGCTGCCAGACGTGCTTCGAGTTTGGCTGCCACCTTTTCCGCGATTTCTTCCAGCACGTCAGGACTAAGCCGCGCAGTCCGTTCTGCGATCAAAACGGCACCGCATTTGATGCAGTACTTACCGGCAAGCACTTCCTCTCCGCAAGAGGGACACTCAATTCTTGGCATGGGCACTTGTGACCTCCGCTAAGATTGTCTGATAGAATTCGGGGAAATACCGCTTGAGCAGAACTACGATGAGCGCCTGCGTCAAGAGCTTATCGACAGTGCAGGATCGGCAGAAAACATAACCGAGCTCAGCCGTCCCGAACCGCAGCGAAAACCGCGAGTACTCATTGTCGCTTTCTATCGAGCAAATGGCGCATTTTCCCATGTGCCTATCCTGCACTGCTCTAGGAGAGATTACAACTATTTTCTAGGGCTACCCATTAGGGGAGGAGAGATCGTCGATCCTAGGCGAGCTGAGAGCAAACGTGAGGCTTTTTGGCGTAGCCAGTAGAAAGGAAACGGTAGCAAAAAAGCGAGCGCAGCGAGCCTACTTACTATGATTACCTCCAATCTATGATAATGC
>Ga0129297_10001963_pt1 | contig 10488 bp, 7 predicted proteins | sample I18A1metaG_FD_94708 | JGI IMG/M metagenome (GOLD analysis project Ga0129297, IMG submission 94708) | Lake sediment bacterial and archeal communities from Gulf of Boni, Indonesia to study Microbial Dark Matter (Phase II) - ​I18A1 metaG | ecosystem: Environmental > Aquatic > Freshwater > Lake >... | reverse complement strand
ATTGCTAGAGGTGACCATGCCTCTTCTGCAGAAGGCCTCTCTCTTCTGAGACCAATCAGGGAAATCATTTTTCCCTCCAAGAGACTGATTGGAACGCAAAGTAATCTGACTTGTCTTGTTCTAGATCGTGACCGGTCGAGCGCGCGTCGACATGGTCCTCCAAGCTCTTATATTCATTTATCAGACCTATTTACTTCGGTGTCTGGTTTGACGAATCCGTTCATCAATATCGATAGGAAGATTGTGTCAGAGATCTACACCTCATCAGAGCCTCTGGACAACCTGAAGATTCTCTGCGATGTCTATGGGAGCAGGTTCCCTGGAACCCCAGGGGACTTGGATTCCGTCAAGTTCATGGTTGAGAAGCTGAAGAGCTACGGCATCGCGCACGCTCACTATGAGTCCTATGTGATTCCGGGCTGGGAACGGGGCCCAGCTGAGCTCACAATGACCGCCCCCACAAAGAAGGAGATCGACTGCATCAGCCTTCCACACAGCATCGCTGGGGACGTGGAAGGCAAGCTAATCTGGTTGGGTGAAGGCGCTGTCGAGCTGTATGAAAAGATGGGAAAGGAGATTGAAGGCAAAATCGTCATGGTGTCGAGCGCCAACCCCATCGGCATGAACAGGCCTCTACATAGAAGTGAAAAGTTCCTGCGCAGTGTCCTCGCAGGGGCCAAGGGATGGATATTCATGAACCAGTATCCAGCCTACGGCCCGCAGACAGGAGCCATCAGCGCAATCATACCATCAATCAGCGTATCCTATGAGGATGGGATGTTCCTCGTGCGAACTCTGGAGAGAGAAGGCGAGGTCAAGCTCAGGATCAAGACCACGGACAAGAACCTAGACGTGAAAACCTACAACATCATCGCTGACATTCCCGGAACGAGCAGCAGCAAGGAGTATGTGGTCGTTGGCAGTCACTACGACGGCCACGACATCAGCCAAGGCGCTGAGGACCCTGCCTCCGGAGCCGTCATGGTCATGGAGATCGCCAGAAACCTCCAGACGGTTAGGGACGGACTGAAGAGACTTGTCAGATGCATCTGCTTCGGAGCTGAGGAGATAGGGCTCTACGGAAGCTACAACTACGTCGCCATGCACAAGAACGAGATGGATGACATCAGGTTCATGCTGAACCTGGATTCTGGTGGAAGCAAAGGCAGAAAAGGAGTCATCCTACATGACTTTCCGGAACTTGAGACCTTCATCACAAAAGCTGCTTCAGAAATGAAAGCTGAGCTCCCAACGTTCCAGAGGGTGAGCCCATACAGCGACCACTGGCCCTTCTTCGTGAAAGGCGTGCCCTGCGGCAGTGGTGGAGACCCAGAGCTGATAAGAACGAGCATGGGTCGAGGCTTCGGCCACAGCCAATACGACACCGTGGATAAGGTTGAATTGGAGTATCTGCGCCTCGGCGCGGCAAACTACGCGAGACTACTTTTCAGAATTGCGAATGCCGAAGACTGGAACCCTCGTCGAAAGACTCAGAGCGAAATCCAAGAATTCATCAAGAAACAAGGATACGACCAGACCGTCCAACTCGCTGACAAAGTCAAGTCGCATGTGAGGACCTGGAAGGAAATCCACCCGGACACGAAGGACTGGCTAGAGAGAAAATCAGACTGGTAGAGCCGATCACCGCGCGCGCTTTTCATCCGCGTGTAGCTGGTCATCCTCGAAACTTGTTGATAATAGGCATCTTGCGGCCAATTCCAAAAGCCTTTCGAGTGACCTTGATGCACGGCGGAGCTTGTCGTCTCTTGTACTCAGCACGCCTAATCCTCTCATACACGTCTTCCACAACGTGCACTTCATACCCCATCTCGACCAGTTCTTTCTTGCTTCGCCTGTTCTCTATGATCTCATCAACAAGTGGACTCACGATATCGAAGTTGAATGGATCGAACTGCCCTTCCATCAGCTCAGGAGATGGTGTCTTCGTAAACACGTTTTCCGGGATGATTTGTTTTCCAGCTTTCTCATTCACGTGCCTTGCCAGCTTGTAGACTTCTAGCTTACTTACATCTCCGAGTGCTCCGATTCCTCCTGCCATGTCCCCGTAGAGCGTGCAGTATCCAAGCGCCAACTCACTTTTGTTTCCCGTGTTCAACACGAGAATTCCCAGTCCTGATAGTCGGTTTGATATGTCCATGAGGCAATTTCCTCTTGCCCTCGGCTGTATATTCTCATCTGCAACAACATCATCTTTCTCCTCTGCTACATTGAAGTGTTCACGAATCTCCCCGAGTGGCTTCTCCAAGGTACCGTGGTAAGCATCAACTATATCCTGTATGGAGAAGCGAACAAAGAGTATCCCCAAATTCTTGGCTAGTTCTTCTGCGTCGTGTTTGCCGTGGTTCGTCGAATACTTAGATGGCATGGTAACTCCGATGACGTTCTCCTTCCCTAAAGCCTCAGTCGCAAGGCAGGCAGTCAGAGAAGAATCGATTCCTCCACTCATTCCAATGACTGCTTTTCGGAAACCAGTCTTGTGGAAGTAGTCTCGTATTCCTAGGACGAGGGCGTTGAACACTTCCACTTCAGTTCTAGAAGGCGGTGAATCAATCTTCTCAGCCTTTCCCGTGACCAAGTCAATATCTGTGATTATGAGATCTTCCTCGAACTGCTTTCCTATCGCTATCAGGTGCCCAGAAGCATCCATTGCCATGCTCTGCCCGTCGAAGACGAGTTCGTCTTGCCCGCCAACAATGTTGACATAGAAGATCGGAAGTCCGTTCTCTCTCGACTTCCTTCTGAGGAGCCTCTCCCTTTCAGATCTTTTGCCGATGTAGAATGGCGAGCACGATATGTTGATGATGATGTCTGCTCCTCTTTTTGCGAGTATGCGCGTCACATCAATGTCATATTCCTCATCCCAGAGGTCCTCGCATATTTCTATTCCAAGGTTGAACTTTTTCTTTCCAACGAAAATCGGGATTGGCCTGATTTCCTGTTTCTTTTGCGGCGTGAAATATCGATCCTCGTCGAATACATCGTATGTGGGCAACAATGTCTTGTAGGTAATGCCAACGAGCAGACTCTTTGAGAAGACCGCGGCTGCGTTGTATAGGTGCCTTTCTCGACTATCGACGAAGCCAACTACTCCCGATGCTTTCCGGCGCTTACGTATCAATCGGTTCAGCAGTTTCTTGTTCTCCTGAATGAAGCTCCTCTCAAGAATCAGATCTTGAGGCGGATACCCGGTGGTCGCGAGCTCTGGAAAGAGCACTAGGTCAACATTGCCTTGGTCGGCCATTTCCATGTGGCGCCCTATTATGCCAATGTTGCCCTCGAGGTCTCCGACGGTGGGATTGATTTGCGCCATCGCTATTCTCATTCCGGATTGGAACACCTCCATGGTGTCATGATGCTTAAGGAAGCGTCATCATTTTCATACTATATTAGCCGATGATCTTCTTTAACCGTGGTCAACACGACATGTGAGTTGGTTCTTTCGATGAATGGCATTGCCAGTAGACCCTTTGTGAATTCGCTTAACTCTTTTCTATTTCTGAATTTGGCTACTGCAATAGCATCGATCTCTCCGGTCACATCGTAGACCGCACAGACGTTCGGTATCTTTCCGATCGCTCTCTCCATCTCCAGGAGCTTCCCTTTTGATACAGTAATCTCTGTTACTACCGTTAGCTCATATCCAAGCTTCTCGTGGTCAAGGATTGCGGAATACCCTTTGATGATGCCGCTCTCCTCCATCTTTCTCGTCTTCGCTATCACCGTCCCAACTGAGACTCCTGTCCTCCTCGCTATCTGCCGGCTGGAAACTCTGGCATCGTCTAGGAGATTCTCAAGAATCTTGACATCTGTCTGATCTCGATCCCTCAAGCTCCTCTTCCTCTGCTCATTTTTCCTACTCCCTCCCACTGTTGGAGACACTTGTCTAATATGAGACGGATCAATCATATATATTTCTATCGCGGGTAGTACTGTCATGACATATGATCAGTCAGGCAGGCTAAAGACAAACCCAGTCCATCCTAGACGTGAGAACTGCGGAGAGAATTCCCGGGCGACTGGTCTGGACGAAGCACAAACTGAATCCTCCCTTGAGGATTCCCTTCAAAGCCACTATGCAAAAGAGCGCCTGAAATCACTCGGTGTGCTTCAATGATCGGCGCGCACTCTCAAGACTGTCTTCTGGCTGCCTGGTCCCTGGTCAACAAAGTCATAACAACGAAGGAAGTGGTGGATATTGACGATAGCTTATGGTTTGGTGAAGGTTGAACCCGGAAAGGAGAACGTGGTGGCGCAGGAAGTCGTGAAGGTCAAGGAAGTAAAGGAGGCTGCGTGGACGTATGGTTTCTGCGACATTCTGGTAAGAGCAGAGACTGGATCTGTCGAGGAGCTGAAGAAAATGGTGCTCAACAGGTTCCGTAAGACACCAGGAGTCGTTGGTACAGAGACCATAATCGTCAGTCCAATTCCCATATGTGCCTCCCGTCCTCCGAGTAAGACAAGGGCAACACGCGCTAGGAGAAAGAGAAGATGAATACGCCACGGCCAGGGCTAGATCTTGCGTACTCATTCAAAACACTGAAGCGCTGTGAACATGAAGACATAGAGCTAGGGCGAGGCTCGCGTTACTGCAGCACCGTAAACTGACATACGACTCCACATTTGGCGGGCGTTCTATGGCGGTTGAGAACCAGCGAAGCGAAAAACGATCTGCGCACTACCTCAGGTACCATATCGAGACCAAGGATGCGCCGCCTCTGACCGCTCTGCCTCCTAGATTCAGAGTGAATCGTTTCAACAACTGCCTAGATGCGGGAGAATGCGCTGAAGTGTGTGTATACGAAGTTCACAAAATGATGGAGAACAAGAACAAGATCTTAGACCCTGTCGAGGACCGATGCCGGGGATGCTTTCTCTGCTACTTGAGATGCCCGGAGAATGCTATCGTTCTGCAGGTAAACCCTGAATTCAAGAAACTTGGGAACACCTATTTCACGCCAGAAAGAATAGAAACCATCTATTTTGAATCAGAGGCAGGCAGAGTCCCAGTATCAGGAACTGGATATAGAGGGCCATTCGCAGGAAAAGGCTTCGACTGCATGTGGTTCGATTTCTCAGAGATAGTCAGACCAACAAGAGATGGAATTCACGGAAGAGAATACATCTCAACCTCAGTGGACCTGGGAAGAAAACCGCCCTATCTGCAGTTCACAAAGGATGGAGAACTGCTTACAGACAATCCAAGAAACATAGAGATACCCATACCTATGATCTTGGATGCTCCTCTCACCTGCGGAAGCAAAGAGAACCTGCAATTGGTTCTGGCGAAAGCGGCAAATGAACTTGATACCTTTGCCATAATCGACGCCAGAGAATACAGTTCGAACCTGTTACGATACAGTTCGAATCTGGTACCGAGAATCGACGCCGACGATCTGGACAAATTCATGGATCTGATTCAAACTTCAAGGATAGTGGAAGTTGAATTCAAGGATATTTCTCGCGCAAAGGATCAGATCGAGAAGATAAGAAAAGGAGAATCGTCTGCAATGATCTCCTTTCGTCTTCCCTATGATGAGCGATCCCCCGAGACTGTTGAAGCGTTGGCAAGAATGGGGAGCGACATAGTCCACTGTTACGTTGAGGATGCTGCCGTCGAGAACGACCCCGAGATAGTGAAGGACGCCATACGTTCGGTCCACCTGCATCTGGTTAACAAGAGCATTCGAGACTCTGTTACTTTGGTTTCCGGGGGAGGAATAGCGGAAGCGGCACATGTTCCAAAGTCCATGATTCTGGGAGCTGATGCGGTTTCCGTAGGCCTAGCCTATCAGATCGCCCTAGGATGCAAGGTCTGTTACGGTGAGGAGCACACAGCGGACTGTGGAATGAGAGTGGATGATGAGAAGGTCGAACAGGCAACTCAGAGAATTGTCAACCTGATGGGTTCATGGAGAGACCAACTTCTGGAAGTCTTGGGCGGAATGGGCTTGCGGGAAGTGAGGAGGCAAAGAGGCGAAATCGGCAGAGCGATGTTCTACGAGGATCTTGAAGAGAGAATCTTCGGTGACAAGGAATGATGCAGAAGCAATCTCTCTCAATGATCCCAGCAGCACGGCCGGCACCCAAGATCTACCAGGAGAAAAGAGAGAACAAGATAGAGAGATACGAAGTCATAATAGACAGGGCTAAGTGCACCACATGCGGCGCCTGCATAGAAGCTTGCGCAACGTATATGGGATCTGCCCAAATCAACTACGAGGCCTTCAAGAAGACCGAAGGATCCTTCCGTGTAAGCAATCCAAACTCATCCTGCAACGGATGTATGGACTGCGTAAAACGCTGCCAGCCCGGAGCACTCTCAGTTGAGCTGAGCGCCCAATACCTCGCTCTAGGCGACCGACGTTGGACAGCCAATCTAATACTTTCAACATGGGAGCAAGCCGAAACCGGAAAAATCCCAGATAAGCACGAGCACAGAGTCGGAGACTCAGGAGGAGGCTTCGACAGAATAAGATTCGAGTTCGAGTTGGCCAATCATGCAACGCGCGACGAATCGCTGCATGAAATGGATACCTCAATAGTTCTGAACAAAAGAGGAGATGGTAGACCGGAGATAGAGATACCCATCCCCATCTACGGGGGAGACATGTCATTTGGCTCGGTCAGCCTAAACGTCATGCTTGCAAGGGCGATGGCAGCCAAAGCCTGGAACACTTTCACCAGCACAGGAGAAGGCGGCTACCCAGACGAGCTAATTACCTTCAAAGATCATGTCATAACCCAGATCGCCACGGGCCATTTTGGAGTCAACGCTGAAACCATCAAGCGAGCAAGAATCGTCGTATTGAAGTATGCTCAAGGCGCGAAGCCAGGCTTGGGAGGACACCTACTCGCCGACAAGGTCAGCCCGGAAGTGGCGAAGATCCGCGAGGTAGTCCCGAACATAAGCCTCTTCTCCCCGTTCCCATTTCACAACGTCTACTCGGTTGAAGATCACTACCGACACGTCCAGCTGTTCAAGGACATAAACCCACAGGCTCTAGTCTCCGTCAAAGTATCAACGCCCACTGACGTGGATATGGTCGCAATCGGCAGCTACTACGCCGGAGCAAACATCCTGCAGATAGACGGGGGCTGTGGCGGAACAGGAGCAGCTCCAGACATAGCCAAAAAGAACATCGCCATGCCAATAGAATACGCCATCCCAATCGTCCACAACTACCTTGTCAGAGAAGCCATCAGAGACGAAATAACGATCATGGCCAGCGGCGGCATCCGAACCGCTTTTGACGTCGCCAAAGCAATTGCCCTAGGCGCCGACGGAGCAGTCATCGGGACTTCAGAACTAGTCGCCCTAGGATGTAAGAGATGCGAGAACTGTGAGAGAGGCCGAGGATGCCCGTCAGGAATTGCCACCACTGACCCGATACTCATGCACTCAATCAATCCAGCGTGGGGAAGTCAAAGAATAATCAACATGTACCACTCATGGAAGCGACAGTGGGACTACATTCTGACGAAACTTCACCTTGAGAGCATTAGAGAACTTCGCGCAAAGGACGAGGTGAAGTTCAGGAAAGGCCGTTTCATGCACCTTGTCCACCTCGATCATCTCCGGTGACCAACATGAATGAACTCATCGACAGGATAATCGCTTCAAGAGAGAGCATAGCCTATGAAAGGAGGAATCTGGATCCCTGCGACAAAGTGGCTGAAGGAGGATGCGGCGTTCTAGGAATATCCAGCTCCGTTCCAATAAAAGGCAGATACCTGCTTCAGCCAATGGCGCAGATGCACAATAGAGGAAACGGAAAAGGAGGCGGCATAGCAGCAGCCGGCCTTTCCCCAAGCCAACTAGGCGTCTCGCCAAGAACGCTAGAAGAAACATACCTAATGCAAGTCGCATATCTTGGCCCAGGATCAAGAAAAGAAGTAGAGAAAGAATTCATAGACTCTAACTTGGACGTGGCTCTCTCAGAGAGAATTCCTGCGATTGAGAACTACGCGAGCATTGGGTTAAAGGTTAAACCTCCTGATGTCTGGCGATACTTTGTCAGAGTCAATGAAGGCAAACTGAACGAGTTCATTGAGACCAGCGGGCTTCACGGATTTGACCGAGAGAGAGCAGAAGACGAGTTCATCTATCGGAACAGCTTCAACCTGAACAGAAGATACTATGCCTCTCTAGGCGACAAAAGAGCCTTCGTCCTATCTCACGGAAAAAACATCATAGTTCTGAAAATTGTCGGTTACGCGGAACAAGCTCTCAGGTACTATCAGCTCGAAGATCTAGAAGCCAACGTCTGGATCGGCCACCAGAGATATCCAACAAAAGGAAAAGTCTGGCACCCTGGCGGATCCCACCCGTTCATAGGACTACACGACGCACTGGTGCACAACGGCGATTTCGCCAACTACCATTCTATGACTGAATACCTCAGCCAACGGAAGATCTATCCCCAATTCCTGACAGACACCGAGGTCGCCGCACTGTACTGGGATCTCCTGACAAGAGTCTACGAATACCCGTTGGAGTACGCAATCGAGGCCATTGCGCCAACAACTGAGAGGGATTTCGCAATGCTACCGGAGGATAAGCGGGCGATCTACAAGGCGATCCAGGCAACGCAGATCCATGGCTCTCCAGACGGTCCATGGTTCTTCATAATCGCAAGAAACAACACGCGCAAGAGGAGATTCGAGTTGATCGGCATAACTGACACCTCAATGCTCAGACCACAGGTCTTCGCGCTTCAAGAAGGGAAGGTGAAGATAGGCCTCATAGCCTCAGAGAAACAAGCCATTGATGCCATGCTACGAGGCTTGGCTAAGGAGGACGACAGATTTCACCCCGTGGCCGACCTCTATTGGTATGCTCGAGGAGGCAGCTACACGGACGGCGGCGCATTCGTCTACACAGTTGACAAGTCAGGAAACTTGGAATGTACAGACAAGTTTGGGAGAGTCATCTCACCTCCAATCTCCGAACGAAACCTGAAGCGGAAAGCTAGCTATGACGCGAAACATGCCTCGGAGATGATCGAGACCCTGTGCGGTCTGTCTTCGCCAATCGAACTATTTGACTATGTTGCGACACGTATCAAGGATTGGGATCTCCAGAATGTGCATCAATTCGCAGAGAAGCTAGCGAGGCACGGATGCAGGGGCGACGAAGAGAGAGCTGTTGCGATAAGCGTTCTCACTATGCTTCTCGACAGAAGATACGATACAGGAGAGATAAGAAGAAGTGACATACTCTTCATACTCGAAGAACAACTGTACAAAATCTTCAGTTCAATGCCTCCCGTAGAACTGGATGCGAGTAGCCGGTATTGCCTGGTTGACTGGAAGAACAGAAGCATGCTAAGAAACCCATCCGACTCCAACCAAACCTTAGCCATTGATGTGTCAGATTTCCCGCCGGAAGGGCCTGAAGGAGTCTGCCAGCTTCTCGACAAAGCCTACATGCTTGGATGGAGAAAGATCATTGCTTACAACTTTAGGGGACAGAGAAACTTCGGCGCCGGACTCGTCGCAGGAGACAACGTCAAGATTGATGTGTATGGCAGGGTTGGAGATTGTCTCGCGGCCTTCGCAGACGGCCCCGAGATCTGTGTCCATGAGAGCGCCCAGGATTCCGTAGCCTACTGCCTCAAATCAGGGAAACTAGCGATTTATGGAGATGCTGGCAAAGCATTTGGATACGGCGCCAAGGGCGGGGTCGCGTATGTTCTTGGTGATCTCGTGGATAGACCATTCATAAACGCCGTCGGCAGCGCGACCGCAGTGATAAACGGCTCATGCAAGGACTACATGGGGGAATCCTTCATGGCAGCAAACGGACTGATAATACTGAACGGAATCAAATTTGAGAAAGGAATGGTCTGCGAACAGGAAACACCCTATCATGGTGGCAACTTGTTTCCCCTCGCCGCTGCAGGCGCAGTATACCTAAGAGATCCGCGAAGAACAGTCGGCAAAGATCAACTTAACGGCGCAGAAATCCTCAATATCCCAAACGAAGACTGGAGGAGGATCCTGCCACTTCTGATGGAGAATGAAAGGCTATTCGGCATAGGAGTTGAGGACCTCTTGAGTGTAGACGGGATCAGAAGAAGACCGGACGAAGTCTACAGGAAAGTCGTTCCAGTAGAAGTCGCAGCTTTGAAGAAATATGACACAGGTATTTGAAATATCCACGTGCCTATTTCACGTGTTCGATCTTTTGGAGACAGCTAGAGCCACTTGGCCTCGGAGCTCAGTCATCTGACTTATTCTCTTGCTCTCAGGTTTGTGCAATGCACTATGTGTGGAGCGCGCAACGGAGTTCAGCCTCCGTGCTCTAGAACCTCTTCGCAGAGATAAGATCCCAGATAGTGTCTGTGGCGGGCCCGCGGGGATTTGAACCCCGGACCTCCGGCTCCGCAGGCCTATGCAGAAGCCTATCTTCAGCATCCTAGTCCAACTAGACCACGGGCCCGCTCATCCTACTCTATCATTCGAATT
>Ga0129297_10001962_pt1 | contig 10491 bp, 3 predicted proteins | sample I18A1metaG_FD_94708 | JGI IMG/M metagenome (GOLD analysis project Ga0129297, IMG submission 94708) | Lake sediment bacterial and archeal communities from Gulf of Boni, Indonesia to study Microbial Dark Matter (Phase II) - ​I18A1 metaG | ecosystem: Environmental > Aquatic > Freshwater > Lake >... | reverse complement strand
GAAGCATGGACTTCCAAACGTCGTACGCAATGGCGTCCTTCAGCGCGTCAATGTGCACGTTCCCGTCTCCCGCGTGCCCGAACATGATGGAGCGCAGATTGAGGGAGGTCAGGTACGCCTTCACTTCCTTCAGGAATGGCGGAATCTGCGAGCGCGGCACCACGGTGTCCTCCGACAGGAAAACCGGGCTTTCCTTCATGATTGCTTCGCGGATGGCGCGGCGCGCGCGCCAGATGCGCTCGCTCTGCGCCTTCGTGGCGGCGACCATGATGCGCTCCGGCGCCGCACTCACGCATGATGAGAGCCTCTCTAAATCGGCCTCCACCGCCAGCTCGTTCGTTCCGTCGAGCTGGACGAGCAGGTGCGCCCGCGCGTCTGGGAAGGCGATCTCCTGGCCAAAGTGCCGGGCCACCAGGCGTATTGCATCCTCCTCCATGAATTCCAGCGCCGCAGGGGTTATCCGCGCACTCAGGATGCGGTACACGTCGTCCACGGCCTCTTCCAGGGAATCGTAGGGGATGAGCAGGTCCGTCACGAACGGCGCCGCGGGAACGAGCCGCAGGAGAATCCGCGTGATGACGGCGAGCGTTCCCTCGGATCCCGTGAGCATGCCGACCAGGTTGTATCCCGTGGCATTTTTTACATACTTGCCGCCCGTGCTGACTATGCCGCCGTCCGGGAGCACGCATTCAAGCCCCAGGATGTAGTCCTTGGTCGTCCCGTACTTTACCGCGCGTGGCCCCCCCGCGCCCTCGGCGACGTTTCCCCCTATGGAGCATGATTCGAGGCTCGACGGGTCGGGCGGGTACATGAGGCCGTGTTCTAGCGCAGCGCGCTGTATGTCGCCCGTGATCGCGCCGGGCTCGACGAGCGCGGTCATGTTCCGGGGGTCGATTTCGATGATGCGGCTCATGCGTTCGAGCGAAAGCAGGACGCCCCCCGCGACCGGAACCGCCCCGCCGGTAACGCCCGTCCCCGTCCCACGGGGCACCACGGGGACGCCATGCTCCGCGCATGCCGTCATGACCGCGCTCACCTCCGCCGTCGATTCCGCCAGGACGACGAGCTCAGGTGCATGGCTGCAATCAGAGGTCTCGTCGCGGGCATACTTGTCAAGGTCCGCGGCATTGGAGCGCATTCTGGTCGGTCCAAGCTTCTTCTCCAGTTGCTTTTTCACGGCATCGATCGCGCGGCTCATGGCATCCCCCGTCGTTACGCTGTAAGCGCACTACGAAATTCCGAATATTTCAATAAGAATCCGAATTTCTGTCCGAAAAGCCCGGTTTCCCGGCTGTTCAGCCGGTAAAAAGTACTTTACTTCCAGTAAAAATCCGGAAACCATCGTCCAGGCGGATAATCCTGACCGCGGGAGTGGCGAAACCCATGTTACTCAAGAAGAGCAATATCCTGTCCAACAAGTTCGTGGCGCTCATAGAGGATAACATCCAGGAGATAGCGGATATGTTCATGAACGATCTCCTGAAGAGCCCGGAAACGGTGGCGTATCGCCAGCTCGACAGGCAGGAGGTGTACGAGGCCGCTTACAAGCGCCTGCACGAGATTTCCAAGTGGATAATGAAGGACTATCCCAAGCAGGAGATCGAGCGCTATTATCGCCAGATTGGGCGCGAGCGTTTCGAGCAGGGAATACCCTTTACCGCCGCCTTCAGGTTCCTGGTGCTCTTGAAGCGTCATACCTGGATCTTCGTATTGAAAAAGCTCTATTACGATGCGACCGTCTATGAGCAGGCGCTGGAGCTCAACAACCGTGTGGTGCTTTATTTTGATCGCGCCGCCTATTACCTGCTGTGCGGGTATGATGACATGCTAAAAAAGAAGTGGTAAAAAAATTTGCAAATGTTATTGACAGATATATACGATAACTTTTATGGTCATTCCCACGCAAGAGCGTACATATAAGGCGTTTAAAAAATTTAAAAAAATTACTTGACGCTGGATATCACAATCCATATATGTACTTCACGTTGTCGCGAATCTGGTATGTGTTCTTTAAAAGTTTTGGATGCTTCTGTAGCCCACTGCAAAAAGTTGCAAATTGGCTTGACCCTGTTTCGCGGGTTAAGTATTTTGTAACTGCATAGCTTACAAGCTCTATACAACGAATTTTCACATATCGATTCCCAGAACGCTGGGGATTTTTTATCTCCCAATACTGGTTCTTTGAAAACTGAGTAGTATTTTTCCTTCGAACGATTCACGTCAATTTTCGAAACTAAAAACTCTCATATAGACTTATCTATTACGGAGAGTTTGATTCTGGCTCAGAACGAACGCTGGCGGCGCGTTTTAAACATGCAAGTCGAACGGGATCCCTGATGCTTGCATTGGGGTGAGAGTGGCGAACGGGTGAGTAACACGTGGATAATCTACCTCAAGGATCGGGACAACCATTGGAAACGATGGCTAATACCGAATGAGATGGTGGCGGCGCAAGCCGCAGCCATTAAAGGTGGGGACCGCAAGGCCTACCACCTTGAGATGAGTCCGCGGCCCATTAGCTTGTTGGCGGGGTAAAGGCCCACCAAGGCAACGATGGGTAGCCGGCCTGAGAGGGTGAACGGCCACACTGGGACTGAGATACGGCCCAGACTCCTACGGGAGGCAGCAGTTAAGAATCTTGCGCAATGGGCGAAAGCCTGACGCAGCGACGCCGCGTGGACGATGAAGGTCTTCGGATTGTAAAGTCCATTAAGCAGGGACGAATAAGCAACGGGTAATATTCGTTGTGATGACGGTACCTGTCTAAAGCCTCGGCTAACTACGTGCCAGCAGCCGCGGTAAGACGTATGAGGCAAGCGTTGTTCGGAATTATTGGGCATAAAGGGCGTGTAGGCGGGGGATTAAGTTAGGTGTGAAATCCACGAGCTTAACTCGTGAACTGCATCTAATACTGATTCTCTTGAGTTCTGGAGAGGAGAGCGGAATTCCCGGTGTAGCGGTGAAATGCGTAGATATCGGGAAGAACACCAGTGGCGAAGGCGGCTCTCTGGCCAAGAACTGACGCTAAGGCGCGAAAGTGTGGGGAGCGAACGGGATTAGATACCCCGGTAGTCCACACCGTAAACGTTGTATACTAGGTGTTAGTGGGTTACTGCTAGTGCCGACGCAAATGCATTAAGTATACCGCCTGGGGAGTACGCCCGCAAGGGTGAAACTCAAAGAAATTGACGGGGGCCCGCACAAGCGGTGGAGCATGTGGTTTAATTCGATGATACGCGAAAAACCTTACCTGGGCTTGAACTGTACATGACAGGTGTAGAGATACACCCTCCTTCGGGCATGTATAGAGGTGCTGCATGGTTGTCGTCAGCTCGTGTCGTGAGATGTTGGGTTAAGTCCCGCAACGAGCGCAACCCTTACCCTTTGTTGCTACCAGGTCAAGCTGGGCACTCTAAGGGAACTGCCGGTGATAAACCGGAGGAAGGTGGGGATGACGTCAAATCATCACGGCCCTTACGTCCAGGGCTACACACGTGCTACAATGGCCGGTACAAAGCGTTGCAAACCCGCGAGGGGGAGCTAATCGCAAAAAACCGGTCTCAGTTCGGATTGTAGTCTGCAACTCGACTATATGAAGTTGGAATCGCTAGTAATCGCAGATCAGCACGCTGCGGTGAATACGTTCCCGGGCCTTGTACACACCGCCCGTCACACCACCCGAGTCGGTAGCACCCAAAGTAGCTGATCTAACCCGCAAGGGAGGAAGGTTACCAAGGTGAAGCTGGTGAGGGGGGTGAAGTCGTAACAAGGTAGCCGTATCGGAAGGTGCGGCTGGATCACCTCCTTTATAAGGATAGATCAATGAAGCAAATTAACCCTGTGGATCAGGAAAGGATCATACTACTCAGTTTTGAGAGAACCAGAGTTCTCGAAACCGTTTTAAAATTGCGGGTGGAGCGAAACTATAGGCCGGAGCTTGTAGTTTTGATGAGTATAGGCAAGGGCCTGTAGCTCAGTTGGTTAGAGCGTGCGACTGATAATCGCAAGGTCGGTGGTTCGACTCCACTCAGGCCCAATTCGACAAAGTTCTTTACAGGCTTGAATTGGGGGGTGTAGCTCAGTTGGGAGAGCGACTGCCTTGCACGCAGTAGGTCATCGGTTCGAACCCGTTCACCTCCAGATGCAGATGTGAAATCACACTGCTAGGTTCTTTGAAAATTGTAATAGTCCGAGCACAAACACAAGTACGAGCGACCTGGTTTGCTGAAATTCAGCAGACGAAATAATATGGTCAAGCGAATAAGGGCGTACGGTGGATGCCTTGGCATTGGTAGGCGATGAAGGTCGTGGCAAGCTGCGATAAGCCCCGGGGAGGAGCAAGCATCCTTTGATCCGGGGATCACCGAATGGGAAAACCTACCGGGGTAAACCCCCGGTATCCGTTACTGAATACATAGGTGGCGGAGGCAAACCTGGAGAATTGAAACATCTTAGTAACCAGAGGAAAATAAAGCAATTGCGATTCCCTTAGTAGTGGCGAGCGAACGGGGAATAGCCTAAACCGGTCTTTACGTTACAGTCCTGGAGCGCTGTAAGATCGGGGTAATAGGATCTGGACGGAGGGCATTCAGGGGCCCTCGGGAAGTTACAAAACCTTAGTTTAGTCGAATCCGCTGGAAAGAGAGCCAAAGAGGGTGATAGCCCCGTAGGCGAAAAACTTAAGGTCTTCCTGGTTCAGACTCCTGAGTACTGCGGGACACGTGAAATCCTGTAGGAAGTTACGAGGACCATCTCGTAAGGCTAAATACTCACCAATGACCGATAGTGCACAAGTACCGTGAGGGAAAGGTGAAAAGAACCCCGAGAGGGGAGTGAAATAGAATCTGAAACCGTATGCTTACAAGGTGTAGGAGGGCTATGGCGCAAGTCATGCCTGACTGCGTGCCTTTTGTAGAATGAGCCGGCGAGTTACTCTATATAGCGAGGTTAAGTGATTGTAATCACGGAGCCGCAGCGAAAGCGAGTCCGAACAGGGCGACTAGTTGTATGGAGTAGACCCGAAACCGAGTGATCTATCCATGGCCAGGTTGAAACAGGGGTAAAACCCTGTGGAGGACCGAACCGTTTAATGTTGAAAAATTATCGGATGAGCTGTGGATAGGAGTGAAAGGCTAAACAAACTCGGCAATAGCTGGTTCTCCCCGAAATAGCTTTAGGGCTAGCCTGATGCGTTCAGTTACGGTGGTAGAGCACTGATAGAGGTAGGGGGTCCACAAACTTACCAAACTCTTTCAAACTTCGAATGCCGTAACTCCAGAGCATTGGAGTCAGACTACGGGGGCTAAGCTCCGTGGTCGAGAGGGAAACAGCCCAGATTAACAGCTAAGGTCCCGAAGTATATGCTAAGTGATAAAGGAAGTGGAATCGCTTAAACAGCCAGGAGGTTGGCTTAGAAGCAGCAACACCTTTAAAGAGTGCGTAATAGCTCACTGGTCGAGTGGTTCTGCGCCAAAAATGATTGGGGCTAAGCATATCACCGAAGCTTTAGATTCAGCGCAAGCTGAGTGGTAGGGGAGCGTTCTATGCGGGTTGAAGATTGATCGTGAGGACGATTGGACTGCATAGAAGTGAGAATGCCGGCATGAGTAGCGATAAAACATGTGAAAAACATGTTCGCCGAAAGCCTAAGGTTTTCTGAGCAATGTTAATCACCTCAGAGTTAGTCGGCCCCTAAGGCGAGGCCGAAAGGCGTAGTCGATGGGAAGCAGGTTCATATTCCTGCACCACCCGGTGGAGGCTATCGTGATGGGGTAACGCAGAAAGATAGGGACGCAGGGAGTTGGTCTTCCCTGTTCTTATACGAAGGCTTGGGGTCTTGGGAAATCCGGATCCCTTTAAGGCTGAGGTTGTAGAGGAGTTCCCTCTTCGGAGGGAGCGAAGGTCTTGATTCTACGCTGCCAGGAAAAACCTCTAAACGCGAAATTGGGTGACCGTACCGCAAACCGACACAGGTAGGCGAGGAGAGTATCCTAAGGCGCTCGTGAGAACTCTCGTTAAGGAACTCGGCAAATTAGTCCCGTAACTTCGGAATAAGGGACGCCCCGTTAGTGTGAAGTCCTCGCGGATGGAGCATGAAGGGGCCGCAGTGAAACGGGCCAAGCGACTGTTTACCAAAAACACAGGACTCTGCAAAATCGTAAGATGAAGTATAGGGTCTGACACCTGCCCGGTGCCGGAAGGTTAAAAGGAGGGGTCAGCTTAATTTATTAGGCGAAGCTCTGAATTGAAGCCCCGGTAAACGGCGGCCGTAACTATGACGGTCCTAAGGTAGCGAAATTCCTTGTCGGGTAAGTTCCGACCTGCACGAATGGTGTAACGACTTGGTCACTGTCTCAACGAGAGGCGCGGTGAAATTGTAGTGTTTGTGAAGATGCGGACTACCTGCAGAAGGACGGAAAGACCCCGTGGACCTTTACTGTAGCCTGACACTGTAGTTTGGTTCAGTATGTGTAGGATAGGTGGGAGACTTGGAAGCCGGGACGCTAGTCTTGGTGGAGTCAACGTTGAAATACCACCCTTATTGATTTGAACTACTAACTGGTACCTGTTGATCCAGGGCCAGGACACTGTCTGGTGGGCAGTTTGACTGGGGCGGTCGCCTCCTAAAATGTAACGGAGGCGCCCTAAGGTTCCCTCAGCACGGACGGAAATCGTGCGTAGAGTGTAAACGCATAAGGGAGCTTAACTGCGAGACCTACAAGTCGAGCAGATACGAAAGTAGGGGTTAGTGATCCGGTGGTCCTGAATGGAAAGGCCATCGCTCAACGGATAAAAGGTACCCCGGGGATAACAGGCTTATAGTGCCCAAGAGTTCATATCGACGGCACTGTTTGGCACCTCGATGTCGGCTCTTCGCATCCTGGGGCTGGAGAAGGTCCCAAGGGTTCGGCTGTTCGCCGATTAAAGCGGAACGCGAGCTGGGTTCAGAACGTCGTGAGACAGTTCGGTCCCTATCCTCTGCAGGCGTTGGAAATTTGAGGAGATCTGTCCCTAGTACGAGAGGACCGGGATGGACGAACCTCTGGTGTACCAGTTGTCGTGCCAGCGGCACCGCTGGGTAGCTATGTTCGGAAGGGATAACCGCTGAAGGCATCTAAGCGGGAAGCCTACTCCAAGATTAGATTTCCCTTGGCCTTTAAGGCCACTGAAGACCCCTCGGAGACTACGAGGTTGATAGGCAGGAGGTGTAAGCACAGCGATGTGTTCAGCCGACCTGTACTAATCGGTCGTGAGGCTTGACCATATTATAAAAAGCCCGATGGGATTTTTTCCATCGGGCTTTTTCATTTTGTGCGCCTTGATCGGACGCACCTGGGTGCTTTATCGTGAAATACCTGGCCGCCGGCTGCTTCCACTACAGTCGGATACCCGCCATAGACCATATTCGCAGGACCGTAACATTCATCAATGAAAGCCGGCTGGGCGCCAGGATGAGCGGGAAGCAGCATTCTTGACTTTTCTTCATCGATGAGTACAATTCATCTAACGTTCGAGGACTAGTTCACGCGGGTTTTAGAAAGGGTACGGTTTTAAGATGTTCGCAAATATCAAGCCTCGTCCCGCGGGCTTTCTAACCCGGGAGCATTGAATTTCCCGTAGTGGACGCTTCCGATATCAATTGATATGTCGAGGAGCTTCTCCTGAAAAAGGACGCAGATTCCCATGTATTAGATTCTACGCGGTGTTTAGTTCTTGACAATCATTTATTCGACGTCAAAACAGCATATCGAAATGGAGCGATACGCGATCACGGTTCGGCCGTTTCACGCGGATTACATGTATACAGACAGCCTGATACCACAGTACATTGATACGCGCACCCCTGAGGGCTGCGAATGAGCTATTTCTCCTTCCCGCGTATGGTGATGGTGGAGCAACGCTTCAGCCGGGAATCGATTGCAGACGTTGCCGGGGAGGTCCGGAAGGAGCTTGCCCGCCTGGAACTCTCACGAACCATAAAGCCGGGACAATTGGTGGCCATCGCCGGGGGGAGCCGCGGGATCCGCGGCATCGATCAAATCATCCGGACCGTGGTTGACGAGATGAAAACGCTCGGAGCGAAGCCCTTCATAGTGCCGGCCATGGGGAGCCACGGCGGCGGCACCGCCGGGGGACAGCGCGGCGTGCTCGAGCGCTACGGCATCACGGAAAACACCATGGGCTGCGAGATCCGTTCCTCCATGGAGGTCGAGACCATCGGCGTCACCGGGAACGGGGATCCCGTGTACATGGACCGTCACGCGGCAGGCGCGGACCATGTCGTGGCGGTAAACCGGGTAAAACCGCACACAAAGTTCATCGGCGATGTCGAGAGCGGCCTCGTGAAGATGTGCCTTATAGGGCTGGGAAAGCGCGTGGGCGCCCGGGCGATCCACCGCGCCATCGATCGGCGATCGTGGATGGAGACGGCGGAGGAGGCGATGAAGATCATCACCCGATCGAACCGGGTGGCCTTCGGGCTCGCGATCGTGCAAAACGCGTATGAAGATATCGCCGCCGTGGCGGCGCTCCGGCCCGCGGATTTCCTGCCCGGAGAGAAGGAGCTATTAGTCCGCGCGCGAAGCCTCATGGGCCGCCTTCCCTTTTCCGACATCGACCTCCTCATCGTGGACGAAATGGGCAAGGAGATCAGCGGCACCGGGATGGACACCAATATCACGGGGCGGAAGGAGGCTTCCCCGATGAAGGTTGTGCGCGTGTTTGTGCGCGACCTTACCGCCGCGACTCGGGGAAACGCCCAGGGCATAGGCCTTGCCGACATCACCACCCGCCGCCTCGTGGAAAAAATCGATTATACGGCCCTCTATCTTAATTCGCGGACGGCCTACCGGACCGACAGCTGCAAAATCCCGATGACCATGGAGTGCGACCGGGACGCGCTCGCGGCGGCAATGGAAATTTCGGGAGTGGAGAGACCGCAGGAATACCGGGCCGTCTGGATACGGAACACCCTGGACCTCGGGAGGATCGCGGTCTCCGAGGCATACCGCGAACGCCTGCGCGTCCATGAGCATGCGGAAATGCGCGGCGGATATTTTGACATCGCCTTTAACGGTGGAGGAAACCTGATAAGCCCGTTCGCATGAAATATGCCGTAATTTTTTCCTGACGGCGGCGCCATAATGATATACACTTCAGAAAATGGAGCGCGATACCAGGCAAATGGATTCACAGGAAAGCAGCCTCACGATGATACGAAGAAGCACCCTCCGCTTCGACGAAAACCGGTGCGTGGGATGCAGGATTTGCGAGCAGTGGTGCGCCATGTCGCATTTTGGCGTCATCAATTCCGCGCGCGCGTGCATCGCCATACTGCGGAACCATGAAAGCCAGAAAGACCGCGCCGTGTACTGCCGGCAGTGTGCGGACACTCCGTGCATCCCCGCGTGCAAAAAATACGGGGCCCTGAGCAGGGATGAAACCACCGGCGCGATCATCGTGGACCCCGACGCATGCGTGGGCTGCCGCGCCTGCATAAAGGCGTGTCCCCACGGAGCGCCGCGCGTTCTCCCGGGTGAAAAGAAGGTGATTATATGCGACTTGTGCGGCGGCGAGCCCTCGTGCGTCGCGCATTGCCCCGAACAGGCGGTCCTTTTCCGCGGGGAGGGCGCCCATGAATAGCATCACCGGTATCACCGGCAGCATCGCGCGGGTTCACCTTGGCGCAGGGACCGCGGGGTCGGAGCCCCTGCCCCTTGACCGCCTGGGGACCTTTATTGGCGGCAGGGGCCTCGGGGCGCAGTATCTTTTCAACGAGGTGGGGGCCGATACAGACCCGCTCTCGGCGGGCAACAAGCTTGTTTTCATGAACGGGCCGCTGGGAGGCACCCTCGTCACCGGCAGCAACAAGATAAACCTGGCGTTCAAATCGCCGCTCACGGGCACCTACTCCTATTCACTCTGCGGAGGCCACTGGGGGCCGGAGCTCAAATTCGCGGGCTTCGACGGGCTCATTGTGGAGGGGGCAGCCCCTGCACCGGTTTACCTATGGATCAATGACGGGCGCATGGAACTCCGTCCCGCCGCGAACCTATGGGGGAAAACCATACCGGAAACCGAGAAGGCGCTACGGGCCGAACTGGGCGGCGACGAGCGCATCCAGATTGCCTGCATCGGGCCGGCGGGGGAAATGCTCAACCGCTACGCGTGCATCACCGCGGGGTGGTACCGTGAATTCGGGCGCGGCGGCTGCGGCGCCGTGATGGGCGCGAAAAAGCTCAAGGCCATAGCCGTGCGCGGCACCGGCGATATCCGCGTGCACGATCCGAAGGGCATGATGGAATTCGCCGAGACGCTCTACCGGGACCTGAAGGCGCACCCAAAGGCAAAGGAGCGGCGGACCTACGGGACCAACGAGATGCTCCGTACCGTGAACGACCTGGGGTATTTATGCACGCGTAACTTCACCGAGGGATATTTCCCCGAGGGCACGCGGATCGACGGGCCCCGGATGCGCGAGGACATCGTGGT
>Ga0129297_10001961_pt1 | contig 10492 bp, 9 predicted proteins | sample I18A1metaG_FD_94708 | JGI IMG/M metagenome (GOLD analysis project Ga0129297, IMG submission 94708) | Lake sediment bacterial and archeal communities from Gulf of Boni, Indonesia to study Microbial Dark Matter (Phase II) - ​I18A1 metaG | ecosystem: Environmental > Aquatic > Freshwater > Lake >... | reverse complement strand
GTAGTATGTCTGACCAGCCCGAGATTTTCCATTCTACGTACGTACCGCCACTTCATACTCCTTGAGATGGTATCGCCTAGAAGACGATCTATATCGAGTTTCTTGAACACCTTTGGAAGACGAGCGAAAACACCGACTATTTCATGAGGAAACATCAACAATGTATTTTTTGAAAGTTTACGTTTTCCTCGAGAATCTACTCTTTCGGTTCTCTCTCTCGATTTTTTCATCGCTCCGTCTTCCTTCGATACTATACTGGATCGCTTTAGGTAAAAATGTTTTCTCGCCTACCGAACTGAATGCAGTACGGAAGACATAAATACGCTACGAAGAGACAGTAAATCTCGGAAAAAATAAGATGATATGCTTTGAGTGAAGAAGCGAAAGTTTCAAGACGTGGATATATGAAGTATGTCGGCGGTATTGTCGTTGTCGCTGTTGTTGCAGCAGCAGGATACGGAATATATGAAGCGACGAAGCCTCCTCCAACAACTCCAACGCCGAGCCCTACGCCCACTCCGACGCCTACACCAACACCGACCCCAACGCCTACAGAACCCTGGAAAGCATGGGCCAATTCCATAAAAGGCAAGTTTGGCGGAACGACCCTGAACATGGCCATGGCTGCAACAGTAGGTACAGAGGCTCTCACGAAGATGAATGCAGAGTTCGAACAGCTAACAGGTATCAAAGTTGTTTTCGACACAATCGCAGACGTGTATCTACAAGACAAACAATTGGCTTCTCCAGACAAATACGACTTGCTTATGGTTGACTTTTTCTGGATTCCCAACTACGCGGCCAAAGGAATGACGGTGGAACTTACACCGTTTATAGAGGATGCGACGCTGACTCCTGACTGGTTCGACTACAATGATATTCATCCTGCCTATAGAGAGAGCTGCAAATTCAAAGGTCAGATAGTAAGCATACCTATAGCTGGTGAGAGCAGAATAATCGTCTACCGAAAGGATCTTTTCGAAAAGTACAACAAAGAACTTCCGAAGACACTGGATGAAATGTATGAGCTTGCGAAGTTCTTCCAAGATCTGAAAGAGCCCAATCTCTATGGTTGGTCCGAACGTCAAAGCCCGCCCCTGGCGCTTTCAGGATGGATGGAATACGCTCTCTACCAGATAGGTGATGGTTTCTGGGATCCCAAAACGTACAAGCCAACCATAAATACACCCGATGGAGTCAAGTCGTTGGAATTCTATGTAGCAATGTGTGACCAAGGCCCGCCTGGACATGCGTCGATGGGATGGGAAGAAGCAGCATCTGCTTTCATGGCTGGGAAAATCGCCATGGGATCCCATACGTCTGCGGTAACTCCATGGATAGAAGATCCTACGAAATCGCAAGTCGTCGGAAAGACCGGTTACTTTGCGCCTCCTCCAGCACCCGCGTTTGGTGTTCCGTTTAAAGGTCACTACGCGGCCGTGGCAGGTTGGTCGTTGGCGTTGAGCGCAAAAGCTCCAGAGAAAAATAGGAATGCAACATGGGCCTACATAGTGTGGATGACAAGCAAGCTGAACTCGAAGAAATATCTCGAAAACGGCGGCGTAGTCACGCGAACTACGAATCTAGTGGACCCGGAACTTGAAGCGAAATACGTGTATTATCCGGGACTCAAGGATTGTTTGGACAATGCCAAGAACCTGATAGATGCTGCCAATGCAGGAAAGACAACTACTTGGATCCCTCAAGAGCCCTTATTCGGAGACGTCTATGGGAAAGTAACTGAAATAGCTGGTCGTGCAGTGTCGCATGAGATCACAGCTAAAAAGGCATGCGATCAGTCTGCTGCTGAAATCGAGAAAATCTTTAAGGCTGCAGGAAAAATCACCTAAATTCCCTCTTTTTTGTTTACCTTTTTAGAGAAGATGCTATTTGGGTCGTGGACTAGGTTTACTCGAACGGAATTATGCGTATCTACTCATTCTTCCCTCGGTCGCTGTTTTGCTTGCAACAGTTCTTTTTCCTACCATATTTCTCTACTACGTCAGTCTACTAAGATGGGGTTTGGGGACGCCTTGGGAGGATCGTGTTTTTGTCGGTGCGTCCAACTATGCGATGCTGATGAATGAAGAGTTGTTTTGGAACGCAGTTAAGATCTCTACGATATTTGTTTTCGCTACTGTGGTTTCAGAGTTCTTTTTGGGATTGGGTTTGGCTTTGCTCTTCAAGGATCTTAGGGCCCGAAGGCTGTTTATTTCTTTTGCGATAATTCCGATAGCAATGACACCTGCGGTGGTAGGGTTGCTGTGGTCATTGATGTACAATTCGCTCTACGGAGTAATACCGTATCTTCTCAACACTATTTTCGGGATTTCACCAGCGTTTTTGGATCCTGCGTTGGCACTGTTCTCAGTTGTCATGGTTGATATTTGGCAGTGGACACCGTTCATAATGTTGATATTGCTTGCAGGACTTGAATCACTTCCGTTGGAGCCGTATGAAGCTGCTATGATTGATGGGGCGACAAGGTGGCAGACTTTTCGGCGTCTCACCATACCTATGCTTAGGCCAGCCATTCTTGTAGCGGTCCTAATTAGGACCATAGATGCCGCGAAGACGTTTGACACGATTTACGTTTTGACGGGGGGAGGCCCAGGCTCGGCAACCGACGTGCTTGCGCTTCGCATATTCAAGGCTGGGTTCTGGGTTATGACCTCATCAATGGGGGAAGCCTCAGCTATTGGTGTCTTTCTACTTGTCTTGGTAACCGTACTCAGCACAATTTTAGTGCGAATTTTGAGGGCGGTTGAAGTTGGCTAGCACAATAACAGGCGGAATATCAAAGCGAATCGTTGGGAAGGTCGTGCACTATGCAATCGCCATCATCGCAATAGTTTTTTTTGCTTTTCCATTGTATTGGTTACTGACCCTATCGTTCAAGACGCGACTCGAAGTCCTTGATCCGTCTAAACTGGGCTTTACTCCAACCTTGGACAATTATCTCATCATGATTAGGCACTGGGGTATTGACAGATACCTCTGGAACAGTCTTGCGGTGACATTGTCTACGATAGTGGTCTCTCTAGCAGTAGCTGTCCCAGCGGCATACAGTCTAGCTCGCTTTGACTACAAAGGAAAGGAAAGCTTAGCCTTTTGGATGATAAGTCTACGCATGTTACCCGCAATGTCCGCGGTCATTCCTTTCTACCTCATCGCCAATTTGCTGAACCTTTTCGATACTCACTTGATTCTTGTAGTAGCATACATGACCTTTAACGTTCCGTTCTCGGTTTGGATGTTGCGGGGATTCTTCGCCGCGGTCCCGCGAGACTATGAGGAGGCAGCTATGGTCGACGGAGTCTCGAGATTTGGCGCGTTCCTTCGTACCACTCTACGATTGGCGTCTGCCGGGGTTGCCGCAACCGCCATCCTATGTTTCATTCAGTCGTGGAATGAATTTGCACTAGCGCTCTTCCTAACAGGAGTCCAGGCCAAGACTCTCCCTCCCGCAGTCACGTTTTTTATGACCAGCGTCGGAGTGAAGTGGGGAGAACTTTCAGCTACAGGCGTAGTCGTTACCATTCCGGTCTTGATCTTCGCATTGCTTTCTCAAAGATATCTGGTGCGAGGTCTAACCCTCGGTGCACTTAAATGAAGACAATTCTAAGCACAACCCCTCAGTTGCCGTTATCGATTTGAGCCGAGAGAAATGGCAATTGGGAGTCATCGACAGCGATGAGGCCCATGCCAATCACAAACGCTTATATCATCGATGTCCTATCCCGAACCTGAATACGGAGCGAAACGGAAGATGAAATCTTTCTCTGAAAATCCTTGGATGGAGAAGTTAGCTATTTTCAATGGCCCAAAGGCAGTTCAACTTGAGGTAGTTCCTTATCCCAAAGGGGTATTGGAAGAAGAAGAAATCTCTGCGACTATCGATGTGCTCCGAGGTGGCAGAATATCAGGGCTCTGGACGGGAACACCGGTTGATGGCTTCGAAGAGAGCTACGCGAAGTATGTAGGGACTAGGTATGCTCTAGCCGCCAATAGTGGAACCGCTGCTCTACATTCAGCTATTGTAGCCGCTCGAGCTGGGCCCGGAGATGAAGTGATTGTTCCAGCCTATACTTACCTGGCAAGCGTGAGTTGTGTCCTCCACAATAATGCCGTCCCGATTTTCGCTGATGTCGATTCTAGGACATTTACACTCGACCCTGAGGATGTGGAGACAAAGATAACCAAGAGAACGAGAGCCATTGTCGCGGTTCACCTCTACGGTCACCCCGCTCCTATGGACCGATTGTGCGAGATAGCGAAGGAACATGACTTGATTGTTATAGAAGATTGTGCTCAGGCCATTGGTGCAGAATACAACGGCATGAAGGTTGGAAGCATTGGTGACATAGGTTGCACAAGCTTCCAAGCGAGCAAGAACATGGTCTGTGGAGAAGGAGGTATGCTTACAACGAATAGTGAGGAACTCCTTGAGCGCGCAGCTCTAACTGGGAACCACCCTTGGAAACTCAAACCGCTGATCAGGAATAAAGACCTCAGAAAATATGTCGATGCTGGAGGTATGGGCTATAACTACAGAATGCATCCAATGCTCGCAGCTATAGGGCTTGTCCAACTGAAGAAACTCGATGACATGAATGATAGAAGAATAAGAAACGCCAACTATCTGACTGAACGACTTAAGGAGATCAAGGGTATCGAACCTCCTTATGTCGCTGCAAAGGCAAAACATGTTTACTATATGTACACGATGAAGTATGATGAGGTAGAGTTAAAAGTACCTAGAGAGAGATACTTGGAAGCTCTCGTGGCCGAAGGTGTTCCTATCTTCGCTCATCTGAATCTACTGGGACCGTATGTAGAAAAACCACTCTATGAACAGGCAATCTACAAGGAATTAGACTTCTACGGAAAAGGATGCCCGTTTAAATGTCATCACGGCATCACGCCTACTTACGGAAACCTCGCAGTGACAGAAAGACTTTGCAAGGAAACTTTCAGCATATTCGACATACACCCGCCCAATAGTACAGCACTAATGGCACAGTATGTGCACGCATTTGAAAAGGTTTCTCAAAATGTACATAGGCTTAGCATGTGATTCTATTTTCTCACGACGACGAACATAATCCACGAACGCTACGGAACGCGCTAACTCTGATCATTAGAGCTTCAGATCACGAAGATGCTGAGGTCCAGCAACAGTTAGAGATACGTCCTATGAGAGGATAATGAAAATGGTTGGTAGCCGTATCAAGACTTTACTTGAAGAAGTTATGAAGGCTGAACGAAGCAGGCGCAATCGCGAAATTCAGAGGATATGGCAACCTGCCTCGCCAAACACAAAACGATTCTTCTTTGGAGCTCCGCGCGACACACGATCTATGCCGATTACAGTTGATCTGGAAATTCCTATGTGGGCAAAACTTCTCGACTTTGACGTTCAGCAGTTCTATACACGCCCAGAGAAGTATCTAGAAAACTTGCTCAAGATAAGTCTGTACAAATTCCGTACGTTTAAGGACGATACGGAAATCGGAAGAACTATTCGTATATGGTTCGGCGTAGTTCTTGAACCTAGCCTGTTTGGTCTTGAGCCTGTCTACTTCTCTGACCATAGCCCATGGATACCGAAACAGCCGGTGATAAGGAATGAAGAGGATCTTGACGATCTTGGCTATCCAGATTTCTATCGTAGCGGCTTAATGCCGTTGGCACATGAATTCTATGAAAGCATTTCCAGAACGGTTTCAGATGATTTCAGAGTGATTTTTCCTGAATGGGATAGAGGCCCATTTGGGATGGCGATAGCTCTTAGAGGGATGGAGAATATGTTGAAAGACACGATTAAGAGACCAGACTTCGTTCACAAGCTCATGAAATTTGTAACGGAATCGAGAATTCGTTGGACGAAAGACAGATCCAGCTTCTTGGGACATGTCGTTGAAAAAGGAGATCTGTATGATGATGAGGTCAACTCGCCTATGCTGTCTCCAACTAGGTTTCAAGAATTCGTACTGCCTTACGAATTAGAGCTCTGCAACTTCCACGGCGGAATATACTACTGGCACAGTTGTGGAAATATTGCACCGCTCCTGACACAGTTGAGAAAGATCCCGATTCTCGATTACCTGCATGTTGGCCCATGGACCGATCTTGAAGCGGTACTAGATGTCTTTGAAAAAACTCCACTTATGATTTGTCTTAACCCTCTTGAGGATGTTCAAACAGCTACAGATCAGAAAATAAGATCAAAAATCACGAGAATAGTGAATTCATGCTTGGAGCGCGATACACCTTTCAACATTAGAGCAGACGGCCTGCAGGTTATCTCTACATTGAAACGCGATTTGGTACGGATACGCCATTGGATACGCATTTCTAGAGAGACAATCAAGCATATGAAACTAGACTCTCCGAGTCAGTATGATTGAGAAGAAAAACATATTGAATTGCTTTCGAGTGCGGATTTTATTCAAGTTCGGACTACGTAATTCATCGACTGCCTTTCAGCTCGGGCAACTTCTAGGATAATCATAAAGCGGGGATCACTCATGGCAATAGTCTATTTGTTGCCCAACCCTAGTGACTTGTTACGGCTTCCACTTTTGGATTCAGGCAATCTGATCAATGGCGAGATAGCTACAAGATATTAAATATGAGACTGCCCTCGACAACTGTGGAGTGGTCATAGTGGACACGAAGAATAGAGTATTGAATGAAATTGATAGTCGGAGAGATGAGATAGTCGAATTCTTGCAAGCTCTGATAAGAGTTCCAAGTGTAGTCGTTTCTGGAAACGAAAAGGAATGTCAGAGCATAGTCTCAGAGAAGTTGAGAGAAATGGGGGTCAAGGTTGATGTCTGGGAACATGACTGGGACGAACTCAAGAAACATCCCGCTTATGTTCCTGTCGATACTTGGATGCCTGGGTACAAAGGACTCAAAGATAGACCGAATGTGGTGGGGGTATTCGAGGGAAAGGAGAGTGAAAAAACCCTGGTTCTGAACGGGCATATAGATGTCGTAACTCCTGGACCTATTAACCGATGGAAGTATGGCCCCTTCGACGCAGTTCAGTCGGGTAGCAGAATATACGGAAGGGGCGCAGCGGATATGAAGGGTGGAGTGACTGCAATGGTTATGGCTCTCGACTGCATCCTGAAAACAGGGATCGAACCCAGCGGAAAAGTGATTTTGGAGAGCGTCGTGGACGAGGAGACCGGCGGCAACGGAACACTCGCATGCCTGTTAAGGGGATATACAGGTGATGCTGGAATCTTCACAGAACCAACTGCCACGGAAATTCATCTAGCCCAACTTGGTGCGCAGTTCTTCAGAATTACGATTCCGGGCAGAATGTCGCATTTGGCGTTCAGAACCGAAGGTGTAAATGCGATCGAAAAAGGTTTCAAGATTTTTAAATCAGTGAGAGATTGGGAGCAATCTCGAAAACGGCTCGCGTCGACTCATCCACTATACAGACGGTATATCGGAGAAGGTTATCCGTTTCCTCCATGCGAAATTGGAATAATCAAAGGAGGGGATTTTTCACCAAACCCAGCCGAGGAATGCATCCTCGAAGGTGGCTTTCAGACGATGCCTAGTGAGAGCATCCCTCTGGTTAGAAGGCAGTTCAAGAACTATGTTCAAAAAAGATTTTCAAAGGACAAATGGCTAAGGGCTCATCCGCCTAAAATCGATTTCATCGGCCTATGGTATGAAGGCGCCGAGATCGCGAGGACCAGTGCGATCGCTAGAGTGCTCGTTCAGTCATTTAGAGAAGCTACTGGAAGAGGCCCAGTCATTTCTGCTTTTCCGACGGGATGTGACATGAGGTTGAACACTAATCATGGCGGCACTCCAAGTCTAGTTTTTGGACCTGGGGACATTCGGCAAGCTCACTTCACGAATGAATATATTGAAATCAAACAGGTTGTTGAGGCTACGAAAGTCATAAGTCTATTGATTCTAAATTGGTTTGCGATCAAAGAAACGTGATAGTAAGGCAAGGGACTCGTTAAGAGATCTACCCGCACCACTTGCATATCGTCGAAAGGAGAACCTTGGTGACATCCACCACGTCCTTAATCAATACAAATTCGTCTGCAGCGTGAACTCCTCCGCCGCCTGGGCCAAAGTGAACCGCTGGAATACGTCCATACTCAGTAAAGATGCGCTGATCAGAACCAGCTGCAAAGCCGAAGACCTTGGGTTCAACCTTCAGAACTTCTCTCACAGAATTCTCCACAGCTGTGACGATCGGTTCATTTGCCCCTACCTCGGTGGCGGTTATTTGGAGTCCGAAGAACTCTGTCTCAGGAGGAATCTTTCTCATCCATGGATCCAGATCAGCAAACTTATCAATGTAGTCAGCAAACTTGTTTTTAATTTCTTCTAGATCTTCGCCAGGGAAGCACTCTAAAGATCCTTCGATGATACATAAATCAGGCATCATAGAGAACCAGTCTCCAGCCCTAATCTTGCCAACACCTATCATATTAGTCTCCGAATACATTCTGTAGAGTGGATGATTCAAACGGAGCCCCTCTTCTTGTCTAATTGAGTTAAAGTTCTTTATAGCCTCAAGCAACTTTGCAGCTTTGTCGATTGCGCTCACGTAGTCCGGTTTAAAATAACCGGTGCTCGGATGCCCGCTCTTCCCCCTCACTTTGATTCGATATTGGTTTGCGCCTCGACTTGCAATGCCTATACTACCGGGTCCGAATAGTTGAGAGGGTTCGGTAAAAACCGCTGCATCCCCTGCGTATCCTCGTAGTAGGCATGCGAGTGTTCCGTTGCCGCCGGTCTCCTCGTCCACGACGCTCTCCAAAATCAAATCTCCTTTGAAAGAGATGCCAGCTTCCGAGATTACTTCAGCTGCGGCAATCATCGCGGCCAGTCCTCCCTTCATGTCGACAGCGCCACGACCATATAACCTTCCTTTTTCTATTTCGCCGCCCCAAGGATCATGATTCCACATCTCTGCAGAGCCAGAGGGCACTACATCAACATGACCATTCAGAATCAAAGATCTCCCCCCGCCAGAACCTTCAATAGTTGCCACGACGTTCGGCCTCCCTTCATAACTCCTTAACCTCTGCTCTTCACATTTCTCTATGTCGCTATAGCCAAGATGATTCTTCAACTGGCTAATGTCGGGCTCCCAGACATCCACGCTAACATCAAGGCCCCTGAATCTATCTGAAACAAAATTCTGGCAAGCACCTTCCTCACCTGCGACACTAGGGATTCTAACCAGGGAACGCGCCAATTCTATGATTTCATTCCTTCTACTATCGACTAAATTCAAGAGATCCATATATTCATTCAAACATTTCATCAACCAGTAAATTGTCTCGTCTTAATACTTGAAAAGAAGTTAGATTTCTTTGTTGCTGTTCTTTCAAGGCTCTGTCAGAGTTGTCGATTAGATGGCCTGAATGAAGCTAAATAGGATCCTCATCGCCTCAATGAATCCTTAGCCGTGTCTGTTGCACGAATCTATGAACTCTTGGCAAATTGATGAGATATTGTTTCATGCGGTTTGGGGTTTGGATGTTATGTTTGATAACTAGGATGGTCCCCCATTTCCTCTGGGTGTCTCTACGCCTATACCGTGTGGCTAGCCCGTTCTTGGATTCTTCTGCCCCAAATATTCCTTCAATCAATCCGCAGTATCGGTAGATGTCTTCGTTGAATTCATTAGCCGCCCGTTTCCTGAATCTTCTACCTCTATTCCTTCCATGGGTTTCACGTTGCTTAATGTTCGGATGTAGACCCTTCTTGTAAGTGAGCTTGAAGTTCTCATGCGCATCGTAAGCCTTGTCAGCATTCAGTACACTTCCGTCCATGTCTGGCAGACGCTTCATATCATCCTGAGCGTCGGTGAATCTCCTACGCCTCTAGGTGTCAATCGAGCTGAGAGAATAATATTGTAGTCTAGTATGGCTAGCAGATGGTATTTGAGGCGGATCCTACGTTTAGCTGATTTGCAGGCGATCATGGCTCTCTCATACCTATCCGTCTCAACGCCTTTTGAATCATCGGCCAGTAGACCTTTACTCCATTCAGCTTCCTGAATACATAGCTCAGCTACTTTATGGAGGATTCCGTTGAGATATCTTTCCGGTATGCGCTTCATAGCCTCATGGATTGTGCTGTGGTCAGGTGTAGGCTCTCTCTAGGGAAGCTTCAGAAGCGGGAGAAGCGACTCCATATCCCTATAAGAAAGGTTTAGGACCACCGTCAATAGCCAAACCTCCGAATCTTCTTAGCCAAAGCTCAATAACACAAATCAAATAAGGGCTGAAACAGGCTTAAATAGAATTGGCCGACAACCCTACGAACTGAGAACCCTTTAAATTACTATAGCTTCCCGCGACGAATGCCGCTAGCCCGACAGTCATCCAGATAAGCGCCAAGCTCTTCACGGCCTTAGCGTTTCTACGTGAAGGATCTTTAACAAAGAAGATTGAAGATGCAATGAAACCTACGTCTGCAACCGCCACTAGAG
>Ga0129297_10001955_pt1 | contig 10511 bp, 10 predicted proteins | sample I18A1metaG_FD_94708 | JGI IMG/M metagenome (GOLD analysis project Ga0129297, IMG submission 94708) | Lake sediment bacterial and archeal communities from Gulf of Boni, Indonesia to study Microbial Dark Matter (Phase II) - ​I18A1 metaG | ecosystem: Environmental > Aquatic > Freshwater > Lake >... | reverse complement strand
GTTTCAACTATTCAAACGAAGATAGACGACTCGACAAAGATCGGCTTGAAGGAACGCTTGACATCAGGAATCGAACTAATAGACTACGACAACTTGATTGACTTGTTCTTTGATCGTGATCAGAGAGTTGTTGGCCTCCAAGCGTTTTGGAGCTCTGCTTCGCTGGCGGTGTGGTCCTGACCTGCTGTAACAGATTGCTTATTGTGGTCTCCCATAGAATGGATTTGTCATTCGAGGGGAAAAGCCACCGAGAATGTAGTTTCACAATCTGTTATGTCGTGTCCATTAGTCTTCTTTCGCCCTCAAGTTTCTTAATGTCTGTAACGTCCTGGGTCACTTCTACACATCCCAGATACTCTCCTTTCTTGTTCCGAACGGGATAGTATCTGATATAGACTAGTTTCCCCTTGAAGTTGATCCAGAATGTTGCTTCATTTCTTCGGCCGCTCTTGAAATCCTCCAGAATTGTGTTCACTATATGAATGCTTTTCTGAGGGTGACATCGCTGCACCTGAAGTCCAATGGATGCCTTTGTTCTAACAAATATCATCTCTTTGGATTGGCTGAAGTATCGGAGTCTATCATCTTTGTCAACGAAAGTAACCTCGATTGGTAACGAATCAAGAATTGCCTCAACTTCTTCTTTGGACAACGATCCCGTTTCGAATGAAATCATTCCTTCACTCACGGTCACAGATCGCGCCGCCACCATCTTCCCAAAAGTAGCTGTTGCTGATGTTGGGGTGAATGGACAATATCCAAGTTTGTCGAATTGTCTCCTTATGTCTGGCCACTCATTTTCTTCCATAACCTTCAGAGATGTGGGAAAGAGGACATTGTTCTCTTTGTAGAAATGGCCTGAGAGCATATCGGTCAGTGACGACGCCACCTCTCTGATTCTTGTTGTGCTCTCTTGCGAGATCCTATCCCTAATCACATCAACAAGACCGAAGAGATCTTTCTCCATCGTTCTTATCCTGTCATGTTCGGTCCACATAATTGCTGGAGGTTGAGTAATCCCGTGTTTCTCAAGGTACGGAAAGAGCACGTTTTCCTCTCGCAGGTAGTGGCTCTCTGATTCCCTGAGGTGCTTTGCGGCGCTGGCAACATGTTCTACCATGCGGCTGGATTCATCCAGATTCCTAGCGGATTCCACGAGTTCGTTTGCAAACTTCAGAATGGCCTTGTGTTCTTCCATGAGTATGTGGATTGGATGTCCTGAGGGCGCTAGGGGCGTCTCTTTCTCAAGCGATTCCCGAAATAGGGCTAGGTGAACATCGCATAGTCTGTGAACCTCGTCCAAAGGCATGCCGTCTCTGACAAGTTCTTCTTCAATCTGAGCAATCTCAGTTGGCGTAATGTCTGCCATGGTCTCTTTGAACTGCTTCCTCGCCTCATCGACACTTGCTCCTTCATGCAATCTCTTGATTAACTTCTTCAGAGTCTCTTTCTTGTCCTGTGTTCCCTTCATGATGTTCTCCTCTGCATTCCGGACGGGATATCTGACTCATATTTATCTGTTGACAATATGGTTCACAAGAAATCTAGGTCTTCTTCCTAGGAAGTTCATTATGCAAGCCAATATGAAGAGAATTGTGAGCTTCAGCTTACCTTTCTCTAGATATCTTCTCGGAGATGTGAAAAGATAGCGATCTATTTGGACAAGTTTTCCATGACTCTTAGCTCTTCTGCAGATATCAACATCTTCGAGTAATTGCGCAGCGTCGTATCCTCCAATCTCTTGGAAGACGTTCTTCTTGAGGAAAATCCCATAATCCCCGAAGAATGTGCTTGTGAGGCCTGACCTCAAGTTTCCAAAGTGACTCACGATCTTCAAGAAAGAGTGTGACTCTGTGAACGCCTGTTTGAATGCTCCGCCAATAGTCGCGTTCACTGCAACCTCTCTTTCAATGACTTTGATGGAATCGTGCGGTATGAAACAGTCAGCGTGAAGAAATAGCAAAATGTCACCCTTGGCTTTCTTGGCTCCCTTATTCATTTGAACAGCTCTTCCCTGATTTGTTTCCAAGAGAATTGTCGCTCGACCAACATCTGTCATGTTCTCACGAACGAGTCGCAATGTATCATCCAGGCTTCCACCGTCCACAAGTATGAGTTCAAAATCATCTTCCATCTTCCCAAGATGGTCCAGAAAAGGCAGAACATATTCCTCCTCATTGAGAAGTGGAGTAATTATAGAAATCAATCTTGATCAGTGTGTTTCAGTCTAGGATTTCATGAATGTTTGGGGAAACTCTATTATTACCAATTGATGCAGAAGATTGTTTCGATGCGACCCTTGGGTTCCACAAAGAATAGGATTGCGAATGCAGGTTCCGGAGTTCTTATACAGGGTATACTCTGGCTAGTCTTCTGGATCGGTCCCGCGTTTCCGCTATATGAGATGGATGCTCGTTGGGGACACAACTTCGCGATTCCTTTGATATTCATAACCGTTGGACTTGCATATCATTCTCAAAAGCTTTCATGTCAACTCGTAGCTGTTTTCGCTTCTTTCCTAACAATACCAACGCTACTAGGGTTCTGGTCATGGTTTCAGGCAACATCCTCGGCAATCATTATCCTACTGATAACTGTCATATTATACTTGATAGAAAGGCATCGCAACGTTGAGCTGATAAACCCGAAGCCCCGGTTGAAAGCGTGGATGAAGATACACTCACTCACCTTTGCCTATATCGGACTTGTGCATATGCCTCTAATCTTCTTCTTGGTCAGGTGGTACAACTCGCAGGTCTTTTTGGACTACCTGCCCGTGGAACACGACGTTCCTACTAGTGCATTTAATCTCATGCTTCTGGTGTTGACGCCTCTTGCCGCTATGGAAAGATACGTTAAGAAAATTGGAAATGTAGAAGTCACAAAACTTGGTTTTCTTTGGGCAATGTTAATGATAGTTGTGCCTCTGCTCTTGATCGCTCTCGAGTGGTGATGAAGGTCATCGCTCTATGTGCGTGGAAGCCGTACCTCATATCTATTCTGCAGGTCCACTGTCACAGTAGTACATAGAGGCGAGTGCATATTTTTCAAATACATCGCATCCCGGGCACAGGCACCCTTCTCTCCGTATGTTCTGCGCACTCTTTCTTCTGGCACAAAAGAGCCACTCTCCAGACGTCGGGTAACTGGGACAGTTACCACAGAACTTCCTGCAAAAGCCCTCATTAGTATTGTTATCTTCCACAGACATTCTTGATACTACGCTCCCAATAACATCTATCAATATAACTCGACCTTTCAATGATATAAGATTCCTCGGATTCGGCCAAGAGAAAGGCTTCAGTCATGTGGCTTCCAATTTGAAAAGGTTCTAATGCAGATGATTCGGGCAGCTACTAGAGAAATAGTGAAGTTAATGATTCAAAGGCGTTGCTTTGTCTCATTTGGGATCAGAAGTACCTTCGCTGTGTCAGCACTGGCGGTCCTTCAACTCTTTCTTTATATTGAGATATATCGTCTTGGTAATTTGTCCCAAACGATATTTGTGTTTCTTGTAGACTACGTTCTTCTCTTCGGGTCATATGTTGTGACATTCGTATTCTGTCGAAGCTCTGATCTAGAAAGTGGTAATCGATTCCTTCAAGCTGTACTGGTCGTTTTTCCACTCATGTTTAGAATGATAATGATAATGGCTGAAACTTCTCTTAGCACAGACATATTCAGATATATGTGGGACGGAATGCTACTTGCCAACGGGATTGACCCCTACAAATATGTTCCGTCGTCAAGGCAGCTTCAGAGCTTTCAAAACATCTATTACTACGAGATCTACGATCACAAAGACGAACTCACTGTCTACCCGCCCGTAGCTCAGTATCTTTTTTCCGTAAGTTATGCTCTGTTTGGCGCAAGTCAAAAGGGTTTCAAGTCGGTGATCACAATTTTCGACATTTTGAACGGACTGTTGATCGCACTGGTAATAATGAAGCTGGGAGCGAAGCGAACCGCATACTTGGGCGCAATGCTGTATCTGTGGAATCCACTAGTTATTGTGGAGTTTTCCGGCAGCGGACATGTAGATGCTTTTGCCATATTCTTCCTGCTACTGAGCATATACATGCTTCTCAATCTGTCAACCTTCAATTCAGCTGCATCCTTGGCCGCGAGTTCCATGACAAAATGGATCACTCTGCCGATAATTCCCTTCTATTTGAAGGCGGTCTTCAAACAGAAACCCAGATTTCTTCTCAGAGCAATTTCATCACTTGTCATATGTTCCCTTGTCATTGTCTTGCCGTTCATTCTGAACTCTGGTTTCAACTTCGTTACATCGGTCGCAAAATTTGCGAGCAACTGGCGTTTCGAGTCAGCTCTCTCTAGACTGTTTGTATTCATTCTCAATGCAAACAGCTTGGAAGAATTTCTAGTTCTGAAGGTTCTATCATACATAATGTTTGCCGTCCTCTACGTGACGATATTCTTTAAGGCGCGTATCTCTGGAACGGCATGGTTGATTGATTACTCGATTCTTACGGTATGTTTGCTTTACCTCATTGTGCCTGCGGTATACCCTTGGTATTCGATATGGTTGTTGGCTCTGACTTCTCTAAGAAACGGATTTAGACACTGGACATCAATCTCTTCAACTGGAATTGCGGTCGTGAACTATGCTCAGCAGTTCTGTCAGCTTTCGAATGTTCTGTTCTGGGGATTGTATGCACTGTGGTACGTCCCAGTTTTCGCTATTATTCTATCTTATTTGCCACGTTCATGGATCTTGAGAACATATCGCGTGAGATCGTGGTAACGCATATATCGATACAGTTGAGTGACTGTCAGTGCGGCGGTCCAGAGAATTATTCAGAAGGCGTCCTTGGCTACTCTATGTTCCACTGTGGGCTCAGTGGGCTACTCTCAACTTCACTGGTCCAGGTGCGTGGATCGGACCAAAAGTGATGGCTCAGCTCTTGCAGGGTCCAAGAACAGATGTAAATGTGATATTTCCAGTAACATGGTTAAGCGCTGTCGCCTCGTTTGTGATAATCGCTTTCCTTCTTGCACAAAGGACTTCAATATTGAATTCGTTGGCTGTGGCTGTGGCTTCGCAATTTGGATCAGCTTTTCTCTTTGAGTTCGTCTTCAGTTTGATTGCTCTACTTAAGCATGGGCATCCAATCTTGCAGGGTAACGCCTACTACGTCATTGTCGGAATTTCATGGCTTGCCATGTTGATCAGCGGTATTGGCTTTTGGTCACGTAACAGTGTTCTATACGTGTCACTAGGAGTGTATTTTCTAGGGTTTCTGATTTGGATACTGATTGGTTTCCCAATACTGGAAGGAGCGCTGAGCCTCTTCCTAAACTATGTTACGAAAGTTGCGGCATTTTCTATCACAACTTCACTCTATATTCAGCATTCTACTTGGACCCGTATGCGAGAGCCGAAATGATCAGAATTGCAATGGCAACGACTAGGGGAGGACCCGCCATCCACCACGCGCCGGAAGCCACGCCCAGCAGGCTGATTCCAATTATGATTATGATGAGTGTCCACCAGTATCCAAGTCTTTTTGATGTGACTGTTCTTCTCAGTGTACCTCTGAACCTCTCAGCCATCCCTATCACTCCTAGAGGGAGAACAAGTATATTGAACGAAGCTGTACTCCAGTGGATGGGGTCAAAGGGAGGTTCACTTGGAAGGTTCATTGGTGCTGGTTCTCCGAAGAAGGCTCTTGAGAACCAGTAGATGAATGCCATGTGCATCAGGAACAAGAATGCAAAGATGATCATGTGTTGCTTGATCCATCGTCTCCAACGATGCTGGAGGAATAGCAGCTCTTCTGTTCGGTTTCTCTCAACGATCAAGAGCACCAATAGAATTACCAGCAGCGCACTGACCAAGTAAGTCGCCGACAACCCTGAAATGACACCCGTTTCGGTTGGAATTATCATGAAGGATGAAATAACTGCCACAATATCGGTCGACAGCTTCTTTCCATGATAAGCCAATCCAACAGTGATCAGGACAATGGGATAGGCGAAATTGTGGGCCCATCTCGGGTCTTCAAGGAAGTACGGGAACCATTGAAATATCCAGAAGTACAGCCAGAACAATCCAGTCAGGATTAGACCAGTTCCAATATTTTCTGCCTTGAACTTGATTCTTCCAAGAACAGTCTCCGGAGGATTCAATAGGTTTTTCAGTGTATCGTAGTGAGTTGCTTCATCAGCATATATCTCGCGTAGCAGTCTCTTTACTCGGCCGTCTCTCTCTTCTTCTGCCACCTTCATGTATTTGATAAGACGTTTCATGGCCTCGTCTTCCACTTCTAGGTCACGTTTGACCAGGTCCTCAAAAGTTCTCTTTACATGCCTGACCTCCTTGGGAACAACCGTTGGAAGTCCGCCTAGACGAACCACTTCTCTGGAACACCATTCGATGTGTGACATTTCATCCATAGAGAAATCTTCCATAAGGTCGACTGTCTTGGAATCTTCAGCGAGATAGGCGTGCTGTTGATATTCCGTGACTGCCGCTATCTCGACTGCTACGAGATCGTTCAGAATCTCGATAAGCTTGTCATTCGCCATGAGGATTTCCTCTTGTTGAAGTAGAATTGCAGATCAAGAAGGTATGTCGACTAAACATTGGCGCGAATATAAGACTGTTGCTAGTCACTCACAAAAAGAACACTAGATGGCGAAGTGAGAAGTGAAGGTTCAGCAGGACTATATGTCGTAAAAATCTTCGCCAAGAAGATGTGCCGGGATAGGGGGATGATCAACTGATTGTCTCAATAGATTCGATGTCTCATTATGTTGTATAAAATGTGGAGTGATGCTCTTAGGCTGCTTACTATGTTCCCAGAGATTTTCGATCTGCCTATTCTTCGGCGATATCTGACTGGAACTTCCATGATCTTGAATTTGAGTTTGGCAGTTTTCACTATCATCTCGCAACTCCAGCCATAACTATCTGACTTCATGTTCAATCTGCCAAGAGCATTCCATCTTATTGCTCTGAAAGGTCCAAGATCAGTCAGATTGAGGTCATACATTAGATTAATCAGTCTCGAAAAGTACCGGTTCGCGGCGACTGCATGCGACAGGATTGCATCCTTTTCTAAGTCATTCCTCAGCCTGGAACCCAGTACCAAGTCTGCGTTGCCATCAACTATCGGCTGAACTAGATTTGACATGTCAGCCGGATAGTCGCTGTAGTCGGCGTCAAGGAATACCACTATCTCAGGAGGCGTTTTCTCCAAATGTCTGACTCCAGCTTTGCAGGCTCTGCCATAACCGTGTTTCGGCTCGGTTACAACCGTGGCGCCACTCTCTTTGGCTTTGGCTCTAGTATCATCGGTGCTTCCATTGTCGACCACTACAATCTCTGAAACTATGTTCTTTGGTACCTCTTTGACAACCAGCTTTATGCTTTCTTCTTCATTCAGTGCCGGAATTATGACAGCTATGTTGGATTTCTTCAAAATTCTCTCAAGTCTTGATTTCATCTGCTGTAAGGAGAAATGGCTATATGGTTTTATGGGAATTCGCATGATTAGACTATGTGGAAACAGTAATGCTGCGACAGTGTTCGTGATTCTTGTGATGTTCATTTGAGGTGGAATTCCGTGACTGAAAGTTCGTCTGTTGTGGAGTATGGTTGCTTTCATCCTGACTTTGCCGAAGAGAAAGAGTATTTCGAGCAGTGCAAAGTCTACAGTGTCCAAATCGAATCAACTCTAGTGTGCCCCCAAGGCTGTCTGTACTGCTATGCATCAACTGACGACGCTCCAACAAAGGAGCTTCCAAGAAATGATGTTGTTGCGGTCTTGGACTCGGCCGCCAAGATGAATGTAAGAGCCATAGACTGGTTGGGGGGTGATCCGCTTCTAAGAGACGACTGGTACGAGCTAATGAAATATGCTGAACGGAAAGGGCTACGAAACAACATCTGGACTAGTGGTATGCCTCTGGAAGATGTCGAGGTGGCAAGAAAGGCCGTTGAGGTTTCTGAGGGAGGATTCATTTCGGTGCATCTGGACAGCCTCGATGAGAAGATCTATGCCAAATTGCATAGGCCTGATGCTCGGAAGAAGATCGAGGCGATCATTAGAGGTCTTGATAACATTCAGAGTCTAGGAAAGAAACCTGAGAACATGATCAATTGTATAACATTCACGAAAGTCGTTGCTGGAGAGGATGTCAAGAAGACGATACGGTTCTTCTTCGAGCAGAAAGGTATGAGAACATGTCTCACTCAAATGTGCATGGCTGGGCTGGCTGAAAATCATCCTGAGTGGATACCGACAGTCCAAGAGATAAGAGAGGCATGTGAGACAAGGGATGATTCGAACTATTCAAAATCCACCATCTCGATGAGCACAATGGACGCCAACAAATTCTACTGTGGTGGTGTCATCTGCGTCACAATCGACGGCGAGGTAACCCCCTGTTCTGTGATTAGAAAAGGATTTGGCAATATTCACAGGGCTTCGCTAGAAAAGGTTGTTGACGCACACAGAGACGAACTGCTCTTGACCCATATCAGGAACCCCAAGAACATGCCCGGATACTGTAGCGGCTGTGATCACAACTCAGTATGTTGGGGATGCAGAGCCACGGCATACTATGAATATGGGGACATGTTAGCTGAAGATCCAAAATGCTGGATCAATCCTCGGAACCTCACAAAACAGATTGACAAGAGGAGTCTATGATTGGAGATAGTCAAAGGAAAGAAACTGGACTTCAATATAGCCGATGTCAACGCAGTCTATGAAGGACCGGTTGGCGTGTTATGGGAGCTGCTGATGGGCGAACAGATTCACGTTGGAGGAGAGAAACAGACTGATGTGCTTGCAGAGAAGGCTGGTATAAGACGTGACACAACAATTCTAGACATCTGCAGCGCCCTTGGCGGACCAGCGAGACATCTGGCAAAGAAGTATGGTTGTAGAGTCACAGGACTGGACGCAACAAAGAAGATGGTGGATGAAGCCGTAAAGAGAACGGAAAGAGAAGGCTTGACGCATCTCGTGACCTACAGACTGGGAAACGCATTGGATCTTCCATTTAAATCAGGCACATATGACGTCGTCTGGGGACAAGACGCATGGTGCTATGTAACCGACAAGGACCGACTGATCCGAGAAGCATACAGAGTCTTGAAACATGGAGGCATCATAGCTTTCACTGACTGGATTCAGGTGGGAAACATGAGCGAGAAAGAATGGGAGGAATTGAACAGTTTCATGGTCTTCCCTTACATGGAAACACTTGATGGATACGAACAGCTGTTGAATAGGACGGGGTTCTCAATATTGGAGAAAGAGGATCTCAGCAAAGACTTCGCTGAACAGTGTCACAATTACCAGAATCTGCTTCGGCATAAACTCAAGAACGGGATCGTTTCGGAATACGGGTTGAAAATGTTTCAGGATGCGGACAACGGACTTGGAATGTGGGTTGAGGCTGCCGATGATGGCAGAGTTGGAAGAGGAAGAATCATCGGCAAGAAAGTGAAAAGAACGCCGTAGCCACATCGGTCCAGTGGTGGTAGATTCGTGAATGCAGTCGTAATCATGGCTAAAGCACCTATTTCGAATGTGGTAAAGACTCGACTCGTTCCTCCACTCAACCCGAAGACTGCATCGGAGCTTTACAAGGCATTTCTTCTCGACAAGATCGATCAAGTAAGGAGCTTGGATGGAATACAATCATTCTTGGCTTACGCTCCAAAGACGGCGGAAGGACTTTTCAGAGAGTTTGTTCCCCGAGAATTCATTCTGATTCCCCAAGTTGGCAGCGACCTTGGAGAGAGACTTGCCAACGTTTCTGATTCACTTTTTCATGAGGGCTTTCGAAAGATCATAATCTCAGATAGCGATACGCCGAATTTGCCGACGGATAGGATTCGGAATGCACTACATCAACTCAACAGTCATGATACAGTGATTGGTCCATGCGAAGATGGTGGATATTACTTAATTGGTTTGAGAACAAACATCCCAGAACTCTTCGCGGGTATCCCATGGAGCTCACCAGACGTGGTCCAGTCAACTGTCAACAGGATTCGGACAGTGGGAGGAACTGTCTCTCTACTGGAGAAGTGGTATGATGTAGACACTTTTGAGACGCTTCTACGCCTAAAGAGAGATCTGGAGTCAAAGCCTCACGTTGGATTCTTCTGTAGAAATTCGTATGAAGCATTGCGCAAGATAGTCAAATGATCCATGTGACAGAAAGCCAACAAGCATGCCAAAAAAACGGAAATGGGGATTGCCCTCCCCATTTACAATGCTGTTGGATCGCATAGGTTCTCTGGTCTTGCTGAGGCACGCCCACAGCTCTTGCAGATGAAATTTGCATTCTTGACGAGATTTCTTATCTCATCAACACTGTATGTATCTGCCCAAAGCTTGCAAATGTGTTTTTCATGTTCGGGATGAGGCATTTTCAAAGTTGTCCACTTCATGACTCTCAAAGATGTTTCGATATTACTTAAGAGTAGCGCGTGAAATTGGGGAAAGATTCACATCAGATAATTG